>NPIE01012614.1_pt2 | contig 28530 bp, 28 predicted proteins | sample 8637661 | NCBI WGS metagenome assembly NPIE01 (sample SAMN07420842, study PRJNA396082) | bioreactor metagenome | isolation source: sample BA12 brine-fed electro-methanogenic bioreactor BA | place: Japan: Kochi | collected 2016-12-09 | reverse complement strand
CATGCCGATGCCGCCGATGCCCACAAAATGGATGTGATAGTCACTCTGATACACGGGTTACGACTCCTTTGCTTGTAAAATATGGGCCGCGATCCGGTCGGCGGCGTCCGGTTTTGCCAGCGCTGCCATGGCCCGGGCCATCCGGTTCAGCCTTTCAGGATCTTGTTTCAGATCCAGGAGCATCTGAAACAGCACCTCTCCTGACAGGTCTCTGTCCGCCACGACCAGGGCTGCGCCGGTTTCGGCCACGGATAAGGCATTGTGTGTCTGGTGATCATCCGCTGCATGGGGATAGGGAACCAGGATGGCCGGGATTCCTTTAAGGGCCAGTTCGGACAAGGTGCCGGCCCCGGCCCGGCAGATCACCAGGTCTGAGCGTTCCATCAGCGCGGGCATGTCCGGGAAAAAAGGCTGAACCCTTGCCCGGATTCCCAGGGAGCGCAGCTGTTCTCTGACGGGTACGTCCTGACCGGTACCGGTCTGGAACAGGATAAAGAGATCCGGCATGCCGGTGATGTGTCCGGCCATGTCCACCACGGCCCGGTTGATGCTGGCCGCTCCCTGGCTGCCGCCGGTGACCAGCAGCACAAAATCTTTCGGGTCGATCTCTTCCATCCCGGTTTTCACGGTTTGATCCACAGGCCCCTGCGCCCGGACCGGATTTCCAGAGACCCGCGTTTTGGGGTTTTTGCTGAATCCCCGGGTGGATTCAAAGGCCGTGAAAATGGTGGTGCTGAATCTCGCCAGCATGCGGTTGGTCATGCCGGGAAACGCGTTCTGTTCCTGAATGGCGGTGGGAACCCGGAGTATCCAGGCCGCCAGGACCACGGCAAAGGAGGCATATCCCCCCACACCGAGCACAAAATCCGGTTTGAACCGCCACACGGTCCAGAGGGACTGAATCAGGGAGACCAGAACGGCAACGGTTGCCGTCAGTTTCTGAACCAGGGTCCGTCCCTTGAGGGGCCGGGAAAAGATGGATGAATGATCAAACCCGTAGGCGGTGACCATCTTTTTTTCAAACAGCGTGTCCGTGCCCACAAACCGTATCCGGACCGCGGGATCTTTTTTCTGGAGGGCCTGGGCCACGGCGATGCCGGGAAACAGATGTCCCCCTGTTTTTCCGCCGGCGATGATGACACGGAAACGGCCGGTCATGATGATCCCTCCTTTTCAGGTGAAAGAAACCGGGTTGCCCCGATATTCATCAAAATTCCCATTACTGCCATATTGATGATCAGGGAAGTGCCGCCGTAACTGATGAACGGCAGGGTCAGGCCTTTGGTGGGAAACACGCTCAAGGACACCCCTGTGTTGATGATGATCTGAATTCCCAGATACAGGGTGAGGCCGGCGGCCGTGATGGCACCGAATGCACTGTCTGCGTTTCTGGCGATCTGACAGCCGCGGACCAGAATGATGCCGTACAGGGTCAGTATGACCAGGACCCCGATCAATCCCAGCTCTTCACCGATGATGGAGAAAATGAAATCCGTGTGGGGTTCGGGCAGGTAGTGCAGCTTCTGCATGCCCAGGCCGATGCCCTGGCCGAACAGGCCCCCGGCCCCAAAGGCTTTCAGGGAATGGGTGATCTGGTATCCGGTGTTGTAGGGGTCTTCCCAGGGATCCAGAAAGGTCAGAATCCGGGCAAGCCGGTATTCCACCTTGAAAACCAGAAAGTAGACCACCGGGATGATCACGGGCAGCGGGGTCAGCAGATGCCAGATTCTCACTCCGGCCACGAACATCATGCCCCAGCAGATCATGCCCAGTACCACGATGGTGCCGAAATCCGGCTGAAAAATGATCAGCACGGCAAACAGGGAGAAAATCAGGATATGGGGCATGAATCCCACGGAAAAATCCGTGATCATGGATTGTTTTTTGGCCAGGCTGTATCCCAGAAACAGGATCAGAGCGAGTTTGGCAAATTCGGCGGGCTGGAAACGGAAAACCCCCATATCCAGCCACCGGTGAGCCCCGTTGGCCTCCACCCCCAGACCCGGAATCAGAACCGCGGCCAGGCTGACCAGGGCGGCAAACAGAATGAGATACGCCAGCCGGTTGTAATACCGGTGGGGAAACGAAGCCGCCAGGAACAGCACGCCCAGGCTGATGCCGAAAAAGATGACCTGGCGCTGCAGATAATAGAACAAGGTGTTGTGGGCCTGCATGGAGATGGCCGAGGATGCGGAATACACCATGACGATGCCGATGCCGCACAGGATCAGTGCCGGAAAGAGCAGGCACCGTTCCCTGAGAACCGGATGCACAGGCCTTGTATTATCCATGGTGTCCTGTCTCCAGTTCCCGGACATGGCGGGTAAAGGCATCCCCCCGGGCCTTGTAGTTTTCAAACATGTCGAAACTGGCACAGGCCGGTGACAGCAGCACTGCATCACCTGGTTGTGCCGCGGCAAACGCGTTTGCAACGGCTGTTTTCATGTCCGAAACCCGGTCCACCGGGAAGTCTCTTGAAAACAGGTCATGGATGTGATTTGCTGCTTCACCCAAAGCGATGATCTGCCGGACCGGTTTGAGGGCCGGCCGCAGCAGGGACAGGTCCGTGTCTTTTTCCCGGCCCCCCAGAATCAGGACCACCGGTTTTGTGAAGCAGTTCAATGCCCGGGCCACCGCGTCCGTGTTGGTGGCTTTGGAGTCGTTGTAAAATTGAACCCCGTGGATCTCCGTGACATAGGTCAACCGGTGGGGCAGTCCCTCAAAAGCCCTGACCGCCTCAACGATCCCTGGCATGTTCCCGCCGGCGCACAGGGTGGCCAAAGCTGCTGCGGCGATGTTTTCCAGGTTGTGGGTGCCCGGGATCCTGACCAGGTTTTCACCGTCGATCCGCGCGGCATCTCCGGTCCCTGTTTCCGGCAGGTTCAGAAAAATGGTCTGGCCGGTTATTCTGGCACCCTGATGAATCCGGGTGTCCGGATCAGAGGAAAATGCCAGTATCCGGGATACCGGGCGGGGTCCGGTTTGACAGCCGCCGTCCATGTCCGCATTGATGATGGCGGTATGGGCCGGTGTCTGGTTTCTGAAGATCGACCATTTGGACCGGCAGTAGTCTGCCATGTCTTGGTACCGGTCCAGGTGATCCGGGGAAATGTTCAGGAGCAGGGCAATGTCGGGGGTGAAATCCCGGGCCAGGTCCAGCTGGAAGCTTGAAATTTCCGCCACCACCACCCGGGCCGGCCTGCCGGACATGAGATACTCCACCAGGGGGGTGCCGATATTGCCGCCCATGAAGGTGGAGATGCCGGACGCTTCGAGCATGTCCCGAATCAGGGTGGTGACCGTGGTTTTTCCGTTGGTACCGGTGACGGCCACCACCGGGGTGGTGTTGTAACGGGCAAAGATATCCAGGTCTCCGAGCAGGGGGACCCCGGCGGCTTTTGCCTGGATCAGGTGCGGCATGGTCAAGGGAACGCCCGGGCTCACCACCACCGCCCCGGCCCGGACAAAGGCCTCGGGATCGTGATACCCGATCTGGGCATCGATCCCCAGGTGGTGGAGTTCCGGCTCAAGAATTTTTCTGGCGGGATCCCTGTCCGTGGCTTTGACCCTGAAGCCTCTGCCTGCCAGAAACCGGGCCATGGAGAGCCCGGACCGGCCCAGGCCGCAGATCAGTATGTAGGATGTCTTGGGTAAGTGCATGGGGGTCACCTTATTTTCAGTGTGCCCAGTGACAGAATGGCCAGGGTGATGGCGATGATCCAGAATCGGACGATCACTTTGGATTCATGCCAGCCTTTGAGTTCAAAATGGTGGTGCAGAGGCGCCATCCTGAAAATCCGTTTTCCTTTGGTCAGCTTGAAGTATCCCACCTGGATGATCACGGACAGGGCTTCGATGACAAACAGTCCCCCCACAATCAGCAGCAGAATTTCCTGCTTCACCACCACGGCAACAGCGCCCAGGATCGCCCCTAACGGCAGGGAACCGGAGTCCCCCATGAAGATCTGGGCCGGATGGGCGTTAAACCACAGAAATCCCATGCCCGCCCCTGCCAGGATCCCGCAGATCACCGAGATCTCTCCGGCGGAGGTGATATGGCGGACATGCAGGTACTGGGCAATCTGGATGTGCCCGGCCACATAGGCAAAAAACATGTAGGTGACCGACGCCACGATCACAGGGCCGATGGCCAGTCCGTCCAGTCCGTCGGTCAGGTTCACGGCGTTGGAGGCCCCCACGATGACCAGGCAGGCAAACGGAATGTACCAGATGCCCAGGTCCGGTGAAAACGCCTTGAAAAAAGGGACGGTCAGGGTGGTGGTAAAATCCGGGCTCAGAAAAATGAGCAGGCTGATCACCAGACCGCAGGCGATCTGGATGATGAATTTTCCTTTGGCAGTGAATCCCATGTTCCGTTTTTTGATCTGCATGAGAAAATCATCCACAAACCCGATGGCCCCGAACAGCAGAAGCGTGAGCAGCAGGATGAAGATATAGTGGTTGGTGAGGTTCCCCCACAAAAGAGTGGCCGTGAACACGGAAAACAGAATCAGGATACCCCCCATGGTGGGGGTCCCCTGCTTGCCCAGATGGGTCTGGGGCCCGTCCGTCTGGATCACCTGACCGATCTGCATGGCCGCCAGTTTCCGGATCACCCAGGGCCCCAGAAAAAAGCAGATCAGAAACGCGGACAACCCGCCGTAGATCGTCCGGAAGGTGATGTACCGGAAGATATTGAGAAAGGACCACTGGTCATGCAGGGGGTACAGAAACTCGAAAAACATGAATCAATCCTTTCCCGGTTTTGGGGAAACATGTGTCAATGCGGCTTCCCGCAATTCGGTTTCCCATTGTTCAATAATGGTTTCCATGGCCATGCCCCGGGACCCTTTCACCAGAACCCAGTCCCCCGGTCGGACACCATCTGAAACACGGTCTGAAATGTCCTGTTTGGTGCCGTGAAACACGGCGTTTTCATCCATGCCTCCGGCCAGGGCGCCGGCACGGGTGTGGCGGCTCAACGGCCCGAACAGGTACAGCCGGGTGATTCCCAGTGCCGCGGCGGTTTCCCCCACCTGCCGGTGGTGCTGTTCACTGTCGGGACCCAGTTCCAGCATGTCGCCCAGAACCGCCAGGGTCTGGATGTCTCCGGAGGTTTCCGGTGCAGCCCCCAGTTCGGCCAGGGTTTTCACTGCCTGTGTCACGGATGCGGGGTTGGCGTTGTAGGTGTCGTCGATCAGATGAATTCCGCCGGGCAAGGTCCGGATGTTCATCCGTCCGGAAACCGGCGTGAATGATGCCAGGCCGGCCTGCATGTCCGGAATGCGGATCCCGGCGGCGGCCGCCGCCGCCAGAGCGGCCAGGGCGTTGAGCACCATGAACCGGGCCGGAGAATGCAGATGGAACCGGGCCGTCTCTCCCTGGATGTGGCCCAGAAAACGGATCATCCCGCCTTCCGAACGGATCTCGGTGGCATACACATCCGCCGTGTCATCGGTTCCAAAAAAAAGAATCCGGTCCACTCCCGGGGTATTCCTGGCCCGGTCCGTCAGAATCCGGGCCCTGGGGTCGTCCTTGTAAATCACGGCCACGCCGCCCTTAACGGCATGGTCGAAGATACAGGCCTTTTCCCGGGCCACGTTTTCCGCGGTTTTCAAACCCTGCAGGTGGGCTCCGGCCGTGTTGGTGACAATGCAGATGTCCGGACAGGCAATGCCGGACAACCGGCCCATCTCGCCGGGCTGGTTCATGCCCATTTCCACCACGGCCCATTCATGGGCTCCGGACAGGTCGAGCAGGGTTTTGGGGACCCCGATTTCATTGTTGAAGTTTTTTTGGGTCGCGAGGGTGTCAAAAGTGGTTTGAAAAATGGCCTGGGCCATGCGCCGGGTGGAGGTTTTTCCGTTGGACCCGGTAATGGCCAGCACTTTGGCACCGGATCTCATCCGCTGATGATGACCCAGGCACCCCAGGGCCTTCAGGGTATCCGGCATCTCAAACACCACCCGGCCCGGTGCCGGGGTAGCGGCAAAAGATTCCGGATACAGGCGTTGCCAGGTGCCGGATTTCACCACAAACCCCTGAATTCCGCGGTCTGCCAGATCCGGAACAAACCGGTGGCCGTCAAAGGTTTCCCCGGTCAGGGCCAGGAACAGATCCCTGGGCTGGATGGTCCTGGAATCGGTACTGATGTGTTCGAACACGGGGTTGTCATCCAGGGTGTTTAGGACCGGAGGAACGCCCAGGGCCGTTTTCAGGTCATCCGGTGTCCAGGGCATGGGGGCGAACTGCCGGGTCATGCTGTTGCAGGCGGAAATCAGGTGTTCCCTGTCATCGAAATGGCGGGTGCCTTCCCGGGTGATCTGGTAGGTTTCATGGCCTTTGCCGGCCGCCAGGACAATGTCTCCGGGACGGGAAAGGCAGACGGCGGCGTGCAGGGCCTGACGCCGGTCTTGGTGGGAGATCACGCCCGTAAAATCCGCATATGCCCCTTTTTTCCCGGTGTGGGAAATGTCCGGCCACGGCAGCACGGATGTGCCGGTTCCCCGGATCCCGGCCAGGATATCCTCGATAATGACATCCGGGTCTTCCGACCGGGGATTGTCCGATGTGACGATGGCCACATCACTGTATTGGCAGGCGATTTGTCCCATCAGGGGCCGTTTGGCCCGGTCCCGGTCCCCGCCGCATCCGAAGACCGTGATCAACCGGCGGGTGGCCCGCTGTTTCAAGGTTTTGAGAACCGATTCCAGGGCGTTGGGCGTGTGGGCGTAGTCCACGAACAGATACCGGTTCAGAGGATTGGTCACTTTTTCCAGGCGGCCCGGCACGCCGGTGCAGGCTGCCAGCCCCTGCTGAATATGCATGGGTGATACGCCGGATCCATGGGCCGCACCCGCGGCGCACAGGATGTTTTCCAGGTTGAACCGGCCGGTGAGGGGGGAAGAAAAGGTGATGAATTCACCGCCCAGGTCCATCCGGCCGGAAATTCCCTGAATCGAGTCCATGATGTCCAATGCCGTGATGTCTGAATGGCTGCCGGGTTCCGGGCTGCCGGCGCTGACACGGATGACGGGAAAATCCAGTTCATCCGCCAGCCGGGCACCCCAGGGGTCATCGATGTTGATGACGGCTGACGCAGGAGATTTTAGACGGGCAGAAGGCGCCAGAAAGTCGGTAAAGAACCGTTTCTTGCACTGGTAATAGGCGGTCATGTCCGTGTGATAATCCAGGTGGTCCTGGGTCAGGTTGGTGAAAATGCCCGTGTCAAACCGGCACCCGTCCACCCGGAACTGGTCCAGGCCGTGGGAGGACACTTCCATGATGACATGGGTGATGCCGGCCTGTTTCATTTCTGACAGGGTTTTCTGGATCGTCACCGCATCCGGGGTGGTGATGGAAGTATCCACAACGTTGCCGTTGTATCGGATGTTGATGGTGCCCATCACCCCGCAGCGGTGGCCGGCGGCCAGAAATATCTGTTCCAGCAGATAAGTGATGGTGGTTTTTCCGTTGGTGCCGGTCACGCCCGTCAGAAAAAGGTCTTTGGACGGGTCACCATAAAACCTGGCGGCGATGGTCCCGGCGGCCCGGCGGGAATGGTCCACCAGAAAGACCCGGTCCAGCCGGCCCGGGTTGTACTGGGCCACCACAGCGGCGGCCCCTCTGTCCAGGGCCGTTTCGATAAAATCATGGCCGTCGGCTGAATATCCCCTGATGGCCAGGAACAGGTCTCCGGGTACAATCTCCTGGGCCCGGGTCCGGATGCCGGAAATCTGAACATCCGCCCGGGGCGGAACAAGGACGATGCCGCGCAGCAATTCGGATAACTTCATCGGGTTTCTCCTTTGTCCGCCACCGCAGCTACCATGCTGCCGGCAGCCGGAGGGATGCTCAAATAATTGAAGGATTGGGCCAGAATGGATTTGAACGCCGGTGCCGCCACATCTCCGCCATAATATTTGTTCCGGGGTTCGTCCACCACCACCAGCACGGCCAGCTGGGGATTCTGATGGGGTGCGAAACCGCCGAACACCGATGTATAGGTGTTTTCGGCATATCCTTTTTGTCCCTGGACCACTTTCTGGGCGGTCCCGGTTTTGCCGCATACCTCGTATCCTGCCAGAGCGGCTTTGGTGCCGGTCCCTTTCTCCTGCACCGCTAACGCCATCATATGTTTGACCTGGGCTGCGGTATGGGGCGTGATCGCCTGACGTACCAGGGTGGGATGAAACATCTGAAGATCCTGTCCGGTGTTGGAAACGATCTGTTTTACCAGCATGGGCTTCATGACCCGGCCGTTGTTGGCGATGGCGCTGATGCCGGTGATCAACTGAATGGCGGACACGGAAATACCCTGACCAAAGGAGATGGCCGCAGTGTCGATCCTGGCCCATCGTTCCGGCGGCATCAGGGTGCCTGTGATTTCCCCGGGGCAGTCCACCTGCGTTCTGTCACCGAAGCCAAACCGGGTCAAATAGTCGTGAAGGACTGCCTTTCCCATGGATTCCGCTATTTTGGCCGCGCCGATATTGCTGGAATAGGCAATGATATGGTCAATGGTCAGCCAGTCATGGGGATGGGTGTCCCGGACCGTGTATCCGCCGATGCGGTACCGGCCGTTTTCGCAAAAAAAGATGGAATTGGCCGTCATTCCCTTTTCCAGGGCCGCCGCTGCCGTGAATACCTTCAGGGTGGAACCGGGCTCGAATACGTCGGTGACGGCCCGGTTCCGGAACAGGGCCGGATCGAATTCACCGTAGTTGTTGGGGTTGAACCGGGGAAAATGGGCCATGGCCAGCAGCTCACCGGTGGCGGGGCGCATGACCAGGGCCATGCCGGATCTGGCCTTATGTTTCCGGACCGTTTCCTCCAGTGCGGTTTCAGTGAACAGCTGAATTTTTTTATCCAGGGTCAAAATGATATCATTTCCCCGCAGTTCCGCCTGTTTCTTTCTGTCGATGTCCAGAATCCGGCCGGTACCGTCCCGCCGGACCCGGACCGTGACGGACTGGCCTTCCAGAACATCATTGTATTTCAACTCCAGGCCTTCCAGCCCGGTATCCTCTTTTCCGGTAAACCCGATGACCTGGGCCGCCAGATCCCGGTTGGGGTAAAACCGCTTGAAACTCTTCTGGAAATAGATGCCCGGCAGGTTCATCATCCGTACCTGCCGGGCCGTGTCCGGAGAGATGTTTTCCGCTACCAGGGCATACCGGCTGTCTCTGGAAAATTGCCGGGTCAGGTCTTCCGGGGATTTTTCCAGAAGCGGTGCCAGTGCCCGGGCGGTTTTCACCGGAGCTTCGATGCGCAACGGGTCTGCGATGACGGTCACGGCATCCAGGGTGGCGCCCAGTTTGTTCCAGTTCCGGTCCAGGATCCGCCCGCGCTCTCCCTTGATGGTCAGGTGCCGGGAATAGCCGTTTTCCGCCCGTCTGGCAAATTCTTCGGCCTTGAGAATCTGAATGTCAAAGGATTTGATGCCCAGTCCCGTCAGAATGAGTACCAGAACGATCTGGACAAACCGGATCCGGCCGGCGATGCGGTTGTGTGTCCGGTCCGGCATCAATCCCCCTCCTTTCCAAGAAAAATGGTCTGGTTGAATACCTCTTCGGTCAGACCCAGCTGAGATTTGGCAATGGCAATGATACGGTTGTCGGATTTGAGCCGATCCCTCTCCAGAGTGAGTTCCCGTTGATAGGACAGCAGATCCGACAGCCGGGACTGGGCCAGGGATATTTCCAGGGTGACCTGGGTGGCTCCGGTCCGTATCCAGGTGTGAAGCAGCAGTTCCGCAAACAGAATCGAGAGGATCAGGACCCATTTCACTGCGGAATCATTCATGTTACAGCCTTTCCGCCACCCTGAGCCGGGCGCTTCTGGACATGGGGTTGGCAGCCACTTCTTCCGGCGTGGGAGTCACCGGCTTTTTGACCACCGGCTTCATGACCGGTTTTTTGTGACATACGCATTGGGGCAAAGTTTTGGGACAGGTACAGCCTGCTTCAAAATTTTTCAGATGCTGTTTGACAATGCGGTCCTCCAGAGAGTGGAAACTGATGATACAGACCCGGCCGCCTTTGACCAGCAGGGCCGGCATCTGTTCCATGAAACGGGTGAGGTGCTCCAGCTCCCGGTTCACGGCAATGCGCAGCGCCTGGAAGGTCCGGGTGGCTGGATGGATTTTCATCTCTGCCGCTGCCTTTTTGGGAATGGCTTCCAGAATGAGCCGGGTCAACTGCCGGGTGGTCTTCAGGGGATGTTCGGTCCGTCCCCGGATAATGGCTCCCGCAATGCGGCGGGAAAATCTTTCTTCCCCGAAGGAAAAAAACAGGTCGGCCAGGGCCTGCTGGGAGTATGTATTCACAATGATGTCAGCGGTCATATTCTGTCTGGTATCCATCCGCATGTCCAAAGGTTCGTCCCGGTTGAAGCTGAAACCACGGTGCGCCCGGGCGATCTGATTGAATGAAAATCCCAGATCCAGCACAATGGTGTTGACATGGTCGATATCATGCTGACCCAGAATGGCCGGCAGATTCGAAAAATTGTCATGGACCAGAATGATGTGCTGTTTGAAGGGGTGCAGCACGTTCCGGGCGTGGGAGATGGCATCCGGATCCTGATCGATCCCGATGAGTTGCCCCCCCGGGAGAATCGCCTTCAGGGTTGACCGGGCGTGGCCGGCACCGCCCAGAGTGCCGTCCACACAGATGTCTCCGGGTTTCAGGTTCTGGTAAGCTAAGATCTCCGCCGGCATTACGCTCGTGTGATCAAACCCCATAGCTACAGCCCCAAAGAAGCGATTTCCTCTCTTACGTCCTCTTTCTCAAGATCCTGCTCCATTTTCAGATTTTCCTGATCCCACCGTTCCCGTGCCCAGATTTCAAAACGATCCAGAACCCCCACAAGGACGATGTCCTTTTCAATGCCCGCATAGGTGCGCAGGCTGGGGGGAATTAAAATCCGGTCCTGTTTGTCACACTTCAACGGGCAGGCATTGCCCAGAAAAAACCGTTTGAATTTTTCCATGGCCGCGCTTTTGGCGGCCAGAATTTTTTTCTCCAGCTGCTTCCATTCACTGAAAGTGTAGGCATACAGGCATCCGTCCTTGATGGAAACCACCACCCCGTATTCTTCCTCATCGGCCTTGAGAACGTCCCGGAATCTTGCCGGAATGATGATTCTGCCCTTGGGGTCGATGGTATGAAAGGAGCTTGATCGGAACACGTGATTTGCCTACTCCCCTGGTTTGGGTAAAAAATCCACTTTCCTCCACCATTTGACACAATCTTGCGAAAATTCAGGCATAAGTCAAGGAAAAAATGGTGGGTGTCTAAAAAAAATGAGCCGTCGATAAAAAAAGATATATTTTATTTTCAATGAAGTACGGGCAAAATGGTACGAGGGAGTCTAAAAGGGGTTGTATGGTGGGGAGTGGTGGAGTAGGTGGGGAGAAACGATGATCAGGGGGCAAAAGGTGCGGCAATGGTGGTCCGGACCGCTTCGATGGTCTCTTCCAGCTGGTGGACGTCTCCGGACAGAACATACACTGGCCGGTGCACGATGATTTCCACCAGGCCGGGAACCAGGTCCAGGGAGTCCGGGGGCAGCACCTCCCGGGAGTGCCTGATGGTGACCGGCAGAACCGGCAGCCCGGTTTCCCTGGCAAACACGAACGCCCCTTTTTTAAAGGGCTGGACCTGCCCGTTCCGGCTCCGGGTGCCTTCGGCAAAAAACAGTACCGACGCTTTTGAAGAGATCCGTTTACGGGCCTTGCGGATGGACGCGATGGCCGCCTGGTGGTGGGACCGGTCTACGAAGATGCACCCCAGGTAATGGCAGGCAATGCCGAACACGGGGATCTTTCTCAATTCCTGTTTCATGACCCATTTGATGTGAAGCCCGATAAACCCGTGGATCACCGGGATGTCCACCATGGACTGATGGTTGGCCACCACCACATAGGACCGGCCCGGTGTGTAATTCTTTGTTCCGGTCAGTTTCACCTTGACCGGAACGATACCGCAGGCCAGCCTGGACCACAGCACGGCCAGGGCATTGGCGGCATCCTGGGAAAAAAACGCGCCCACAAAAACACAGATCAGGCCCAGAACCAGGGTGATGATCACCATGAACGGGATGACCACCAGCCATTTGTAGGGCTGGTACAGCCATTTGAGAACCCGGTTCACTGGCGAGTGTGTGCCTCCGTTTCCGCTTTTTGTTCAGACGCTTCCGTGTCTTCAGGGGTGAGCCCTGCCAGGTCATGGGCATAGGATGTGATGTCTTCAGCCACATAGGGTTTGAGTGCAAACACATAGTCGTTCATGGAAGAGGTGGCCATGCCCTCATCCTTGTCTGTATCAAACAGTTTCAGCACCAGGGGAGATCCGTTTCCGAGAACCAGGGTCAGGGCCGGGGACACGGTTTCCAGTCCGGTTTTGTCCATGTCCGGCACAAAATGGTCACACGTGAGAGCGGACAGGGAACTCAGCAGGTTGGACACGGTATCAGGGTCTGGGTCGGTACCGTCTTCGTAACTGAAGATCGGCTCTTTGGCCGAAGTGTCATCGTCTCCCGGTTCCCGGGCGGTCAGAATCACCTGTTTTCCAGGGGTCTGAATGGTGATGGTCTTGATGCGGTCTTCCTGAAATGTCAGCACCCGACGGTCTCTGAATTCATCCAGGGATTTGTTGAAATGGGACCGGAAAGCGTCTTTTGCCTGGTAGATGCCGGGGTCTTTTTTCACCATCACAAACGTGTGGTTGAAAGTGGGGGCGGTTTTGCCGATTTTGACCGACAGAACCGGGGACTCTCCTTCAAACGCAGTGGCGGTCAGGCCATGGGCATCGTCCAGTTCATACCGGGTGAGGTCCTGTTTTTCAGATACCAGTGCGGACAGGGTCAGGCCGGACAGAACTTCCAGCATCTGTGTGACGGCGGTTTCGTCAGCCGGATATGCCTGTTCCGTCACCACCCACCCGGAATCGGTGCGGGTGAAATCCAGGGTCCGGTCCTTTTTTTCCACGGTCAGGCGGTCGATTTTTTCCATGTCCACAGCCGGAGGGTCCGGCAGGGTGTAATGACGGCGGTCCTCTTTTTTGAAAACCAGATACCCGGCCAGGGCCACGATGATCACTATCAGAATGAGAACTTCTTTTTTCATGGCAGATTGTCCTTCAGGATTTGAACTGATTGGCGATTCGTTTCCGCCGGGCTTTGCCGGCCAACCACACGGCCAGGCCAAATACACAGACCAGCAGGGGCAACCCGGCAACGTTCAGGGTCTTGATCATGCCCCGCACCATGGGCGTGGTGGTGGTCAAAGGGTTGAGCGTCTGCTGTTTGCTTCGCATGGCCGCAATATCGTCATTACCGTTCAGATGATCGATGGTGTTTAAAATGAATGTGGCATTGGTGGTGCGGCCCTCCGGGTCCAGCATGTTGTCCATGAGCATCTGGGAGCACCCCAGCACGAATATTTTGGCCGGCCGGGAGGTTTCCAGAACCAGGTTTTCCGCAACCACTTCCGGTGCATCCGCCTGAGCCGCCGGTCCGATGTCAGCCGCATCAGGCGTTGAAGAATCGGGTTCTTCCAGATCGTCTGAGCCTTCCCCGGATGCAGGGATATCGGTCTCACCGGTCTCTTTTTCCGGAATGGGTTTGTCTTTGAAGTAGCTGGTGAATGTCCCTTCCAGCAAATATGCCAGGTCATAACTTGTCATTTCCCCGGATGATTCAGGCGGGGAAATGAACATGGGGTTCAGGTTGATATCGCCTTCCATGAGCCAGGACTCTTTGGAACTGCTCAAGAGCCTTGTGGCGGTCACATGGGATGTCAGGTTTTCCTGCACCAGGGACAGCGGAGATGCCTGCATGACAATGATGCCTTTGATGTTTTGCATGAAGAAAGGTTCATTGTTGATGGTGTCTTCCTTGAGCATGGGCGCGAAATAGATGATCTGCTCGCCGCCTTCCCGGGGCTGGTGTTTGTAGGCGGTTTTGTCCATGACATATGCCTGTGTCATGGTGATGCCGTAGTGAGTCAGCAGTTTTTCCAGCCCGGTATCGATGGGAATGTACTGGGGCATGCCCATACCGCCCCGGGGCATGATTTCATTGAATGCATCACTGAAAAAGGCGATGTTGGTCCCTTTCATCAGGGCCTGATCGATCTGGAACAACTCGTAATCGGAAAACGGTTCCGTGGGTTTGGCAATGACCAGACAGTTGAGGCCATCGGGAATGGCCTGATCTTTGAGGGCGATCTGCCGGATGGTGTATCGGTCGGACAACAGATCGTTTAGCACCTGCATGCCGCCCCCGGCCCCCCCCTGCATCATGGCCATGCGGTCCGGGCCAAGCGTCGGGGAGCCGTGGTCCGCCAGGAATCCGATATCCTGGTTGATGCCGATCATTTTTTCCATGATCCCCACAATATCCTGTTCCAGTGTTTCCGGATCCGCCATCTGATAGGTGGTGCCGATGATGGGCAGATTCACGGCCGAGATGAGCGGCAGGCTGGCTGCCTGGTCCTGATAGGTCAGCACCAGGCCGGCCGCTCCCTGACCGGCCTGAATATTGTTTTCCGGGATGTCCGGCCAGGAAAGGGCCATCAGGTCGTATTTTTTCCCGATCTCATTCAGGGTCTGTTTGTCGGAGATATCCTGGTGGCTGAAGGACAGGATGTTCCGGCTCCTGGCATTGATGTTCTCAATGGTCTTTTCCACGGTATGTTTCAGATCCGGAAAATCGTTGAGCCCGATCAGCGGAGTGATCTGGTCCAGGGAAGAGGACAGATACAGGGTGGCCTGAACAGTATCTTCCAGGCGCAACAGGGCCGAGACCTTGTTGTTGAGTTTCTGGATGGCGGTAGTCAGCCGGTATTCCAGTCCGTCCGTGGAGGTCACGGCATTGATTTTCTCGATAAGGTCCCCATGGATGAGCACCAGCCCCATATAGGCGTTTTTGAATTGCAGCTCATCATTTTCCACGATCCGGATCTGGATGGGAGAGATGCCGTAGCTTTTGGCCAGTTCCCTGTTTTCCACGGCGTTGGCACTCAAATCCCCTTCTTCGGAAGAAACGTTGTAGAACTGATAGTTGAACAGACGGCCGGCTCTGGCCGCATATTCATCCAGCAGGTCCCTGAGGTACCGTTCCGTGTTGTTGTGGGGGGCGGGCAGGTTTTTCGAGAAAAACACCTTGATGCTCAGAGGTTCGGACAGGGTGGCGGCCGCTTTTTTGCTGGCATCCGACAGAGAAAAAATCTTGCTGGCCGTCAAATCGGCCCGGAAAAAAAGGGTGAGCCCGGCAAGGTTGACCAGAACGATGACCGCCATATACAGAATAAACTTGATATACTGTTCCTTGAAAACTCCCATGACGCCTCCTTAATTTTTTTCCTGCATCACCAGATGGGTGGAGAAGAGAAAAATGGATATCAGGCTGAGAAAATAGATGATGTCCCGGGTATCCAGGACCCCTTTGGAAAAATTGGCAAAATGGGTGTTGGCCCCGATATATTCCACCACCGTCACAATCTGCGGGGGCATGAAAAACAGCATCCGGTTGAGGATGGTCAATGTGAAGCAAAGCGCGCATCCGATGATGAACGCGATGATCTGGTTCCTTGTCAAAGCGGATGCGAACAGTCCCATAGCGCAGTATGCCCCTGCCAGGAACACGGCCCCGAGATACCCTCCCGCCACCGGGCCCCAGTCCAGATCCCCGATCAGGGAGATGAACACCGGATAGGACAGGGTCGGCACCAGCATGGCGCAGGTGAACAGCGTGGCGGCCAGAAATTTTCCGATAGCGATGTGAACAAAGGACACCGGCAGGGTCAGAAGCGTTTCATAGGACCCCACGTTTTTTTCTTCCGCAAACAGCCGCATGGTGATGGCAGGGACAAAAAAGGAAAACACCATGGGCAGAAGCGCGAAAAAATCCCGCAGGTCCGCCCGGCTGTATATGAAAAAAGTGGAAAAGAAAAACCATCCGGTCACGATCAGAAACAGGGCGATCACGATATAGGCGATGGGGGAGATGAAATAATCCTTGAACTCTTTTAGCGCAATGATTTTGATTTGTGACATGATCAGGCATCCTCCCGGGTCAGTTTCTGGAAAACATGTTCAAGGGCCTGGGTCTCTTTTGCCAGTTCCATGAGAATCCAGTCTGTTTCCCTGATTTTCAGATAGAGATCCGGGCGCGCATCCCGGCCCGGAGACGTCTGGATTTCAAAGCGCACCAGATCGTCGGTGTCAGGCGGCAGCGCCCGGATGGAAAGGTCCGGATCCATGTCCGCCAGAAACTGCTGAGCGGTTTTCACGTCCGGGCCTTTCAGGGCCAGGCGGATCAGGTTGTCCTGAAGCGCCCCCTGCTTGAGCCGGGCCGTGGTGTCGTCCGCCACCACCTTTCCGTTGCTGATGATCACGATGCGGTCGCAGGTGGCTTCCGCTTCGCTGAGAATATGGGTGGAAAAGATGATGGTCTTTTCCCGGCCGATCCGGCGGATGATGCTGCGGATCTCGGCGATCTGGTTGGGGTCCAGGCCGGAGGTGGGTTCATCCAGTATCAGGATTTCCGGATCCGTCATCATGGCATGGGCCAGTCCCACCCGCTGTTTGAGCCCTTTGGACAGGGTGGCGATGGGTTTGTGCATGATGTCCGACAGCCCGCACAGGTCCGCCAGGGTGCGGAACCGTTCCAGTTGCAGGGAGGGGTCCGTCAATCCCTTGAGCCGCGCTACATAGGTCAGATAATCATACACCAGCATGTGATGGTACAAAGGGGCCGATTCGGGCAGATATCCCATCAGGGACTTGATTTTCAGGGTATCTTCGGGCATGTGCAGGTCCTTGACCGAGATACGTCCGGAACTGGGTTTGAAAAATCCGGTGAGCATGCGCAAAGTGGTGGTCTTTCCCGCGCCGTTGGGTCCCAGCAGCCCCAGGATTTCGCCGGGCCGCACCGACAGGCTGATGTGGTCCACCGCGCAGAAATCACCATAGTACTTGGTCAGGTCTTGAATCTCTATCAATGCAACCTCCTTGGTTAAAAATCCTCCAGAACCCGGCTTTTGTTCAGAAACGCCTGGAGATCTTCCGCCGTTTTCCGGGCCGCCATCACCGCTTTGCCAAGATGCCGGCAAAACGGATCATCCTTGCCCAGATTCTTTGCCACGGCCCGGTACAGCTGTTCTCCTTTTTCAAAATGCGCCATTACCTCTGCTGCCAGTTTTTTGCGTTCCTCATGCCGGCTTTTTTCACTTTGAATCACGGATTCCAGTTTCTGGACCGCATATTCCACCAGGGCATCCCGGGGCATGTCAAACGCCCTGGATACTTCACTGAGCGCATCCACGGTCCGGCGGCTCATGACATAGGTTTTCTGTCGGCGGGGAATTTTTTCAAACTGCGGCAGCCGGATGGACCGGGCCAGTTTTTCCATGGCCTCCATATCTTCGATAATATGGTCGAACAGGGATTTCTGTTTGATGCCCATGTGAACCGCCACCAGTCCGATGGCATCGATGGCTTTCTGGGACAGCTTGAACGTCGCCCGGACAGACTGTCTTCCCCGCAGGTCCAGTACGGATGGCCCTGAAGCGGGAGCCCTGGAGGGTGTCATGGAGAAGTGCCTCCTTAACATAAGGCCCGTATTATTAATTCAGGCCATTCTTAAAAGTAATGACAATTTATTGTAGCAGATGAATGTACAATAAAAACAGATCCGGATCAACCATAAATTTGGCAGATTACCAAAATATCATCCAGAACGTTTCCCGGGAAAGGATCACCATCCCCAGGCAGAGTCCGGATCCGGCCGCCAGAAAAATCCGTTCCTTCCCGCTGGATTCGAATACGGGGTCGGTCCGGTTTTCAGTGTAGCACCGGGCGGTCATGGCCAGGCACAGGTGGTCGGCGGCCATGACGGTTTTTTTCAGTAACGGCAGAGTGAGAAGCCGGATGCGCCGGACCGGATTTCTCCGAAAACCGCCGCACCGGGCGTTGACCGCATCCGAGGTCTGTCCGGCCTGAGCCAGGATCATAGGAAAAAATCTCAGGCACAGGCTGATCATCAAGGCCACCCGTTTTTCCGGAACAAAGGGAACCGGTTTGAGAAACCACTGGGCCGCACCTTTCAGATCCGCCGGCCGGGTGGTGACGGTAAACAGCATGCCAGCCACCATGACCAGAAAAAACCGCATTGCCACAAGTCCACCCTGGACCAGTCCCTGCCGGGTGATTCCGATATCGAAAAAAGGCCATACCGGGTCTCCGGGGGTCGTGACGGCCCGGGTGGCGGCCATGAGAGCCAGCAGCAGAACAAAGCCTTTCATCCGGATCAACAGGAGGCATATGGTCAGGCCCTGGGCCCGGATCAAGGGATAGATCACCAGAAAACATGCCAGGCATCCGCTGTAACCGGCTGTAAACAGGGCCATGCTCACCATGCAGACCAGCACGATCTTGACCCGGACATCGAGTTCGTGCAAAACCGTGGTGCCGGTTCTGAAGGAAAACAGGGTCAGGTCCGCCATGGGGGGGCCGTATATCCCATGCGGGAAAAACAGGGTTCTTTGATGCCGAACCGTTCCAGGCACCTCAGCAGATCTTTGGGCCGGTCATCTTTGACCAGGCGGCCGTGCCGGTCCATGATGAGCATCCGGGAGGCGAAACTGATCACCTCTTCCACTTCATGGGTTGCCATGATGATGGTCTGTCCGTCCCGGTTCAGCCGGCAGACGGTTTCCACCAGGTCCCGGGAAGCCGGAAAGTCCAGATTGGCGAACGGTTCGTCCAGGACAATGATTTCCGGATCCATGACCAGGATGCCGGCAATGGCCAGCCGCCGTTTTTCCCCGCCGGACAGGGTGGCGGGATTCCGGTCTTTCAGAAGGGACAGGTTCATGCATGCCAGGGCCTGATCCACTTTTTCCCGGATACGGGCACGCGGGAAGTTCAGGTTTTCCAGTCCGAACGCCACCTCATCGGCCACGGTATCGCCCACGATTTGAGTGTCGGCATCCTGGAACACCATGCCGATGGTTTTCCGGGTGAACATCAGATCCTGTGTCACGGGCCGGCCGTACAGACGGATCTCTCCGGATGTGGGACGGTCCAGCACATTGAGGTGCCGGATCAGCGTGGTTTTACCCGATCCGTTGGGCCCGGCCAGAAGGATGAATTCTTTGGGAAAGACCTGGAAACTGATGTCATGAATTCCGGTGCCGCCGTCAAATTCATGGGTGAGGTGGTCGATTTCAAGAATGGGTTTCGGCATGATGACTCACTTTCTGAGCAGGGGCCTTATTTTTCCGGCAAGGATCACGGCACCGGCGATTTTGACGGCATCCCCCGGCAGAAACGGGATCAGCCCCATGGCCACGGCCTGGCCCCAGGACAGGGAAAAGGCCAGTTTCAGCCATGGCACGCCGATCGTGTAAAGAACGGCGGAGCCTGCCGTCATGGCCAGGATGTCCCGGAAAGCGGTTTGTTCCGGAGGCCGGGACAGGGCCCCGGTCACCAGGACGGCGGGCAGGTATCCCAGCAGATACCCGCCGGTGGGGCCGAACAGTTTGCCGATGCCGGAGGTGCCGCCGGCAAATACGGGCAGCCCGGCCAGCCCCACCAGCAGATACACGGCCACACAGGCCGTGCCCCAGGCAGGTCCCAGCATCAGGCCCGCCAGCAGGACAAACATGTTCTGGAGCACAATGGGCACCGGCCCGACGGGAATGGCGATAAATGCGCCCACCGATATCAGGGCCACGAACAGGGCCGCATGGACCATGGGCCGCAGGCTTTTTGTTTCGGTCATCTCGATCTTCCTTTCAGGTATAAAAGCAGTCGCCGTATATGATGGAATGGATCTGATTGTCCGCATCTTTCACCCACAGGGTCCCGGTATCATCCACATCCATGGCCACGCCTTCAATGGTCTGGTGCCGGGTTTCGACCCGGACCCTTGTGCCGATGGTGCTGGTGCGCTGCTTCCAGTCAGCCATGACACCGGCGGCATCCAGGTGGCGGGTCCGAAGGGTGAACCGCTCCATGAACTGTGCCAGAATCTCTTTTCTGGATACCGGCCGGCCCAGTGTCTTTTGAAGGGATGTCGCTGCAAAAATTTCGGAAGACGGATCATTGTTCACATTGAGTCCGATCCCCAGAAGCTGGTACCGGATCATGTCGGCCCGGGTTTCCATTTCCGACAGCAGGCCTGCCAGTTTTTTGCCGTTCAGCAAGAGATCATTGGGCCATTTGACCCGGACATCCAGATTGAACAGGGATTCAAGGGTCACGGACAGGCACAGGGAAGCGGCAAAATTGTACAGATAGGCCAGGGCCGCCGGGACGTCCGGTGTCAGAATCAGGGTCATCCACAGCCCGCCCGGCCGTGAATCCCACTCCCGGTTGAGCCGGCCCCGTCCCTGGGTCTGGTGTTCCGCCAGCACGCAGGTGAGGTGGGGGGCCCCCTGGCGGGCCAGTTCCCGGGCCTTGTCCATGGTGGTGGCCACCTGTGAAAAATAATGGATCCTTTCGGATAACGGCGGATCAAAACAGGTGGGGAGCAGCAGGTTGTCCGGATCTGCCAGAAAATACCCTTTGGGGCCGGACTGAATGTCGAACCCCTCTTTTTTCAGGGCCTGAATGTGCTTCCAGACCGCCACCCGGGAGATGCCGCTCTCTTCACTGAGCTGAACCCCGGAAACGGTGCCGCCTTTTGCTTTGTAAAACCGTTGCAGAATGACCTGCCGGGTATGGGATGTCTGGTTAACCATAATTGGCATGAATGGTTAACAGAAAACCGGTTCCCGGTCAAGGGAATAGATGCACCGGCATTGTTTTTTTCATCGGTTTTTTCTTGAACCGGAATGCCATCTGGTTTATAAGCGAAAACCATGGTAAAGGAAAAAACAGACATACGGGTGATCAGGCGGATCATTCCCCACTCATCCGATTTCAAGCGGTTCTGGAAAGACCAGGGGCCGTTTGAATACGCGTTGACCAGTGCGGAATACCCCCCGGTGCTGCTGGCGCCTGAGGAATGGATTTTCGGGCATACGGCCCGGGAGGTGATCGAGGGGTTAATGGGATTTCCTCCGGGAAAGGCAAAAATTGTCCGGTCGGATTTCAATCCTGAAAATACCCGGATTCTGCGGCCGGACAATCTGATTCCATGGAAAATTCAACCGTTTCCCGAGGAATGGAATCACATGCCGTGTGATTTTTTCACTCCTGAGGGGCATCTGACAAAGGTGGTGGCGGAGCGGGTGAAAGAGGCGCCGGTTTCAGGCAATGAGTCTCTCCAGATGGCGGCCGCGTTCTTCACTCTTCTGGAGGCGCACCTGCCGGCCATGGGATATGTATTGCTCAAACCCCGGGGAAATGCCCGGTATGCCGCCATTCAGGATTATGTGTCAGAATGGGAGGAAGACGAGGCAGATGCCGGCCTGCTGTAGCCGATTTTTTCCGGTCAGGCCTCACCGTTGAGAATTTTGTCACACAGCAGCTGTCTGTAATCGATTCCCGCTTTCTGAAATCCTTTGGTCCCGTATTTCATGTTGCCCTCCAGCACCATGAACCGCCCCCGGGATTCCACGATGTCGACGCCCACATCATCCCATCCGCATTTTTCTGCGGTTGACAGGGCCAGTTCCAGAGCCGCCGGCGGCACCGGATCAAAACAGATCTCCCCTCCCTGGGAAACATTGGTTTTGAACCGGCCTGTCAAAGCGACCCGCCAGTAGGCCAGGGCCACGCTCTTCCCGATGATAATGACCCGAATGTCCCGGTCCAGAGGCAGGTATTCCTGGATATAGGCCGGATCCTTTCTGGCCAGATACACGGCCAGGTCCGCCGGGTTCCGGATGAGAAACACCCCGTTGCCCCGGGCCGATCCCCTGGGAATCTTGGCGATAAACGGAAAGGAGAAACAGGACGGGATGGCCTGTTTCTGGCGCGGGCCGTAAAAAAACCGGGTTCTGGGGTGGGGAATGCCCTGCATCTGGAACATGGCGGTCTGCCGGATTTTGTCCATGGCAAAGGTATAGGTGTGAAAACTGGGGAAGGTGGGTTTTCCCATGGCCTGGAACAGACCGGCATAAAACGCGGTGGGATAGAGGATCCGCGGGGCGGACCAGATCCGCTGCTGTTCATCCGGCGTATAGTCTGAGAAATTGGGCCGAAACCCCACGGTATTGATTCCGGGGCAATGTCTGAGCCGGGCGCCGATGGCCACTTGACCACCATCCGGCGGTGCGGGGCTAGGACCGGCCATAACCCTGCGGATTTTTCCGCTGCCAGCGCCAGGTGTCGGCGCACATGTCGTCCAGGGAGCGGGTGGCCTGCCATCCCAGCTCGTTTCTGGCCCTGCCCGGGTCGGCCCAGCAGGCCCCGATATCCCCGGGCCGCCGGGATACGATTTTATAGGGAATGGGACGGCCGCAGGCCCTTTCAAATCCCCGGATCATCTCCAGCACGGAATATCCCCTGCCGGTGCCCAGATTATAGATCAGAACCCCTGGCTGAGCCATCAGTCTATGCAGGGTTTTCACATGCCCTTCCGCCAGATCGGACACATGGATGTAGTCCCGGACCCCGGTGCCGTCCGGCGTATCATAATCATTGCCGAATACCTGGACCGAATCAAGGGCGCCAATGGCCACCCGGGCGATGTAGGGAACCAGATTGTTGGGGATTCCTGAAGGATCTTCCCCGATCAGGCCGCTGGGGTGAGCCCCCACCGGGTTGAAATATCGGAGCAGGGCGATGTGCCACTGGGGGTCCGATATCAACAGATCCTGTAGAATCTGCTCGATCATCAGTTTGGTCCGGCCGTATGGGTTGGTGACCGACAGGGGAAACGTTTCGGTGATGGGCAGGTCGGCCGGTTCTCCATACACCGTGGCAGAGGAGGAAAAAATGATGTGTTTGATACCGGCGTCAGCCATGACCGACAGCAGATTCAACGTGCCGCAGACATTGTTATGAAAATAGGTCAACGGCATGGCGGTTGATTCTCCCACCGCCTTGAGTCCGGCAAAATGGATCACCGCATCCGGCGTGTTTTCGGAAAAAATCCGGGTGAGCCCGTTTTTGTCGAGCAGGTCCGCTTTGAAAAAAACAAGGGGTTTGCCGGTGATTTCTCTGACCCGGGTGATCGAGACGTCAGAGCTGTTGCACAGATTGTCCACCACTGCCACGTCATGGCCCCGGTTCAGAAGCGCCACACAGGTGTGGCTGCCGATATATCCGGCCCCACCGGTGACAAGTATTTTCATTGCGTCATTTCCCCCGGTATGTTAATATTATCATTTTGGAAATCATTCTTTGCAGAAATTACCGGAATTTGCAAGGGGATTCACAAAAATGGGGAGAAAACTGCCCCCTTTGAACATTGACAGGCCCGGACACGGTGATTAACATAGGTTCATTCAGGCAGGCATACCCTGAATTCATCAAACCATAAGGAGAGATTAGCAATGATTGAACTGACAGATCCTGCAAAAGAGCAGATCGACAATTATTTCCAGGGGAAGGAACCGACCCCGATCCGAATTTTTCTGAATTCCGGCGGCTGAGGGGGCCCCTCCCTGGCCATGGCTCTGGATGAGCCTAAAAATTCGGATGACAGTTATGAGGTGAAGGGTCACAAATTTGTTGTGGACAAAGATTTCATGCAGAAAGCGGAACGAATCAAGATCGACTTCACCGGCATGGGGTTTCACCTGGACTCCAACATGGACCTGGGTGATCCCGGGTGCGGTGGTTGCTCCGGCTCCTGCAGTTAATAATAAATATTTGAAGACCCGAAAAAGGTGTGCGGATGACCGCACGCCTTTTTTGTTTCAATCCCTGGACCGTACCACCAGGAGCGTGCCGGACCGGATGGTAATCTGTGCCGTGGATCCTGAAAAAAAATTGCTGACACCCAGGGTGCTGCCCATCACCAGGGGCTGATTTTCCAGAGGATAGGACAGGCCCTTGAGGGTGACCCCCCGGACCGTCGGGGTCAGAGGAATCAGAGACACCAGATCCCCGGGGGTGCCTGTGAGGTCCGCCCGGTCTGTGACCACCTGGAGTTCATTTTTCTCATCCAGGATCCTGGCTGAAATGCCCGCATCCGCCAGAGGCAAAAGCAGCAGAATGTTCGCCAGGGTATGATCCAGCCGGGTCCCGGTGGCGCCCAGAAGGGTGATGCGGGTGGCGCCCTTTGCCCGGGCGTATTCGATGCAAAGTTCCGTGTCGGTGCTGTTTTTTCGGCTGGAATGGGCGTATACCGGCACCTGGTTTTTCCTGAAAAAAGCCAGCGTGTCCGGGTCGATGGAATCCAGATCCCCGATAATGACATGGGGCAGATATCCGTTTTTTTTCAAGTGTGAGGCACCGCTGTCCGCGGCGACGATCAGGTCGGCTGTTTTCAACAGGGCCTGGATCTGCCGGGACCAGGACGGGGTCCGGGTTGCATCCAGTGTGCCGCCGGCTATGATAACGCAGTTCATGATCCCTATCATACCATGAAACACAGGGGTTGAAAACCGGAATCTGTATCTTGCCTTGACACCGGGAAACCAAACCTATAATTACGTGCATATGCGTGCCCCCACCACCATAAACCGGTATGTCTTCAGAGAATTTTTTCCGCCATTTGGAATCAGCCTGTGTTTTCTGACCTTTGTATTTTTGATGACCCGGATTCCGGAAATCATGAATCTGGTGGTCAACTACAGTGCGGATGTGATTGCCGTGCTGATGATGATCCTGTTCACCCTGCCCCGGTTTCTGGAATTCACCATTCCCATGTCCGTCATGACGGCCGTACTGCTGATCTTTGTGCGCATGTCCGTGGAAAACGAAATGACCGCAGTGAAAGGTGCGGGACTCTCCCTTTACCGGCTGCTGCCTCCGGTGGTGATTTTCTGTGCGCTGGGAACCGTTTTAACGCTTTTTATTACCGTGTTCGCCGTGCCCTGGGGAAAGCTGTCCGTCAAGGAAAAAACCCTGGCCCTGGCCCGTTCCAGTATGGATCTGGCGCTGGAGGAACGGCAGTTCAACACCCGGCTGGAAGATTTCATGATCTATGTGTCCCATGTGGATCTGAAAACCCGGTATCTGGCGGATGTATTCATTGAAGACCGGACCGTCAAGGGCATGACCCGGATTTCGATTGCCCCGAAAGGCCGTCTGATCCGTTCACAGGACAGAAATCTCTATACCATCCGCCTTTTTAACGGCATGATCAACCAGGTGGACATCGAAAACAAAGAGGTCTCCAATATCCGGTTCGGACACTATGATATCAATATCGATCTGGCCCGGATTCAGCAGGGCGGAGACAGGAACATCCAAAAGGATCTGGATGAGTTTGGTATCCGGGAACTGCTGACGTTCATCCGTGCCGGCAGAACGGATGATACACGGATGAGCGAGGCGAAAATGGTGCTGCATGAAAAATTTTCCGTGCCGTTTGCCTGCCTGTGCCTGGGATTGCTGGCCTTTCCGCTGGGAGTCCAGTCGCTGGTGACGGGCCGGTCTTCCGGACTGGGGCTGGGCGTGTTTTTTCTGCTGGTGTATTATATCATTCTTGCGGCCGGGTGGTCTGCCGGGGAAACCGGCCGGTTTCCCCCGGTGCTCGGCATGTGGCTCCCCAACCTGGTCATGGCAGGGGCCGGTGTGTACCTGCTCAAGCGGAACGCCGATGAAAATCCGGTCAAAATGCTCTTGCTGTTGAAAAGAGCCGGCACCTGGGTCAACCGTTCGTACAGCAAACTGGCACGCCATGACCTGCCTTCATAGATACTGGCTCAGGGAGTTTTTCAAGTTTTTCGGCGTGATCCAGGCCCTGATCATGGCCTTGTTCGTGATCATTGACTACCTGTCGCGCATGGACAAGTTTCTCGAATCCGGCATTTCTCTGGTCCATGCCCTGTGGTATGTGGTTCTGAAGCTGCCGTTCATGTTTGTGCAGCTGACACCGGCCGCCATTCTTCTGGCCGCCATCACGGTGTTCGGACTGATGAACCGGAACAATGAACTTACGGCGTTGAAATCATCAGGGATTTCCGTGTATTTTCTGGTAAAACCCGCTGTGGGAATCAGCCTGCTGCTGGCCGGAGTGATGTTTTTCCTGGGAGAATCCCTGGTGCCGCTGTCCATGGCCGAATCCAATAATATCCGTCAGTATGAGATCCGTAAACAGGATCAGATGGCCCAGAACCGAAACGATCTCTGGATCCGGTCCGGCAACCGCCTGGTGCATATCCGTTTTTTTGATCCGGTAAGGAAAACCGTGGCCGGGGTTTGCGCCGCCGTGCTGGACGATGATTTTTTTCTGATATCCCGCATCGATGCCCGCTTTGGCAGGTATGAACTGGATCAGTGGCTGCTGGAGGATGTGGTGGAACAGACCTACAATCCGAATACGGAAGACTATGAAGTGACCCTGTCGGACATGACGCTGGCCGATCTGGGAGTGGTGCCCGAAGACCTGGGGCAATGGGTGAAAAAATCCGATGAAATGGGATTTTTCGAATTGAAGGACTATGTGGAAAAAGTCCGGAATGAAGGATATGATGCCACCACTTACGAGGTGGATATGCACGGCAAGATCGCCTTTCCATTTATCTGTGTCATCATGGCCCTGACCGGTGCCGCCGCCGGAATGCGGCCGTTTGCCGGAACGAACATGCCGGCCGCTGTCGGTCTTGGCGTGGTGATTTCCTTTTTTTACTGGGTGGTGTACGGAATCTGCCTGTCCATGGGCTATGCAGGGGTACTGCCGGCCCTGCTGGCGCCCTGGGTGGCCAATGCGGTTTTTCTGGCCGGCGGCATTGTTTTTCTGATCAACACGGAATGACCATCATGATTTGGGGGTATCATATTCTGATCACGGCTGTCTTTATTCTGGCACTGCCGCTGCTGCCCTTTCTCTGGCTGGTTTCCGGAAAAAGACGGGCTAATCTGGTGCAGCGTCTGGGATGGTGTACCGGAATAAAAAAACAGAGCGGACCCCTAAAACCGGTCTGGATTCATGCCCTTTCCGTGGGGGAGGTCAAATCAGCACTACCCCTGGTGATGGCGGTCCATGCGCATTTACCGGGCACACCCATTGTTTTCACGGCATCCACCCGGACCGGATATGATACGGCCCGCACCCTGTTTTGCCGGACAGAGGCTCCCCTGCTGTCCCAACTGGCTTATTTCCCGTTTGACCTGCCCTGGGCCGTGGTCCGGGTCAGGAACCGGATCGATCCGGCATGGGTTTGCCTGGTGGAGACCGACCTGTGGCCGGGATTTCTTCATGCCATGGCCCGAAAGGAAATTCCGGTGGTTCTGGCCAATGCCCGGCTGTCGCGCCGGGCGTTTGAGGGTTACCGGCGGCTGGGGCCGGCAACCTCCCTGTTTTTTTCCGGATTGACCCATGTGCTGGCGCAGACCCGCCGGGATCTGGAACGGTTCAAATCCCTGGGGGTCCCTGAATCACGGATTACTGTGGCTGGAAATATCAAGTTTGATCAGCCGGTGAAAACCCTTGCGGATGCAGAGCGAACCGCCCTTGAAAAATGGTTTCATCTGACCGGCACCCACCGGCTGTGGATCGCCGGATCGACGCATCCTGACGAAGAACTCCTGTTGTGGGAAGTTTTTCAGCAGGTACGGCATCGGGTCCCCGGGTTGAAACTGCTGCTCGCCCCAAGGGACCCGGCCCGGTGTGTTCAGGTAGCCCGGGAAATCTCCAGAAGAGGCGGGATGCCTGTATTGCTTTCCGCCACCCGGAATCGGCCAGAAGATGCCGAAGTGATGCTTCTGGACTGTCTCGGGGTATTGGCAGACGCCTATGCCGTGAGCGATGCGGCGTTTATCGGGGGGTCTCTGGTACCGTGCGGAGGACACAATCCTCTGGAACCGGCCATGTTTGGAAAACCCGTCTTGTTCGGACCGCATATGGAGGATTTTGCCGAAGTGGCAGACCTGCTGACAGCCCGGAAAGGGGCTGTCCAGGTGGAGAGTGCCGAATCATTGACCTCTCATTTGACGGATCTGCTCACCCAACCGGGCAGGACAGCAAAGATAGGTCACAACGCCCTTGCCGTGTTTCAGGAAAATACCGGGGCCGTGTCCCGCACCCTGGCGGTTCTGTCGCAGCTTCGGATTGGAAAAAGATGACGTTTCAATCACTTGAAAAAAAAATCATCCAGGCATCCCAACGGCAGGGGCCTGTTCCTTTTCTGTCCTTTGACGCCCTTCTCAAGGCGGTATCCCTGGGATACGGGGCCGGGGTGACATTTCGAAACAAAGGGTATGACACCGGGCGGTTTCACCGGGAAACACTGCCCTGTCCGGTGATCTCCATCGGCAATATCACGGCCGGCGGTACCGGCAAAACCCCCATGACCGTGTATGTGGCGGATCTGCTGGTGCGGATGGGAAAACATCCGGTGGTTATCAGCCGGGGGTACAAGGGAACGTTTGGGAGGACGTCTGCCGTTGTGGGTGACGGCACCCGTCTGTTTCTGGATGCCCGGCAGGCCGGAGATGAGCCGTATATGATGGCGGC
>NPIE01006920.1_pt1 | contig 28540 bp, 29 predicted proteins | sample 8637661 | NCBI WGS metagenome assembly NPIE01 (sample SAMN07420842, study PRJNA396082) | bioreactor metagenome | isolation source: sample BA12 brine-fed electro-methanogenic bioreactor BA | place: Japan: Kochi | collected 2016-12-09 | reverse complement strand
TCGCCCCGGTTTCCGACAACCCGTGAAAAGCGGCAAAATATATCAGGAACTCGCTGATGAAGCCATTGCCCGGAGGCAATCCGGAAATCGATACCGAACCGGCGATAAAGCTCCGACCGGTCACCGGCATCCGTTTGATCAGGCCGCCCAGTTCATCGACGTGGTGCCGTCCGGTCGCCTTGATCAACGCCCCTGCCCCCATGAAGAGCAGAGATTTGAAGATAGAATGGTTGAACACGTGCAGCAGGCCGCCGGCAAAACCGAAGCCGGCCATGACCGGGTTGTCCAGGGTCACGCCGAGCATGCCGAGACCGAGCCCGACCATGATGATGCCGATATTCTCGACGCTGTGATAGGCGAGCAGTCGCTTGATATCGTGTTTGCCCAAGGCATAGATGACGCCGAGTGCGCCCGAGGTCATGCCGAGCACCAGAACCGTCTGGCCGATCAGCAGATCCTGGCTGCCGAGTAGCAGATAGGTCCGGACGATCCCGTAAATCCCCATCTTGATCATCACGCCGGACAGCACCGCCGAGATATGGCTCGGTGCAGCCGGGTGGGCGTGCGGCAGCCAGATATGCAGCGGGAAGACGCCGGCTTTCGAACCAAACCCGGCGCAGGCCAGAAAAAACACGAGCAGCTTGATATCGGCGGGCAAGGTCGCGGCACCGGCAAACAGGAAACTGCCGGTGCTGCCGTAAATGATGGCAAAAGCGGCACTGATCAGCAACACGCCGGCCTGGGAGAAGACGAGGTAGAGGTACGCCGCCTTTCTTGTCGTCTCCTTCTTAAAGTCATAGAGCACCAGAAAAAAAGACGACAGGGACATCACTTCCCAGGCCAACAGGAGAGTGAGCATATTGCCCGCGACCACGACCAAGGCCATAGCCACCAACAACAGATTGAGAAAGAACACGCCGACCGCTGTTTTCAGAGATGCTCCGGCGTCATCCTGATAGCCGATATTATAGATCGCCGCCAGCGGGCAAATAAGGAAAATCGGCACCAGAAAAAAGGCGGAGAGGCTGTCGACGTTGCAGGACAGGGGGAAAATCTGCAGCCAGGTTAGCGACCAGCCAGCCGCCGCCCCATCTGGCGGCAGAACCAGCGAGGCGAGGCCGAGGGCGCAACCGGCCACCGTCAACAGCAGGGAGAAGCCTTTGGCGAACCGGAACTGTCGATGAAAGATCAGCGCAGCAACACCACCTGTCAAAACCAGGCCCAAGGCCGCAAAAAAATAGTTCATGTCAAACCGGTCCAGCTATCGTTGAATGAATGCGGCTCGCGTTGCACCCGGCGATCGCCGGGCCGCTGCCGTCCGCTGTTGCTCGTGATTACCAGGACTTTTGCACTCGCCGTCACTGCGGTGTACAAATATCATGCAGCGGAGAGTTGAGCATCCTGCCGATCTGTTCCTTGATATCGGTCATATCGACATTCTCCTTGCTCTGCACCATCAGCATCGCAAATAATTCCTCTTCTTCGAGCAGGTGCAGGAACTTTTGCCGGGCCTTGTCGCACAACTGGATATGAGCGGCCCAAGGCACGAAATAAGTGGTTTCCGGGTTCCCGTCAAAGGCTGAAATATCGATATTGTGCCCGGCCAGATAGATCAGGTTCTTTCCTTCATACGCTCCCCCCTGGCGAATCGACTTGACGGTGCGGGCCAACTCCATCTGGATATTGATCTGTGCCGCCTTGAGCTGCGGACTCTTATGGGTAACAATCTGCGGCATGAACTCGATGAGATTGCGTTCGAGGTGAATGAGCTCATCGGTACCGTGCAGTTCCTCACGGAAAAAGAACAGATCAGCGGCCAGATGGTTGTCGATCGGCTCGCCGTTGCCCCCCTGCCACTGATAGCCGACGGCATACAGGCGGTTCCTGAATTGTTCGGAAACCTCGTAGGAGTGCGAGGTGGTGTGGGTCGCAGCCGGCACAATGCGATTGTTGTCGTCGGCCTTGACGATCCGATCAAGCCGCAGCACCAGGCCGTCGGTAATCGGTTTGGAGGAAAAATCGATCAGCGAGTCTCGGGCCTTGATCAAGTATTGTCCTTTCTCACTGCACCGTAGGAAGATTCGCTGCTGAGCGAACTGATACTGCCGCAGGTAGGGCTCGATGACCAGCATGATTTTACCGCACGACGGAGAGATCACGTTGCGTTCGAGCAAGGGACGTTTATAGGTGCCGTAGAGGCCGATATTGGGGTCGTAACCGACATGACTGGCCTGCAGGATCAGCGAATCTTCGCCGTGATGGCATGGGGTCCGTGCCGATCGACGGCCATGATCCCGCCGACCCGGCCATGATCGAAGGGAAAAACACCAGAATGCTTGCTCAGCAGGAAAATCGGAAAGCCCTGGTTTCCATCGGAACAGAATGCCCTGGACGGCATCACGAAGTGCCGCTTGAACCCCAGAGAGAGGCAGAGATTATAGAGACGCGGAACAAATTCCGGATAGGGAATCGCCGGCCCTCTTACGTTAAAGGGGGCGACATCACGTTCGACACAGGCAGTCGACGGCGTATTCCTCATAACATCCTCAGCAGAAGGTACGCCGACAACGGCACACATTCCCGGTGTCGACGTGACCTGGACGGAGATCGTCCGCCCCTTGAGCCTGCCGACAATCCGCCGGAAACGGCAGATACTGGAACGGTCCGGTCGTTTCATCGAACTCCGGCCGGCCGGCGCAGCGGTAGTTCTTCGACTTCGATGGTAGAACCATACCACGGAGCACCATCCGTCCGCTCGTCATAAATGGTGGCGGCTTCGCATTCGACAATCCTTGTGGTCAGGTAGTCCATCCACGGTAAAACCTGGTCTTTCAAAAAAAGCGGCCCGGTCTCCGTAACGGCGGAACAATTGGCTGCCCGGTGCTGGTACAGCTCGTCCGCAATCGGCAGGTGATCGAGGCGAGTCTGTTCTCGCGAATCGGTACGCTGTTCGGCCTGCCTGCGACCGTCACACTGTATGATCTGACCATTATCTTTTTCGAAGGTGAGATGCCGGCCAATGGCACGGCACGGCGAGGGCATTCCAAGGAAAAGCGCAGCGACTGCCCCCTGGTGACCCTGGTGCTGGTGCTGGACGGCAGCGGCTTTATCCGCCGCTCGCGGATGTTTGAAGGCAGTGTTGCTGAGCCAACCACGCTGCACACCATGCTCGAAGGGCTGGAAACTTCGGAGGGAGCGATGGTAATCATGGACCGGGGCATCGCCACCCAAGCCAATATCGATTGGCTGATCGAGTGGTCAACTGATACAAAATGAAGCGAATGTAGTGCCACAGGGGAATATGATTGAAGATAATTTTCTGATATTGTTTGAAAATATACTCACCATGTTAAACATGGGTTAGCTCGTGATCCTAATCCTGGGGACCGTCTCTAGCCCCCGTGAAAGGCGGACGAATAAACGGTCCTGTCCGTGTCCGTATTGCCCCGCCAGGAATTGCTGCTTCCCCGGCTAATCGGTGCTCGCGGCAAAGAAGATCTCGACAGCAGACACTGATCGGGCTACCCTTTCGACTACCATGAAAGCCGTCCTCACAGCCCCCGCGCTCTTCATCATCCTCGCCGCTTTACTGCTCTGTGCGTTCTTCCTGCCGGACCTGCTCGGGCCGATAGCCGGCACGGGGATCAGCGCGGTGATCGTTCTTTTGGCCCTGCTCGTTTACCAACGGTGGTGCCGGCTGGACGAAGCTGCTGCCGCCGATGACCAAGAGACAACGAAAGACAAGCCGTCGGACTGATCTGCACCTGCCTGATCACGACTTATGGGACCGTTAGAGGCAGCGACGGTCTTGTCATCGAACCGACAATGATTAATGTGAGCCGGAATATCCCGGCCAGAAACAAGCTCTGATCAACGAAATGTAAGACAGGGGGAATTGCCATGTTTATCGATCTGTTGCGTTCACGAAGAAGCATCCGTCAATTTGAGAAACGACCGGTAGAACCGGAAAAAATCGACCTGCTGATCGAAGCAGCCCTGCGCGCACCGACCTCGCGCGGCCTCAATCCCTGGGAGTTTATTTTCGTCACCGAGCCGGACACGCTGGAAAAGCTGGCCGGTGCCAAAGCGCACGGTTCTTCGTTTGTCAAAAACGCCACGCTGGCCGTGGTCGTCTGCGCCCATCCCGACAAATCCGACGTCTGGGTAGAAGACACGGCGATCGCTTCGATCATCCTGCACCTGGCCGCCGCCGACCTCGGCCTGGGTAGCTGCTGGGTGCAGATCCGCAAACGCGCCCATGACGACCAGACGACTGCCGAAGATTACGTCAAAAAGCTGCTCGGCTTGGAACCATCACTGGTCGTCGAAGCAGTGATCGCCATCGGCTATCCGGCCGAAACGAAAGGTGGGCACGATCGCACGAAATTGCTTGACGAACGGATTTCGTTTGAACGATACGGAGAAAGACGGTAGGGATTCGATCAGGATGTCTTGTCAATCTGCTGCATATCCGAGATGATATCGGATATGTCTTTCTTTTTTTTGTGGAAGATGCGGGCCAACTCGTCGGCACTGGAGGGCAGTTCCCCTTCGGTCTGATAGATTTCCAGCAGCTCGTTGTAATACTTGTAAAAAAAGAGAAACAAATCCTGACTACAGGGCTCCGAAAACTGGTTGGTGACGACTTTTTTCAGCTTACCATCCTTGTCCATGACCATCTTGGTTATCTGGAACGGTTCGATGGCGCGTTGATACAATTTGGTGATCTGTTCCACATCATTTGATCCCTGCAAGTCGAAGAACTCCTCCTGAAAGACCGAAATGGCCGAATAGGCGAAACGGGTGATCTTGTTCTGGTCAAAGACTTTTTCCGCCTTGGTCAGAGCACTTTCGAAAAACCCTCTGGCGGTGGTGCTGTCTTTGAGGATCTGATCGCGCAGTTCACTGATTCGTTTGCGGATGATTCGCTCGATATCCTGTTCACGATCACGCACCTCCGCTTCCCGTTTTTCCATATCGCGGATCTGGCGGAGCAGATCTTCATTGAAATCACGAAGCGCCAGTTTCATGATGGTAACATCGAAATAGCGCTGCAATTCCTGGCCGATCTGCGTTATCGTCCGGATTTCTTCGGCCTGGTCCATATCCAACTCGGATATGAACTCCCCGTCGAGGTGATCGGTAACATCGGATACCCGCTCACGATCGTTGATCAGGGCCTGCGCCGCCTGTTTGGCGGCAGCGGTAACGTTGTAGGCCACCATGCCGACGATCTTTTTCAGCCGATCGTTACCGGCCGCCAGATATTTGCTGACCGTTTCCGCTCCGGGCAGTTGTTCGGGATGCTCCATAGCACGTTACACTCGATTATTCCGCAGGACCGCTCTTGTGGCTTCTTCTTGTCGGCGAACGAACCAATCGTCACCGTCTTTCGGCCCCCTTTGACACCGAAAAATGATGGTCGATAAACGACGGTATGTCAAGACAATACAGACCCGGACAGCTGCGATAACCGCCCTGTCCGGTCAGGGGATCTTGGCCCCGGGACCGGCAGGGCTGGCCGGTTGTCGAGAAGCCAGCATCCCGGAAACCGGGGAGAAGGGAGAACCGGGCCCGAAGGAACTGGTTTTCGTATAAATCAGGTTGACATATTGGCGATGGTATGGGAATAAAATCGGTACGATCCGAACATAGTCATGCCTCAACGACGACATCATCACCTCGCTTTACTCACTTTTCTTCATGGAGGGAAGGGCACTATGACTGCAGAAATCATCAGCGGAACCGAGATCAGCAAGGCCATCCTCGCGGAAATCAAGCAGGAAGTCGCAGAGATGAAAGCAAAGACCGGCAAGGTCCCCGGCCTGGTCACCATCCTGGTAGGCGAAAACCCGGCGTCGATCAGTTATGTCACCCTGAAGGTGCGCACGGCGCTCGATCTCGGCTTCAACGAAATCCAGGACAACCAGCCGGCCGATATTTCCGAAGCAGACCTGCTCGCCCTGATCGACAGATACAACAACGATCCGGAAATCCACGGTATCCTCGTGCAGTTGCCGCTGCCCAAGCACGTCGATGAGAAGAAAGTTCTCAACGCGATCAACCCCGACAAGGATGTCGACGCTTTCCATCCGGTCAACGTCGGACGCCTGATGATCGGCGGCGATGAAGTTCGCTTTTTGCCCTGTACGCCGGCCGGCATCCAGGAATTGATCGTCCGTTCCGGAACCGAGACCAAAGGGGCGGAAGTGGTGGTCGTCGGACGTTCAAACATCGTCGGCAAGCCGATTGCCATGATGATGGCCCAGAAAGGCGTCGGTGCCAACAGCACGGTGACCATCGTCCATACCGGCACCAAGGACCTGGCGGCCCACTGCAAACGGGCCGATATTCTGATCGTTGCCGCCGGTGTGCCGAACCTGGTCAAGCCGGAATGGATCAAACCCGGATCAACGGTCATCGACGTCGGCGTCAACCGGGTCGGCAAAAACGAGCAGACCGGCAAGGCAATCCTCAAGGGCGACGTCGACTTCGACAAAGCCAAGGAAATCGCCGGTAAAATCACCCCAGTACCAGGCGGTGTGGGACCGATGACGATCTGCATGCTGATGCGCAACACCCTGCGCTCTGCGCAGAAGAGTATCTGATCTATATCCGATAACATGCCCGGCCGGCGGCTCCCGCCGACCGGGCCTTCACGGCGCCGGCCTCCATCTGCAGCCGGTCTGCCTGAACCGGTTCGCCTATGTTTGCGCTGATCAAATACCTACTCTACCTGTCGTTGTGGTTGGTTTCGGCAATCATCGCCGGCTTCTTCGCCTATTTTACGCTCACGCAGGCAACCGACTACCGCCTCCTGCTCGACCGGCCGGACCTGATCACTCCCGAACAGATCATCGCGGTGGCCATACCGGTCATCATTCCGATGGCCCTGATACTGCTGTTCGCTCCCCTCTTCCAGATCACCCCGAAACGAAACTGGTTTTCCGCCTTTCTTCGTCTGCTGCTGGTCATACTCATGGCCGGTTTTATCGGCTACCAATTGCTCGACGGGCGCAAGGTGTACCAGCTCTATACGCAAAAAGACCTGATCGTCAGACAACCGGAGGCAGGCAAAGCGGCGTTTCTGCTGACGTCACTGCATAACGGTTCGCTCGGTCCGATACCGACCACCGCGCCGATGGAGGAAGCGAATTACGCCCGGCAGATCGAAACCCATCGGCGGGACATCGAGACATCATGGCAGACGATCGCGCCCTATCGGCTGGTTATCGATCAATTGGCCGAACTGTCTGTCCTGCCCTACCCCGCGCAACCGATTGAGATCGTCACCTCGGCAGGTGGCGCCGGCAACCTGGGCAACCTCTGTCGCATCTACCTGGCCCACGCCGTCCTGCAGCTCAGGCTCGGCAACCGGGAACAGGGCTTCGAAGAATTACGGACGATCCACCGGGTCGCCAGAAACGCGCTTGCCGGCGCAAACCGGATCGACGATAAAATGACCTGGACGATGGCGCTGCACAACACCATCCGCACCGCTTATCGAATCGTTCTTGATGAGGAGCCGCGTTACGAGGAAATGAGACAACTTGCCCAGGCGTCACCGCGACTGACCCGCCAGGAAACTTCGTTGCGCGCCGTCTGGCTGAACCAGTATCTTGACGGCATTGATCGCCTCGACCGGCCGGCCACCCAGGTTCTGGACGATTTCCTTGCCAGCAGAAGCCGTCAAAAACCGCTGTTGCTGCTGATGGCCCCGCCCTGGTTGTTCGAGGCGTCTTACCGCTTCACCTGCCAGAAAAACCGAACGGCAGCCGACCTCAGATCATTCTGGGAACCGGTCATCGAGCAGGCGCCGGCCAATCCGGCCGCCTTCCGGCAGGCCTGGGCCTCACGCACCGCTTTTGGCGACGGACCACCACTGCGCAATCTCGGCGGTTGGTATTTCCATCGCCCCCCCGACCTTCGGCAGGAAGAGAAGCGGGTCGACGATCTCTATCGAACAAGTGATATTTTTGCCGCGTTTCTAACCAACAAGCTGGAGTTCGGGCAGGATATCGGCGCCCATCTCGAGGGTGGACACCGGCCGGTCGCCACAGAGAATCAGAGGATCATTGGTGCCGGGGCAGACGGAGCCCTCGGCACGCCCGACGACATCGTGCTGGAACCGATGTTCTGACGGGTCTCGCCTGTCTCCTTCCGTCACCAAAAACGTGGCAGCGGGTTTCGCTGATCAATAATAGGGATCGACCCGGATCTCCCGCTGGTCGATGTCGTCGATCCCGGCGATACTCTCCTCGATCCGCGCCCTGATAGCCGCTTCCTGTTCCTCCGGCGCTTTGACGTTGATATAAACCGTGCCGCCGATGACGGTAACGCCGGCCTGGGGAAAGTCGAACAAGGCTGCTCTAACCTCGGCAGCTAGAGACAGATCCCTGACTTTGGCCAGCGACTGTTCCGTTGCCTGGTAACAGGGCAGTTGTGCGGCCTGGCAGATCAACTGCGCGGCATCATCGACACTCATGGCGCTGACGTTGATCACCATATCGTAAATGCTTGGATCGATGATGTCGATACCGTAGAGAAACAGTGCCCATTTCTGCCGTTCCTCATCGTCATGTTTGAGCTGCAGCCGGGCCTGATCGGCGGAAATATTCTGTCGCGTAGCCTCGGCGGCGACCCGTTCATCAAGATCGGCGATGATACGCACCTTCAGCAGATGGCGAACATCGTAGAAAAAAAACTGCCCGGCAATACCGTGATAAACATAGTTGTCCTGTTTGAGGTGGCGCAGGATTGCCGAGGAGATGTAATTGACATACCGTTTGCGGCCAAAGGAATAGCGCTCCAGGATCTGCGTGGCATGCTGGATATTGCGCATCAATTTTATTTCCGGAATGTCAAATTCCTCGCTTGAGGCCAATAGGGAATCCCGGGAAATGCAGCCGTAACCGAGCGTATCGGCGACCTTCTGAGCTACCTCCCGCCCTCGATAATAGCTTCCGCGTGAAATGCAGATAATCGACATGAGACACTCCTTTTTGACACCAGGTAACGGTTACCAAGCACCCGCCCGACACACGGCCATCACCTTGATTCCCTATCACAAAAAGGTATGACAGGCAAATAATTTTGCCGAAAAAAAACGACCCCGTTTCGTGAATTTTCCTGTCATCGCGAATCAGGATGTCTATACTATCAGCTATGATGGTCAACGGATGGTGACACCTTAAGATCAACATCGAGGAGCGAAACGACTGAAGCGCCATGGGAAGATGCAAAAACACCCCGACCGGGAAACATCCTATATTTGTCTCAAACATGGCTATTTCCTGTGCGAAGATTGTCTGGCCTGCGGCGACCCGAAACTCTACTGCACGCATCGCCCATCCTGTATCATTCACTTTCTGACCAGAAAGAAACGCAAGGACAGTGACGACACCGATCATGAATCGGCGTCTCACCAATCGACGTCTCACCTGTAAACGAGGAGGATCACATGACCGATCAGCATTGCCCTGGTTTCGAAGCCAACAAATCGATCACCGAGGTCACGGTAAAATGCCCCGAATGCGGGCAAAAAAAAGATATCTTTTCCGACGAGATGGACAAAAAAGTCACCTGCAGCGGTTGCGGCAAGACCTTCGATCCAATGCAGAACAAGGTGGAATAACTCGACACCAAGCCGGAGCCCGTCCTGGCCCACCGGGCATTACGGGCTCCAAAATTTCGATCTGCCTGACGCGTCGCTACCGCGCAGGAAAACAGTCTGCCCGGCCTATCGACACATCAGGCGAATCGCTCTTCAATGGTGATGGTGCCCGTCGCCGTGGTGATGATGGTGGTGGTGGGCATGATCGGCCACCGGTTCACCCAACTCGTCAAGCGCCTGCTGCAGCGTTCCGCTGACCGCGTCCATTTGCACTATCGCCCGGTCAAGGGCCGCGACGAGGCTATCCTGATGCTCGTCAGCCATCGTTGCCCGCCATTTATTGAATTCGGCGATGTGTCCGCCGTTGTGTTCGATCCAATGCTGGAGAAGAACTCGGAGCTTTTCTCTGTTTTCCATTGCCGCTTCCTCAAGAGTCAGGCCCGGAAGGCCGGTCAACCGTTTTGTTGCACCAGCACCAGACCACCCATGAAATCAATCGACCTGATCGCCGCGTTCTTGACTTCCGCCGCCTCGGCAAAGAGCGTTGCAATCCGGATCGTTGAACCCTCGACACTGAGACTGGACACATCCTCGAAACGCTGTTGCTCCTCTCCCTGCTTTTCGACAACCACTTTCATCTGACACATCGTGCACCTCTGCTCGATCTTACCGATCGCGCCTATCTTAGACAACCGTTTTTGCCGCTGTTAAAAAGACCGTAACTCATCGCCGGTACCTCGACAACTCCTTTCTTTTCGATTCGTCGCCAGGCTATCCCCTTTTGCGTTTTCCGGTAGTGTGCAGTTCCCACACCACATGCGGAGAGTGCCGTAACGACGGGCTGGGCTGATCGGTCCTGCCGCAGGCGGCAGCGCGTCGGCTCAGTATTGCCGGGAGTTTTTTTACATTAAAATCATTGCCCCCGGGCTGACCGGTTCTCCCGGAGGCTGCATCGCGAAGTCCCTTCGGGCCGTAGAATCAGGCCCGAAGGGCGGCGGACAAGGACGTCCGCCGCCGGCGGTCAGGCCATGTATGGCCTGACCGCCGGTCTCGGAGTCCAGCCGATCAGGCCGCAGCGCAGCAGCCGGAGGGAGTAACGGACAGCCTTCCCGACCACGACGCCGATTTTCATGCTTCGTTGTGACCATCAGTCATGGGGGTTAGTTAGCGGAGAACAGGTTGAAACCTGTCCCGCCGGTGGTTGAGATTGGCGTGGCTTCACGGCCGGGAATCGGCTACACTGATAACCGGACAGACTTTGAGTAGAGATTATCGACCGAACCGGGAGGATTATATGAACGTACAGAAGATCTACGAATATGCCCTCCAGCGCGAAGAGGAAGGCTATCAATTTTTCAAATACCACGCCGATAACGCCCACCATGCCGCTGCCGCCGAAGTCTTTGCCAAACTGGCAGCGGAAGAAAGCAAACATATCGCTTTTATCAAACGAAATATGGCTGGTACCGCTGCCGAACCGGACACGGACGATCTCGATCTGGCCGGAGACGGCTGGTTCGAGGAACGCGCCCGCACGGAACTGCTCGATCAGTCGCTGCTCGAATCGATGATCCCCGATGTCGCCGTCCTGCGTACCGCCTTTCTGATCGAGCACGATCTGGCCGAATTTTATGAAACGGCCGCAACCCGGGCAAGCGGCAGGAACCAACGAGTTTTTGAACAACTCGCCGCCTGGGAACGAAGCCACGAAGCCCTGTTCAAGGACCTGCACGACCGCGTCTTTCAGCACTACACCGAAATGCCGTGGGGCGGCTGATCCCTCCGGCCCAATCACCGCTGCCGTTCACTTCGGCAGCGTGTCGATGCGCACGGCGCAGACCTTTGCTTCCATGATCTTGCTGACCGGGTCAGTGGCATCGTTGGTCAGCCGGTTGGCCGCCGCCTCCGCATAGTGGAAGGGGATGAACACCACTTGCGGCGGGACGATCTCCGATACTCGCGCCCGCAGCTCGATCGCTCCGCGCCGGGAGCATACCTTGACCAACTCGCCGTCGGCGATACCAAGTCGGCCGGCATCATCCGGATGGACTTCGACGTAGGCCTTAGGGGCGACGGCGTCGAGCCCTGTGGAACGCCGGGTCATCGTCCCGGTGTGGTAATGAAAGAGTTGCCTCCCGGTGGTCAACAGCAAAGGATAGTGCTCATCGGGCAACTCCCGGGACAGGACCTCGGGAACCGCGGTGAAGAGGGCCCGTCCCTCACCGCCACGCAGGAAACGCTCACCATAGAGAAACGGCGTGCCCGGATGATCGGCGTCGGGACACGGCCATTGCAGCCCGTCGCCGACCAGCCGCTGATAGGTCATACCACCGAGTGCCGGCCACAGTGCGGCTGCCTCGGCAAAGACCGCCTCGGCCGAAAAGTCAGCAGCGGCGCGGCCACCAAGCCGCTGCCAGAGCTGCTGGAAGATTTCCAGGTCCGTCTTCGCCTGACCGGGCGGTGACAGGGCCGGTCGCACCAGTTGCACGCGTCGCTCCGAACAGGTAAAGGTGCCGGTCTTCTCGGCAAACGAACCGCTCGGCAGCACCACGTCGGCATAGGCGGTCGTTTCGGTCAAAAAGATATCCTGCACCACCAGAAACTCGAGGCTGGCAAAACCTTTGGTCGCATGCCCCGAATTGGGATCAGACACCGCCGGATTTTCACCGAAGATATACATCCCCTTGAGGCGCCCGTTAATCATCGCCGTTGCCATCTCCGAGGCGGGCAGTCCCGGCTCGGCAGCAAGCTCGACGCCCCAGGCCTGCTCGAATTTCCGGCGCACCGCAGCGTCGTCTACCGGCTGATAGCCGGGCAGGACGTTCGGCAGGCAGCCCATGTCGCAGGCCCCTTGCACGTTGTTTTGACCCCGCAGCGGGTTGACCCCGGCCGATGGTTTGCCGAGATTGCCGGTGAGCAGCGCCAGATTTCCCAGGGCGTGGACATTGTGGGTTCCAAAGACGTGCTGGGTAATACCCATCGCATAATAGATGCCACCACTGCCGGCCTCTGCGTAGATCCGGGCCGCGGCGATGATATCCGTAGCCGGCACCCCGGTGATCCTCGCCGCATAGTCCGGTGTAAACCGCTCGAGCGCCGCGGCAAAGGCGGCAAAGCCCTCGGTGCGCCGCTCGATGAAGTCCCGGTCCTCCAGCCCCTCGGCAAGAATCACCTGCATCATCGCATTGAGCAGCACCGAATCGGTACCCGGCCGGTGCCGCAGCCACAGGGTGGCGAAGGAAACGAGCGGGATCCGGCGCGGATCGGCAACGATCAGTTTGGCACCGTTGCGCACCGCCTCCTTCATGCGCAGGGCGATGATCGGATGATTTTCCGTCGTATTGGAGCCGATTACCAGCAGCGCCTGAGCACCCGTGATCTCTGCAACCGAGTTGGTCATCGCTCCTGATCCGAATTTCGCGGCCAGACCGGCCACCGTGGCGCTGTGTCAGTAGCGGGCGCAATGATCAACGTTGTTGCTGCCGAGCGCCGCCCGCATCAGCTTCTGGAACAGGTAGTTCTCCTCGTTGGTGCACCGGGCCGAAGCCAGCCCGGCCAGCGCCTCGCCGCCATGGTGCTTTTTGATCGCGGTAAATCGCGAGGCCACCAGGTCCAGCGCTTCGTCCCAACCGGCCGGTTCGAGCTGGCCGCCCTTGACTCGTCTGATCAGCGGCGTGGTCAACCGCTGACTGCTGTTGATGAATTCATAGCCGAACCGTCCCTTGACACAGAGCCAGCCGCGGTTGTGATTGTCGCTGCGCGACGTGATCCGGGTCACCTGCCGGCCATGGGTATGCACGGTGATGTTGCAGCCGCAGCCGCAATAACCGCAGGTCGTCTCCGTCTGCCGCACTCCCTCGTGGCGGGGCCGGCCGGTCCAGAGCTTGGCGGACAGGGCGCCGGTCGGGCAAACCGCAATACATTGTCCGCAGAACTCGCAGTCCAGGTCGCGCTGAAACGGCGGGCAGATGGACGCATTGAAGCCGCGGTCGGCAAAACCGATGGCGCCGACACCCTGGATCTCGTCGCAAACCTGGACACAAAGGCCGCACAGCACGCATTTGTTTTGCTCGCGTAGCACGAACGGGTTGTTGTCGATCCGGTCGTGATCGCGCCGCTCACCCTGGTAGCGATCGCCGCGGACACCGTAACGATAGGCGAGTTCCTGCAGGGTGCAGTCACCGGCGCGGATGCACAGCATGCAGTCATTGGGATGATCGGAAAGGAGGAGTTCGACGATGCTTTTGCGCAGCCGGTGCAACCGCTCGCTGGCGGTCACGACGACCATGCCGTCGGTCGCCGGGGTGGTGCAGGACGGGACCGGTTTGGCAATCCCGCTGATCTCGACCAGACAGAGCCGGCAACCGCCGTTCGGTTTGAGCCGGGGATCGAAACAGAGGGTGGGGATATCGATCTGCTCCCGCCGGGCCGCCTCGAGAACCGTGGTACCGGCGGCGGTTTCGACGTCCCGGCCGTCTATGCTCAGGCGAATGACCATGGCTACTCCTTCAACACCGCATGAAAGCGGCAGGCATCGAAACAGGCGCCGCAGCGGATGCAGGCCGCCTGGTCGATGACGTGGGGCTCTTTCTTCTCACCGGTGATGGCCGCTGCCGGGCAGGCGCGCCGACACAGACCGCAGCCGACACAAGCAGCCGGCCGGATAAAAAAGGTCAGCAGCGCGTTGCAGACCCCGGCCGGACAACTCTTCTGCTCGATATGGGCCTCGTACTCGTGACGGAAATAGGCGATGGTGCTCAACACCGGCGTCGGCGCCGACGTGCCGAGACCGCAGAGGCTGGTGTCCCGCACATCCTCTGCCAGGGTCTGCAGCAATTCGATATCGCCTTGTTTCCCTTCACCTTCGGTGATCCGGGTGAGGATCTCGAGCAAGCGCTTGGTGCCGATCCGGCAGGGCACGCATTTGCCGCAGGACTCTTCCTGGGTGAAGCTGAGAAAGTATTTGGCGACATTGACCATGCAGTCGGTTTCGTCGAGCACGACCATACCGCCGGACCCCATCATCGACCCGACCGACCGCAACCCCTCGTAATCCACCGGCACATCGATATGCTGCTGCGGGATGCAGCCGCCGGAAGGGCCGCCGGTCTGCACCGCCTTGAACAGACGGTCTCCCTCTATGCCGCCGCCGATATCGTAGATGATGGTCTTGAGCGCCATGCCCATCGGGATTTCGATCAACCCGGTATTGCGGATCTTGCCGGTCAGCGCGATGACCTTGGTGCCGGGGCTCTGCTCGGAACCGATCGCGGCAAACCAGTCGGCACCCCGGTTGATGATCGGCGGGATCGTTGCCAAGGTTTCGACGTTGTTGATAATCGTCGGCTTGCCCCACAAGCCCTTATTGGCCGGAAACGGTGGTTTTGCCCGCGGCATGCCCCGCTCTCCTTCGATCGAAGCGATCAAGGCCGTTTCCTCGCCGCAGACGAAAGCACCGGCCCCGAGCTTGATTGCCACGGAAAAGGAAAAGTCGGAGCCGAACAGATTACCGCCGAGATAGCCACGCTCGGTGGCCTGGTCGATGGCCGTCCGCAGCCGCTCCACCGCCAACGGATACTCGGCCCGAATGTAGATATATCCGGTGTCGGCCCCGATAGCATAGGCGCCGATGATCATGCCCTCCAACACCGCGTGCGGATTACCCTCGATGATCGACCGATCCATAAAGGCGCCGGGATCACCCTCGTCACCATTGCAGATGAGATAGCGCCGGTCGGCGTCGGTTGCGGCACAGATGTTCCACTTCCGGCCGGTGGCAAACCCGCCACCGCCCCTGCCGCGCAACCCGGACCGGGTAACAACATCGATCACCGCCACCGGACTCATCGCCGTCAGCGCCGTCCGGGCGGCCCGGTAGCCATCCACGCGCAGATAATCGTCAATGGTTTCCGGATCGATCCGGCCGAGCTGGGCCAATACGATCTTTTCCTGTTTCTCGTGAAAACCGTGATAATCCTCGCCGACCAACCATTTCTCAACCGGCTTGCCGCCCTGGATATGCTCTTGCACCAGGTGCGGTACCATCTCCCCGGTAATGTACTGATAGGTTGAAACGACGCCGTCCACGGTGATATCGACCAGTACGTCCCTGGCGCAAAACCCGCGACAGCCCACCTGGTGCAGCCGGCAGTTCCGCTTCACCTCGGCGCCGTGCAGACCGGCCGCATCGAGCTCGCGACGAAAGGCCTTCATCACCTCTCTGCCGCCGGCGGCAATGCCCCCGGTCCCGAGACAGACGTGAATGGTTATCTCACTCATTCTGACCAGCCTTCTGGTATTGTTTGACAACCCTGGCCATGGCCTCGGGGTGCTGCTTGGCGAGGACCTGCTCATCGACGATGACCACCGGGGCGATACTACAGGCGCCGACACAATTCACCTGTTCCACGGTAAAACGCATATCTCTGGTCGTTCGGCTGCCATCGGCAAGCTGTAGATCGCGGCGAAGCCGATCGACGATGCGGGCCGCCCCCTTGACGTGGCAGACCGTTCCGGAACAGACGGTGATGATATGTTTACCGCGCGGCGCCAGATGAAATTGTGTGTAAAAGGTGACGACGCCGTAGAACTTGGCCGCTGGAATCCCGGCCCGCCGGGCGAGCCAATCAACGCAATCCTCCCGGATATACCCGAACTCGGACTGCAACCGCTGCAGCGCGGCAATGATGCTCTCCCCGGCACCAATGGTTTGCTGGTAGATGGCCGCCAACCTCTCTTTGTCTCCAGCATCCATGAACAGTTTCCCCAAGCTGTCGCCGATAGCGCACGGTTCTTTACGAAATATTATACCACTATGTATCACCTTACCATCGACACGACTTTGTGTCACTCTTTCCGGCCTATTTCACAACTCCTTCTTTGTGGTACCCAAGACGATTCGAATTTACGCACAATTTCAACTGACTACTACAAAATGGACTGTCAGAGACACCCATGTAACCTGCCGAAAATACAGCTTCGCTTGCTGAACCCGACAGCCGTTTCCTCCGTTTCAACTATTGATAAAGACCGAGATATGGGCTAGTGTGCAGAGGTTATCAACGGATCGATCGAGAATCGATTTGAGCGGACAGGCTGTCCTAACACAATGATGTACTTGTAAATTCTCTGTTTATGGCGGCCCTGCACCCGAAATTACTGGGCTTGGAAGGAATCGACATGACCGAAGCACTCGTGCGAATTGAGGGTAAGACCAAACGTTCCATCCTGGACGAGGTCAAGCACCTGCTCCCCGACGGTAATCTCAGCCTCTGCCTCACCTGCGGCCTCTGCGCCTCCGGCTGCCCGGCCACTGGCCTGGACGGCATGGACCCACGGAAATTCCTGCGCATGCTGGTCCTCGGCATGGATGATGAAATCCGCGCCTCCAACTGGCCGTGGATGTGTACCATGTGCCAGCGCTGCGTCTATGTCTGTCCGATGAAAATCGACATTCCCCAACTGATCTTTAACATCCGGGCGGCGCGCCCCCGCGACGAACGCCCGAAGGGCATCCGCGGCTCCTGCGACATGGCCGTTGCCAGCGAAACGCTGAGCGCCATGGGCACCCCGGTCGAAGACTTTAAGTTCGTCGTCAACGATGTACTCGAGGAGTACCGGGAAGCACAGCCCGAATTTGCCGAGATGGAGGCACCTATCGATAAGGAGGGGGCCGAGTTTTTCATCAATCAGAACTCCCGGGAGCCGATGACCGAGCCCGACGAGATGGTGCCGCTCTGGAAGATCCTGCACCTCGCCGGTATCGACTGGACCTACAGCAGCAAGGCCTGGGCTGCCGAAAACTACTGCCTGTTTTTGGCCGACAATGAAAACTGGGAACGCATCGTGCGGGCCAAGGCGGAAGCGGCCGATAAGCTCAGGGTCAAGACCTACCTCAACACCGAGTGAGGCCACGTAACCTTCGCAGTCCGGGCCGGACTGAAAAAGTTCAACATCGAGCACAACTTCGAGACAAAAAACATCTACGAATACTATGCCAGATGGATCCGGGAGGGTCGGCTGAAACCAAATGCGGACTGGAATAAAGAACTGGGTATCAAATTCACCGTCCAGGACCCCTGTCAGATCGTGCGCAAGAGTTTTGGCGACAAGATCGCCGATGATTTCCGCTACGCCATCGCCGCCGCGGTCGGCGAAGAAAATATCGTCGAGATGTGGCCGAACAAGTCGAACAATTATTGCTGCGGCGGCGGCGGTGGCTTTTTGCAATCCGGATTCAAGGACCAGCGGCTGGCCTACGGCAAGATCAAGGACGACCAGATCAAGGCTACCGGCGCCGCGTACTGCATTGCCGGCTGCCACAATTGTCACAGCCAGATCCATGAACTCTCCCACCATTTCGGCGGGAACTACCAGGTGGTGCATTTCTGGACCATCCTGGCGCTATCCCTCGGCATCCTTGGTCCCAACGAACGGACCTATCTGGGCGACGACCTCCGGGAGGTCAACGTCTTTCATCCGGAAACCGCACTCTATTGACCTGATGCGGCAGGCCGGCGGCAAAATGCTCTCCGTGCAGCACCGCGGCGTTTTCCCGGTCATGGTGCGGCGGATCGATTATTGCGGCGGCGCCCCCGTCAGACAAGATCAACAGCCTCAGGTTTGACTATGCAGCTTACCAAACAGCAGATCGACTATTGCATGGAATGCGGGGTATGCACCGGCAGCTGTCCCATCAGCTATGAACGGCCGGGCTTCTCTCCACGCCAGATGATCAAACGGACCCTGGTCGAGCCCGACGGTTCCATCCTCCACTCCAGCGATCTCTGGGCCTGCCTGAGCTGTTCGCGCTGCAGCGACCGCTGTCCGGTCGGCATCGATTTCCCCGAGTTCATCCGCTCCTACCGGCACCAGGCGCGGGCTGCAGAGAACGGTCCCCGACTCAGTCACCACGGTATTTTCCAGACCATTGCCACCATCCAGGCGGCCGGGCTGCAGCAGAGCCGTACCGGCTGGGCCGCCTCGGCCGGCACGGTCCGCGACCAAGGCGACTATTTCTACTTTGTCGGCTGCGCCCCGTTTCACAACACGGTTTTTCGTTATCTCGACCTGCAGATGATCGATACCGCCGCTTCCATTTTGACCCTGCTCAACAAGGTCGGCATCGAGCCGGTGGTCAGCGACGACGAGCGCTGCTGCGGACACGACGCCTACTGGAGCGGCAATGAGGAACTCTTTGCTACGCTGGCCCGCAAAAATGTCGAGACCATCGTCCGCTCCGGAGCGAAAACGGTGATCTTCGGCTGCCCGGAAGGCTATGCCACGTTTCGCGAGCACTATCCGGCCATCGTCGGTGAACTTCCCTTTACTATCGTCCATATCACCGAATTCCTGCTCGACCGGCTCAAGGACGCCAACCTGTCATTCAGCGCAGCGGACGGCGAGCGAATCACCTATCACGACCCGTGCCGGCTCGGTCGCCGGATGGGTATGTACGAACCGCCGCGCAGCCTGCTGTCCCTGGTGCCGGGCTGTGACTTCACGGAAATGGAAAACAACAGGGAAAACGCGGTCTGCTGCGGCACCACTGCCTGGATGGAATGTTCGTCCTGCTCGAAGACCATGCAGGTCAACCGGCTGCTGGAGGCCACGCAGGTTGGCGCCACAACGATGATCACCGCCTGTCCGAAGTGCCAGATTCACTTGACCTGCGCCAAGTCGGGCACCGATATCGACGTGCAGGTCACCGATCTCTATCGGTATCTGGCGGATCGGCTGTAAAAGACCGCAACGAGAGGCGGCAACCACTTTATTCTTGTCAACCGGAGTGATTCGATGAAAGCACAACAATCGTCATCCGTTCAGGGCTCGGTCATGGTCGTCGGCAGCGGCATTGCCGGCATGCAGGCAGCGCTCGACCTCGCCGATTCGGGTTTTTACGTCTACCTGGTGGAAAAGTCTTCGTCCATCGGCGGGGTCATGGCCCAGTTGGACAAGACCTTTCCGACCAATGACTGTGCGATGTGAGTCATCTCACCGAAACTGGTCGAGGTCGGCCGGCACCTGAACATTGAGCTGAAAACATTGTGCGAAGTCCAATCCGTCGGCGGCAGCGCCGGCAACTTCACGGTTGAACTGCTGCAGCACCCCCGCTTCGTCGATATGGACAAGTGCATCGCCTGCGGGGCCTGCGCGGAAAAATGCCCGAAAAAAGTGACCGACGCCTTCAATGCCGGCCTGGCCAAGCGCAAGGCCATCTATGTCGAATACCCGCAGGCCGTACCGTTGAAATACGCCATCGATCAGGAACACTGCCTCTATTTCACGAAAAACGGCAAATGCGGTTTTTGCAAGAAGGTCTGCCCCGCCGATGCGGTGGATTTCGACCAGCAGGAAGAGACGATCACCCTGCAGGTCGGCTCGGTCATCGTCGCCCCGGGCTTCACCACCTTCGACCCGACCGGTCTCGACACCTACCAGTACGGCCGCTACCCCAACGTCGTCACCTCCATGGAAATGGAGCGGCTGCTCAGCGCTACCGGCCCGTTCCAAGGGCACCTGATCCGGCCGTCGGACCATCGGGAACCGAAAAAGATCGCCTGGCTGCAGTGCATCGGCTCGCGCGACATCAACAAGTGCGGCCACGGCTATTGCTCGTCGGTCTGCTGCATGTATGCGGTCAAGGAAGCGGTGATCGCCAAAGAGCACGCCGGAGACGCGCTCGACACCGCCATCTTCTTCATGGACATGCGCACCTACGGCAAGGAGTTCGAGAGTTATTACGAGCGGGCGAAAAACGAGAAAGGGGTCCGCTTCATCCGCTCGCGGGTCCACTCCATTATTGAAGATCCGGCAACCGGCGACCTGTCGATGCGCTATGTCGATGAGTCGGGAACGGTGCTCGAGGAGACCTTCGACCTGGTCGTACTCTCCGTCGGTATGGAGACATCACCGGAACTGGTCGATCTGGCCGGCCGACTCGATATCGAACTCAATGACGACCGCTTTGCCAAAACCGGCGCCTTTACCCCAGTGACCACCTCGCGGGACGGCATTTACGTCTGCGGTGCCTTCCAGGAACCAAAAGACATCCCCTACTCGGTGATGGAGGCGAGCGCCGCCGCCTGCGGCGCGGAAGCGACGCTGGCAGGATCCCGCGGAGCGCTGACCAAAGCCAAGACCTACCCGGCGGAACAGGACCAGACCGCCGCGGAGCCGCGCATCGGCGTCTTTGTTTGCAATTGCGGCACCAACATCGGCGGCATCGTCGATGTCCCCGGCGTGGCCGAGATGGCACGGACCCTGCCCGGCGTCACCTACGTCGAAGAGAACCTGTTTACCTGCAGCCAGGACAGCCAGGACCGGATCCGTGACACCATCAAGAAAGAGGGGCTTAATCGGGTCGTCGTCGCCGCCTGCACGCCGCGCACCCATGAAGAACTTTTCCAGGAAACGCTCCGGGATGCCGGCCTCAACAAATATCTGTTCGAGATGGCCAATATCCGTAACCAGTGTTCCTGGGTCCACTCCAACGAGAAAGACGCGGCCACCGACAAGGCCAAGGGCCTGGTGCGCATGGCCGTGGCCAGGGCCCGCCTGATCGACGCGCTGCCGCAGCCGACCCTTCCGGTAACCAAGGGTGCCCTGGTGATCGGCGGCGGTATCGCCGGCATGACCGCCGCCCTTGGTCTGGCCGGACAAGGCTTTCCCGTTCACCTGGTTGAAAAAGGCGAATCCCTTGGCGGCACCGCCCGCCACCTGATCGCTACCTGGGAAGGCGAATCGGTAGCCGACAACCTGACGACAATGATCGATGCGGTCCAGAACCACCCGCTCATCGATGTCCATCTCAATGGTGAAGTCAGTCATTCCAAAGGTTTTATCGGTAATTTCGAGACAACCATCACTGTCGGGAGCACGACTGTTGACGTACGACACGGCGCCGTGATCATCGCCACCGGCGCCCGGGAATACGTCCCGACGGAATACCGCTACGGCACCGACGAGCGGGTCCTGACCCACCTGGATTTCGACCGGGCCCTGACCACCGGTGACGAGCGGATCGACCAGGCCGAGGCGGTCGCGTTCATCCAATGCGTCGGCTCGCGGGAGCCGGAGCGGCCGTACTGCTCCAAGGTCTGCTGCACCCACACCATCAAGGCGGCGCTGGCTTGCAAGAAACGCAACCCGGAGATGAACGTCTTCGTGCTCTACCGCGACATCCGCACCTATGGCCGACGGGAAGTCCTCTACAAGCAGGCCCGCGAACAGGGCGTCATCTTCATCCGCTACGAACGGGAGAACAAGCCGCGGGTGCGCAGTGCGGCCCACGGCATGCTGGTGACGACTCGGGACCACATCCTCGATATCGACATCGAGCTGCGCGTCGACCTGCTCGTGCTGGCGGCTGCCATCGTCCCGACGGAAAACGAAGCGCTGGCCCAGATGTTCAAGCTGGGCCGCAACAGCGACCACTTTTTCAACGAGGCCCACGCCAAACTCCGGCCGGTGGAATTCGCCACCGCCGGCATCTTTTTGGCCGGCATGGCCCATTATCCGAAGCCGATCGAGGAGAGCATCACCCAGGCCGCAGCAGCCGCCTCCCGGGCCGCGGTGACCCTGTCCCAGGACAGCATCACCGTCGCGGGGGTGGTCTCACAGGTGCAGCAGTTCATGTGCCGGGGCTGCGGCGAGTGCGAACGGGCCTGCCCGTTCAACGCCATTGGTATTGAAATGGGGAGCGACGGCAGCAAGATAGCGGTCGTCAAGGAGGCGCTGTGCAAGGGCTGCGGCATGTGTGCGGTAGCCTGCCCGACCGGCGCGGCAAGCGTTCGCCACTACCACGACGAAGAGGTGTTGACCATGGTGGAGACCGCCTTTCAGTAGTATCTACTGACTCGCACCGCCCAGTTAACCGGAAACCGATAAGGAAACGTCCATGTCCGAAGAATTCAATCCCAAGATCATCGCTTTCGCCTGCAACTGGTGCGCCTATTCAGCCGCCGACCTCGCGGGCGTCAGCAGGTTTCAGTACCCACCCAACCTGCGCATCATCCGGGTCATGTGTTCCGGGCGCATCAACCCGAACTTTCTGCTCAAGGGCTTTGAGAACGGGGCTGACGGGGTACTCGTCGCCGGCTGACACATCGGCGACTGCCATTACCTGGATGGTAATGTCAAAGCAGAGAAGGTCTTTCAGGCGGCCAAAGAGCTGTGCGAGACGCTCGGGATCGAGGCGGGCCGACTCCGCCTGGAATGGATTTCGTCGGCGGAAGGTACCAAGTTTGCCGAAGTGGCCGCTGACTTTACGCAGCAGATCAAATCGCTGGGCCCGCTGCGGCTTGCCGCTGCGGCCTGAACACGGCGTTGTAACAACCTGAACGGAGGTTGATAGTGAACAAGGACATGCTAGTTATCGGCGGCGGTATCGCCGGCATCCAGTCGTCGCTGGATCTGGCCGAGATGGGCTTCACGGTCCACCTGGTCGAGCGGTTGCCGAGTATCGGCGGTAAGATGGCCCAACTCGACAAGACCTTTCCGACCAACGATTGCGCTATCTGAATCCTGTCGCCGAAGATGCTGGATGTCGGTCGACATCCCAAAATCGAGTTGCTGGCCTACAGTGAAGTCGAGTCGGTCGAAGGCAGCGCCGGCTGCTTTACCGTGACGGTCCGGAAAAAAGCGCGCTATGTCGATCCCGCCAAGTGCACCGGTTGCGGGGCCTGTACCGAGGTGTGCCCGACGATCGTACCCGATCTCTACAACGAGAATCACGGCAACCGCAAGGCGATCTACAGCTGGTTCGCCCAGGGCATTCCGTCGACCCATACCATCGACACCGACCATTGCCGGGTCTTCCAGGGGAAAAAGTGCGGGGCCTGCCAGAAGAAATGCGAGGCCGGCGCCGTCGACTTCGAGCAGCAGGACGAGGTGCTCCACCTGGAGGTCGGGGCCATCATCGCCGCCAACGGCTACCGGGTCTTCGACCCGAGCCGGATTCCGGAGTACCGCTATCGCGATCTGCCCAATGTGGTGACGGCGATGGAGTTCGAGCGGTTTCTCAGTGCCAGCGGCCCGACCCACGGCCATATCGACCGACCGTCCGACATCGCCGTTCGCAACGAGATCGCATCATTGGAAAAACAGGAGGCCCGGGCCAAGCGTGGCCTGGCCCGCTTCGAGGAGAAGCACGGCCGGAGTTCCGCCGAATTCTACGAGCAGTACCGCCAGGGCGGCGGCGACGACAGCCTGAAAGAGTGGGCCGAAAAATATGAAGCGTATCTGCCGATCTCGACCCGGCTTACCGAATTGCAAGCAAAGGCCCAAGGTTTTCGCACCGCCAAGAAACTCGCCTTCATCCAGTGCGTCGGCTCCCGCGATCTGCGCTTCTATCCGTTCTGTTCGGGTTTCTGCTGCATGCATTCGATCAAGGAGGCGGTCATCGCCCACGAACATGACAACGAGACCACTTCGGTGATTTTCGGTATGGACATCAGGGCGGTGAGCAAGGGCTTCGAGGAATACAAGGTCCGCGGCGGCAACAACTCCAATATCAGTTATCGCCGGAGTCGGGTCGCCGAGATCGTCGGCGACGCCGACAACAACCCGGTGCTCGTCTACGAAGACACCCGGCAGCAGGTGGTGAGGCGGGAAACCTTCGACCTGGTCGTACTGGCCACCGCCTGCCAGCCGGCCGACGGCATGGCCGAACTTGCGGAAATCCTCGGTATCAACATCAACGAGTTCGGCTTTTTTGCCACCAGCCCGGAAAACCCCATCGATACGAGCCGGGAGGGCATCTTCGTCTGCGGCTGCGCCCACAGCCCGATGGATATCCCCGAATCGGTAGCTCAGGCGAGCAGCGCCGCGTCCCGGGCGGTGCAGACGGTAACGCACGCAAATCTTCTCACGGTTGCATAACCAGATGGCCAGGAACATGAAAAAGGATCAAGCCAACAGCGAAGACCTGCGCATCGGCGTCTTTATCTGCGACTGCGGCTCAAATATCGCCGGACACCTCGACTGTTCGTCGGTCACCGAGTACGCGGCCACCCTGCCGGGCGTCGTCTACACCAAGGAAAATCTCTACACCTGTTCCGAGTCGGGTATCCACGAGATCCAGGACGCGATCAAAAAACACGACCTCAACCGGGTGGTGGTCGCTTCCTGTTCGCCGCGCACCCATTTCCCTCTCTTTTCCAGCTCGTGCGCGCAGGCCGGTATGAATCCCTACCTGTTCGAGATGGTCAATATCCGCGACCAGTGTTCCTGGGTGCACATGGGCCAGCGCGACATAGCCACCGACAAAGCCAAGGACCTGGTGCGGATGGGCGTGGCCAAGAGCGTCGGGTTGGAACCACAGCAGGAGATCGAGTCGTCGCTGGTGCGCAAGATCCTTGTCATCGGCGGCGGCATCGCCGGGCTCTCGGCCGCCCAGGCCCTGCGCGGCATGGGCCTTGAAGTGCTGCTTGTGGAGCAGGACAATGAGTTGGGCGGCCTATTGCGCCACCTCAATGTGCTGGATGACGGCGCCAGCGCCGCCGACCAAGTCGCCGCACTGGCGGCGCGGGTCTCGGCCACCGACGGCATCACCGTGATGACCGGTGCACGGGTTACCGCAATCAGTGGCTATATCGGCAACTTCAGCGTAACCGTCAAGCAGGACGATCGGCAGATAGAGGAAACGATCGGCTGCATCGTCGTTGCCACCGGGGCCATTCCGCTCCGTGAAGACGGCCTGCTCGGTTACAACGGCACCACGGTGATCACCCAGATGGAACTGGAACAGCGGCTCAAGCAGGGTCCGCTCCATGCGGCCCGGGTCGTAATGATCCAGTGCGCCGGCTCCCGCAACGAGGAGCGGGAGTACTGCTCGCGGATCTGCTGCGCCACCGCGGTGAAAAACGCGATGCTTATCAAGCGCGGTGCGCCGCTGGCCACGGTCCGCATCCTTTATCGCGACATGCAGATGTATGGCGACGTCAAGGAGAAGATGCTCTGGGACGCCCGAGGAATCGGGGTTGGCTTCGAGGTCTACGATGGTGACCGGCCGATCCGGGTCGAGGAAGGCAAGGTGGTCTTCCACCAGGCCGTGCTCGGCGAGACCAAGGAGCTGCCCTTCGACCTGGTAGTTCTCGCCACACCGCTCGTACCGCGCCCTGAGAGTGCTGACGTGGCCGGCCTGATGCGGGTGCCGACCGACAAGAACGGCTTTTTCCTCGAGGCGCATGCCAAACTGCGGCCGCTCGATTTCGCCGCCGACGGCATTTTCGTCTGCGGCAGCGCCCGTTTTCCGGCAACCTCCGTCGAGGCGCGGACCCAGGGTATCGGTGTCGCCTCCCGGGTGGGAGCTATCCTGTTCAAGGACAAGCTGGTCAAGAGCGCCATCGTCGCCAAGATCGACGAGACCTCATGCGTCGGCTGCATGGGCTGTCTCAACGTCTGCCCCTACGAAGCGATCAAGTACGACAGCAGCAAGCGTGTTTGTGTGATCCAGGAGATCCTGTGCAAGGGCTGCGGCAATTGCGCCGCGACCTGCCCGTCGCACAGCGTCAACCTGCGCGGCTATAAACCGGAACAACTGCTGGCCCAGTTGCGGGCATTGTAGAAACCGGAGGCGGTGCTGCTGATGGCACCTCCTCATTCAATCTTTACCGACAGGGAAACACCCCATGACCAACGACACATTCGAACCCAAGATCGTCTGTTTTCTCTGCACCTGGTGAGCATACGCCGCTGCTGACCTGGCTGGGGTCAGTCGTTTGCAGTACCCGGCGAATGTTCGCACGGTCCGGGTAATGTGTAGTGGCAGTGTGTCGCCGCACCACGTCCTGCTCGCCTTTCAGCGCGGGGTCGACGGGGTCTTTGTCGGCGGCTGACACCTCGGCGAATGCAATTACCTGTACGGTAATTATTCCGCCCAGAAACGTGTCATCATGTTGCAGGAAATGCTCGGCTTCAGCGGCATCGAGAAAGAGCGGCTGAAGGCTGGTTGGGTATCGTCGGCAGAAGCGCCGGAGCTGGTGCACGAATTCAATTCGTTTATCAAAACGATACGCGACCTGGGGCCATCGCCCCTGAAAAAAGATTACCGCAAAGAACTGGTGTAATCGTAGATCCTTCCATGCGTGGTGTCTCGATGATTGACGCAATACGAACAAAGGTAACCGAACTCCTGGAAACGGGAAAAATCGACGGCTTTCTCGGCCTGGCCCGGCAACACGGTCATTTCGCCCCGCACCTCTACCAACGCGGCGACGACCTCTCCGAAATGGTGCTCGGCGACCGGGACCGTCCCGGCGATGCCCGCTACCCGCTCAACAAGTATTTGCTCAACCTGGTCAAAGCCTACCCCGACAAGACCTTCGGCGTGCTCGTCAGGGGCTGCGACGACCGGGGCCTGAAAGCGCTCTATACCTGGAACCAGCTCAGTCCCAACAAGGTGGTCCCGGTAGGCATCGCCTGTCCCCAGGAACTTGCCGAACGCTGTGAGTGCTCGGCCCCCTACCCCGACGATTTTATCGCCGGCGAAAAAGCTGCACCGGTAGCGGCGGCTTCCGTCGCCGCAGTGGAGGCTCTCGGCGCAACGGAGCGCTTCGCCTTCTGGATGGAGGAGTTCGTCAAGTGTATCAAGTGTTACGGCTGCAGCAATATCTGTCCGATGTGTTTCTGCAACGAGTGCAGCCTCAAGTGCGACGACCTCATCAAACGGGGCGAACTGCCGCCGGAAATCCCGGTCTTCCACCACACCCGGGCCATGCACATGGCCGGCCGCTGTATCGACTGCGGATTGTGTGAAGAGGCCTGCCCGTCAACCATTCCGTTGCGCACCCTGTACAAGAAAATCAACGGCGTCCTGGCCGACTCGTTCGACTATACCACCGGACTGCGCCGCGGCCAGCGCTCGCCGTTCAATATCCTGGATCCTGTCGCAGACAAGAAATAGGAAGGAAAACCATGGACTACCGGACCACACTGACGACTTGTACCTATTGCGGCTGCGGCTGCAACTTTTTCCTCGAAGTCCTCGACGGCGAGCCGATCGGCACCATCCCCTGCAAGACCAGCCCGGTCAACGAGGGCAAGCTGTGCATCAAGGGGTGGAACGTGCACGAATTCATCCGCAACGAAGGACGGCTGAAAACCCCGCTGGTACGGAAAAACGGCGTGCTCGAGTCCGTCTCCTGGGACGAGGCGCTAGACTACACGGCAACGCGCCTGCAGGAGATCAAACAGGCCAACGGCCCCGACGCCATCGCCTTTCTGACGTCGGCCAAGGTGACCAACGAGGAGAACTACCTGCTGCAGAAATTCGCCCGGGCGGCGGTCGGCACCAACAACATCGATCATTGTGCCCGGCTCTGACACAGCTCCACCGTGGCAGGTCTTGCCGCGGCATTCGGAAGCGGAGCGATGACCAACTCCATCGAGGAGTTCGAGCAGGCCGACTGCATCTTCATCATCGGCTCCAACACCACCGTCGCCCATCCGCTGATCGCAACCCGGATCTTTCGCGCCAAGAAGAATGGGGCAAAGGTCATCGTCGCCGACCCGCGCAAGGTCCATATCTCGGAAATCGCCGACCTGCGAATCAGCCACCGGATGGGCACCGACGTGGCGCTGCTCAACGGTGTCATGCATGTCATCCTGGAGAACGGCTGGCACGATCAGGCCTACATCGACGAACAGACCGAGGAGTTCGCCGCCTTTGCCAAGGTCATCGAGCAGTTTCCGCCGGAAACGGCGGCCGAGATCTGCGGCGTCTCGGCCGATGACATCCGCACCATCGCCAAGCTCTACGGCACGGCGGAGAAGGGTTCCATCGTCTACTGCATGGGCATCACCCAGCACACCACCGGCGTCGACAACGTCAAGACGCTGGCAAATCTGGCCATGCTCACCGGTAACCTGGGAAAGGAGTCGTCAGGCGTCAACCCGCTCCGCGGCCAGAACAACGTCCAGGGGGCC
>NPIE01013188.1_pt1 | contig 28546 bp, 21 predicted proteins | sample 8637661 | NCBI WGS metagenome assembly NPIE01 (sample SAMN07420842, study PRJNA396082) | bioreactor metagenome | isolation source: sample BA12 brine-fed electro-methanogenic bioreactor BA | place: Japan: Kochi | collected 2016-12-09 | reverse complement strand
GATCCAGATCGACCAGGGGCTGATCTCCGAGTGGGGCCGGTCGAGACGCACGTACCTGCCGTCGATCTTCTCGGGAAAGAGAACGGTGTTGCGGTAGTCCGCCTGGGTGATCAGCGACACGCGCTCGACGGATCGGAAGTCGCTGGTACGCGCCAGGCCGATGCGCACGCCGTGCTTGGAATAGGCGCTGTAGGTGATGTAGTAGGCGCCGTCGATGAAGGTGATGCGCGGGTCTTCGACGCCGAAGGCCTCGTATTCGCAGAAGGGGGGCTCCGTGCCCGGGGTCAGGAAAGGCTCGGGTCGCGCCGTGAAGTGGAACCCGTCGTCGCTCTCCGCCAGCCCGATGATCGAGCGACCCGTGTCCAGGTGCGAGCGGAACAGCATCATGTACCGCCCGTCGTACTTGGCCACCCCCGCATTGTGCACCGTCTCGACCGCGTACGGAATATCCTCCTTGGTCAGAATCGGATTGCCTTCATACCGCGTCACGATGGGTTCTGTGTTCATCGGTCTATCCTCTGGCAAAGTCATTCTCCACGGGCAGCTTCGCGGCGGAAGATCTCGGCGTAGACTTCTTCGTAGCGCTCCGCCATGCGGTCGATGGTGAAGTTCTCTTCCACGCGTCGACGGCACTTCGTTCGGTCGATCCGATCAATGTTGCGGACTGCCTCGACCGCTTCGTCGACGTTGCTCACCAGGTATCCCGTCTGACGGTCCGCGATCACCTCCCGGCACGAGCCCAGGTCCATCGCGATCACCGGGACGCCTGCCGCCATCGACTCGGCCATCACCAGCCCGAACCGCTCCGGGATCGTGTTCAGATGGAGCGTGGCGCAGGCCTGAGCGAACAGGGCGTTCCGTTCCACCGGACCGACCGCGCCGATATACTGGACCGACGAGCCGTCCACGTGAGGCTGCACCTGCCGCTCGAAATAGTCGCGATCCTGGATGATTCCCGCGAGGATCAGGGGCCGCCCGCTCTTCTTGGCCACCTCGATCGCCAGGTGGGTGCCCTTGTCGGGATGAATGCGACCGAGGAAGACGAGCTTGTCGCCCGCCTTTTCACGGAACGTCAGGTTCGACAGGTTGATCCCGTTGTAAACCGTCGCGACGTAAGGCAGCTCGGGGTCGCGGTCGGAATCACTGATCGAGACGTAATACGTGTCCTTATGCTCGCGATAGATGCGGAGGATGTCGGGCTCGCTGAACCCGTGGATCGTCGTCAGCATCGGCGTCCGGATGAACCGCGCATAGGTCAGCGGCAGATAGTCGAAATGGCTGTGGATCAGGTCGAACTCGTCCGCCATCCCCAAGGCCTTGGAGATGTGCAGACAGGTCGAAACCGGGGGGATCTGGGTTTTGTCCTCTTCGTAGCCCCGCTCGACGAAGCTGACCAGCCTGGCCTGGGTCACCGAGTCCTTCGTCGCGAACAGCGTTACGTTGCGAAACCCCCGGGCGATGAGCCCTTCGGTGACGTTGCTGGCGACCGTTTCCCAGGCGCCGTACGCCCGCGGCGGGGTCCGCCACGCCACCGGCGCCAGGATCGCAATTCGTTTGTCACGCAACTCCATTCGCGCCGCTCTCCGAATCAGCAGTATCTTCCCGACCGGTGGGCTCCCCGCCCCGACGATGGCCTTCGATACGTCCCCCGGCAGCGTGCAGTTCATCCAAGTCCCCCATGCCCGCAGGGGAATCGATCCCCATGAGTCTAGCCGCTACTTGGTTACTCGCAAGCCTTTTCGGGGTCGAAGGCGGGCCCGGGCGCGGTCGGCAAACGGACGCCGGTTCTGGGCATGGCTCTCGATCGCCCCGGCAGATCATTGCCGCAATTGCGTGCCACCGCCGTCACACAGCCCTGTTCGTGGCGGTGGCACGCAGTCCGCTGGACTGGTGGCAAAGGGAAGCCCGGCACACACGCTTGTCGGCGGGTGGAGCAGGGATTTTTGCAACGGGGGGCTCGAAGTGCTATAATAAGGGGGTGACGATGATTTGGCTCGCTCAGGTCTTGGCGGGGTAACGGACGAGGGCGGCGTTGGAGGTCAAACCAGATGCGAACGATAGGATGGTTCGCTGCCTGTATAATGATCGTGTTCTCGGTGGGGGTGTTTCCGGCGGTTGCGGACAGCCTGGAATACCCCTCGGCAGTGCGCGATGCCTACGATGCCGACGACAGTTGCTGGGTCGGCATGAGTGCGCTGGGGGTATATCCCGTGCCGGTCAAGCCGGAGGAGTGGCTGGTCGGACCGCCCCCTTCCGATCGCTCAGCGGTCACCGCGCCGACGGATCACTGGATCGAATTGCTCTACGCCGGGCGGATTGTCCCGGGTGATGGCAACGACGTCGAGTTGGCCGAGTGGGGCAAGGCCGGCGAGGAGGCCATCATCTTCCTCACCGATGGTGCCGACCACGAATACCCCGTCGCTCTGGTCCGGGCCGATCCCTCACAGGCCCAGGCGGTCAGTCATATCGGCTTCGATCTGCCTGAGCTACCCATGCCGTATGTCCCGCGCGGGCTCCGTCTGGTGGCCCTCGACAGTGCGGGAGGGGCCCCGGGGTTCGACCTCGCCTACATGAAGGCCCGGGTTTCGCGGGTCTGCGGCATGCACGCGGACTACCCCCATCCCGTCGACGGTACTGACGCCGTCGCTCCAAAGACCACGCTGGTCTGGACGCCCGCCTGCGACGCGGGCGATCAGACCTTATATCTCAGCGACGTGCGGACCCGGGTCGAAGCTGCCGATCCGTGCGTTGTGTTTGCGGTGCTCCCGCCCGATGCCAATTCCTTCGACCCCAACGGACTGGCCCTCAACACGACGTACTACTGGCGGGTCGATGCCCATGCGGTGGACGCCGGTCCGATGTGGTCGTTTACGACCGCCGACCACGTGGTGATCGAGGATTTCGACACGTACGGCCTCACCGGCGGCTATCTCTACGAGACCTGGCATACCCGAGGCCGGGCCCGCGTGATGGAAGAGACCGCGTACGCTCGCCATAGCTGCCCGCAGTCGATGCGCTTCACCTACTACTATGACAGCCTGTATTCCTCCGAGACGTACCGGGCGTTCAGCCCGCCTCAGGACTGGACCGAGTCCGGGGCACAGATCCTGGCCGTCTGGATTCACGGGCTGGCCGGCAACGACATCCAGGGCCGGATGTACGCGGTTCTCAGCGACGGGACCGCGGGCCAGCAGGTGATTTACGAGGACGACAAGGGCATCCTCCAGCGTCCGGAATGGAGCGTCTGGAAGATCCCGCTGACGGATTTCAACAACATCGACCTCACCTCGGTGGCGAGTCTGACACTGGGATTCGCTTTCCCGTCGGCGCAGTCGGGCGAATACGGCAACGGTACGATCTACGTCGACGACATCAGCCTGTATTCGTCGGTATGCCTGGAGGAATTGCGACCGCGAGGCGATCTGACCACCGACTGCCTGGTCGACTATCGGGACCTGGGGCAGATGGCGGTCGAATGGCTCAGCGCCCGAGGGCAGTGGGTCGAGGTCGTCGAGCCGAATGCTCCGGTGCTGTGGTACCCGTTCGACGGCAACGCCAACGACATGGCGGGTATGTCTCACGGGCAGATCCAGGGCCGCCCGGCTTTCGAGACCGGCGTCTACGGTAGGGCCATTCACATCGCCAATCGAGGCGATGCCGTGAGGGTCGCCAATGCCCCGGTGGTCTTCGACCGCATTCGGGAGACGATCACAATCGCCTTCTGGCAGCGCAGCGACGATTCGTCCCATCGCAACGATACGATCTGTTGCTCGAACTACGACTATGGACTGACGAATCCGTCGATTGCCATCCATCTGGGCTGCTGGAGAGCGCCAGGATACTACCGCTGGGACTGCGGGACGCCGTGGTCGTTTGCCAATCGCGTGGCAGGCCGGCATGGGTCGATCACCGAATGGACCGGACGGTGGAATCACTGGGCGTTCACCAAGGACACTCGGGTGGGGCCCGCAGGCGGCAAGGGCCTGATGCGCATCTATCTCAACGGGGTACTCTACGACAGCCGGTCGGGGACGGACACGCCGATCGAGAACGTCAATTCCTTCCTGATCGGCTCCGGCTGGTATGGGCATTACGACGGATTGCTCGACGATTTCCGCATCTACGACTACGCCTTGTCCGAGGCGGAGGTCGCCTGGCTGGCCAGCGACGGGACGGGCGAGCTGCCCTGGGATCTGGGCCTCTCCGCCGACCTGGATGGCGACTTTGCCGTTGGGTTCCCCGATTTTGCCCTCCTCGCCGACGACTGGCTCGACGACCAGCTTCGGCCTTAGTGCTCCGTTACACGTCAAGGGATGAATAGGGTCAACAATCACTGGGTGGCAGNNATCAAATCAGAGGTAACGGAGCACGAGTTCGACACGCGGGTCAAGGACCCGCCTGCAACCGGACTGTGTGCTAACGCCGCCACACAGCCCGGTTCGTGGCGGTGGCACGCAGTCGCTGCAATGACCTGGCGGGCCGGGTTACTTCTCGTCCTGGGGGCGAAGGTCTTTCGAGGTCGCCAGCGCGATGACGCGGCCCTGGTCGCCGACGGCGCAGNNNGCGCAGTAGAAGTGATAGACGACGCCGTCGTGCTTGACCAGCCAGGGTTTGTGGGCATAGGTCTCGTCGTACGGGTCCGATGGCGCCACCAGGTCGGGGCCCTCCCACTTCGTCCAATGCACCAGGTCGTGCGAGCAGGCGAACGTGTCGAAGGCCTTGGGTCGCCAGAACGCCCCGAAGTAGAACATCACCCAGAGATTGCCCATCCGCACCACCTGCGGATCGCCCGAGATGCCCGTCTGGTTGTCGATGACCGGTTCGCTCCCGTAGCGGAGCCAGTGCCGCAGGTCGTTGGAGACCGCCATGCCGATCCGTTCGGGGCTGCCCTTGGCCTTGCCGTTGTAGAACATCACGAACGGATACCCCAGCGACTTTTGCGGATCGCGGATGATGTTGCTCTTGTACTGGGTCAGGCTCTCCCACGGTCGCACGTCGGCCTGGTCGCGCGACAGCACCGGTGCGTCGAGCCTGTGCCAGGGCGTCGGTCGGGTCGGATCGTCGGTCCAGGCGATCCCGATGGCCAGCGGATCGGTCTCGTAGCCGGTCAAGGCGCCACCGATATACGACATCCAGTACCGATCGTCGTAGGATTCCAGCTCATACGACCCGCCCCAGGTGGTGTCCTGGAGGGCGACGTAGCCCGCCGCCTGCATGGCGTCCCATCCCTGTCTGCGGAAGGGCAGAATCCGGCCCAGCGGTTGCCAGGCGACCAGATCGTTGCTGTCGGCGATGGCGGTTTCGTATCCGTTGCCATCGAAGATGATGTACACCATGTACCACTTCGCGCCGCAGCGAAACACGCTGGGACAATCGAGTTTCCGGCCCTCGTCGCCCTGGAGGATCACGCCGACCTTGAAGGGTGTTCGGACCTCCTCGTAGACCCGCTGCATCACCTCTGGTTGGACGGGGCGTGCTTCCAGCCTGGTGGGGATAATCTGGCGATCTGCCGTTGCAGTCATCGCCATCAGCAGCAGTGTGATCTTCATCGTCATCGTGGAACCCCGAATCTTCGGAAAAGACGCACGCCGGTATCGGCAAATTCCTGAATCATCGTACCATATCGCCTCAAGGACGACAATGGGACGACAATCGGCAGAACCTTTCCCACGCGCCGGGGCGTAACAACATGGGCAGCAAGTCTCGGATGGCCGATGCGGTTCATCCGGCGCTGCGAACCGAATCGATTCAAGAACGATCATCCAGGCGGATACTGGAGGTAAGGTCATGGAAGCTAAGAAGACCATTCTCGTCGTAGGGGCCACCGGCGCCCAGGGCGGCAGTGTTGCCGATCACCTGCTGGCCCGCGGTCCGTTCAATGTCCGCGGGCTCACCCGCCATCCGGACTCCGAGGAGGCCAAGGCGCTGCGCCAGGCCGGTGCGGAGGTGGTAAAGGGCGATCTGGAAGACCTCGACAGCATCCGCGCGGCATTGAGGGGCTGCTACGGTTGCTTCGGAGTGACCAATTTCTGGGAGCATTTCGAGAGAGAATATGGCGAGGGCAAGAACCTCGTCGATGCCGTCCGCCGGTCGAACGTCGAGCACTTCGTGTTCAGCACGCTGCCCCACTGCAAGAAGATCAGCGCCGGCAAACTCGAGGTGCCGCACTTCGACCTCAAGGCGCAGCTCGAAGCCTATGCGCGCGGACTCGGCATTCCCGCCACCTTCGTGCATGTGGCGTTTTATTTCGAGAACTTCCTGACGTTCTTCCCGCCGCAGTGGCGCAAAGACGGCAGCTTCGGGTTCGGGTTCCCCCAGGGCGATGCCCCGTTGGCGGGCGTGGCGGTCGAGGACGTCGGCAGTATCGTCGCGCCCATTTTCGAGCGGCCCGAGGACTATCTCGGGAAAGTCCTTGGCATCGTGGGCGATGAACTGACGGGCGAGCAGTACGCCGAGACGATGACGCGCATCCTGGGCACCGAGATCAACTATCGGCACGTGTCTCGCGAGCAGTTCGCGGCGCTGAAGTTTCCCGGCGCCGAGGACTTGGCGAACATGTTCGAGTTCAACCGCCTCTATATCCCCACCCGGCGGGCGGACCTGGAGGCGTGCCGGGCCCTGAATCCGCAGATGCAGACGTTCGAGACCTGGCTCAAAGCCAAGAAGGGGGCTTTCGTCAGGCTCCTGGATCGCGAGCACTCGCGTTCCCGCTGACGGTTCCTGAGGGTTGGATTTGCCGCTGCGCCCGGGAGGGCGACGGGGCTACTCGACGTGGATCACGTTGCGCGTGCGGTCTGCCTCCAGCCCGGCCGCTTTGATGACGTCGTACAGGTCCCGGCAGCGGCGCACCTTGACAAAATCGAATGTCGGGTCCGAGTCATCCTTCGTGGTGATTTGGACTGTCCCGATGCCGAGCAGGCATTCCAGGAGCGAACGCCGCAGCTTCAAATCGATCACGCGGAACATGTCGATGTTGTCCACCCTGCGATCGAAGATGCCTCGCGACCACTCGATCCGGTCCGGCGTCACCTCGTAGTAGATGCTCTTGAGCGTCGCCAGCTTCCAGAGCAGCGCCAGCAGGGCCCCCGCGATCAGCGCCAGCGCCCCCAGATCGATCCAGGCCTCGATCCGCGACCACTGCTCGGGCGACAGGTTCACCCTGGGCAGGTAGTTGTCCACGTACACCGCTGCCTGGGTGACGCGATACTGGACAATCGCCCAGCAGACCACACAGAAGATGCTCAGCTTGAGGACAGTGCCGGTCAGCGCGAAAACGCTGGGCCGGCCGTACCACAGCACGTCGTCGTCTTCTTCCTGCTCCTCAACGAACGCCTCCTCGCCTTCCTCCGCCTCGGGATGGAAGTCCGCCGGACCGAATTTCGTCCTGGTCGTGGCGCGGTCGCCGTAGAGGAACTCACCGCAGAAACGGCATTTGACCGCCTCGTAACGGATTTCCTCGGCGCAGAAGGGACAGGATTTCGTCCGACGCTGGAGCCGCTGGGCCAGGTGCGTCGATTCCGCTGGTCTTGGCATCGCAGGAGCACCTCAATGCTGTTTCGTTCCGTTGAGCCCGCCGGCGTGGCCGGAGGCGTCTGTCTCTCTTATCGGCCACACCCGGCTTCAAAGGCCACTGCGACGGAACGCCAGGCGGTATTTTCTGGTTATCGGGCCTGCGGAATCACGACTTGGGGTGCGGAACTCTCGCCAGTAGTTCTTCCTCCGGCATGATGCACGGCAGCGGCTCGCCGAGGTACTTCTCGATGTCGGGGATGATGAAAGACTCGTCCTCACAGGCGAACGAGATGGCGGTGCCCGCCACCCCTGCCCGACCGGTACGCCCGATGCGGTGCACGTAATCCTCCGCCTCGTACGGAAACTCGTAATTGACCACCAGGCCGATGTCCTTGACGTGCAGCCCCCGACCCGCCACGTCGGTGGCCACCACGACCTGGATCTCGCCCGTGCGGAACTCCTCCAGGATGCGCAACCGCTTCTTCTGAGGCACTGCCCCCGAAAGAAGCTCGCACGAAATCCCATGTTTCCTCAGCTTGTTCACCAGGCTCTGGCTGTGATCGCGCCGGTTGCAGAAGATCAGCGTCCGATTGTCCTCCCGCCTCTTCAGGATGTTGTAGAGCAGCTTGAACTTGTCGCGAACGGTGACGATGTAGACGATCTGGTCGACCGTCTCGACCGCCACGTGCTCGGGCTCGACCTCGCAGATGACCGGGTCGGGCATCCACTGCGACGCCAGCCGCAGCACGTCCTCGGTCAGCGTGGCGCTGAAGAGCATGGTCCGGCGCTTGTTCTTCGGGGGTGTCTCGCGGATGATCCGCTTGACCTCCGGAATGAAGCCCATGTCCAGCATGCGATCGGCCTCGTCGATCACGAGGACCTCGACGTCCCGCAGCTTGATGCTGCCCCGCTTGACGAAATCCAGCAGTCGCCCGGGAGTGGCCACGATCAGGTCGACGGGGGCTTTGTCGAGCCGATGCTGCTGGCGTTTGACCTCGAGCCCGCCGTAGACGGCCAGGCAGTTGAATCGGCAGTACTTGCCGAGATCTTCGGCGTCCTTGACGATCTGGATCGCCAGTTCACGCGTCGGCGCCAGGACGAGGGCTCGTGGCGAGCCCGTCGGCCTCTCGCCCTCGATGGGCTCTCGAAGGAACTTGCTGAAGATGGTAATGAGAAACGCAGCGGTCTTGCCCGTTCCCGTTTGCGCCCGTCCGGAAATGTTCTGCCCGGCGTGCGCGTGCACGAGAACCTTTGCCTGGATCGGGGTGCAGTACTTGAACCCCAGGTCCGCGATCGCGTGCAGGATCGGATCGGGCAGGTCCAGGTCGCAAAAGCGCGTCTCGCCTTCCTTTTCCGGCACCTGGAATTCCTCGACGCTCCACGGCTTCTTCCGGTCCTTGCCCCCGCGTCGTCTCCGCGAGCGTTTGGATCGCCGTTTTCCCGACGGTTCTGAAGCCCCTTCTTGCTGCTCAGGACGTTGCTCGGCGGACTCCGATACGTCGTCTACGCCTTCGACCGATTCCGCAGGCTCCTGAGCGTCTGTGGAGGCCGTTCTCTTCGATCTTCGTTTAGTCATGGCCAGCATTGAACAACAGAATCGCTCGAAAAGCGAGAGGAAAACCCGCCACGCCGGGGTGGTTGTCCGTTCATGGCAGATCGCGGCACCCATCTCCCGTGCCGCCGGGATGGAAGCCGATCTAGACAGACTGGAACCTCGCTTTCCTGCGCCGCCGACGGGCCGACCCGCCCCTCGTGCGAAGTGTCGTCGACTTGGAAGAGGAAACAGTCTTGCCGCCGGGACGACTGGGGCTGGTGGGCGGCTTCTTCTCACTCTGTGATGCGTGTGCCGGCGGGCATATGAATCCCGGGAACGTCCTGGCATCCAGATTCCGCCCGATGAACTTCTCGATCTGCTGGAGATACTTCCTTTCCTCCTGCGAGACGAACGTGATCGCATCGCCGGTCGCCATCGCCCGTCCCGTCCGACCGATCCGATGGATGTAGTCCTCCGCAAAGGCGGGTACATCGAAATTGATGACATGCGATATGCCCGTAACGTCGATCCCGCGAGCGGCAATATCGGTGGCAACCATGACCTGATACTTGCCGCTCTTGAACCCGTCGAGGGCCCGCTGCCGTTGCCCCTGGCTGCGTCCGGAGTGGATCGAGATCGACTCGATGCCCGAGCGCTCCAGTTTCCGCTTGATGCGGTCGGCCCCGTGCTTGGTGCGCGAGAAGACCAGCACGCTGTACATCGAGTTGGTTTGCAGCATCTGCAGCAGCAGGTCCATTTTCTGGGACTTCTCGACGGGGTAGACATGCTGGGTGACCGTCTCGACCGGGTTGTGTCGGACGCCGATCTGGATCATCTTCGGCGACTTCTGCATCCCCGCCGACAGCGCCTTGATTTCCGGGCTGATCGTTGCTGAAAACAGCATGGTCTGCCGTTTGGCGGGCAGGCTGGCGACAATCTTTCGCACGTCGCGGATGAAACCCATGTCGAGCATGCGATCGGCCTCGTCCAGCACAAGCACCTCGATCGCCTCGAAGCCGACCGAACCTCGCTGCATGTGATCCAGCAGCCTGCCCGGCGTGGCCACGACGATGTCGACCCCGCGACGCAGGGCTTTCAACTGGTTCTCGATGCTGACGCCCCCATAGATCGCCAGCGTTCGCAGCTTCAGAAACCGGCTGTACGCCAGGATCGACTCCTCGATCTGAACGGCCAGTTCCCGTGTGGGTGTCAGAATCAGTGCTTTGATCCCCCTCCTGTGGGTGCCTTTCTCGTGACCGATCCGATTCAGGATCGGCAGAACGAATGCAGCAGTCTTGCCGGTGCCGGTCTGGGCGCAGCCGATGATGTCGTGACCGTCGACTGCGATGGGAATCGCCTGAGATTGAATGTCGGTGGGAGTGGTGTAGCCGGTGGCAAGAATTCCTTGCACCAGCGGGTCGCTAAGACCCAATGCGTTAAATGGCATGAGACAATCCTAATGTGTGGCCGGCAAAAAGGTGCGGCCTAATAACAAAGACGGTCCTTGAGGGACGGACAGACCAGCCCTCCATCGGACCCAAGGTGTGGAGTGGGGTGCTGCGGTGTTTCAATCGGCGGGAGACTCCACTAAGAACCCGAGCACACGGCCGCCGGACGAGCACATCCCCAAAGGGGGTAAAGCTCTCGCAGCGGCCATGGGCTTCCAAAGCAGATCGGCGGACGCTTACCTGCGCGCCGCCTGCTGGTTCTTCTCACGACGCTGATTGATGATCTCCTCGGCCAGTCGGGTCGGGACCTGGGCGTAGCGGCACATCTCCATCGAGAAGGTCGCCATCCCGCGACTCAGACCGCGAACGACCGTGGCATACCCGAACATGTTGGCCAGCGGCACTTCGGCGCGGATCACGGTGTACGTTTCCCGGACGGTCGTCTCCATGATGATGCCGCGACGGCTGTTCAAATCGCCCACGATCGGGCCCTGGAACTCCGTCGGCGTTTCGACCTCGACCGTCATGATCGGTTCCTGGAGGCACGGCTTGGACCTCCGGAACGCCTCGATGAAGGCGTCGCGCCCGGCGATGCGGAACGCCATCTCGCTCGAGTCCACCGCGTGGAACGACCCGTCGTTCAGGCACATCTTGCAGCCCACGATCTCGTAGCCCGCCAGCGGCCCCTTCTTCATCGCCGCCTGGAATCCCTTGTTGACCGCCGGGATGTATTCGCTGGGAATGTGTCCGCTGGTGATGTTGTCCTCGAACTCGTACGTCGACTCGGCATCGGCGGTCAGCGGGATCAGGCGACCGATCACGTGGGCGAACTGGCCCGAACCGCCGGTCTGTTTCTTATGCCGATAGTTGAACTCGGCCTCGACCGTGGGGGCCTCGCGGTAGCTGACGTTCGGAGCGCCGACGGTCACGTTGGCCTTGAATTCACGCCGCATCCGCTCGATGTAGACGTCCAGGTGAAGCTCGCCCATTCCCGCGATCACCGTTTCGGACGTTTCCGGATCCGTCGAAACGCGGAAGGTCGGGTCTTCCTTCATGAAGCGGTTCAGCGCCTTGGCCATGCGTTCCTGGTCGGCAGAACTGGCGGGGGTAATCGACAGGCTGATCACCGGATCGGCCACGAAAATGCTCTCCAGCGAGTAGTTGATGCCTTCGCCGCAGATGGTATCGCCGCTGGCACAATCGATCGCCAGCACAGCGATGATGTCTCCCGGACCGGCATCGGAGATGTCTTGGCGGTCGTTGGCGTGCATCCGCACCATCCGCCCGATGCGCACCACGCGACTGGTTCGAGCGTTGCGATATTGCTGACCTTTGACGATCCGCCCCTGATAGACGCGGACGTAGCTCAACTGACCGAACGATTCGTCGGCGATCTTGAATACCATCGCTGCCAGCGGAGCGTCCGGGTCGCTGGCCAGCGGGGTCTCGGTGCCGTCGTTGTCGTGATCGCGGGCGAAATACGAGCGGTCCATCGGACTGGGTAGATAGTCGCAGACCGCGTCCATCAGCGGCTGCACCCCCTTGTTCTTGAACGCCGAACCCAACATCATCGGAACGATGTCCCGGTTGATCGTCGCGTCGCGGAGCACCTTGCGGATCAGGCCCTCCCCGACCGGCTGCTCCTCCAGCAGCATCTCCATCAGACAGTCGTTGTACATGCTGAGCGTTTCGAGCATGTCGTGCCGGGCCTTCTCCGCCCGTTCGATGTAGGCGTCGGGGATGGCGCTGCGGACCACCTTCTCGCCGTCCTTGCCTTCGAATGTGATCGCCTGCATGGCGATCACATCGATCAGGCCTGTGAAGTCGTCGCCCGCGCCCATGGGCAACTGGATGGGCACGACGTTGAGCCCCAGCTTCTCGGCCATGTCCTGGCGGACGCGCTCGGGGTCGGCGCCGGTTCGATCCATCTTGTTGATGAAGGCGATCCGCGGCACGCGATACCGCTTCATCTGCTGATCGACCGTGATCGACTGGCTCTGGACGCCCCCGACGGCGCACAGGATCATGACCGCCCCGTCCAGCACGCGCAGCGACCGCTCGACCTCGACGGTGAAGTCCACGTGGCCGGGCGTATCGATCAGGTTGATGTGTTTGTCCTGCCAGGCCACCTGCGTCGCCGCCGAGGTGATGGTGATCCCCCGTTCCCGCTCGAGGTCCATGAAGTCCATGGTCGCACCGCCCTCGCCGCCGTGCACCTCCTGCATCCGATGGATCCGCCCCGCATAGAAGAGGATCCGCTCGCTCAACGTGGTCTTGCCCGAGTCGATATGTGCCGAAATTCCGATGTTCCGAATTCTGCTGATCTTGTCCATAGGGTCCCAAAAACCATTTCCATTGCCGCGATTGCCACCGACCTGCCTTTATCGGCAGGAAGAGCTTCGCCCTTGCCTGATTGCTGGTAATTCCTCGTCCGTGCCGTTTTCTTTCTTACAGGGGGTCTACCGACCGGCGGGAATCAACCCTCCCCTCCCACGAGAGCGAAGAACTTGCTACTCTAACGCCAATTGTACGCGAAGGCAAGGGGAATGTGCCGCTATTTGCAGAAAAATAACAGTTGTGGCCGTTTTGGGCTCCCTCCGGCCTCTAGCGCCGGAGGGGCGGCCGACGGACTGCGGTGGATGCGAGCCGGGAAAGACGTTCCCTGTCCCGTGGGGCTCTCGGGTCCGACGGGAACGGGTGCGAATCGTGTGTAAAGCGCGGGGTTTCGGACTATTTCGCCAATTGCGGCCGGCGTTTCCGGCGGCTGGATCGGCCGGCTTCGCCTTTGTCGCTCTCGCTGGGCTGTGCTTCGGCCAGAGATTGCGGCTCGGCCACCCGGCGGTACCCCAAAGCCTTGATCACTTCGAGCACCTCCGTCCACGTCGGAAACGGCCGCGAGTTGGCCCGCTTGTATTCGTCGATGGCCATCACGAACTCGAACTGCTCGTCCGACATCTGACCTTCTTCCGCAGACTTGCGGTCCTCGCTGCGCCGTCGTCCGGGGCCGCGACGCCGGTCCAGCCCGACGCGACGGTCCACCACGCTCTGGCGACGCTCCACAAAATCGGGCCTGCTCGTATCGGCCGGCGTCTGCCGACGGTCGCCGGCGCACTGGCAGGGGCCCTCGGTGCAGCACGGACTCTCCGGATGCTTCTTGCCTGTTTCTGTCATAGGGGTTGGCCTTTACCTTGGGCAGTTTCCCCGTCCGGGGGGGAAACCGAGGGTTGGACGGATCCTGCCACGCGCGACGGATCAGAACTCGTCGTCAAGCAGATCGGCGTCGAAATCGACCTCATCCTCTTCCTCCAGGGCGTAGTCGTAGAAGTCGTCGTAGGCGTCCTGCGACTCGATGACCACGTGCGCCTCGTCGAGGAAGTCCTCCGGCACCATGATCGCCACGCCCTTGTACTCCCCGCTCGGGTCGAACTGCTCCTTGATCGTCGCGGGGATGTCGTTCAGATTCAACAGCGTCTGGTATTCCTTTGCTTGGTCGGCGTCGCTCAGCAGCGTGACGACCACCAGGTCCTTGAGCTTGGCCTGTCCGTGATTGTCCTTGTCCATCGGCTTTCCCATTTTCACGCTCCATTACAGAACACCGTGCGTCGGGGTTCCCCAGAGTCTGGTCTCGCCCGCCCACCGGCGGTAGCCTGCGATCTTCGACCCTCTCTCCGGGTTCGTCGGGGCCCGGACCACACCGGCCGGCGACCACCGGCTATGCCGGCCTGCGCCGAGCTCACTGGAGCCTATCGGCCTGGCGGAGACAGAAATTTAGGTCTTGACGCTTTTTTTTGTTGCATTGCGCGGGGGGCTTGGGCAATAAGAGCATCCAACGCCGTGCGGCGCTGGAGAAAATGGTGCCGAAGAACATCCGTTTCCGTGTTTCTTTTTTTGGATCAGGGAGGATTGCCGCAATGACAGAAGAGCAGAGGGAATCTTTGGTGGTGGCGAGCAAGGTCAAGGCCTACATCAAGGATCAGCAGATGATGACGTCATCGGAAGCGCTGGAGGCGGTCAGCGAACGCGTCTACGATCTGCTGGACGCCGCCGTGGCCCGTGCCAAAGCCAATCGTCGTAGTACGGTCAAGGCCCAGGATCTGTAGTCGGGTAGGGGAGCCCAGCCGATTCGACGCCTGCGGGCGTCGTACGTTACCTCTCGGGGATCAGCCGTTTCGAGGATGGGGCTCGAAACGGCTTTACTTTTTTGCCAAGGGCAGCCGGAGCCTGTAGTTTGGTGCCTTGCCCCCGGCAGTGGCTCGGAATCTCCGCTGCCGTGCACGATATGCGGCAACAGCCTATAAACATGGGGCAGTTGGGCCTGAAATGGGCTTTTTTTCAAAGATTTGCTGTACTCAGGGCGGTCGGATGGCCGAAGAAAATAGGGATACTCCTGTGACAAGTAGAAAATTTTTTGCGCCCGAAAATCAAGCATGTAGACTTGGCTGCCGATACCTTAGGGTATATAGGAATGCTATGGGAAGTGTTTCCCTCGGATTGGGCTTATCAGGCCCGGATTCGGTGGCGAGCCGCGGTAGCGGCATGCGTTACGAAGCCCCGGAAAGAAGTGAGGATTTATGGGACTGAACGATGAGGGGCAGCACATTCGAGTCTTCATGTTGGGCTGGGAGTTTCCTCCTTTCATCAGCGGTGGGCTGGGTACGGCCTGCTACGGTCTGACGCGGGCGATGGACCAGCTCGGCGTGAAAGTGACCTTCGTGCTGCCAAAGACCGTCGAGAGTGAGTATGTAACGCACGTCAAGCTCCTTTCGCCGCACTGTCGGGATCGGGCGCTCGGCCGGACGATGGCAGAGTATGACCTGACCAATGTGATCTTCAAGACGATCGCGTCCCCCTTGCAGGCCTATGCCACTCCCGAGAGCTACGACGAACGCATGGAAGAAACCCGGCGGTTGCGCCGCGAGAAGATCGAGCAGGGCAACGCCGGCGACGATTTCAGCGACGATCACGGCGCTGATTACGGCGGCGACATGTACCGTGAAATCCGCCGATACGCGTCCATGGCGGTGCAGTTGGCGCGCGGCGAGCAGTTCGATGTGGTGCACGCCCACGACTGGATGACCTATCCGGCGGGCGTGGCCGTCGCGGCGGTGACCGGCAAGCCGCTCGTCGTCCACATCCACTCGACGGAATTCGACCGCAGCGGAGAGCACGTCAATCAGGTCGTCTACGACATCGAACGCGAAGGCATGGAGCGGGCCGACAGGGTCATCGCGGTCAGCCACTTCACGCGCAGCCTGGTGATCAGCCGCTACGGGATCCCCCCCGAGAAGGTCGATGTCGTTTACAACGGTGTCGAGCGCAACGGCTCCTGGTCGATGGGGGATACGAACATCAAGCGAGACGAGAAGCTGGTTCTGTTTCTGGGCCGGATCACGATGCAGAAAGGGCCCGAGTACTTCCTGCACGCCGCCAAGAAGGTTCTGGAGGCCATGGATAACGTCAAGTTCGTGATGGCCGGGTCGGGCGACCTGATGTACCGCTCGGTCGAACTGGCGGCGCAGCTCGGGATCGGACAGAAGGTGCTGTTCACCGGCTTCCTCCGAGGCGATGACGTGCGCCGGATCTACCGGATGGCCGATCTGTACGTCATGCCGTCGGTGTCGGAACCGTTTGGCATCGCGCCGCTGGAAGCGCTGGACAACGACGTGCCCGTCATCATCAGCAAGCAGAGCGGCGTCTCCGAAGTCCTGCGCCATGCCCTCAAGGTGGACTTCTGGGACGTCAACGAGATGGCCAACAAGATCGTCGCGGTGCTGCGCTATCCGCCGTTGCGGATGACCCTCCGCAATCACGGCAACTTCGAAGTTCGCAAGCTGCGGTGGAAGGACGCCGCCCGGCAGTGCGCCGACATCTACGAGCAACTGCTCGTGCCGGCTTAAGAAAGGGAGTTCGCCCACGGAAGGGCGGCAGTTGAGAAAAGGATTGGAAACGGTATGCCTTCGGTTTGCTTCTACTTTCAGGTGCACCAGCCGATGCGGCTGCGCCACTACACCGTCTTCGACAACGATCAACGCTACTTCGACGACTACAAGAATGCCGCCATCTGTCGCAAAGTGGCCCACAAGTGCTATCTGCCCGCCAACCGCCTGCTGCTCAAGCTCATCGAGAAGCACCAGGGGCGATTCAAGATTTCCTACAGCCTCACCGGCATCCTGCTCGAGCAGCTTCAACTGTACAGTCCTGAGGTTCTCAGCACGTTTCATGCGCTGGCCCAGACGGGTTGCGTGGAATTTCTCGCCGAGACGTACTACCACAGTCTCAGCTTCCTCTATTCCCGCCAGGAGTTTGTCGAGCAGGTTCGCAAACACGCGGATCTGATCGAAGACCTGTTCGGCCAGAAACCCAAGGTGTTCCGCAATACCGAACTGATCTACAACAACGAGCTGGCCCTGCTGATCGAGGCGATGGGCTGCTTCGACGCCGTGATCACCGAAGGCGCCGACCATATCCTGGGCTATCGCAGTCCGAACTTCCTCTATCGCCCCAAAGGGTGCAAGCACCTTAAGCTGCTGCTCAAGAACTACTCGCTCAGCGACGACATCGCGTTTCGTTTTTCCAATCGGAACTGGGTCGAGTGGCCGCTGACCGCTGCGAAATTCAGCCAGTGGGTCAACGCGGTCAACGGCAACGGCAACGTGGTCAACCTGTTCATGGACTACGAGACGCTGGGCGAGCATCAATGGGAAGACACCGGCATCTTCGAGTTCATGCGCCACCTGCCCGAGGAGATCCTCAAACATCCGGACAACAACTTCAAGACGCCCAGCGAGGTGGTCGCCAGCTACGACGCGGTCGGCGAAGTGGACGTGCGGCACATGATCAGTTGGGCGGACACCGAGCGTGACCTCTCCGCCTGGCTCGGCAACCCGATGCAGTCGAACGCCATCCACGAGTTGTATCGCCTCGAAAAGAAGATCAAGCGGACCAACGACGAGCAGATCCTCTCCGACTGGCGTCGCCTCCAAGTCTCCGACCATTTCTATTACATGTGCACGAAGTACTTTGCCGACGGCGACGTGCACAAGTACTTCAATCCCTACGATTCGCCTTACGATTCGTACATCAACTTCATGAATGTGCTGGATCATCTTCAGCGGCGCTGCGTCCGGCCGAGCATCCAGGCGGTGCCGAGCCCGTCGTCGACGCCTTCGTCCGTCGCGGATCCCAAGCTGTCTGTGGCGAACTGAAGGCCATGACCGGGCGCGGATCGGAAGGCCGCCGCAGTTTCAGAGACCAGGATCGCCAATTCACGGGAGAGTGGCTGTGTTGACACAACAGAAGGTCGGCGCCGAGCAGATCGTTCGTATTGCCTTCGGGGACAACGAACCCGCGAATCTGCTGGATCGCGAATGGTTGTTGACCAACGAGCGAGGCAGCTATGCCGCCGGGACGGTGATCGGCTGCAACACGAGTGGGTATCACGGCCTCCTGATCGGGGCGCTGAACCCGCCGGTCAATCGAGTCATGGCCCTCTCGAATTGCCAGGAGATCGTCAACTGCGGACCGCAGACCTACCACCTCTCGACGTTTGAATTCTCCGGTGAGCCCGTCCTGGCGCCGTGTCCGCACCTGCGCGAGTTTCGTCGCGATACCGGCGCTCACTTCATCTATGAGTTCGAGACCGTCGAGCTGCACAAGGCGATCTATCTGGCCCCCGACAGCGATACGGTCGTGGTGGAATACGCCTTCGAAGGTATCATGGACCCCCTCGAATTCATCGTGCGTCCCTTCGTGGGACTGCGGGATTTCCACCACATGCAGCACGACGACGCATCGCTGCGCTGCGATCGCCAGGAGGCGGACGTCGTCGTGCGATACGACAGCCCGGGCAGTTGCGTGCTGCGGATGAACGGCGCGGGGATGGATTTCGAGGACGAGCCGCAGTGGTGGTTCGATTTCACCTATCGCGTGAATCGCCAGCGGGGCCAGGATGCCGCTGAAGATCTCTGGACGCCGGGCTTCTTCCGCTGCCGCCTCGAAGACGACGGACGCATCGTCTTCTGGGCCCGCCTGGATGAACGCTACCGTCCGGATCAGGCCACGAGGATGGACGTGGAGGTTATCAAGAATCGACTGGCCGACCGTCAGAAGCAGCTTCTTCGCGACGCACAGGCGAGCGACGAGACCGACCGCAGGCTCGTGCTGGCCGCCGATCAGTTCATCGTCAAGCGCCGGCATGGCGACGTCGAGGGCGCCAGCATCGTGGCGGGTTACCCGTGGTTTGCCGACTGGGGCCGCGACACGTTCATCTCACTGCCTGGATTGTTGCTGGCGACCGGGCGGTTTGACGAGGCCCGATCGGTGCTGTGCACGTTTGCTGCGGCTGCCGACGAAGGGATGATCCCGAACCGCTTCGACGACCGCAACGGACCCGCCCATTTCAACAGCGTCGACGCCTCGCTGTGGTTCATCCACGCCGCGTTCGAGTACCTCGAAGCCACCGAAGACAAGACCACGTTCCATCAGGACCTGCTGCCGGTGATCCGCTGGATCATCGACTCTTACCGCCACGGCACGCGGTTTGGCATCCACGCCGATGTCGATGGTCTGATCCGTGCGGGCGATCGCGACACCCAACTGACCTGGATGGACGCCCGCTACGAGGGCACCACCTTCACCCCGCGCTGGGGCAAGCCCGTCGAGGTCAACGCGCTCTGGCACAACGCCTTGTGCCGCATGCACGAGCTCTGTCTGCGGACCGATCTGATCTCCGACGCACGGCACTACGCGAAGATGGCCCAGCAGGCGGGCGAGAGCTTCTGTGAACTCTTCTGGAACGAGTCGCTGGGCTACCTCAACGACACGATCCTGCCGGATGGGCAGATCGATGCGAGCCTCCGACCGAACCAGATCTTCGCGGTGTCCCTGCCGTATGGGCCGCCCCTGAGCGGAGCCAAACAGAAGGCGATCGTCGCGGCGGTCGAACGCGAGTTGCTGACGCCGTTCGGATTGCGGACCCTGAGTCGGCGCGACGTATGCTACCTCGGCCGGTATGAAGGACCTCAGCGGAACCGCGACGCCGCCTATCATCAGGGCACCGTCTGGCCCTATCTGATGGGCCCGTTCGTCGAGGCCTACCTGAAGGTCAACGACTTCAAGCCCGCTGCGCTCGCCAGGGCGACGGAGATGATCGAACCGCTCCTGAAGCACCTGACCGCCGATGGCTGCGTCGGCAGCATCTCCGAGATCTTCGACGGTGACGAGCCCCAGGAGCCCAAAGGCTGCTCCGCCCAGGCCTGGAGCGTAGGCGAGATGCTCCGCATCCGCCGGTTGCTGAAAGACACGCGTTCCTGAAAGCGAGCCCCAAGGTCACAAGGTCCACGGGCTGCGCATCGGGCGGCGGAGCAGACGGTTGGCTTCGGCGTCGTTGAGGAATTCCTCCCTCTGCGGGTCCCACTGGAGTTTGCGGCCGAGACGGATGGCGAGGTCGTCGAGGTGGCAGATCGTATCGGAACGCACCGCGGTATCGACGGGACAGATGGTTTTGCCGCGCGTACGGACGCATTCCAGGAAGTTCCGCTTGTGATCGTTGCTCACCGCCAGGCGCACATCTCCGGAATCGAACGTCTCCTGCAAAAGCGATTTGGGCTTGGCATCGACACCACCCCGCGAGACGATGACCCATCCATCGTTGCCGATGAAGAGGATGCCGCAGCCGGGGATTTGAAGGGATGACCGAGCCTGGGCAAACTGAGGGAACTCCTCCTCGGTGTGTCGCGAGTCCAGGTGGATCATGGTCACCCCGTTGGCATAAAGGTGCTCGACGCGCCAGAAGAGGGGGGTGTCGCAGAGTCCGTCGGGAGGGAGCACGCCGGTGCCTTCGATCTCCAGCGGTCCGGTATCGTCGGTGCCGTTGCCCCATTGGGCGATATCGACGTGGTGGATGCCCCAGGCGCCGCTGAGACAGCCCAGCCCATAGTCGTGGATGTGCATCCAGTGGCCCGCACTGCCCTCGGCCCGCGAGGCCGACCGTTCGAACGAGTACGGCGCCCACGGAGCGGGACCCAGCCACATGTCGTAATCGAATTTACGCGGATCGGGCTCCGCCTGGGTCGGCTGGTTGGGTAGAGACAGACCCTGGACGGAACCCACGACAATCGTCTGTAACCTCCCGATCCGCTCGTTGCGGACGAGTTCACAGGCGAAAAGGAAGTCCCGGTCCGAGCGCTGCTGCGTGCCGAACTGGAAGACGACGCCGTAATCGTTCACCGCACGACGCAGGGCCTTGGCGGCGGCAACGTGGACGTCCGCGGGTTTCTCCAGGTACATGTCCTTGCCCTGGCGAGCGGCCTCGATGCCGATCAGCCCATGCCAATGGTCCGGCGTCGCGATGCAGACCGCGTCGATATCCGGACGCGCCAGCAATTCGCGAAAGTCGTGGTACGTCCGAGCGTCCTGATTGCCGTAGGTCTCGTCGATCCGCTGTTTGGCCCTCTGGCGAAAGGCCTCCCGCAGGTCGCAGGCAGCTACCACGCGCACATCCTTCTGCCCCAGAAAGGCGCGCAAATGTCCGCCTCCCATGCTGCCGACCCCGATGCTGGCCATGACGACCTTCTCGCTTGGCGGAACCGCCCCCTGGGCGCCCAGCACGTGGCCCGGAATAAAAGTGGGCAAGGCGAACGCAGCACCCAGAGCGGCGCTGCCCTTGAGAAACGTGCGACGCGTGACCGGTCGTTTCATGAGCGAACGATCCTTATCTATCGGGAAAGCGGACTGCTGGGCGTCGTCGAGGCTTCGAGATCGCCCAAGGCGACACAGATCGTCAGCGCCATCACGACCGTCTTGAGCAGACCGTTTCTTACTGTGGCATCCCTCATATCGACGCATTTTGTTTCATCCGGTGAGCCACCGCTCCAATATACCCCATATGAAAAGAGCCCGCCACCTCCGGGTCAGCGGAAGCAGCGGGCTGCCAAGTGTCTGGAACTGGGTCGAGGGCGTCGTCTCAGAAGCTCTTGGCCACCTCCCTGGCCTGAGTAAGGGCCGCCGCCTTGCTCTTGGCGGCCGCTTGCGGTCCTTCCATCAGCGTGGGTTCGACAATGACGGAGCGAATGTCGGTCAAGCCGATATATCCCAGGATCGCTTCGAGGTAGGGTTTCTGGAAATCGAAGCCTTCCTTCTCCGTTCCCGCCGGATAAGCCCCACCACGGGCCAGTGCGAGGAAGACGGGTTTGTCTTGGACCAACCCCTCCTGGCGCCCGTCCTCGGTCACAGTGAAAGTCAGGCCCGGCTGGACGATGATATCAAGGTACTGCTTGAGCCGGTACGGAATCGAGAAGTTCCACATGGGCGCCGCCAGCACGTACTTGTCGGCAGACTTGAACTGATCGATCACCCCGACGACCTCGCTCCATACCTCGCGGTCCTGCGCGCTGTGGTCCTGGTCGTGCATGATCTTGTACTTGGCGGATACCGCTTCGAAATCGAACGCAGGCAGATCGTCCTCAAACAGGTCGAGCACCGTCACATGGTCGTCCGGATGGATCTGGCGATAGGCGTCCAGAAAGGCCTCTGCCACGGCGACGGAATGGGATCGATCCTTTCGTGGCGACGCTTTGATATAGAGCAAGTTGGCCATCGTCAACTCCTTATAGAAAGGCGATCGGGTGATCCAGGGCCGATTCACGTGGCACCAACCCTACTACGTTTTCGGGGTTTCCGGGTTCGTCGCAACCCTGCTTTCCCTCGCGCGAGCAAGCCAAGGACATCACGACCGAGCAGGATTGGCCTTGGGTTTGGCCCGATCCTGTGGTACACTCCACGGTCATGAAGCCACGTCACATGAAGAACAGCTCGGACGATTGAGGTGTGCACATGAGCGACCACAGGACCGGTACGTCGAGACGCCAATTCATCAAAACCGCCGGCGGGGCGATCGCCGCCTTCACCATCGTGCCGCGCCACGTGCTCGGCCAAGGCCTGACCCCGCCCAGCGAGAAGCTCAACGTCGCCTGCATTGGCATCGGCGGCCGGGGTGGCGCCAGCATCCATGGCACGAAGGATGAGAATATCATTGCGATGTGCGATGTCGACAGCCGTCGGGCGAGCGATGCCTTCATGAATTTCCCCCAGGCCAAGAAGTACCGGGACTATCGAAGGCTGTTCGACGAGATGGGCGACCGGATCGATGCCGTGACCGTGGCGACCCCCGACCACACCCACGCCGTCATTGCCATGGAAGCGATCCAGAGGGGCAAGCACCTCTATTGTGAGAAGCCGCTGGCGCACTCCATCTATGAAGTCCGCGCCCTGATGAAGGCGGCGCGCGAGCACCAGGTTGTCGCGCAACTTGGCAACCAGGGGCATTCTTTCGACACGATCCGCATGTTCTGCGAGTGGATCTGGGACGGCGCGATCGGAAACGTCACGGAGGTTCACGCTGCCTGCGGATCGGTCTACAGCGTCATTGACGACCTGGGCAGGCTCAAGGAGAAGCACGAAGTCCCGTCCGAATTGGACTGGGACCTCTGGCTGGGACCGGCACAGTATCGCCCCTATCATCCGCTCTACGTGCCCGGCACGTGGCGGCGCTGGACGCCGTTCGGTTGCGGCGTCATCGGCGACTGGGTCTGCCACGTGGTGGACCCGGTCTTCTGGGCCCTTGACCTCGGCGCTCCGAAGACCATCCAGGCCCGAGCCGAGGGCTACGATCCCACCACCCACGCCGATACCTTCCCCAAGGGCACAGTCGTTACCTACGAGTTCGAGGCTAAGGGCGATCGCGGCCCCGTCAAGCTCGTCTGGCACGATGGCGTCGAGACGATTCCCCGACCGCACGACCTGGAACCCGGGCGCAAGGTCCCCGGCACCGGCGCGATCGTGATCGGCGACAAGGGTAAGATCATGTATGGCTCTCACGGCGCCGGCGGTCTGCGGATCATCCCCGAGGAGAAGATGAGAGCCTACGAGCAGCCCCCCAAGACGCTGCCGCGTGTGAAGGACCACTTCGTCGATTGGCTCGATGCGATCAAGACGGGCCGGCAGGCCGGCTCGAACTTCGATTACGGCGGACCGCTCACCGAGATCGCATTGCTGGGCATCATCGCGACGAAACGATTGGGCGAAAAGCTCGAATGGGACGGCGCCAGCGGGCGCTTCACCAATTCCACCGAGGCCAACGAGCACTTGCGCCCCACGTTCCGCGAAGGCTGGACCCTGTAGGCGGTCTCAACGCACGCATTGCTCGTAGGGTGGGTTCCTACCCCACGCGCAAAGTGGGTTCTCAGCCTGCGCGTCGCCGTTTGTAGTGTGCCCGTCAGAGCAGACTTCGCGCGAGGCATGTAACGCCTTAGGGCGTCACTACAAACAACGCAGGTCTCCGCGCGGCGTCACAGACCGCGCCGCAGGTCGTCGGCGATCAGGCAGTCTTTGCCCGGACAGAACGCGCGAAGATTGGCCTCGGGCGTACCGGGCGGCACTTCGCAGCCGGGCTGTAGGATGAACTTCTTGCCCGCTGACGCAATGCATTTGCGCGCCGCCTCCGCAACCTCCTCGGGCGTTCCCTGCAACAGCACCGCCGTCGGATCGAAATTGCCTGCCAGCGTGACCTCGGGACCCACCGCCTCCCGAGCGGCGCTGAGCGAGACCATCCAGTCGACGTCGATGATGTCGGCGCCGGTCTGGGCCATCAGCCCGATGTTGTTGGCGATGTTGCCGCAGATGTGGAGCTTCACCGTCGCCCCCGCCTCGTGAATCGCAGCGATCAGCGTCTTCTCGAACGGCAGCACGTATTGTTCGTACATCGACGGGTTGATGAGGCTGGCGACCGCGTCGCCGATCCCGATCATGTCGGCGCCGACTTCGATCTGCGCCCGCGCGAAGCGGATCGCGTTCTCCACGATCACCTTCGCGGCCTGGAGATACATCTCGGGTTTGTCGATCAGGTCCATGAACGTGTTCTCGACCCCTCGCAGGTCGGCATATTCGGCAATCGGCCCCTCCACCCAGCCCAGCACGCTGTGGGTCTCTCCGAAATCGCGCGCCATCTTCGCGACGCTCTCGACCCGCTGTCTGGGACGCTCGGCGGTCTCGATTTCGAACGCCGTGACGCGCGCGATGTCCTCGGGGCTCTGGATCAACGCCGCCTTGGGCTTGCCGACGCCATCGGGAGGATAGTCGAATTCCATCCCGTAGGCGGACGCCTCGCGCCAGGGATCGCTGATCGCACTGATCTGGTCGAGGTCGAAGGCTTCGGTCACCGCCCGCTGCGATGCGACCAGGACATCGCCATCCAGGTAGTAGTCCCGGTAGGTGCGCCCGATGAAATGGGCGGACCAGGCCATGAAGATCGGCGTCACGGCGCTCCGGTCCACGGAGTCGCCCCGCAAGGTGGCATAGATTCGCTCTTTCGGTGTCATCGCGGTCTTCATCGGTAGCTCCTGTGGTCGAATCCGATCGATCGGCCGGCGCATCGGCCGGGGCGCACCACTGCATGATAACGATCCAGTGCCCCTTGTCCACGCCCTTTCCCACCGATGCCCCATGTCGCTGTCTGTCAGGATTTCAGGGCATCGGTGTCTTCCAGTCGCCGAGGTCGCTGGTTGGCAGCCTCAAGTCCGGAGGCCTTGGGGATGGTTCCCGTCAAAATGTCTTCAAATACACCCCTGTCGTGCTTCGCGCCCCGCCCGAGCCGCCCGTTCGGTCCATTTGTTAAGCGATTGTGAGAAATCGCTTGGCGGCCCTTGCACCGGTTTGATAGAATCGCCCCACGTGAAAGGGCAGATTGGAGAGTCTTCTCGGTATGAGATGCACGATTAGGCTAAGGGAAGAAAAATCACTTCGAACCCGGTCCGACCTTCGATCCACCGGCGCCGGGCCCACGCGATAGGGAGGTTTGCTGCGATGCTGAAAGTGGGAATCGTTGGGTTCGGGTTCATGGGGCGGATGCACTTTCGCTGTTGGCACGTGCGGGATGATGCCCAGGTGGTGGCGGTCTGCGACGCGAACCCGAACATCAAGGAGGACACCCAGAGGGCAGTCGGCAACATTGAAGGTGCTGCCAGCGCGATCGATTTCGAGGGCATCGAGGTCTTCACCAATTTCGACGAGATGATCGAGAAGGCGGGCCTGGACGCAATCTCGTTGACCCTGCCCACCTATCTTCACGCCGAATTCTCCGAGCGGGCGCTGTCACGAGGTGTCCACGTGCTCTGTGAGAAGCCGATGGCGCTGAGCGTTGCTGACTGCGAGCGCATGATCAAGGCGTCGCGGACCAGCGGCAGGCTGCTTCAGATCGGCCACTGCGTGCGATTCTGGCCGGAATATGCCAAGGCCAAGCAGATCGTCGACAGCGGCACGTATGGCAAGGTCGTCGCCGCGACGTTGCAGCGCTTGGGCTCGCCTCCCGGCTGGAGCCTGGACAACTGGTTCGTCGACGAAAAACGCAGCGGCGGAGTCGCCCTCGACCTGCACATTCACGACACCGACTACGTTCAGTATCTGCTCGGCATGCCCCAGGCGGTTTGCAGCCATGGCGCGACCGGTCCCCAGGGGCAGTTGATTCATATCGTCACGCAGTACATCTATGGTGACGACCAGGTGGTGACCGCCGAGGGGGGCTGGGGGATGACCCCGGGCTTCGGTTTCGAGATGAGCTTCAACCTGGTCCTGGAGAAGGCGACCATCGTCTATGACCTGACGCGGGAGCCGGCGCTGCGGGTGTGCCCCGCCCAAGGGGAGGTCTTCACCCCCGACGTCGTCCCCGACGACGGTTACATCCGACAGATCGACCATTTCGCCCGGTCCATCCAGGGCGAGGCGGTGCCGCCGGTCATTACGCTGGAGCAGTCCCGGGACTCGGTCAAGATCGTGGAGGCGGAGAGGGAATCGATCCGCAGGCGAGAGCGAATCGCAATTCGGTAATCGAAGGAAGAATAGGAGACGCGTATGAAGTGCAAAAACTGGCCGGTAGGCGTTTGCAGTTGGTCCCTTCAGACAGACATCCCCGGCGTCGCCAAGGCGCTCAAAGATCTCGGTTTGCAGCACGTCCACCTGGGTGTCGCCGACGCGATCGGCGCCGGACGCGACCGGTTTCTGGCCGCCGTCCGCGACCAGGACTGGACCATCACCTCGACCATGATGAATTTCGCACACGAGGATTATTCGACCCTCGATACCATCAAGGTCACCGGCGGTGTCGTGCCCGATGAATTCTGGCAGGGCGATCGCGATCTGTTCGCCCAGGCGGTGGATGTGACCGCCGATCTGGGCGTCAAGTACCTCTCGATGCACGCCGGTTTTATCGATGAGACGGACGCCGAGCACGCCGCCAAGATCACCGCGCGGATCCGCGAATTGGCCGACATGGCCGAGGAGAAAGGCGTGATCTTCCTGCTCGAGACCGGGCAGGAGACCGCCAGGGAACTGCGCAACTTCCTGGAGACGCTGGACCACAACTTCGTCGGCGTCAACTTCGACCCCGCCAACATGATCCTCTACGACAAGGGCGACCCCATCGAGGCGGTCCGCACGCTGGCGCCCTGGATTCGGCACATCCACGTCAAAGACGGCCTGCGCACCAGCCAGCCCGGCACCTGGGGCGCCGAGGTGCCCTGGGGCGACGGCCAGGTCGGCGTCGACAACTTTCTGGCGGTCCTCGAAGAGGTCGGCTACGACGGGGCCCTGGCCATCGAACGCGAGGCGGGCGACCACCGATTCGGAGATATCCAGAAGGCAGTCCAGCGGTTGGCTGCCGCCAAGTGACATAACCAACCGCCGCGTGGCGATGCAAGGAGAATGGAGCTATGTTTGACATCGGGATGGACTCGAGCTTGTACATCCGGCTCAGTGCGATGATGTTTCTCGAGTTTGCCGTCTGGGGGGCGTGGTACCCCGTCTTGGCGGCGCGGCTGCTGGGCCCGCTCAAGTTCACCGGCAAACAGACCGGATGGATCTACGCGGCCCTGCCTCTGGCGTGCATCTTCATGCCGCTGGTTGCTGGGTATCTGGCGGACAAATACATCAACACGGAGTACATTCTGGCTGCCGCTCATCTGATCGGCGTCCTGCTCCTGTTCATCGCGGCATGGAGAAAGACCTTCAAATCGCTCTTCACCGTGATCCTGCTCTACTCGCTCTGCTACGCGGCGACGCTGCCTCTGGTCAACGCCCTGATGTTCTTCCATCTGGACAAGAACGGGATCGATCCCGCCAAATCGTCCTTTATTTTCGTCTGGGCGCCGGTCGCCTGGGCTTTGGCGGGCTACTTCCTGACCGGTTGGCGGTGGATTTTCAAGACGGGGGAAGAAGGACGCGACTGTCTCGTTCTGGCCGGCGTGCTGTCGGTGGTCATGGCCGTCGTCTGCGGGGGCTTCCTGCCCGAGACCAAGCCACAGGCTACCGGCGGCGAATCGATGCAGGCGGCCTTTGGCATGCTGAGGACTCCGAGTTTCCTGCTGTTTCTGCTGATCTCGATGGCGGCGGCGGGAATGATGCAGTTCTACTTCCTCGGAACCGCGCAATTCATGCAGGACAACCGTATCCAGGCCAAGAACGTGCCGGCTTCGATGGCCATCGCCCAGGCGGTTCAGGCGGCCGCGACCTGGTTCCTGCTGAGCAAGCTGGTGGCCGGGGCCGGGTACAAATGGACCCTAGTCATCGGGACAGCCTCCTGGCTGACGATGTATGTGCTGTATGTGATTCCCAGACCCCCGGCGGTCATCGTGGTTTCCCAAGCCTTCCACGGATTGGCCTACGTGTTCTTCATCATCGCCGGACAGATGTATGCCGGCGCCGTAGCCCCGGCTGGGGCCGGCGGCTCGATGCAGGCGTTCATCTTCACCGCCCAAAGCGGTCTGGGCCTGTTCCTGGGTACGCAACTGGCGGGTGTGGTGATGGACAAGTTCAAGGTCGAGGGCCAGTTCCAATGGCGCCAGGTGTGGATGGTCCCCGGCGCGATCATGCTGGCCTGCTTGCTGGCGCTGGCACTGTTCTTCAAAGGGGCAGTCTGACGTGAGGCATTGTCGGGCCGGGACACCGAGATGTCCCGGCCCGTCCTTCATACGCGGGGATCGCTAAGTGGGTATGCATAATTATT
>NPIE01002825.1_pt1 | contig 28556 bp, 26 predicted proteins | sample 8637661 | NCBI WGS metagenome assembly NPIE01 (sample SAMN07420842, study PRJNA396082) | bioreactor metagenome | isolation source: sample BA12 brine-fed electro-methanogenic bioreactor BA | place: Japan: Kochi | collected 2016-12-09 | reverse complement strand
GCCGGAAAAAGCGCCGCCGCCATGGGATCCCTTGCCGCCATAGGTGTCGACAATGATCTTGCGGCCGGTGACCCCGCAATCGCCGACGGGGCCGCCGATGACAAACCGTCCGGTCGGGTTGATAAAGTATTTTGTGTTACGATCGAGCATGTCAGGCGGCAGGACCGGTTTGATAATCTCTTCCATGACCCCTTCTTTCAGATCTTCGTAGTCGATGGAGGGTGCGTGCTGGGTGGACAGGACGACCGCATCGATGCGACTCGGGGACCCATCGACGTATTCGACGGTAACCTGGCTTTTCGCGTCAGGGCGCAGCCATGGAAGGAGCCCTGATTTACGGACTTCGGCCTGACGTCTGGTTAATCGATGGGCGAAATGGATCGGCATCGGCATAAATACGTCGGTGTCGTCGCAGGCGTAGCCGAACATCAAGCCCTGGTCACCGGCACCCTGGTCAAGATCGAGACCGCTGCCCTCATTAACTCCCTGAGCGATATCCGGCGATTGTTTGTCGATGGAGGTCAGTACGGCGCAGGACTGCCAGTCAAAACCCATTTCCGACGAGTTGTAGCCGATCTCCCGGACAGTCTGTCGGGCGACATCGGGCATATCGACCCAGGAAATGGTGGTGATTTCACCGGCGATCAGGATCATACCGGTGGTGACCATGGTTTCGCAGGCGACCCGGGCGTTTTTGTCTTTAGCGATGATGGCATCGAGGATGGCGTCGCTGATCTGATCGGCGACCTTGTCGGGATGGCCTTCGGCCACCGATTCTGAAGTGAAAAGGTATTGTGCCATGGTAACTCCAATGATTCTATTGAAAAAATACTCCTTGTGACAGCGGGAGGACGACGTGCCGGAACGGATCAGAGTAGAACTGTCTGATCGTGTCACTAACCGCTCATATTGAAGATGTAACGACTCTTTTGTCAAGGATAAACGAGGATCAGGCAGGGAGATGCGGAAAAATGCTGCCGCCCAAAGAGAAAAGGGAGTAGAATACCGGCAGTCAACTTGACCATCAGCAACGGATGGTTACACTTGGCTCTCATCGATCTCGGCACCCGTGACAAGTCATCGCCGATACGCGGCGGTAATGTCCCGGCATGCCGTAGCAGAGAGGACCGGTATCGTGAAACGTAGGCGGGAAGGAATATGTCGTTAGAAGAAGCGCAGGAAGTATTGCTCATCGAAGAACAGGGATTGGCCGCTGTGCGTCAGCGCTTGGGGCGGGAGTTCCTGCAGGCCGTTGAACTGATCCTTGACTGCCCAAGTCGCTTGATTGTAACCGGTATCGGCAAGTCGGGCATTATCGGCCAGAAAATCGCAGCGACGATGAACAGCACGGGGACTCCGGCTTTCTTCCTCCATCCGGTGGAAGCCATGCATGGGGATCTGGGAATGGTGCAGACGACGGATGTGGTCATGGCCATTTCGTATTCCGGTGAGACCGCTGAACTCAATCTCTTGCTCAGCAGCCTGAAACGTCGTTGCTCAGCTGTTATTGCGATGACCGGCGGCGTGAACTCAAGCTTGGCGGCAGTCGCCGACGTGGTGCTCGATATCACCGTTCCCCGTGAAGCGTGCCGACTCGGCCTGGCGCCGACGGCATCGACGACGGCAACGCTGGCGCTTGGCGACGCCCTGGCAATCGTGCTGATGAAGCGCAATAATTTTCAGGCGGCCGATTTCCGCAAGAATCATCCAGCCGGGAGTTTGGGTGCGCGTCTTCAGGTCAGGGTCGACGAAGTGATGTTGACAGGAGACGCTGTTCCCGCCGTCAGCAATGGCGGTTCAGTCAGTGCGGCGGTGGCTGAATTGAACCGGAAAAACCTCGGCGCCGTGGTCGTGGTCGGTCGTACGGGGCGGGTCGACGGAATCGTCACCGACGGCGATGTCCGCCGGCTGGTTGCCGCTGCTGTCGATTTTCCGTCAACACCGGTGCGGCAGGTGATGACCGCCGATCCGGTGACGATCAGCAATGATAAACAGGCGGTTGATGCGTTGAGCATCATGCAATGCCATGAAATTACCGTCTTGCCGGTAAGCGACGAGGATGGCGTGCTGCTCGGTATCCTTCACTTGCATGATCTGCTCGGTAAGGGGGAATTCAGGTTTCTGCTGTAATACCGGAACGCTGTTCGTTGTGCCGCCCCGTCATGGCGGTTAGTCGTTGCCGCTGTAAAACTTCCACTCGCCGGTGGTAAGGTTGTGTGTGTATTTCATGACCAGCTTCAATGGTCGACCCCGGCCGATTTCGGTACACTCCAGCCGGAAGAGCAGTCTGTCGCCCAGTCGTTTTTCGTAGATGACGCGCGGATCGATCAGCGACTCAGCAGGTGACGCGGTGTAATGCCTGGTAAAGAGTTCCTTGAAGTTGTCTTCCAGGTAGGAGATCTTGCCGGCCAGGAGCAGATCGGTCTGGGCCTGTGCCACCGCCTGCTCCGTCTCCTTGAGGATGGTGGTAAACTCTGGATCCTGGCGGAATTCACTGTTTTTGATTGTCGCTATAATAGAGCGAAGCTTGTCGATGGCCGTTTGGAAACTCTCTTCCTTCAAAAAACGGGCGGCTTCCTGCTTGTCTCTGATGACCGAGGCCTGCAGCATGGTTCTGGCCAGTTTCTTCTTGTTTTCTTCGGTGTTGCTCTGCTTGAGCAGATCGCTGTTGCTCTCCAGGATGGCGATGGCCCGTTCGTAATTATTGATCGCCTGATCCCACTGCGCCTCGGTAAATGCTGTTTTCCCGCTGTTGATTGTCTCGTAGAGTTCGGCTTTGACCATCAGGTTCTTGATCTCATCCACCAGCGGATCGCCGGCTCCGGTGGTTTTTATCGCGGCATCGTAGGCGGTTCGGTAATGATCAACAGCAGTTTGCCATCGTTCTTCGGCAAAGGCGATGTCGCCCTGTTCGCGTGCCGTGGCAACAGCGATTTCGGCGAGTCTGGTGGTGATTGAGGCGATGATTTCGGCCTTGTTCTCAATGGTGAGTTCTTTTGCCAGTTCCAGCGCCTGTTCGAGGTCCTGGGTGGCGAGGACCCATTTCTCGCGCTTGATGAATTCGTCTCCCGAGCGAAGTAGCGTGTTGAATTGCGACTGCTTTTGCCGCTGGGTAATCGCAAAAACCCTTTCCTGGTCGATACCTTCCGGTTCCTTTTCGGCAAGGACTAGAGCCTGATTGTAATTCGCCAGCGCCTCCTGCCAGTCTTCTTTGGCGAAGGAGGTGTCACCTTGCGCGGCGAAATGGGAGAAGGCGCGAACGGTCTTGACCACCTGCTTCGGGAGATAGCGCCCGTCGTAGTAGAGATTGCCGGCCAGACCCTGGTGGAGCACTTCCGATTGCAGTACGGCCTCGATGTCCTCAATCAAACCATCCCGGGCGCCGCTCCGGAAAAATTGAACTTGTTTGGCGATGTCAAGGGCCTGCTGGCACTGCCGCTCGGCCTCGGAGAAACGGTTTTGTTTCAGGATGGTCTGGCATTCCGCAAGTTTCTTCTCTGCGTTGGCGAGTCGCGAGGTGTTCAGGTAGAAGGATAGTGCCGCAGCACTGCAGACAATGAGAATCACGGCGCCGATGGCGTAGGGAATCAATTTTGACGTGTGGCGTGCGGTATCTTCAAAGAAGGTTCGGCGATCACCCTTTTTTTTGACCGGCGGCTCGTCGCGTTCACCGGTATCGCTGGCAACGTGCTCCTCGGCGAAGGAGGCGGCCTGGTCGTCTCTTTCTTTGTCTGACGGATCAAGCCAGTCTCCCAAGAGTTCTTTGGCCTGGGCGGTGCGCTCGAGGTCTTCTTGCAGACCGGGGTAATCGGATACGATTTTCTCGACCTGTTTGAAAGCTTCATAAGCCCGTCCGGGATCACCCTGATGTTCGTGATCGCTGCCTTGATTGTATACGTCCCGCGCTTGTTGCAGGGCGGCTTTAGCCTGCTCGGTCAGTCGCGAACGCTCGTTGAACTCATGAGTAGGGGAAAGGGCGTCGAGTTCGCTGTTGAGTTCAAAAAAGCGCTTTTGTTTGGCGAGCAGTTTGAAGCGGTCGCTGTCGAAAGCCGGCGATATAACGGATTCATCAGTTTCGGGAGGTGGTGGAACGATTTCTTCGGTGATCTGATCGCGGTCATCGGAGCCGAAATAGTCGAAGTCGGTCTCGAGGAAACTCTCGTCCAGTGTATCGACCGCTTCACGGTCAACCGGAGTCTGTTCTTCGTCAGCCAGGGAGATCTCGTCAGACCGCTGATTGTCGGAGTCGAAGACAGAATCAAAGGAGGGGACGATTTCCCCGGACTCTTCTTGCTCGTCGTCGAGCAGAAGCGTCATGTCGTCTTCCGAGATTTGCTCGTCGTGCCGACTCTCGCCGCCCAAGGCATCTTCTTCAAGCGTGAGATCCTGATCGTCAAAGGGCAACCGATCGGGGTTATCTTTGTACCACTTGGCCGCTTCCTCGTTGAAGGCGTTGCTCGTCGAAAACACATGGCCCGAGATCATCTGGCCGATATGCAGGATCAAATCACCTATAGTCCGATCTTTTTCCCAGAAGTCACCGATGCAGATGGCCGCGGGATCGAAGTCGGGATGAAAGATAGGTGTCTTGGGTTTGCAACTCGGTGGGAAATGAGGAAAGCCGAAAGGGATGTTGATGGTTACGACATGGTTGTCGCGGCTTTGGATCTCTCCGGAATCATCTTTGTAAATACCGGTAATATGGTATGTAATTTCGTATTTTTCCGGGGGATCGCCATCGAGCGGAGCGACGGTGATAAGCCGGTTGCCGGAGAACTGCCGAGTGATCTCCTGATAGATACTCTCGAGTTGCTTGGTCGCTGTCGCCATGGTTTGACACCGGTTGCTGGAAAAGAGAATTGCGGGCTCAATGCAGCCATTATATCAACTTCTGGAAACAACACCAAAAAAAAATACTCATCGGTGCGTAAGCTTCGAGGACCAGACCATCGCCGGCCCGACCGTGGAAAACTGGTACCTGCAGATGCCTGCGGTTACAAAGAGACAGGCGCTGCCGAGACGGTAGCGCCGCGTGACGGGGATAGTCTACTGACTCTGCTGATCGGCGACGGATTTCCGACGATGGGCGCAGAAAAATCCTCGCCAATCGGAAATCACTCGGTATATTGGTAGGGTATCGTTATGCTCTCGGGGACTTAAGGCCCAATGGCGAGGTTTTATCGTAATCGGAATGAAATCATTTGTTGCGCAGTTCGAGGTCACAGAGGACAACAATTGTCCCCTCTACGAGGTCGGTGAATGTTTCCGTCTGACGGAACGCTCTTTTACACCGCCGGAGAAGAAAGAGGTGTGCCTGATTCTGGTGCGTGAAATGACCGAATTGCTGTTCGTCCTGTTGGGAGAGTCGCCGGACGGTTTGGCTGACGGAGAGGAAAAACGATATAGCTGCAGTGGTTGTACCGGTTTGATCAAATTCCGCTTGATTCCGGGATCCGACGCTGCGGCCGTCGGCGTTGAGGAACTGCCGCTCGATGCCGAACAGCAGGCGTTGCTTGGCAGAATTGTCGACTGCCCTCTATTTAAGACCGTACCGCCCGCTCTGCTCCGCGAAATGATGGAGTTTTTCCGGGAAGAGCGACTCAAAAAGGGCAGGATACTGATGCGGAAAGGTGAGCCGAACCTCGATCTCTTTGTGATTTTATCAGGACAGTTGAGTGTCGATGACGGACCGGTACACATCAGTACCCTCGGCCCGGGTGAGATCTGCGGCGAAATGAGCTATCTCGTCGGCAATGTAGCCGGGGCAACGGTGTCGGCTCTTGAGGAAACTATCCTGCTCGCCATCGGTGGTGAACATTTTAACAGGATTATAGAACAATCTCCGTCGGTGCAATTATTTATGGCGCAATTGCTTGCCGAGCGACTGGCCAGGGCCAACACCGCCCGCTCGCAGTCCTTCGATTCCTGTATGCAGGGTAGACTCAGGGAGATGGCGCCGGCCGAACTCTTCCAGATTTTGCACATGCACCAGAAAACGGGTGTTCTCACCCTCTATCTGAGTGGTCGGGAGGCAGAAGTGGCCTTTCGTGAAGGTTGTATCATCAATGCCCACTATGGGGAATTGGAGAACCAGTACGCTATTTACGCAATTCTTGCTGAGCGGGAGGGTGTTTACATCTTCCGTACCGGTCTGTCACCGCACCAGATGAAGGCTGCGGAAATCGGTGATTTCATGGCGCTGTTAATGGAAGGTGTCAAGCGGGTGGATGAAGACCGCGGTGTGCATTGATGTCATATCGGCCCGGTGGCAGATAGCTATACCTATCCCATGAAAGGATCAAGATGGCGAATCTGATTGAACGTTTCCACGTGATAATGTGCCGGTAGCGTCGGATTTTTGAAAGCGATGAGCGGTACCCCGACGGCCTCGGTGTGTTGCCGGTCGACTTCTGAATCGCCGATATAAATGGTCTGCCCGGCGGTGCAGTTGAAGTGGGCAAGGATGTCATGAAGCGCATCCGGGGCGGGTTTGGGGTGGGCGACGTCGCCGGCGGTAACGACTTTGTCAAAATAGCCGTCAAGCTGAAAGGTCTGCAGCAACGGGCGCATCGTTGTCGTGCGATTGGTGGAGATGGCCAGTTTGTAACGCTTCCTGGCAAATTCGAGGAAATCGATCAGATCCGCTTCCATGATCATAAAGTCGAGATAAGGCGTATAGTCAAGACCGGCCCGGAAGCGGTGGACCTCTGCCATCAGTTCCCGGTGAGCGTGACGGAAGATATGGTTGACTGAATCGGTAACGTTATGCATATGGACGAACGAGAGTTCGTCCTCATCCATCGGCGGCAGGGAGAAGGCCGCCAGTATATCATTGTAGTATCGACGGTTGGCCTCCCGCGAATCGAACATGACGCCGTCACAATCAAAGACGATCAATTTCAGCATGGTGGCTAGATCCTGGTTGCCGGTAACAGACAGCTGTCGGCCGGACTGTCGTTTCAGGGAGCGAACAGGAGGCCGGCAATCCAGCGCAGACCGCACTCGAGCAATGCCTCGTCGTCGTGGGCAAGAACCGCGCGGTCGCCGGCTGCGTCGGTGATGGTACCGGCCAGCAAGGCTTCACGAAAGCTATCGAGGTCATAGAGGGCCAGGATAAAGGCCCGGCGCTGCGATTCGCTCAGACGCATACCCTGCTTGATTCGATCATGCTGGGTTATTTGCGCCAGACGGTCGTTGAAACTGTTGTAGGGCGCCAATTCCTGTGACTGCATGTATGTATGTGCACTTGTCAACTGCTGCTCCATCAATCCGAGACAATGAGGTTCATGGAGCAGCACAAACTGTTCCTCGAGACCATCCCCGGTCGCGATTGCCGCGCGTCCGAGCGGATACATTCGGCAGGCGCCGGGGCGATGGCGATAAATTGAGCAGCCCTCGTTGCCGAGAAATACGCAGCTGGCAGCACCGTCATCGACCATGGTCAGATACATCTGTGGAAAGGAGTCACCCGCTTCCTGTTCGATGATCACATAGCGAGCCAGTACCTCGGTCGATGACAGGCCGGTCCCCTGTCTGATGCGCAAGATGTCATAGGGGGTCAGCGACAATTCGAGTTCGTGGCAACAGCGGGTAAAACAAGCCACGCTCCGGTGACAGGCAAAGGAAAACGGCTCGTGCCGTCCGATCGGGCGGCACGAGCCGATGGGCAGGGATTTCTGTGTCATCTGGCCGCAGTTCGCTTCCAGACAGTCAGCAACGGACTGGCAATGAAAATTGATGAATAGGTTCCGACCACGACACCGGCGAGCAGGGCGAACGAGAAATCATGGATAACCGAGCCGCCGAACAGGAACAAGGCGAGCAGCACCATGGCCGTGGTCAACGAGATAACGATAGTCCGGTTGAGGACCTGGTTGATACTCTCGTTGATCAAAGTGTTTGAGACCTGGAACGTATCTTTTTTCTTCATGTTTTCTCTGATCCGATCGAAAACGACCACCGAGTCGTTCAAAGAATAGCCGGCCAGGGTCAGCAGTGCGGTGACGATCAGCAGGGTCATCTCCACGTTGAGCAGCCAGCAGATGCCCAGCACGGCCAGTACGTCGTGGAAGGTGGCGGCCGCCGCCGCAAGGCCGAAACGCAGGTCGAAGCGAAAGGCGAGATAGATGATGACGCCGGCCAGTGAAATAAGGATGGCCTGGATGGCCTTGTTCCGCAGGACGGCACTGACGCTTGAACCGATTTCCGACTGGCTCTCCAGCACGAACCCTTTTTCACTGAGTTCGCTGCCGAGGATCTCGTCCACCTGATCGCTCAAGTTGGCCACCACCTCTTCTGATTTCTTGACCTTGACGATCAGTCGGAACTCGTTTTCCACCTCCTGCAACTCAACATCCGCCATGTCGTTCTTCTGGAAGGCCTGACGTACTTCTTCCATCGTAAACGGCTGGCTCGCCTGGTATTGCAATAGAGAGCCCCCGGCAAAATCAACGCCCATATTGGCGGTGCCGCGGGCAACCTGGAAAAAGGCGACCAGTCCGATCAGAACGAGCACTCCGGACAGCGCAAAGGTAATGTTTCTGACCCGCATGAAGTCGATCCTGGTGGCGCCGATCATCTCGAGCAGGTGCAGTTTTTTCAGCAGGTGCCGGCCGGACAGGAAATCAAAGACCAAACGGGAGCAGAACAACGCGGTAAAGAGGTTGAAGATAATACCCAGGGACAGGGTCACGGCAAAGCCTTTGATCGGACCGGTGCCGAAGAGAAATAGTGCCAAGGCGGTGATCAGCGTGGTGATCTGGGAGTCGACGATGGTCGACATCGCCTTGCCGAACCCGCCGTCGATACTGGAGCGGACCGATTTGCCGAGCCGGTATTCCTCGCGCATCCGTTCGTAGATCAGGACGTTGGCATCGACCGCCATGCCGATGGCGAGGATGATGCCGGCAATACCGGGCAGGGTCAGGGTGGCGTTGAGGATGGCCAGACCGGAAAAGAGAAAGAGGATATTGAGTGTCAGAGCAAAGTTGGCAATGACGCCCGACAGCCGATAAAAGATGAGCATGAAACCGATGACCGCCAGCGCGCCGAACAGGCCTGCGGTCAACCCCTTCTCGATGGAATCCCGGCCGAGGCTGGAGCCGACGGTCAGGTTCTGGATGATGTCCACCGGGGCGGGCAGGGCTCCGACCCGCAGCACGATCGCCAGGTCGGACGCCTCTTCATGGGTGAAGCTCCCGGAAATTTGGGCGGAGCCGCCGAGAATCCGTTCCCTGATAACCGGCGCCGACTTGACATTGCCGTCGAGCACGATGGCCATTCGCCGGCCGACGTTGTTTTCGGTCAGGGTGGCAAAGACCTTGCCGCCGCGAGAGGTCAGGTCGATGCCGACATAGGGTTCGTTGAAGGAGCCGCCGATGCGGACCTGGGCGTTTTTGACCATGTCGCCGGTCATCAACACTTTGTTCTCCAGCAGGATCGGCGAAAAAGATTCCGCCTGGGTCTGGCGATCGGTGTGCCGTTCGAAATAGATCGTCGTGTTGTCCGGCAGGTGTGGGGCGAGCAGACGGTTGAGTTTGGCCAGCTCTTCGGTGTCCTGCCAGTTGCCTGACCAATCTCCTGATTCAATGGCTCGTGCGACCAGGCGATCAAGGTCGATGCCGCCGGTTTCGGCGACCAGTTTGAACTCCAGCTGGGCGGTGTCGCCGAGCAGTTTCATGGCCCGATCAGGGTCCTTGACGCCGGGCAGCTGGATGACGATTTCATCGGATCCCTGGCGGATGATGACCGGTTCGGCCACGCCGAACTGGTCGATCCGATTCCTGATGATTTCCAGCGATTGAGATACGGCGTTATTATTGATGAAGTCGATTTTTTCTTCGCTCAGCCGGAGACTGATGCGGGGGAAACTGCCTTCCTTGGCATCGACGGTGATGTCGAGTTCCTCGTCGAAGCCGTCCTTGACGATCTCTTGAACAGTGTCGACGGCACTGGTATTCGGTACCGTAAAAACGATGGCGCTCTTGTCGGCAACACTGCTTTGCACGACACTGATGGATTGGTCGGCAAGCGCGTCGCGAAGGTCGTTGGCGGCCAGTTCGAGCGTGTTTTCCCGGGCTTTCTGCAGGTTGACCTTGAGGACGAGATGCATGCCGCCTTGCAGGTCGAGACCGAGCCGCAATCCTTCCGGGGCCATATAGGTTTTCCACCAGGTGGGCGTACCGGCGTAAAAGGACGGGACGACCGTGACAACGGCCAGGGTGACGAGGAAGGCGAGCAGACCCACCTTGAGTTTCATCGTTGTGTTCATATAAAGGGGTTCCGACAGGGTTGAGAAGAAAATTCGAATTCGTTTCAGTCCATCCAGCCAGGCGATTATAACGTAATGCCCGAATCTTGCAAGGTTGGCCGGCTGTTTGGCGGGAAATAATGGCCTTATCTGCCATCTTCGGCAACAATCACCGGGGCGACGGGACGATCATCCTAAGCTTTTTACCCGTGTGACGACAGGTCAGCGATTTCTGTTGATGGCAGCGGCCAGACAACCGGCGCCGAAGCCGTTATCGATATTGACCACGGCCAGCCCGGGAGCGCAGCTGTTCAGCATCCCGAGCAGGGCGGCGAAGCCGCCGGCACCGGTTCCGTAACCGACGGATGTCGGAACCCCGATCACCGGGCAACTGGCCAAGCCGCCGACCACGCTCGGTAAGGCCCCTTCCATGCCGGCCACGACGATGATTGCCGAAGCGTCACGCAGTTTCTCCTGGTGGGCGAGTAGGCGGTGCAGACCGGCGACCCCGGCGTCATAGATAGCCTGCACCGGATTACCGAGATGCTCGGCGGTCAGTCGGGCCTCCTCGGCGATGGCAATGTCTGAGGTGCCGGCGCAGATGACCAGGATTGTGCCGCGGACGTCTGGTGGACCGGAGGCGGTGCGCGGACCCGTCAGTAAACGGGCCTGGTTATGGTAGGTGAGTTGCGGCAACTGCTCGACAATCAGCGTCGCCTTGTGACTGTCGACCCTGGTCACCAGCAGCGATCCCTTCTTGTCGAGCATGGCCCGGGCAATGGTGACGATCTGTTCGGCACTTTTCGCCTCTCCGTAGATGACTTCCGGAATACCGGTGCGGAGCAGGCGTTGGTGGTCGAGGCAGGCGTCCCGAACGGTCTCGGCCGGGAATGAGTGCAGCTGGTCGAGGGTTTCCGGAAGAGTCAGGGTTCCGTCGAGCAGGCGCTTGAGCAGTGTTTCAAGAGATTTTTTGTCCATGCGAGTCACAGGAGATGAGAGAAGAGACGAACGGCGATCCGAACGACTGTCGGGCACGATGCGGCCGACATCCAGCCGAACAGTAGCATGTCCCGTATGCAACTGTAAAGTGCCGGACGATCGGGTGTTCCCCACAACACACAAGATACCCGGCCCACCGCGGCGGAATGCACACAACGTTTTGCGTCGATGTCTGAAGTCTGGTACAATCGGTGCCCACCGACGGTGTCAAACAGGTTTGCATATCGGTCGGTGATTGTTTGATCTTTTTACCAACGCCGACGCGACCGCGTCAGCGCAGGAGGAACTGTATGAGTGCACAACAGGTGCCGGATTTTATCGTCGCACTTCAGGAACCGGGTTTCTGGGACCATCCGGTCGACGAAATAAAACTCGTTCAGACCCATATCTCCTATGTGGTGATTGCCGGCGAGTTTGTCTACAAATTCAAAAAACCGGTCGATTTCGGTTTTCTCGATTTCACCACGCTGGAGAAACGGGCTTACTATTGTCAGCGGGAACTCGAGCTCAATCGGCGCCTCTGTCCCGATATCTATCTCGACCTGGTGACCCTGTCTCGCCGGGACGGCCGCTATCGGCTCGATGCCATCGGCGATGTCGTGGAATATGGCGTGAAGATGGTCCGGATGCCGGAGGAGCGGATGATGAGCCGGGTCATCGCTGCCGGTGCCCTTCAGAGGTACCATCTCGATGCCGTTGTCGATAAATTGGTGCCGTTTTATGCCGCTGCCGCCGGAGATGAAGCGATCCAGACCTTCGGCCGGGCCGATGCCGTCGGTGTCAATGTCCTGGAAAATTTCCAGCAGACCGAATCCTTCGTCGGTGGGTCGGCACTGAGCCGCGAGCAGTTCGAGCGGATCGGCGCCTATGCTCGGGCGGTGCTGGCCGATACCAAGCGGTTCGATGACCGAATCGCCGACGGCCGTATCCGTGATTGTCATGGCGATCTCTATTCGGCCAATATCTGTCTTGACGAGCAGGTGCAGATCTTCGATTGTATCGAGTTCAACGAGCGGTTTCGCTATTCGGATGTGGCTGCCGATGTCGCCTTCCTGGCAATGGACCTGGACTATCACGGCCTCGACGAGGAGGCAGACTATTTTCTTGATCGTTTTGCCACGGCTTCGGCCGATCCGAACCTGCTGCGGCAGATCGCCTTTTACCAGTGTTATCGAGCCTATGTTCGAGGCAAAATCGGCTTGTTCACCGCCGCCGACCCCGCCGTTGATGCGGCAACTGCCGCAACCTGCACGGAGCAGGCGAAACGTTACTTCCAGTTGGCCGACCGCTATGCCGCAGAGAGCAATTGAACGGCCCCGCGTGGTCGTCTTTTTCGGCCTGGTCGCTTCCGGTAAAAGCCATCTGGCCAAACGCTGGTCACGGGTCCACCACTGCCGGTACTACAATACTGATATCGTGCGCAAGGAATTATTCGGTCTTGATCCGATAAGCCGCCAGCAGGCGGAGGTGAACCATGGTATATACAGTGCCGAACACAACCGGGCCACCTATCGGGAAATGATCCACCGAATGACGGAGGATCTCGACCGGCAGCGGACCATGATTGCACTCGACGGGTCCTATCGGGAGGAGCATGAGCGGGAGAAAGTGGTGGCGGCATGCGGTGCGAGGTGCGATATCGTTTTTATCTATTGTTATTGTTCGGAGACGGAGACCAGGAAACGGCTTGACCGCCGCGCCGTAGACCCGACCGCCGTTTCCGACGGTCGCTGGGAGATCTACCTTCATCAACGCGCGCACTTCCGGGTGCCGACGACCATCGAGGGGGCCCGGTTGCTGTTGCTCAATACCGAAGACGAAACCGACAGACTGATCACCGCTGTCGACCGATTTATCGAGAGCGATGCCGCGGTTGGACAGGGAAAGGGACTGCTGTCGCAGTGCTCCACACCGACTGATCATTCATTGTTGAAATAGAATAAGGAAAACAAGTGTATACACGCATTTATTACTTTCGTTTCCCGAAAGATACCAGTGATCAGCCGGTAATCTACCATGTGATCAAGAAGCATGATGTGGAGGTTAATATTCTCCGGGCCGACATTCTGCCCCAGCGGGAAGGAGTCATGATCCTCGAATTACGCGGGACAAAGGTCAACGTCAAGCACGCCCTGAGCTATCTTGAGGGATTGGGCGTGAGCATCGAACGCTTGGCGACGCGGGTTCGTCGAGATGACGAGCGGTGCTTTCAATGTGGTGCTTGCACCGGAGTGTGCCCGGTGGCTTCATTGTCGATCCGCCGGGAAGACATGCGTGTCCTCTTCGACCCCGACAAATGCACCGGTTGCGGTCAGTGTGTCCTGATTTGCCCGGTCCGGGCTATGGAGATGTCGCTGGGGCGGGAATGGTTTGATCCGGAAGGCAGCCGAGCCCCGTCGATCAGTCGCTGAGAAAGTCCATCCAGTCCGGCAACGCCAGTCCTTTGAACCAGCCGGCTATGCCACCGGCGGGGGGGTTCCCGGTTTTGATCGTCTCGAGCAGTTCCGTGGCCCGCGGAGCAATACGCGACTCGGGATAGGTGTTCAGGATATACTGCAAGCGAGCCTCGGCAGCTTCGTATTTTTCGGTTCTCAGGTAGAACTGGACGACAAAGAACTCATGGTTGACTAGAAATTCCTTGGCAGCCTTGATCCGGGCCTGTGCTTCCTGGCTGTACGGTGAATTCGGGAAAGCCCGCAGCAACTCGTTGAATGCCTGGATGGCCTCAGTTGCGCCAGTGATGTCGCGATCGATCGTGTCAATCCGCTGATAGTTGCACATCGCCTTCTGGTACATCACGTACGGGATGGCTTCGTTGGTCGGGTGGCGCTCCTCGAACTCTCGGTAGAGCACCAGGGCTTCAGCGTAGCGCTCCAGGTAGTAATTGGCGTCCGCTGCTTTCAATTCGGCCAGCGGGGCTTCCGGGCTGAAAGGGTAGCGATCGAGGATCTCGGTGAAGTATTGCAGGGCCGGGCGATAATTGCCCACGTTGAATTCATCCATGCCCTTGATGATCAATTGCTCGGCCGGCAGGTAGACGTCGACCTGCTCTTCTTCGTCGCCGAAAAAATCTTTGATCGAGGCACAGCCTGAAATGGTGCCGACAAGTGTGATGGTCACCAGCAAGAGTGAGAGCATTCGCAGCAGTCGAAGTGATTCCATGATGATCGTCGAGCCGGCTTTCCGGTGAGCGTGTCTGGGCGTTGGCATCGTTTTTCGAATTATCTGTTTTTGAGATAGTGTTCAGCGGCGATGACTGCCGTGGCGCCTTCACCGCAGGCGTTTACCACCTGGCGCATCATTTTACTGCGAATATCCCCGGCTGCAAAAACACCCGGCACCACGGTCCTGGTCTCACTATCGGTCCGAATAAAGCCCCATTGATCAGGATCGAGACGGTCCATGGGCAACATGTGGTTATTCGGGGTGATGCCGATCAGAACGAAAACCCCTTGAACGTCAAGCGATGATACCGCTCCCCGGTTATCGACAAGTTGCAGCCGCTGCACCTCTTGCTCTCCCTCAATGGCGGTTACCCGAGTGTTCCAGAGGTAATCGATCTTCTCGTTGGCAAACGCTGTTTCCTGGATAATGCCGGTGGCGCGCAATTCGCTGCGGCGATGAATGATCGTTACTTTCTTGGCAAAACGGGTCAGGTAGTCCGCCTCTTCCACGGCGGTGTCGCCGCCGCCGATGACAGCTACGTGCAGATCCCGGTAAAACGGGGCGTCGCAGGTGCCGCAATAAGACACTCCTTTACCGATCAACTCCATCTCGCCGGGAACTCCCAGTTTGTTCGGCCGGGCGCCGGTGCAGATGATGAGGGCGTTACAGGTCAGCATGCTGCCGTCGATGAAACGTAATTCCTTCAAGCCGCTGTCGGGCAATGCAACCGAGACGACTTCTGCGGAGACGATATTGGCGTCGAACCGCCGTGCATGCGCAGCCATTTTTTCGGACAACTCGAAGCCGGTCAGGCCGTCCGGAAACCCCGGGTAGTTATCAACCCAATCGGTGCTCAGTACCTGGCCGCCGGGGGCCCCTTTTTCGATCAGCAGGTGGTCGATCCGGGCCCGGGCCGCGTAAAGCCCCGCCGTAAGGCCGGCAGGGCCGCCACCGAGAATGACGAGTTCGCGATGAGTGGAGTTCATCGACGCACGCTCAGTGGCCGATCCACGATTGCCGCATGCGAACAGGATGAAGGAAGCACATCCGTATCGTTGGCGGCTCAGATCGCCTTGTTGATCAGTTCAACGAGCTGTGTCTTGCCGACGGCGCCGGTAATCTGATCGACGACCTCGCCGCCCTTGAAAATGATAAGGGTTGGAATTGCCCGGATGCCGAACTTGCCGGGGGTGACCGGATTGTCGTCGACATTCATTTTGGCGATCGAGACTTTGCCCTGGTATTCTTCCGCCAGTTCTTCGACAACCGGACCGATGGCCTTGCACGGACCGCACCATGGTGCCCAGAAGTCGACCAGGGTTGGTTGATCTGAACTGATAGCGGTATCAAAATCGGCGTCGTTGAGTTGCAGGACTTTATCGCTGGCCATGTTCCTCTCCTTGCGTGTGGTTTTTCTTTCCTGATCAGCCGGTTAGCGGCTGCTTAAAGCACGTTAATATAATTTTTTACTTTACCTGCTGCTCTTGGTACTGACAAGGAAAATATTGGTCAGACCGCCTTGTGCAGCGGCATGCGTTTGCAACGTTGTGCATGAATGATGAAAGGTCAAGGAAGCCGATCTGGTTTGACAGCCAAATCCGTGCCGTGATATAGTGCCGCTCCGGAAATACGCTGATCGGCGCGATCTCGCTTCTGTCGAGGCCGGCAAATCTGCCCGCCCGTTAGACAAGGCTCCCGTTCGACCCGGTAGTGATACATTTTATTCGTATTAGAGGAGCTTGCAAAATACGAAATTTCGTTCAAGACCGAGGCGTGCATGAAAATTTTCAAGATTCCCATTAGTCCATGATGGAGGCTCAGATGGAAACCAGGCAATCGAAGGCGATGTTCGCCGAAGCGGAAAAGGTTATTCCAGGAGGCGTGAACAGTCCGGTGCGGGCCTGTCGATCGGTCGGCTGTATACCGCTCTTTATCGAGCGGGCGGACGGTGCCAGCCTCTTTGACGTGGATGGTAACCGCTTTCTGGACTTCGTTTGTTCCTGGGGGCCGATGATACTTGGCCATGCCCATCCGGAGGTCGTTGCCGCAATCGGCGCCGCTGCTGCTGCCGGTACCAGTTTCGGGGCTCCGACACCGGCAGAGATAACACTGGCTGAAATGGTGGTCGAAGCGGTGCCTTCCGTCGAAAAAGTGCGGTTTGTCAATTCCGGGACTGAAGCGACGATGAGCGCTGTGCGCCTTGCCCGCGGTTATACCGGTCGTTCGATGGTGGTCAAGTTCGACGGGTGCTACCACGGGCATGCCGACTCGTTTTTGGTCAAGGCCGGTTCCGGTCTGTTGACGCTTGGGATCCCGGGTTCACCGGGAGTACCGGAGGATATCGTCAAGAACACCCTGTCGATTCCCTATAACGATATTGACTCGCTGGAGAAAACGTTGACAGATGAGCGTCTCGATATCGCCTGCGTGATCGTTGAGCCGGTGGCCGGCAATATGGGATGTGTCTTGCCGGACCCCGCGTTTTTGCAGCGGCTCAGGACATTGACGACAGAGCGGGGCATCGTGCTGATTTTCGATGAGGTGATCACCGGTTTCCGCCTGGCTTACGGCGGTGCCCAGCACCACTTCGGCATTACACCGGACCTGACCTGTCTTGGCAAGATTATCGGCGGAGGCCTGCCCGTCGGAGCCTACGGCGGCCGGGCCGAGATTATGGACCAGATCGCCCCGGATGGCCCGGTTTATCAGGCAGGGACTCTATCCGGCAACCCGCTGGCCATGGCGGCCGGCATTGCCACCTTGAAGCAATTGCAGCGTCCCGGGTTTTACGAAGAACTCAACGACAAGGCGGCGACCTGTGCTCAGCGTCTCCGGGAGATTGCGGCCGCCGGCGACATACCGGTCCAGGTCAACAGCATCGGATCGCTGATGACCATGTTTTTCAGCACCGACCCGGTAACCGATTTCGCATCGGCAATGAAGGCTGACACGACACGCTACGCCGAGCATTATTGCAATATGCTCAGCCAGGGCATCTATCTCGCGCCCTCCCAGTTCGAGGTTGCCTTCATCTCCGCGGCGCATAGCGCAAATGACCTGGAAAAACTGCAAAAAATGACTGAATCGTCATTCAAAAAAATGGCAGATAGGTAAAAAATCCGTTGACTTTGCGGGGGATGCGTGCTACCAAACCGAGTTAAATTGGAAGTGGAATTGGCAGTGACAAGGTGTGGTGGCTGAGATGTCCGATGTCAAGAAAGAACTGATGTTTCTTCTCGGTCATTACGGGCATATCGGGATCACCTTCGTGGCATCGATCTTTATCGGGATGGGTGCCGGGATTCTGCTCGATCAAAAAGTGTTTGACGGTCGTACCGCTCCCTGGTTTACCTTTTTCGGGTTGGCTTTCGGGATCGCCGCCGGTTTTAAAAGTCTGTTCGATATTCTCTGGCGCAGCAGCAAAAACATGGAGAAGAAGACGGACGAGGAACAATAGTACGGTGGTGGACACATTATCCCTCAGCAGGATGTTGGCCATGAGCTGGGTATACCTGGGACTGCTCGTGCTCGGGTCATGGTTCATCGAATCCTGGGCCTTTGCCTGGGGAGTATTGGCCGGCGGTATCGTGTCGGTAATCAGTTTCTGGGTGTCATACCGGGACGTAACCGCATTTATCGATGCACTGGCCGGGCAGTCGACGGTCGAAAAAAAAGGCGGTGCTCCCGGGAAAACGAAGCTGCTTATTAAATTCTGGCTTCGAATTGCGGTGATCGGCGTCGTCTTATTGCTGTTGATCAGGTTCGGCGATATCAACGTCTTCGGCTTGATCCTTGGTCTGACAACGGTGGTATTTACAATCACAATGAGCGGTTTCGGCGTGATTTGGCGGTATTACTTCAGCAGGAGGTAAAAGGGGATTATGGAACATCCGATATTGTTCATTTCGATCATCCTGGAAAAACTGGGGTTACCGGTACCCCACGGGCCGGTCGGACACGGTATTCTCGAGCAATTGTGCGCACCGTACATGACCTATACCTGGCTGGTCATGGCCTTCTTGTTTATCGTTGCCAAACTGACGCTGAGCAACCTGGAGATGGTACCCGGTAAAGGCCAGAATTTCTGGGAGATCGTTATCGGCGGCATGGATGACTTTTTTGCCGACAATATGGGCCGGCGCCTTACCGATCAATTCTTTCCGATGCTCGCCACTTTCGGACTCTATATCGCGGTGGCCAACCTGATCGGTCTGATCCCCGGCTTCATGTCACCGACGGCGAGCATCAATACGACGCTGGCGCTGACGATTATCGTCTGGGTCTCCCATCATTTCATCGGCTTTCGCGAGCACGGCTTGAGTTATTACAAGCATTTCATGGGACCGATGTGGTGGCTGGTGCCGCTGATGCTGCCGATCGAGCTGATCAGTAACCTGGCCCGCCTGCTGTCGCTGTCCATTCGTCTGTTCGGCAACATCATGGCCAAAGAGACCTTGCTCGGCATCCTGTTCATGCTGGCCGGCGCCTTTTTCGCGCCGCTGCCGATCATGGTGCTCGGTGTTCTCGTCTCGCTGGTTCAGGCAATGGTATTTGTCCTGCTGGCCGTCGTCTACTTTTCACAGGCCCAGGAGCATGCCCATTGATCGGCGACACCGTGTCGCCGTCATCATAGGAAATGAAGGAAGAAGGCCAATTACTCAACTTGTACAAGGAGAAAGAAAATGGAAGGTAATCTGCAACTCGCGCTGATCTGTATTGGCGCCGCGCTCTCCATCGGCCTTGCCGGTCTGGGCGCAGGTATCGGTATCGGCCTCGTCGGCCAGGGCGCCACCATGGGCCTGGCCCGCAATCCGGAAGTACAGCCGAAATTGATGGTTTTCATGATTCTCGGCATGGCTCTGGCCGAATCGATCGCCATTTACGGCCTGGTTATCTCGCTCATCCTGATGTACGCCAACCCGTTGATGTAGTAACGGATCGAGCAAGAGAACCCGCTATGGGTGCAAGAAGGCCGCAGACGAGTTCTGCGGCCTTCTTGCGTTTGTGCCGCCATGGCGCAGGTAAACATCCGCGCCCCTGTGTCGATGACTGACAACGACCACGATATTATCATTCGGCCCCGCCGGGGCCGCAGAGAAAAAGAACTGCCGGAACGGGCGCTGCTGGTGGTCAACCACGCCGAAGCAGGATTGGCGGTAACCGCTGCTCGCCGGCTTGGTGCTGCCCACCGTCATCTTGCCCACGCCGACCTGATGGTTGACCATCACGATCGCTTCTGTCTGGCCGGCCCCGCGCTCGGTGCCCCGGCCGCCGTGCTCCTGATGGAGAAGCTGGTAGCGCTTGGCGTCAGGCGCCTGGTCCTGCTCAGTTGTTGCGGCAGCCTCGATCCCTCGCTCAGTATCGGCGACATCCTCCTTGCCGAACGGGCGGTGGTCGGTGACGGGGTTTCCCGTTGGTATGGTACTGCCGATCATGTTCAGGCCAATCCGGAGACGCTTGCCGCCAGTGAGCAGACCCTGTCGGCGCACGGGTTGCCCTGGCGGCGGGGCGTTCTCTGGTCGACGGACGCCCCGTACCGGGAACGCAGGTCCGAGTTGATGCTGCTCCGCGAGCAATTCGGTGTCGCCGGTGTCGATATGGAATGCTCGGCGCTCTATACCTTGGCCGCCTATCGTAATGTTGCTCTGGCCGCTCTTTTTATCGTTTCTGATGAGCTTTGGACCGCACGCTGGCGGCCCGGATTCGGCACCGACGTGTTTCGGCGGCAAAGTCGACTCGTTCTGGATACGCTCCTCGGCGATGGACTGGCGGCGGTGTGACGTAGGATCAAGCAATGAAAACCTTTCACCTCGTCAGTCTCGGCTGTCCGAAAAATCTTGTCGATTCTGAACTGGTCTATGGACTGTTGCTGGCGCAGGGCTGGCAGGGATGCGATCTGCCCGATGAGGCGGCTGTCTTGATCATCAACACCTGCGGTTTCATCCAGTCCGCCGTCGAAGAAAGTATTGAAGAGATCCTCGGGCTGGCTTCCTGGAAGCAGGACGATCCAACCAAAAAGCTCGTCGTTATCGGCTGTCTGGTACAGCGCTACCGCCGGCGTCTGGTGGAAGAGTTGCCCGAAGTTGACTTGTTCGTCGGTACCGAAGGCATCACCAGCCTGCCGGAACTGCTGGCCGGTCTCGGCCGGAGCGATATGGCGGAGCGGCGGATGGTGTTGCCTGATCGCTTTCTGATGACAGCGGCGCTGCCCCGGCGACTCTCCACCCCGTTTTTTCGGGCCTGGATGAAGATTACCGAGGGGTGCGACAACCATTGTTCTTATTGCCTTATCCCTTCCATTCGCGGCCCGTTGCGCAGCCGGGAAATTGAGGATCTGGTGATCGAGGCCGATCGTCTCGAACAGGGTGGTGTTCGGGAAATCACCTTGGTGGCGCAGGATCTGACGGCCTATGGCGAAGATCGTGGCGGCCGCGGGCAGCTCGTTTCCTTGCTGAAGGCGTTGCTCTCAGAAACCTCGATCCCCTGGCTTCGCCTGATGTATCTCTATCCGTCCGGAATTACCGATGAGCTGTTACACCTGGCGAGGGCGGAACCGCGGATTGTCCCGTATTTCGATATCCCGCTGCAGCATGTCAGTGACCGCGTCCTGCGGGCGATGAATCGGCGGTATACGCGAGCCGACATCGATCAGCTGCTGGAACGTATCCGCACCATCGTGCCGGGAGCGGCACTGCGCACGACGTTTCTCGTCGGTTTCCCCGGTGAAACGACGGCCGACATTGAGCAACTGCTCGAATTTCTGCCGATTGCCCGGTTCGATCATCTCGGCGTGTTTCCTTATGCCAACGAGGAGGGATGTGCTGCTGAACATATGGCAGATCAGGTGGCTGAGGCGGAGAAGCAGCACCGTCTCGACGCCGTGCTGACCACTCAGGCGGATATTTCGGCGAATACTCAACAGCGCTTTGTCGGGACGGTAGAGCGAGTGCTAGTAGAGGGTGTCAGTCGGGAATCGGAGTTGCTGCTCGAGGGCAGGACCCGCTATCAGGCGCCCGATATTGACGGTTGCGTCCTGATCAATGAGGGAGAGACGAGCCCCGGTGAATTCGTCGATGTCGAAATCACCGAGGCTCACGTCTATGATCTGGTCGGCAGGATCGTGACCAGCGGCGAGGCTTGAATAAGCGGCGTTGCCAGCAGCTAACGCCTGGTATTCACCTGTTCGCGCAGGTCTTTGCCAACTTTGAAGAAAGGCAGCTTTTTCGGGCTGACTTTGATCTTTTTGCCGGTCTTCGGATTTCTGCCCTCGTAAGAGCCGTAGTGTTTGATCACGAAGCTGCCGAATCCGCGGATTTCAATACTCTCGCCTCGGGCGAGGGCTTCCGTCATCGTGTCGATAACGGTGTTGGTGATGGCAGCTGCCTCGCGATGCGGAAGGCCGATATCCTGCGCCAAGGCTTCTATCAATTCTGATTTGTTCATGCTCTACTCCTGTTTGCGTTAGCAAATAGTTCATGTGCCCAGAGGATACTTCTGAACACCGCCCCCCCCGAACAGTCGATCCTTAAATAAAGAATAAATTCAGGTTGTTAACGGCGCAACCAGAAATGACTGTTTTTACAACAAGAACAAACAGTTACGTAACCGCATACCAGCTCGTCGTGCTGACGGATTTATAACTCTTTAGATTTAATCAGCTAAATTTGCCTTTGTAAAGGGGAAAGCTATAAAAATATTTTTTTCAGATCGTTTTCATCGAGCATTCGATACCTGCCGGTGGGCAGCGAGCCGAGTTGCAGTTTTCCATAGGCAATTCTTTTCAGGTGCAGTACCGGGTGTCCGACGGCACCAAACATTTTGCGAACCTGGCGTTTCCTTCCCTCGTGGATGGTTATCCGGATTCTGGTGGAGTGCTGATATCGTTTGCTCAGCTTGATGACCGCCGGCCAGGTGCGTTGACCTTCGAGCAGAATTCCCCGTTCCAGTTCGGCCAGGCTCTGACTGGCAGGATGCCCCTGGATGAGTGCTTCGTAGGTCTTGGTGGTCTGATGGCTCGGGTGGAGGACCCGGTGAGCGAGCTGACCGTCGTTGGTCAGCAGCAGGGCTCCCTCGGTATCGAGATCAAGGCGGCCGACCGGGAAGACGCGGGTAGTCACGTCTTTAAGCAACGAGGTGACGATGGGCCGGCCCTGGGGGTCGGCCATCGTCGTTACGTAACCGGCCGGCTTGTTGAGCAGGATATAGATGAGTCCGGTGTCACCGGCTCTGACGAGTTTGCCTCGACAGTGGATGCGTTGTCGGCCGGGATCGATCTTGCACCCCATTTCGGTTACGACCCGGCCGTCAACGCTGACCTGGCCGTCCCTGATCAACTCCTCGGCTGCGCGTCGCGAGGCTACGCCGCACTGGGCCAGGTACTTGTGCAAACGAACAGTCGTGGTCAGCGCCATGGCCGGGGAATGATGCGCTCGAATTTTTCGTCAACGAGTCGTCTGGTCGGCTCGTCGGTCTCCAGGATGTCGGTATACCAGGGTTTCATCCGGCAATCGAAGACCACCGGCGGTTCCAGACCGACATGGAAACGTCTGACCGAGCTCGCGGCCCCGTGGATATCTGCAGCAGGCTCGAAACGGGTAAAGATGGTCCAGAGGAACTCCTGCAGTGAAACCGTGGCGGCAGCACTGTCGTCAACGAGCATGATCACCGACCACTCCTTGAGATCGGGATGCAGGGCCAGCCGGTCGGCCAGGTCCGTCTCGCTTTGATAGGCGGCACCTTGAACGACGAGGGTGCCCGGCAGGAAAGCGATCGGCTTGTCGCAGCCGGTCGGCAGGGTACCGGTGAATTCGAGCGGCAGATCCCGGATTGCCTTTCGGCCCAGTCCCATCAGCATCGCTTTCGAGCCCTTGTTTACTGATGGGCCGGTATAATCGAGCGTATCCTGAGAGACGTTGGCGAAGACGAAGAGATCGGTAAACCAGTTGACCCGCTCCAGGACATGACGCCAGAGGGCCGGGAAATCGGTTATATCGACACTGCCGTCGGTGATGATCAGAAACTTGCTCAAAGAGAGCTGACCTTCCCCGAGAATTCTCAGGCCGCAGGAAAACGCCTCGCGCGGGTAACGGTCGGCGACGCGGGCGGCAGCCAGACAGTGAAAACCCGTCTCTCCGAAGGTCTTCAGGGCCTTGACCCCTTTCATGACCAGAGGGAACAGCGGCGATAGCAGATCCTGCAGATAGTCGCCGAGGAAAAAATCTTCCTGGCGGGGGCGGCCGACCACGGTGGCAGGGTAGATCGCGTCGCTGCGGTGATAGAGATGGGAGACCTGAAAAACCGGATAATCGTGGGCCAGCGAGTTATAGCCGTAATGATCGCCGAATGGTCCTTCCGGCTGGCGGACATGCGGCGGCACACTCCCCTTGATGGCGAATTCGGCGCCCGCCACCAGGCGATGACCACCTCGCGGGTCGTTAACCATCGGCAGGCGGGAACCGAGCAACAGTGAGGTGAGCATCAACTCCGGGATATCTTCGGGAAGCGGCGCGATGGCCGCGAGCATCAGGGCCGGCGGGCCGCCGATGAAAAGGGTCAGCGGCAACGACTCGTTTTTCTGTTCCGCCGCAAAATAATGGTAGCCGCCGCCTTTGTGAATCTGCCAGTGGATGCCGGTGGTGGTGTCGCTGTGGCGTTGAATGCGGTACATCCCCAGGTTGTGCCCGCGGCCGTCCGGATGCTCGGTGTAGACCAGAGGCAGAGTGACGAAGGGACCGCCGTCGCTGTGCCAGGAGGTGAGCATCGGCAGGGTGCTCAAACGTGGCGGCTGTTGGCAGTGATCGAGAATCGGTGCGGAACGCACGGTCTTCAGGCCGATTCGGGCACCATCGAGCAACAATTGCCGGTTTTCCCAAAGAGTCGCTACCCTGGGCGGCATCGCGGTTTCCGCCAGCCTGACAAGATCGCGAACGAAGTGCAGGGGCTTACTGCCGAAGGCGAGGTCGAGACGCTTGGCGGTACCGAACAGGTTGGTTACCACTGGAAACGACGAGCCTTTGACCCGGTTGAAGAGCAGGGCCGGTCCCTGCCGGGCGATGACTCGGCGATGAATTTCGGCGATTTCCAGGTAGGGATCGACTTCCTCGTCGATCCTCAGCAACTCGCCTTCGGCATCGAGCAGGTCCAGGTAGCCGCGCAGGTCGTCGAGTCGTTGTTTAGTCATGATTGTCGGTCGGTTCGGGGTGAGCGTGCTCTTCTTGCAGAAAGAGGTGGTGGTATTCCTGTTTTGACAGATGACGACGAAGCAGAGCGGTACAGAAATCCACAAGCTGCTCGATTTCCGCGCTATCCATCCGTTCTGCCAGGGTCGAAGCAAGGGGTTCTCGGCCAAGTAATCGCAGGTAGGCCGAACATGAACTGCGATCAAGCTCGGTGCTCAGGCCAAAGCAGATGGCGGCAGGATCGGGAGAAGGTCTGGTCATGAGTGATCAACCGGCAGGCAGCAGATGGTAGTGCACGGTGCGCGTACGAGGCCCGTCAAATTCGCAGAAGAACAGTTTTTGCCAGGTTCCGAGCTGCAGCCGGCCGTCACGAAGGGCGACGGTCAACGATGATCCGACCAGACTGGCCATGATGTGCGCCGGCGAATTACCTTCCAGGTGGCGAAACGGAAAGTCCAGCGGTACGATCTGGCGCAGTCCGGCGATCAGGTCGTCGCGAACCGCCGGATCGGCCCCTTCGTTGATCGTCAGACCGGCGGTGGTGTGTGGATTGAAGACGAAACACAGCCCGTCTTTTATGCCGTGTGGCACCAAATCCCGGCTCAGGTGAGAGGTGATGTCAACACACTCCATGGTGGCCGAGGTCTTGATGCTGAACGAACCGCTGATCATGCTTCCCTCATTGATGGACGGTGAGCTTGAGAATATTCGGGCGGGATGGCCTAAGTGTTGATACTATAGGTGTTTCCGGTGCCTTCGTCAACTATGACGGGCGGTGCGACAGCGATGTGCGGCCGATGAGGGCCGTTTTCCGGCGAGTATGAGGTGGTCGACCGCTGTCGCCGCCGACAGGAGGGCGAATAAATGAAACAATCGTGTTATTTGATCGGCAGCCGTGCTGTCGGAAAAACGTATATCGGCAGACTACTGGCCCATCGTCTCGATTTTGCTTTTATCGATACCGACGAGTTGGCCCAGCAGGAGGTCGGTATGACGATTACTGAGTTGGTCGGTCAGCGGGGATGGCCCGTTTTCCGAGCCATCGAACGCGATGTGTTGCATCGCTGCTCCCGGTTTGATCGGGTTGTGGTAGCGACCGGCGGCGGGGCCGTTTTGCACGGCGATGTCTGGCCGCAGATCAAGAAGCGGGCCGTGGTCGTCTGGTTGACGGCACCCATCGAGGTGGTTTTGCGGCGTATTGCTGACGATCCCGGCAGTGGTTCGCTCCGTCCGTCATTGACGAATGGTGATCAGGCGGAGGAGTATGAAGCGGTACTGCGTGAGCGGGAACCGCTGTATCGCCGACTGGCCGATTGGACAATTGCTGCCGGCTCTCTTGACAGCGACCGGATCGTGGCCGATATTATTAAGATAGTGCAAACTTCCCAGCAGTGATAGAGAGGTGTCCACCGGTGAAGGTGAAAGACAGGCTTCCGATCCGCGGCCGTGCCGGGGGGAGTCGAAGATCAGGGAGCAGCGGTAAATCGGGACCACCAGTTGCCACGTCGGGCCGGGAGACAATCGTTTCGGTCTGGATGCTTGCCCGCGAATACGGACGACTTGCCGGTGCGGGCGGGGTCAAGGACGTCGTCGCCCAATTGTCCAAGACGCTGGCCCGCTGGAACGGTCGCAAGGTCAATGTCGTAGTGCCCTGCTACGGTTTCATCGATCCGCCGGTAAACGGCTTTCAGGAGCTTGTCGATCCCCAGCAGCCGGGCCGGCTGCTCGAACTCAACGTGACGATGAACTATGTCGGCAGGGAGCGCGAGGAGCGGGTACGCGTCTGGCACGGGGTGCAGGACAAGGTTTCGATCTATCTACTCGAAGCGGAGCGGTTCCTGGAAAAGAGCGGTGTGTATACCTACACCCGCCAGGAGCAACAGCGAGAATCATGGAAGATTCAGGGGACGGGACATTTCGATTTTTTCGCGATGAACGTCTTGTTGCAGAAAGCCGCGCTTGATTTGATGATCGTGCTCGATGAGCGACCGCAGATCATCCACTGCCACGACGGGCATACCGCAATTACGCCCGCCCTGATGCGCGAATGTCCCGGGTACCGGCACTACTTCCGCAATAGCGCGGCGGTGGTCACCATTCACAACGGTGGGGTCGGATATCATCAGGAAGTATCCGATCTGGAGTTCGTGCAGGCCGTTACCGGATTGCCGATGCGGGTTATCCTGGCGTCTTGTCTCGAGCACAGTTTCGATCCGTTCATTGCCGCCGGCGGCTATGCCTCCATAACCACGGTCAGCGACAATTACGCCCGGGAGTTGCAGGAATCGGACAGCGACTATCTGACCGGTTGGCTCGGTCACCGCTTGCGTGACCGGGGCATTACCATTGCCGGGATCACCAATGGCATCGATCCGGCCGATTTCGATCCGCGGCAACCGGAGGCGGTCGGGATTGCCGCCGGCTATGACCCCGCCGACGAGAAAGACGATCTTTCCGGAAAACGAATTTGCAAGCAGGCGTTGCTTCAGGAGATGGCTTCTCCTCCGGACCTCGAAGATGAAAAGCGCTTCGGTTTTCTCGACGACGATCCCGAGCAGCCGTTGTTTACTTTTATCGGTCGGCTCAGCGATCAGAAGGGGTTAGATATCCTGATTGCGGCGGTGCAATTGCTGCTTGCCGCCGACAGCTCGGTCCGTTTCGTCTGTCTGGGCAGCGGCGGCCCGCGGGAAGAAGATGCATTGGCTCGAATTGCCGGCCATGATCGCCATGCCGGCCGGGTCTGCTTTATTCGGGGATTTGACCCAAAGCTGGCCAACCGGATCTATGCTGCCGGCGATTTCTTCGTTATTCCTTCACGTTACGAGCCATGCGGATTGACCGATTACATCGCGCAACTATTCGGTAACGTGCCGGTGGTGCATCATGTCGGCGGCTTGGTCAAGGTCGTTGACGGCGAGACAGGTTTTGCCTACCGTGATAACACACCCGAGCAGTGTACCGAGGCGATGCTCCGAGCCCTGGCGGCCTTTGCAGATCGCCAGTTGCTGCGTCGACTGCAGAAGCAGGCCGTTGATCGGATCTATCGGCACCATACCTGGGCCGAGGTGATGAAAGACTATCTGCAGCTGTATCGACAGAGCCGCAATCATCATCTCAACCAACGGCGGGACAGGTTTTAGCCTGTCCTCCGCCAGCTAAAAGAACGGCGGGGACAGGATGCATCATGTCCTCCGCTCACTAAAACGGTATCAGCGCACAGGAGGTTTACCATGACCGTACGTATTGGCATTAACGGCTTCGGCCGCATCGGCAGGAACATTTTTAGAGCCATCGCCAGCGACCCGCTCTTTGCCGATATCGAGGTGGCGGCAATCAACGATCTGACCGACAACCCAACCTTGGCACACCTGCTCAAATATGATTCCGTCATGGGGACATGCCGCCAAGAGATCGACAGCGACGACGCGGGGATTATCGTTGACGGCCGGCATATCGCGGTAACAAGTCATCGCAACCCGATCGACATTCGCTGGGGAGACCTCGGTGTCGATTACGTGGCCGAATGCACCGGTATCTTCCGCGATGCCGACGCGGCCGGCGCCCACATCGATGCCGGTGCCAAGAAGGTGGTCATCTCGGCCCCGGCCAAAGGCAACGTCAAAACGTTCGTCATGGGGGTTAACGAGGACGAGTACGATCCGACCAGTCATCACGTGGTTTCCAATGCCTCGTGTACAACCAATTGCCTGGCGCCGGTGGCCAAGGTGATTCTCGATCGTTTCGGGATCAAACGCGGCTTGATGACCACCGTCCACGCCTACACCGGAGATCAACGCCTGCTCGATTTTCCTCATTCTGACCTGCGCCGGGCACGGGCTGCGGCACTGTCGATGATTCCCACCAAAACCGGTGCGGCGGCGGCCGTTTCGCTGGTAATCCCGGAGTTGAAAGGAAAATTCGACGGACTGGCTGTCCGGGTGCCGACACCGACGGTATCCCTGGTC
>NPIE01001119.1_pt1 | contig 28586 bp, 24 predicted proteins | sample 8637661 | NCBI WGS metagenome assembly NPIE01 (sample SAMN07420842, study PRJNA396082) | bioreactor metagenome | isolation source: sample BA12 brine-fed electro-methanogenic bioreactor BA | place: Japan: Kochi | collected 2016-12-09 | reverse complement strand
GCCCGCTTCGAACATTGGGCCCACCTCGTCGTGAACGAGCGCCACATCCGGCAGGCCCGCTCCCGCCAGCGGATGCTGGAGCAGATGGACCGCGTGGAACGTCCCACCCTGGAACGGGAACGTATGGGGCTGGCCCTCAACGGCTGGCAGGGTTCGAAGAAGGTGCTGGAGATTACCAACCTCACCAAGGTCTTCGAGGATACGGGAGAAGAGCAGTTGGTACTCCTTGGCCTGGAGCTCCTTCTGTGGCAGGGGGAGCGGGTGGGTCTGCTGGGACCCAACGGGGCGGGCAAGAGCCTCCTCTTCCGCCTCATCTTGGGCGAGGAAGCGCCCACCGAGGGCATCATCAAGGTTGGGCCGAGCGTGCGGGTGGGCTACTACGCCCAGCAACACGAGACACTGGAACCGCAGCGCACCCTTATCGAGGAGATCTGGGAGGCCAGGTCCATGTCAGAGCAGGCGGCAGTGAGCCACCTGCGGCGCTTCCTCTTCCCCTACGAACGAGTGCGGGACCGGGTGGCGCAGCTCTCCGGCGGAGAGCGCAGCCGTCTCCAGATCGCCAAGTTGATGCTGACCGACGCCAACTTCCTCCTGCTCGACGAGCCGACCAACAATCTCGATCTGCCCTCCTGCGAGGTGCTGGAACAGGCACTGGACGACTTCGAGGGGACGGTGCTGGTCATCTCCCACGACCGCTACTTCCTCGACCGGGTGGTGGAGCGCATCGTGGAGCTGGAGGAGGGCGGGCTGACAGCGTATCCGGGGGACTACACCTACTATGCAGAGCGGAAGGGGCTGACCTGAAGCCTCATCTGGGGGGGGACGGCGACTACGCCTCGCCATCCCCCTCTTCGCCGAAGAGCAACGCGCGCACGTCCGCGATGCCGCCCTCACGCGCGTAGACGGTCAGCCGGTCTCCCGAGCACAGCACGAGGTCCCCGTGACCGACGAGCACCTCTCTCCCTCGATGCACCGCCACAATCAGACAGCCGGCAGGCCAGGCGACGGCTTTGATGGGCTTGCCCCCCACCGGAGAGCCCCGAGGCACAACCAGCTCCACCACCTCGGCGGCAGTCTGGACCGCCAGCCGCTGCTGCTGCTCCCGGGCGCGCACGTCGCCCCGGTGTTGTAACGCCTGCTGGTAGGCCCTCCCCACGTCGCTGCGGTGGATCACCCCCACCAGCTCCGTGGGGTCGCCCCGGGGAACACGGTTCACCACGGGCAGAAGGCTGATATTATGCACGCCCAGACGCTGCAAGGCCACGGAGACCGGCTCGTCAGGATAGCCAACGATGACCTCGGAGGTGCAGATCTCAGCGATCGTGTGCTGCTTCCAATCCTGCCACCGGGCCTGAGCCTGCGCCAGATCCTGGCGTGAGACCATGCCGGCAAGCTGCTCCTCCTCGTCGAGCACGGGATAAGTACGATGGCGGGTGCGCTCAATGAGCCTGACCAGCGCATCCAGGCGCGTGGTCAGGTGCACCGTCACGGGATCAGACGTCATCACCTCGTCCACGCGCACGCTCTGGAGCACATCCATTTCCTGACCACGCCAAATCTGAATCCCTTGCCGCACCAGGGAGAGGGTGTAGATGGACTCGGACTGTAAGGCGCGGGCCATCACCGTGCTGAGCCCCGTCGCCAGCATCAACGGCAGGATGAGGCTGTAGCTGCCGGACATCTCGAAGACGATGAGCAGAGCCGTCATGGGCGCGTGGGCCGCCGCCGCGAAGACCGCCGCCATCCCCACCAGCGCATAGGCGCCGGAGGGCGCGAGGGCCACCTCCGGGAGCAACAACTGAAGGAGCTCACCAAAGGCCCCGCCCAGCATGGCGCCCATGAAGAGCGCGGGAGCGAAGAGACCGCCGGAATTGCCCGTGCCCAGGGTGAGATCCGTCGCCAACATTTTGACGAGCACGAGCATGGCCATCAACGGCAGAGAGAGCTGGCCCTCCAGCGCCAGTCCGATCTGCTGGAAACCGCCGCCCAACACCTGCGGCGCCAACAGCCCCATCAGACCGAGCAACAGCCCGCCCAGCGCCGGGCGCAAGGGCTCCGGCACCCGGCGCAGCCGGGCGGTGAAGTCTTTGGTCCCATAGTAGGTGACGATGAAGGCCCAGGCGATCAACGCCGCCAGCCCGCCCAATACCACGTAGAAGAGAATCTCCAGGGGTTGCGCCAGGGTGTACGCCGGCACAGCAAAGGCCACCTCCGTACCCAGCACACTCCGGCTGACGATGGTGGAGGTCACGGCAGAGATGACGATGGTGGCGAAGTAGGTCTCGGTGAACTCGCCCAGAATGACCTCCAGGGCGAAGATCACACCGGCGATGGGGGCGTTGAAGGTGGAGGCGATGCCTCCCGCCGCGCCACAGGCGACGAGGTTGCGGATGCGCTCGTCGGTAAGATGGAAGCGCTGTCCCACCTGCGAACCCAGCGCCGCCCCGATCTGTACGATGGGCCCGACGCGGCCCGCCGACCCGCCGGAGCCGATGCAGAGCGCCGTCGCCAGCGGCTTGGCCCAGATGAGGCGCGCGCGCAGCCGGGAGCCATGAAGGGTGATGGCTTCCAGCACCGGCGGAATGCCGCCGTAGCGCATCTCCTCGGCGACGTAGGTGATGAGTAACCCGGCCCCCAATCCGCCCAGCGCGGGAATCAGGGGGATGAGCAGGGGCATTCCGTCCATCAGGAAAGCGCGCAGTTCGGCGGCTAACTGGGTCAACAGCCGAATCAACCAGACGAACCCGATGGAAGCGCCGCCCGTCAACAACCCGACCAGCACCGCCGTCACAGTGAAGGCCGCGGTATCGGAGAGGGCCCAGCGCTTGAGCGCAGCCCGCCAGGGCGGCAGGTTCGATGGCTCGGTCACGTAGCAATCCCCCCTCTGGTATAGCGAAATCCAGCTTTCACTATACATCCGGCGGGAGGATAACGCAACCGGCAGCCGTCACTCCCACTCGATGGTGGCGGGGGGCTTGCTGCTCACGTCGTAGACGACGCGATTGACGCCGGGCACCTCGTTGACGATGCGATTGGAGACGCGGGCCAGCAACTCCGGCGGTAGACGCGCCCAATCCGCCGTCATAAAGTCGTCGGTGGTCACCGCCCGCAGCGCGACGACGTCGGCGTAGGTGCGCCCATCGCCCATCACACCCACGCTGCGCACCGGCAGCAGCACGGCGAAGGCCTGCGCCGTGCTCCGGTAGAGACCGGCTTCCCGGAGCGCCTCCAGAAAGATGGCGTCGGCCTCTTGCAGGGTGCGCACACGCTCGGGCGTGACCTCGCCCAGCACCCTCACCGCCAGCCCCGGCCCGGGGAAGGGATGACGCCAGACGAGCGCCTCGGGCAGTCCCAGCGCCGCCCCTACCTCGCGCACCTCGTCCTTGAAAAGCTCCCGCAGCGGCTCCACCAGCTCCAGATCCATCTGCTCCGGCAGCCCGCCCACGTTGTGATGGCTCTTGATCCGCCGGGCGTCCCGGCTGCCCGCGCTCTCAATGACGTCCGGATAGATGGTCCCCTGCCCCAGAAAGCGCGCGCCCGCGATGCAGCGGGCCTCCGCCTCGAAGACGCGGATGAACTGCTCGCCGATGATCCGCCGCTTCTCCTCGGGGTCGATGACGCCCGCCAGCGCCGTGAAGAAACGGTCAGCGGCGTCCACCGTGACCAGCCGCAGCCCCTGTGCCCGACGGAAGGTCGCCGCGACCTGCGCCGCCTCCCCCTTCCGGAGCAGGCCCGTATCGACGAAGATACAGGTGAGCCGCTCGCCGACGGCCCGCTCGAGGAGGGCCGCCATCACGGCGCTGTCGACGCCGCCGCTCAAGCCACAGACGACGCCCGCCTGGCCCACCTGCTCGCGCACGCGGTCCACAGCGCGCTCGATAAAGCGCGCCGGCGTCCACGTCCCCGTACAGCCACAGAGATCGAAGAGGAAGCGGTGCAGCAGCGCGCCCCCCTGCGGCGTGTGCGCTACCTCGGGATGGAATTGGAGACCATAACGTCGGTTAGCAGCGTCCCCGGCAGCGGCGAGGATGCCGTTCCCACTCCGCGCCAGCGGCGCGAAGCCCGGCGGCAGCGTCTCGACCCGGTCGCCGTGGCTCATCCAGACCTGAAGGGATGAGGGCAATCCCGCGAAGAGGGGAGCTGCGGGCGCCAGCACCTCCACCTCCGCCGGGCCGTACTCCCGTTCGGTGCCGGGAAGCACCTCCCCACCCAGGTGATGGATGAGGAGCTGCAAGCCGTAGCAGATGCCGAGCACGGGGACGCCGGCGGTGAGGATGTAGTCGGGCAGCGGGGGCGCGCCCGCCGCGTAGACGCTCTCGGGCCCGCCGGAGAGGATCAAGCCCCGGGGCTCCAGGCTCATCACCCGCTCCGCCGGCGCGTCCCAGGGCAGAATCTCGGCGTAGACGCGGAACTCCCGCACCCGGCGGGCGATGAGGCGCGTGTACTGCGAGCCGTAATCGAGAACAACGATGGTCTCCCGCTGCATCTTTGAGCGCTCCCTCAGTCGGCAAAGACGAGGGTGCCGTCGTCGTAGATGGCCTCAATGATGACGAGGGACTCGATGGGCACGCCCAGCGCTGCCAGACGCTCCCGTCCCCCCTCGAAGGACTTTTCGACCAACGCGCCGATGCCCACCAGCTCGGCACCGGCCTGCTCAATAAGCCGCGCCAGGGCGGCGATGGTCTTGCCTGTCGCCAAGAAGTCGTCGATGATGAGCACCCGATCCTCCGGCGTGAGGAACTCCGAGGAGACCATCAGCTGCACCTCCTGCCCCTTCGTGTGAGAAGGCGCACTCTCCATCAGCGTGGGCTCCTTCATCGTGATGGGCTTGTGCTTGCGGGCGAAGACCAGGGGCACCCCCAGCGCCGACGAGGTGGTCAGCGCCGGGACGATGCCCGAGACCTCGGCGGTGAGCACCCGCGTCGGTTGCAACGCGCCGAAGCGCCGGGCGAACTCCGCGCCCAGCTCCAACATCATACCCGCGTCCACCTGGTGGTTGATGATACTGTCGATCTTGAGAATGCCATGGCCCAGATACTCGCCTTCCGTCCGAATGCGTTCCTGCAACGTTCTCATATCCATAACTCCTTCCTTGGAAACTTTCAACTCGAGAAATCGGCACATAGCAAACAGCGAAATATGGATCTTTACCCTTCACTGCTCACCGATTACCTTTTCGCCAAAAGCTGTAGTGTAGTATAAAAGGTTTAACGTGACACTAGCGGCTCGTTAACGACCTGTTAACAAAGGAGAAGCGCTCGCTATCGTTTTCCCGCCAGTCGTGGTATCATCATATCCATCGCAGATACCATGCCGGCCCTCGCGTGCCGGAGTGCAGCCCAACCACAAGGAGCACAACCATGCGCCGTTTCATACGTAACGCAGCCTTTGAGCTCAGTCGGCGGGACCTGGCCGCCTTTCTGGAGGAGAATCAGGCAGATCTCCTCCACGTCTTCCACGACGAGTTACAGAAGTTGGATGATGCCATCCCCGAAGAGAATCTTTTCATCGACATCAACATGGTGGGATTGGGCGACGCCGTCATCAAAGCGGCGCTCAGCGCCCTCACCCGCTTCCTGCGCGACGACATCCCCCCACCCCACAGCGCGATGAAAGGGAAAGAGACGCTGGAGCGGATAGAGGGGGCCTCGGCGCAAACCGAAGACGCTCCCGCAAAGGCCTCTAAAGAGGAGTAGAGCACAGTGAGCAGGAAGAGGGCCCGACCTTCTCACCGCTCATCTCGCACTGTTTTCGCAGGAAGAGGGCGGACGCCTCGGTGAGACATCCCCATTCGCCATTCGCTACTCGCCATTCACTATTCGCCATTCGCCATTTGCATATTTTCGCAGGAGAGGAGAAAACCATGTTCAAAGTGGGCGATGCCGTCGTCCATCCCAACCATGGGGCGGGCGTCATCGAAGAGATTCGAGAGCGCACCACGACCAAGGGAAAGACCAAACGATATTACAACATCAAGCTGCGCACCCAGACCCAGACCTACATCATGGTGCCCGTCAAGAAGGCCGAGAAGATCGGCCTGCGAAAAGCGATGACGGAAGAGGAGGTAGGGCAAGTCTGGGAAGTGCTGAAATCCCCACCGGAGTCCCTGCCAGAAAACGCGAAGACCCGCCACAGCCTGCTCCGCGAGAAACTGGAGACGTTGGACATCCTCGCCGTCGCTGAGATCATCCGCGACCTCGAAGCCCGACAGGCCGCCGGTGAGCGCCTCAGAGCCAAAGAGCGCAACCTCCACCGGAAGGGCTGGCGCTTGTTAACCGGAGAGCTGGCAACAGTGCTGGGGATGAAGCTCAAAGAGGTTGAGGCCGAAATCCGCTCGCGGCTACGAGCGGGCGAAGCGCCGACTGCCGCTAGCTGAAGCAGGAGATTCACGCTTATGAGCCCATTGCACCTCCTCGTGGCGCTGATGCCGGTGCTGACCGTCTTCGTCTTCCTCGTCCTGCTCCGGCTGCCGGCGGTCAAGGCCATGCCACTGAGCTACCTACTGACGGTCATTGTTTCCCTTCTGGTCTGGCGAATGCCTGCCCGCCAGATCGCCGCAGCCTCTCTGGAGGGGCTCTTCGTGGCCCTCTCCATCCTGTGGATCGTCTTCGGGGCGGTGCTGCTGCTCAACACGCTGCGCGAGAGCGGGGCCCTCAACGCTATCCGCGACGGCTTCATGGGCATCACGCCCGACCGGCGGGCGCAGATGATCATCATCGCGTGGCTCTTCGGCGCCTTCATCGAGGGGGCCGCGGGCTTCGGCACTCCTGCCGCCATCGGCGCGCCGCTGCTCGTGGCGCTGGGCTTTCCGCCGCTAGCCGCCGTCGTCGTGACCCTCATTGCCGATAGCAGCCCCGTCTCCTTTGGGGCGGTGGGCACGCCCATCATCATCGGCGTGGCCCAGGGCCTGCAGGAGGGCGGGGCCGTGGCCCCCGCCGTCACCCAGCACCTCGCGGGTCGCCCCCTGCCCGATTTCCTCCAGGGTGTGGCAGTCCAGGCCACCCAATTCGATCTCCTCATCGGCACCCTCCTGCCCTTGATTCTGGTGCTCATTCTGACCCGTTTTTTCGGCAAAGCGCGCAGCTGGCGGGAGGGGCTGGCAGCCTGGAAGTTCGCCCTCTTTGCCGGGCTGAGCTTCACCCTGCCCGCCTTCGCCTTCGCGGCCCTCTTCGGGCCGGAGTTCCCCGCCCTGTTGGGTGGACTGGTAGGACTGGCGATCGTCGTGCCCGTGGCGCGGAAGGGCTGGCTGCTGCCACGGGAGTCGTGGGATTTTGAGCACCCCCCCACGCTGGAGGTGGTGGAGAAGCCCATGCCCCTCTTCCGGGCGTGGATCCCCTACCTGTTGGTGGCCCTCTTCCTGGTGCTCAGCCGCCTCGACGCCCTGCCCATCAAGGGCTGGCTCCGGAACGTCGTGATCGTCTGGAATAACATCCTCGCCACGGAGATCAGCGCCTCGTTGGAGCCGCTCTATCTGCCCGGCTCCATCTTCGTGCTCGTCGTCCTCATTACCTTCGTGCTGCACCGGATGCCCTCCGCCCAGGCGGGACAGGCGCTGCGGTCCTCGGTAAGCACGCTAGGACGCACGGTGATCACGTTGGGGACGGCGGTGCCGATGGTACGCATCTTCATCAACTCCGGCGTGAACGCCGCCGGGTTGGCCTCCATGCCGCTGGAACTGGCCACCCTCGTCGCGGGGGCGCTCGGCACTGCCTGGCCCCTGGCGGCCCCCCTCATCGGCGCGCTGGGCTCCTTCATCTCTGGCAGCTCCACCTTCAGCAACATGATGTTCTCCCTCTTCCAGTTCAGCGTGGCGCAACAGACCGCACTACTTCCCCGCGTGATCCTGGCGCTGCAAGTGCTCGGCGCTAACGCCGGCAACATGGTCTGCGTCGTCAATGTCGTCGCCGCCGCCTCCGTCGTTGGCCTGCACGGAAAGGAGGGCGACATCATCCGCTTCACCCTGCCGCCGATGCTCTACTATGCACTCTTCGCAGGCCTGCTGGGCTGGCTGCTGCTCGTGCTCTGAAGGGAGGGGATGGGCGAGGAGAAACAGGGGAGGGCTCGGATGCGCACCTTGGCACCTGCTGATTTGCGAATTTTCGGAGGGGGACTATGAAACCACAGATCGACAGCACGAAGTTCGGAACGATCACCATCGAGGGACAGACCTACGACCACGATGTCTTCATCACTCTGGAGGGCGAAGTATGCCAACGAGAGAAGCGCCTCTCGAAAGCAGTTTTCGGCACCTCTCACACCCTCTCCCGGGAGGAGGCTGAGCACATCTACGAGAAGGGCGCGGAGCGGCTCATCTTCGGCACCGGCCAGATGGGACGCGCCCATCTTTCCGACGAGGCGGCGGCGTTCTTCGCCGAACATGGGATGGAGATAATCCTACAGCCCACCCCCCGTGCGCTGAAGACGTGGAACGCGGCGGAGGGCCAGACCCTGGGGCTTTTCCATCTGACCTGCTGAGAAAGCCTCGCAATCGGCAGATTTTTGGGGCGTGTCTCACTTCTCCGGCAGCGTGCCGAAGACGCGATCCCACAGCTTGCTGGTAACACCGAAGCGCTGATCGGGCGTCATGCCGTGGTGGCGCATGTGATGGCGTCGCACCCGGGCGAAGTAACCCTCCCGCACGCGGAAGTGATGGGTGCCGTAGTGGGTCAGATCGTAGAGCAGATAGCCGACGACGAAGCCAGAGAAGAGAGGGGCGACCCACTGAGACCGCCCGAGGAGCAGCCCGATCCCGCCGTAGAAGGCCCCGTAGAAGAGCAGCGCCAGGGGTATACTCACCGGGGGTGGCATCACCAGCCGGGTCTTGCTCATAGGCTGAGCGTGATGGACGCCGTGGAAGAGAAAGGCCAATCGCTCCTGCCAGGCGCTGCGCGGTCTGAAGTGAAAGACGAAGCGATGCAGCAGGTACTCGGCCAGCGTCCAGATGAAAATCCCCGCGATGAAACTCAGGGGCACGTGGAGCAGCGTGCTGTCCGCCGGAGACTGGGCAAAGCCCCGATAGAGAAAGTAACCTGCCACCGGCAACCAGATGATCACAATCACCACGGGATGAATGTGGGTAAAGAATTCCAGAAAATCCGATTCAAAGAGCCGAATGGGCTCGGAACTGCGGCGGGTTACAGGTTTGCTCATGTCGCACACTCCTTCTTTCTACAATCGAAAAGACCGCAAATCTCAAGCTCCCAGAGATAATATCACCAACAGGTATTGTAATCCGCGCCAATAATTAAGCGCAGTTTGGGGTCCCGCCCCGGGTCTTCCTGATAAAGAGTATCCGCCTCGCTCACACCGAAGAGCCCCTGCAAGTACGACAAGCCGCTGCCCTTGGTGGTACTGCCATAGAAAATGATCTGCGTCCGCGCGTAGTCCCGGCGATCCGGCTGCCCGATAAGGGGCAGATACCCGTGATGGGCGAGCTTGTCCGCCACCAGCAGGTCCCAATCCTGATGGGGCGTGCCGTTCCACACCTCCACCGGCACCAGGGATTGCGCCGCGCGGCTTGAAGACGGCTTCGCCAGCGCCCGCTGAAGCAGCGGCTCAATCCGCTCCCACTCCGGCAGGAAGACGTTCCCCCCATAGGGCGTGACATGGGGCGTGATGTGGGACCAGCCGATGCTGTAGCGGTTCACGTCCGCCGCCTGAAGCCGCATTCCGACCAGCGCCAGGGAGAGAACATTCGCCACCCCCATGTCCGTCTCGAAGAGATAGTTCCACTGCTCATAAAGCGTGGGGGCCATCTCCAGGAGGTTGGCCTCTCTCCCCTTCCGCCACATAGCCTCCAGGATCTGCTGCTGGCGGGCATCTCGCGAGAAGACACTCGTCGTCTTCCGCGAGCGCGAATACCAGAGCGCCTCGCGCCCGTCCATGTGATGCACCCCCGGTTGCATGACCTTCCAGAGATACTCCCCCTCGTCGGTGGGATAGGGCCAGTAATCCTCCAGGCGACAATGCACGGGCACATCCACGCCGCCCAGCGCGTTTACCAACCCGATCAGTCCCTGAAAGTCCACCTTCACGTAGTAGTCGGCGGTAATCCCCAGGTTGTAGAGGAGGGTCTGGTTGAGGAGCCCGAACCCCCCACCCTCGACGCCGTGCACTTCACCATACATATCGGCGAAGTTAATGCGGCTCATCCAGAAATTAGGGATGTAGACGTAGAGGTCGCGGGGAATCGAGACCATAGTCACCGAGGGAACATCGGGATAGATGATGACGTACTGAATGGCGTCAGTATGCCAGTCGTTCCAGTCGGGACGCTGATCGCTGCCGAGAAGAAGCACCGTGATGGCGTCCTCGCGCAGGGGAAGGCGGGGCACCGGGGGCGGGATCTCCAACGTCGAGGAAGGATGGGGGGTAACGGTGACCACGATGGGCGCCAGGGTTGGGCGCCAGGGCGCCGCCGGCACAGTGGGAGGCAGCGGCTGAGGCGTGGGCGTCTCCGTGGGGGTAGCCGTCGGCGGAGGGGAGGGCGTCGTCGTGGGCGTGCGGGTCGGCAGCGACGTCCACGTAGGACTGGGCGTGAGGGTCGGCGAGGGTGTCCAGGTAGGCGGAGCGGTCTCGGTAGCCAGGGGCAACAGGGCCGCGCTATCGACAGTAGGTAAAGGTCCAACGCCGGGAGCACAGGAGAGTTGGTACAACATCAAGAGACCTACCAACAACAATCCCGCCAACAAGAGCGTCAATATATGAAAACGTAATTTGTCCATGGTCCCCCCAGGAAATGTGCAGACGTTGGAATGAGACGGCGCGGGCAAGCAGGAGCCACAGGCCCATTAGGACCCATCCCAATCAAGGTTATAATACGGATCGGTAGAATATCAAGGGGGGGAGAAAAGTATGAAAGGTAAATTGTGGAAGATCATTCACCGGCTGCTGATCTTCAACTTCGTCGTCCAGGTCCTCTATGGGTTTTACATGGTCTTCTTCGTCATCGGAGGCAGCCGGTACCCGCTCTTCATGCGGGCCACCCAAATCCCCGTTGAGGTCATCCTGCAGCGACGGCTTTACGCCATCGAGACCTGGTTGGCCATGGTGGGATTGGCGCTCTATCTGGCGATTACAGAGGTGATACCCCGAAAGATTCACCTTCAGCAGCGAGAGGGCGGATTCACCCTGAGCTTCCGCTGGGACTGAACCTCGCCCCACCTGGCAGAGACAGCAAGCAGGAGGTAATGATGAAATTGAACGCCGTTGTTAACCGCAAATCCCCCCCAGCCCCCTGGAAGGAGGGGGAGAAGATCCCCTGGTACGAGCCCGAGTTCAGCCAGCGGATGCTCCAAGAGCATCTCTCCCAGGCACACGATGCTGCCAGCCGGCGCTTCGAACGGATCGAACGCCAGATCGGCTGGATTCAAGAGATCCTCCTGCAAGGACGCGGTGCGAAGATCCTCGATCTCGGCTGCGGACCGGGCCTCTACACCGCACGCCTGGCCCAGCTGGGTCACACCTGCACCGGCATCGACTTCTCCCCGGCTTCCATCACCTACGCCCGAGAGCAGGCTCGGGATGAGGGCCTTCCCTGTCACTACCTCTTGGGAGACGTGCGGGAAACCACCTATGGCACCGGCTACGACCTGGTCATGCTCATTTTCGGCGAGTTCAACGTCTTCACCTCTGAAGACGCGCGCCGCATTCTGGAGAAGGCCCATGCAGCGCTCAAACCCGGAGGACGGCTCCTGCTCGAGCCCCACACCTTCGCCGCCATTCGTCGGCTCGGAAAGGTGCCCTCGACGTGGTATAGCGCGGAAACAGGTCTCTTCTCGCCCGAGCCCCACCTCGTGCTCGCCGAGGCTTTCTGGGATGAGACGCTTCACGTGGCAACCGAACGCTTCTTCATCATCGACGCGGAAACAGGGACGGTGACCCGCCACGCCGCCAGCATGCAGGCCTACAGCGATGCCGACTACGTGCAGCTATTGATGAGCACGGGCTTCGAGGAGATCACCTTTTACCCCTCCCTCACCGGGGAGGCGGAGGAGTTCTCCAAAGATCTGCTGGCGCTCACGGCGCGCAAGGCGGCTGAGGATGGCGCCTGAGACGAAACACACCCTCCGCAAGCTGGCGCGGGGCTTCCTGCTGGGGCTGGGGCTCTGCGGAGCGCTCTTCCTTCTCGCTGCCCTGGGGATCGCAGCGGATGGCTGGCACGACCAGCCTGCCCCGGCAGACGTCGCCATCGTGCTGGGGGCGAGGGTCGAGCGCAGCGGGGAGCCGGGCCCCAGCCTCCGCTCCCGGCTGGAGAAGACGCGGGAGCTCTACGAAGCGGAGCTCTTCGAGCGCGTCATCGTCAGCGGCGGATTGGGGCGGGAGGGCCACGATGAAGCGCTGGTGATGCGCGCCTACCTCGTGGAGCGGGGCCTGCCGGAGGAGCAGATCTACGTGGACAGCGCGGGCCTCAACACCTACGCCACGGCACGCCACGCCGCCGCGATCATGGAAGACGAGGGCTTCGAGAGCGCCCTCATCGTGAGCCAATTCTTCCACCTGCCCCGCGCCCGGCTGGCCCTGGAACGCTTCGGCGTCTCCGAAATTCACACCGCCCGCGCCGATCTCGTCCGCTGGCAGGATCCTTACTACGTGGCCCGCGAGGTCGTGGCCTACGTCACCTACTGCTTCAGAGCGTACGAATGAGCCGCTCCAGCAGGGGCGCGACCACCTCGTAAGAGAAGTAGGCATCCCCCAGTTGATAGTTGTGCTGCACGATCTCCTCCCGCCGCTCGGCGTCGTCGAGGAGCTGCTGGACCTCCGCCACCGCCTCGTCTGTCACCGCACCGTCCAGCTCCACACAGCGAAAGCCCAACGGGGCCAGATCGGCCTCGTAGACCGGATAGCGATTGACCACGAGGGGCCGCTGAAAGTAGATGGCCTCCAGGAAGGCGTTCCCAAACCCTTCGATGAAGCTGGGATAGGTAACCAGATCGGCCTGAGGGTAGGCATCCCACAGGCTGTAGATCTTGGATCCGTCGGGCGCCGTGCCGCGCACCGGTGCGAAGTGCTCCGCAAGATAGCGCAGATCCACCCCGCTCCGCTCCGCCTGGACGCGGAGACGATGAAGATACGCCAGACCCTCATCCCCCGCGCGGTGAGTGATGACGAGGACCGCCCGGGGCTCCTCCAGCCGGCGCACCAGCTCGATGGCCAGCTCGATCCCCTTGCGGGGCACGACGCGCGTCGGTTGCAGGATCACGCGGGCGCGGGCAGGCACGCCCAGCTGCCGCCACATGTCAGCGACGTAAGCACCCGGCGGGGAGGGCGGATCGCCAAAGTCGAAGATGTTGGGCAACAGCATCGCCTGAATCCCCTTGCGCTGTCGCAGTGCTTCTTGGGCCAGGCTGTTGATGACCAGGTGCCGAATGGAGGGCAGATCGGGCGGGAAACACCGCTCCAGCAGCGCCGGGATGGGCGAATCAGCGAAGCGTTCCCGCTCCCAGTAGAGATCGTGATGATGGGCCAGGGTGGGGATGCCCGTCTCGGCGATGTAATCGGTGAGCGCCACGCCGAGGGGGAGTTGCATGGGAATGGCGAGCACGTTCTGAGGAAAGAGAAGGTCGATGGCGAAGGTCTGTACGAAATCCGCGATGGCCTCCTTCAGCCGGGCAGCCCGCGCATGGATACGCTGCTCCAGATCGGGGAGGGTCGGCTCCCCGAAGGCCGCATCGTGCAGGGACTCCGCCACGGGGTCCGTGAAGTGGAACTCCGGTACCAGCCGCCCGGGTGGGCCGTCCTCCTCCAGTTCGCCGGCGCAATAGAAGATCCCGTAACCCAGGCGCTTCAGGATGGTCGCCAGCTTCGCCGTCTCCAGTGAGACGCCATCCGTGCCCGCCAGCCGGGTAGAGATGAAGCCGATGTTCACGAGTCTTCCTTTGTCAGCCAAAGCACACGGTAGGGAGCAAGATCCAACACCAGCTCTTCCTCCCCTGCCTCGAAGCGCTCTCCGGAGATCACGTCGCGGGCTACAGAAAGCACAGTCCAGGGCAGGACCCTTCTTCCCAGGCGCAGGGTCTGCGTCCTCCTGCTGACACTGTGCAGGCAGAGCAGCGTCTCGCCCCCGTCAGGCGCGGTCCGCACCAGGGCGAACACCCCCGACCCTAGTTCGAGCACCCGCTGCGGGCCGTTGGGGTGGAAGGCCGGATGGGCGCGACGCGCCTCCAGCAGGTGGCGGTAAGCCTCGAAAACCTGGTGGCGCAGCGAGGCGGGATCCTTCAGCGCCGCCTCCAGCGTTGCCAAATCGAACTTTTCGCGGTTGATGGTCCGATAGCGGCCCGTCTGCTCTACCCCCTCCCGCCAGCTCCGCGAACCGAAGAGACTGTGGACGTAGATGCCTGGCATGCCCTGTAAGGCCAGCATGATCGCCTGGGAAGCGATGAAGCGCGCCACCTGAAGCGACAGCGGCTCCAGTCCCTCGGGATCAGAAAGCGCGTCGAAGTAGGAGATGTTGAGCTCGTAGACGCTCTCCGAGCCGTCGGGATTGGCCTTGTAGGAGACGTATCCCCCGTGCTCCCGGGTCCGGCTCACCAGCGCGTTCACCTCATCCGGCGTCAAAATCCCCTCTGCCGGACGAACCCCTACCCCATCGTGAGAGGCGAGGAAATTGAAAAAGGCCGTCTGGAATGAGGGCGGATCCAATTCGGCAGCCCACGCCGTCAACTTCGTGGCGTTCTCCGTGACAAAGGTGTGCAACACCAGGGGGGGGAGCGGAAACTGATAGACCAGCTGGGCCTCGTTCGTCCCATCGCCGAAGTAGGAGATATTCTCCTCATGGGGGACGTTGGTCTCGGTGATGATGAGCGTGCCCGGCGCCACCGCATCAAAGATCGAACGGAAGAGCTGCACCAACCGATGGGCCTCAGGGAGATGGATACAGGTGGTGCCCGGCTCCTTCCAGATGTAAGCGATGGCGTCCAGCCGGATGAACTCCGCCCCCTGCTCCACGTAGAAGAGCAACACATCGACGATACGCTGGAGCACCGGCGGATGGGCGTAGTTCAGGTCAATCTGATCGTCGCTGAAAGTGGTCCAAACGCGCACCTCCCCCCCTGAGGTCTCGACGGGCGTCAGTAGCGGCTTGGCCCGGGGTCGTACCACCGCCGAAAGATCGGCACCCTCTTCCAGCGTGATGAAGAAGTCCTCGTACTCAGGATCGCCCTCCACGAAGCCCTGAAACCAATCGCTCTCCCGGGAGATGTGGTTGATGACGGCGTCGAACATGAGGCGGAAGTGTGCATCCAGCCGGGAGACGTCCTCCCAATCGCCCAGTTCAGGATCGACACGCGTGTAATCAATGACGCTGAAACCATCATCAGAGGAGTAGGGGAAGAAGGGGAGTAGATGAACGCCGCTCACTAGCCCCACGATGGTGCGCTTTAGAAACCCCGCCAACGTCCGCAGGGGTGACACTCCCGGTTCCCGGACCTGATCGCCGTAGGTGATCAACAAGGCGTCCTGTTCGGTGAGCAGCTCTGCAAAGGGCGGGGCTTCCTCCAGCTCCGGACGGCGACGGCGAAACTGCGCCAGGCGGCGCAGCAGCTCCTCGCCCACCCGCTCTCCCTCCTCCGCCCCGTAGAGAAACCTGAGGTGCTCGACAATCTCCTGTTCTGTTAGCCCCATATCCCCTCCTCTCAACCGCCGCCCCAATGATACCCGCGAAGGTCGCTTTGTGCCAATGGACGTCAGCCCTTCACCCCCCCGGCGGTCAGGCCCTCCGTGAGAAAGCGTTGCAGCGCGAGAAAGAGTGTCACGACAGGGATGGTCATAATCGTAGACGCCGCCATCACCACGTGGGGACGAGGCGTAGGATCGTTAAAGATCGTGTTGACCTTGATGGGCATGGTGAACATGGTCCGCTCGTTCAGAAAGATGAAGGCGTAGAGAAACTCGTTCCAGGCGATCATGAAGGTGTAGATGGCAACAGAGACCAGCGCGGGGATAGAAAGAGGTAACGTGACCCGCCAGATCACCCCCAATCGGCTGCAGCCATCGATGAGCGCAGCCTCCTCGATTTCCGAGGGCACCGTACGGAAATAGTTGGCGAGCATGTAGAGGGCCACCGGAAGGGTCTGGGCCAGGTAGGTGAGGACCAGCAGGGCCAGATTGTCCTGCACCTGGAATCCCAACTCGGCACCGATCTGGGCCAGCATGGCGAAGATCGGGATGATCAGCAGAATACCGGGGAAGAGATAGATGATCAGGATGCTGTTGAGAAGCAGCTCCTTGCCCTTAAAGCGAAAGCGGGCAGCAGCGTAAGCGCCCAAGGTCGAGAGGATGACGGCAATAATGGAGGTGGGGATGGAGACCTGGATACTGTTCCAGACATTGGTGGCAAAGTTCTGATAGCTCGGATGGGCGGGGTCGAAGAGCTCCCGGTACGCCTCCAGGCGGAGCGCGCTGGGAATGTAGACCGGCGTGCGCCCGCCGATTTCAGCGTAGGTCTTGAACGAAGAACTCACCATCCAATAGAAGGGAAAGAGCACGCCGGTAAGGAAGAAGATCAAGGCGGCAAGAAACAAGAACCGAGGCCAGTTAAGCCACCGGGCCAGACGGCCGATAACATTCAGTTTTTCATCATGGCGATTCATGGCGTCCTCCTTCTAAGCCTCATCGGTATCCCGCATCACGATGCTTACGTACGCCACGAGGAAGAGCACGAGAATGACCAGCAAAATCATGGCGTTGGCGGCTCCCTTGCCGAAGTCATAGGAGCGAAAGCTGAACTGATAGGTAAGCACCGGCAGAACGTTCGTGCCGTATCCTCCTCCGGTAAGCAACCAGATGTCGTCGAACTTGTTGAAGGTCCAGATCAGGCGCAGCAGGAAGAGAGACCCCAGCACGTAGCGCAGCGAGGGGAGCGTCACATACCAGAACTTCTGCCAGACGGTCGCGCCCGCGACCGTCGCCACCTCGTAGAGTGCCTCGTCAATGGCCTGCAAGCGGGCCAGGATCATCAACATGGCGAACGGGAAATAGCGCCAGCCCTGGAAGATGATGACCAGAAAGAGGGCCAATCCCCGCGTTGCCAGGTAAGCTCGGGGCGCATCGATGAGGCCCAGCGAGAGCAACACATCATTCAACACCCCGGAAGGTCGGGCGTCGAGCAGCCACTTCCAGACGAAGGCCACGCTGACGATAGGCGCTACGTAGGGAGCAAGGAAGATAGCGCGGGTGACACCTCGCCCCTTGAAAGGCTGGTTCAGCAGTAGGGCCGCAATCAGCCCCAGCAAAACAGTGAGGATAGTGGATGCAAAAGAGTAGACGACACTGTTAACCGCAGCGCCCCAGTTCTGCCAACCCTGCGGCTTGAAAGCGAAATCGTCGACCACGCGAGCGAAATTCTGCAGGCCAACGAAATCGGCTGCGAAGACATTGCGCAGATCGCGCAGTCCCACCTGATGAAAACTGATCCAGATACTGAAGATCGCAGGGAAGAGCACCAGCCCGAAGACGATGAGCGCCGTTGGAGCGAGAAAAAACAACGCCAGACGGGTTTCTTTTTGCTTCAACGAGAGCCCTCTTCGCTTCTTTGGAGACTTCTCACGGACCTTTGACATCCCAACCCTCCTCGTATGTCTTGGCTACCCCTCCTCACCTTTCAGTGAACCGCAGCACGCGGTCTGTCCGGTCTTGGAAGTGCCTTGTTAACCGGCTAGTCTGTCACGCTGGCTTGAATTCAGCCCCCAAGGGGCCGGGGATAGGTCCGTGAAGACCGCTCCCCAGCCCAATTGCATGGGGCGGAAGCTACTGCCGTTCCGCCAACATCTGCTCCACCTGCTCCTGTAGCCAGGCGGCGCCCTCCTCGGGCGTCATGGAGCCTTCGATAGCAATGTTGCTGATGACCTGCGGGATCAACAGCCGGCCCTCGATATCCCCGATCACCGCGCGCAGCGTCCCATCGTAGTCGGGGCGGAAGAGCCAGCGCTGCATCGTATTGTACCCCTCCGCAATTTGCTCCAGCGTGGCTTCCTCGTAATATCGGAAGTACTCGCTGCTCTCCTTCCATTCATCCACGGCGCTCTCCAGCACCGGAACCTTGCCGAAAGGTGCCAGAGCGAGAATATCCTGGTAGCCCTCCGTGAGGAAGTAGTGAACTACCAACTGCGCCTCGGGATCCGCGCCCTGAGGAATTGCCAACGTCACCAGCTGCCCGTACGTGGCTGCCCCGTTGGGGCCTTCCATGGTAGAGGCGAAACCCGTCTTTGCCGGCAGATCCTCGACCGCGATCTGAACGTTGCCGCCGCCCTCCAGCCCCGAACCCTCGACGAAGTCATCCATGATGTAGGTGCTGTAGAAGAGCATCCCGGCTTGATCCAGCTGGTAAGCTTCCCGCGCCCCCCGCCAGTACTGCGGACCGGGTACAGCACACCGCTGCAAGCCCGCGTAGAAATCCAGGGCCGCAATCATCTCCGGCGTATCGAAGGTCACGTTCCCCTCAGCATCGAAAGGCCAGGCGTCGTTGGAGATCGCCACCTGCTCGAAGATCTGATGCCCGTAGTTCTGCCCCGGATCGGTCCCCAGGGTGATGGCGTAATCCAAGCCCGCGGTGCCGGGCAGCGTCTCGCACGCCTCGTTGATGTCCTCCCAACTGAGGGGGGCGGGCAGTCCGGCTTGCTCGAAGACATCCTCCCGGTACCAGATAGCCTGAATCCACCCATCGTAGGGAATAGCAGCGTAGTTCCCCGTCGTGGGATTGGTCACCATATCCAGCGGTCCGGCGCGGAAATCATCCTCTCCCACCGCCTCAATGACGGACATCGCGGCTTCCTCATCGAGGATGTCGTCGGCGGCGAAGGCCGCAACCCGCTCCACGCCCATGCGAATGATATCGGGTGGGCGGTTGGCTGCCAACGCCGTCGCCATCCGCTGTGAGACACCCGCCTCCTCAATGGGCACGATGCGTACGTCAATCTCGGGATATTCGTCCATAAAGCGGGCCGCAACCTCTTCGTACCGCTGGATGCGATCTTCCTCATTGTCAGTCGTCCAGAACTCGACGACGACGTCAGCCCGGACGGGAACTTCTATCGGTACCTCGACGCGTTCTTCGACGACCACGGTGCGCTCGACCACGCGCTCCTCAGGCTCTGGGGCCTCCGCGGGTTCGGCCTCGCAGGCTACCAGAAGACTGGTCAACACCAGGATCAACACCAGCCACAGACTCACTTGCCGCTTCATCTAACTCCTCCTATCTTAAAATGGACTTTCACTGTCAGCCATGATCGGTCACTATCCCTTGATTTGCTGCGAACGAGCCACCTCCCCTCCTAAAGACTGTAGTCTGTAGATTGACGGATTACCAGCTCCGGCTGGAGTAAAACGTGCGCTTCCTCTAGCTGCTGCCCCCCCACGAGCGCCAACAACATCGCGCAGATCCGACGGCCAATTTGATAGACAGGCTGGTGGACGGTGGTCAACGGTGGATGGGCCGTGCGCGCCAGAGGAATATCATCAAAGCCCGCCACGGCCAGATCGCGCCCCACGCGGAGCCCCCGCTCCTGCGCCGCACTCATCACCCCCACTGCCATCAGGTCGTTACAAGCGATGATGGCCGTGGGGATCGTGGATTGGGAGAGCAGAGTGCGCCCGGCTGACAAGCCGGCCGCCTCGGTCAAGCCTCCCGTGAGAACGAGGGATTCATCCCACGCCACGCCAGCTTCCTCAAGCGCGGCGCGATAGCCAGCAAACCGATGCTGCGAAAACATCAATTCCCACGGGGCACTCAGGTAGGCGATTTGGCGGTGACCGCGATCGAGCAGGTGCCGGGTCAGCGCATACATACCTGCCTCCCCATCAACGTCCACGTAAGGGAAGTCGGTGTCGCCGTTGCATCGCCCAAAAGCCACGAAGGGAAATCTGTGCTCCTTGAGGTAGAGGATGCGGGGATCTTTGCGACGCGTGCGCACTACCAGCAGACCATCTACCCGCCGCTCGCGGACCAGACGTTCGTAGCCCTGCTGCTCCTGCTCACCGGGGGCGCGCGTCGCTACCAGCAGGTCCCGCTCGTGCTCCGCAGCCTCGTTGCCGATACCCGCCAGCAGTTCGACGAAAAAGGGATCCGTAAATCGAGGTCCAAAGGTGGGGATGACAAAACCGAGGGTCTCCGTTTGCTGCTTCTGAAGGCGCCGGGCGGTCACGTTGGGATGGTAACCCATCTCCTCCGCCAGCTTTAGCACCCGCGCACGGGTCTCCGGCGCCACCCCCGAGGTGTTGGCGAGTGCACGAGAAACGGTCGCGATGGAAATACCAAGACGATCTGCAACATCCTGTAATGTAACCGGCATGGGGGTCTCCTCGATAGAGTAGTGTAAGTCGGCACAAAGGATTGAAAAGGGCCTCGTAAACGTTTACGAAGTACCCTTATTGTATCCGTAAACGTTTACGCTGTCAAGCTTTTTCTCAGAAGAGGCGATTTTCCATCGAAATTCACAGGAGGAAAAAAACGCCCCTGGCAGAGAGCCAGGGGCGCGGAACCAGAACCGTCTTGAGGCTCAGGGCTCCGTCAGCAGGTCGCTCTCAACTTCAAGGAAATCCTCACGGGCGTTCTCCACCAGCACCTGCACGTTATAACCCGTCACGCGCGCGTAATAGGGGGAATTCGACGCTTTGACGACGTAGCTGTCGGTGGCGGGATCGTAGGCGCCAATGGTGAGCGTGTACGCCTCCTCCGCGGTCTCCAGCGTGACGACGGCGCGAGGCTCCTCCATCCCGTAGGCGGGCCGGGCCTCCTTACCCAGGGGGCGAAGCAGCGTCACTGCCGTTGCGCGATTGAGTAACGTGTTGACGGCCCCCGTGTTGAGCGTCTCCTCGTCGGTGAGCCCCTGAAGCGTCCAGGGGCGGCTCCCTCCCTCGTCTGTCGCACCCTCCTGTGGCAGAAAGACCAACGTGCCGGCGCTGTTCTCTAGAGTGACCTGCATCAGCGCCTCACGCTCCACCCGAAAATAGCCTGTATCCACCCAATTGGAAGGAGTAGCGTCCAACTCCCAGGAGGAGATACTGTTCGTCAAATAGACCTCGTCCTCGCCGTGCAACCGCACGTGCGCCGCGTTGTAACGGGGGGCTGATCCCAGATAAAGCACCTGTCCCGAGCCATCGCTGCGCTCGAAGAGTAGGCGACGCACAAAGTCATCCTCCGCCACCTGCAAGCGGACGTGGCTGCCCGCGGTACGGGCCACCAGCGTCTGCGTATCTATGTTCGCCAGCGCGCTCAACACCGGTTCCACGGCTGCCGCCCGAACGGGGTAGTCGTCCACCTCGGGCAGCACCCATTCGCCATTCTGACGCCGCAGCGTGACCCGCTGCCCGGCATCATCCATCAAGGATAGGTAGACAATGTCGTCAGGATCAAAGTTGGGGAGCAAAGGCTGCCCTGTCCCCAACTCGGCAGAGCGAGGCCAAAAGACGAGCAGGCTTAGCCCCAACTGCACAAGGAGCACAATGGTCAGAAGAAGCTGGTGGCGTTTCATGAGCGCACCTCCGTGGTCAAAGCAGGTTCTCCAAATTCGAAAGTGCCCACCTCCGGCTCGATAAGGGACATCGGGCGCTCGTTCCGCCAACGCCACGCCGAAATGACACCCAAGACCAGCAGAGAGACCACCGCCAGCCCGTAGTTGACGATCTCGGTAAAGGACTGCTGGCTCTCCGTTAACGGATGGAGAAGCCGGGCGGAAGTCCCGCGCACGCGAATACCCAGCAGGTCGGCGTCCTCCGTGGCCCAGGCTACCGCGTTAAGCACGAACTGCAAGTTGTTCAGATAGCGCTCCCCCGTCAGCCGGGAGGAAACCTCAAAGACGATGTCATCCAGAAACTCGGCACTCCCCACCACGAGCAAGCGCGCTCCGGGAGAGGATTGGGCGATGGTCCCCGGCACGCCCTGCGCCTCCCGCTCCTCCTCGGGCAACAGCTCGAGCGGCGAGGGCTGCCCCTGGAAAGCGCTCTCGAAGACCCCTTCTACCATCACAGCCAGAGGGTAGGCGCCTCGTCCTTCACTAACCGGGAAGCCCCACTCAGGGTAGAAGTCGAAGTTGGGCTCGATAGTCGGGTTCTCTGTCACCCACGACTGCGGGCCAGATTCGAGCAGTACGACCACTTCGCGCTCGGCATCGAGAGCTTCGTCCATTGTGATAGGAGACGTCCAGTTCAGCGTAATCGCCGGCAAATTGGAGACGATGGGATGCTCCTTCGCCATCCCCTCCTTCGTCACGTACACGAAGAAGGGATAGTCCAAGGCCTGAATCTCCTGCATCTGAAAGTCGCCCACCTGGCGACTCACGACGACGGGGAAGGGCTCGTTCTGGGGATCGAGGACCAGCACAGGCTCGACCGTGATACCGTAGTGAGCCAAGAGGGTGTCCATCCCCCCCATAAGGGGCTGCAATGCCAGCCCACCGGTAAACTGATCGGGGGTGAGCATGTAGTTGCCGGCAGCGACGATGACCGCCCCACCTCGCATCAGATACTGGTCGATAGCAAACCGCTCCACGTCGGAGAGGTTCTGAGGTGCCACGACGACCAGCACATCCACCTGCGCCGGCACTCGCCCGCTGCTCAGCTCGACCGGCTGCACCTCGTATTCCTGCCGCAGCGCCTCCTCCAGCATGTACCAGGACGAAAGCGGTTGCTGCATCTGCCCAAACATATCCTGTGTGGGGGTCGCCGGGGGGGTCCACAACCCCACCACCTGGAGGAAACCGGTCGCTGCGCGCTTCAACCCCGCTTCGATGGCCGTGCGGACCTCCACCTCGCTGAAATCGCCTGAAGGATAGATCAACTGGGCCTCTTCACCCACCTCTAGCACCATATAAAGATAGTAGGTCTGGTCGGAGAAAAGCGACACCGCAAAAGGTGTCAGGCCATACACCTCATAGAGCTCCTCCCGGCTGACTGGGCTGTTGGGAGCATCGGGATCCACAGTAGTGAAGATGAAGTTGCCCCCCGACTGCTGGGCCAGCTCTCCGGCAACCTTCTCGATAGTCGTGGAAACGTCCGCCAGATAGTCCGGCAACGTTTGAGGAGTGATATAAAGCGTCAGCTCCGCCGGCTCGGGCAGCGAAGCCAACACAGCGTCGCTGCTCTGGAAGCCATAGACCGTCTTCTTGATGGTACTGGTCAGATCGTACTCCAGATTGCGCAGACGCACATCGACCCCGCCCTCGCGTGGGGATTGTACTTCGATCAGGTCCTGGAAGCTCAGGACCTGGCTCTGATCTCCATACTGAATGAGGATGTGGAAATAGGCGTTGACGATGGAAGCTTCGTAGCGGTCGGTGATCTGAAAGGGTGCAGGACGAATGCCGTAGACCTGACCGGCCTCCGCTTCCAGCTCCGGCGCTCGCGCCGGGTCGACGATCTCCAACCGCACCTGGCCCTCTCCTGCCACCTCATACTCCCGCAGCATATCCTTCACCGTAGGGACAAGGGGGGCCAATAACGGATGGGTGCGCTCGCTGAAGTAGCCGCGGATGAGGAGTGGCTCCTGGAGATTGCCCAACAACTCACGCGTGGGCTCCGACAGGGTATACTCCCGGTCCTGGGTCAGATCGAGGCGCAGCCCGTGCAGAGGGTAAGCCCACACGTTGACGAAGATCAGGTTGAGGGCCAGCAAGGCCGAAGTCAGGGAGACACTGCGACGATGCGCCAACGCCCGCTCGCCGGTGCCCCACCCCTGCGCCCGGAGTGAGAGCACATTGAGGGTCAGGAAGACACCCGTGAGCGAAAGGTAGTAGAGCAAGTCGCGGAAGTCCACAACCCCGCGCTGGACACTCTCGAATCGGCTGCCGGCGCCCAGAGCTCGCAACACGTCCCCGACCTCCTGCCCCACAAAGTCCGTCACGCTCGGCGAGCCCACCAGATAAAAGAGGCCGCAGAGCAACACTGTCGAGATGAGCGAGACAATCTGATTGTCGGTGCGTGAGGAGAGGAACAGCCCCATCGCCGTGTAAGCACCCGCCAACAGCAGTGCTGCCAGATAGCCCCCGAAGACCGGTCCCCAATCAAGATTCCCCAGCACTGAAACGGTCAGGGGCAAAAACAGCGTCAACGCCAGGGCCAACGCGACCAGAGCCAGCACCGCCAGGAACTTCCCGGCCACAAGCTGGACCGACGAGACCGGCAGAGTCAACAAAATCTCCAGTGTGCCTGCCCGCTGCTCCTCACTCCACTGCCGCATCGTTAATGCGGAGACCAACAAAATCATCAACACCGGCATCCAGCGGAAGAGGGGCCGCACGTCGGCGATCCCCCTGGCGAAAAAGGCATCGACCCAGAAGAAGACGAAGAGCGTAACGAGCAGGAAAGTCCCGATGAAGATCAATGCCATGGGCGAACCGAAATAACCTCGCAACTCTTTGCGCGTGATGGCCAACATCTGTTTCATCGCTCGCCCCCTCCCTGGCCCGCCGTCGCCAGCTCGTTGAAGACGGATTCCAACGTCCGCACGTCCCGATGTAACTCACGCAAAGGCCACGCCTCTTGCCGGGCCAGCTCATAGATGGCCGGACAGAGGTCGGCATCATCCTGTCGCCGGCTCTGAACCCGAAAAATGGGAAAGCCATCGGGGGCGCGTTCCATTTCAACCTCACGCACACCGGGCAACGCGCGCAGCGCCACGATCACGCCCGCCGGCTCCCGCTCCAGCACCAGGATGGCATCGGCGGTCGCCGCCAGATCTTGAAGGTGGGCATCGGCCTGCACCTCGCCGTTGATGAGGATCACGGCTCGATGACACAACGCTTCGACCTCCGAGAGAATATGGGTAGAGAAGAGGATCGTCGTCTCCTCGGCCAACCGGCGCACTAGGTGACGCACCTCCACAATCTGCGTCGGATCCAAGCCTACCGTCGGCTCGTCAAGGATCAGAATCCGGGGTCGGTGGAGAAGAGCCTGAGCCAGTCCCACCCGCTGCCGGAAGCCTTTGCTCAGATGCGCGATGGGCCGGGTCAGGTGATGCTGAATGCCTGTGGCGAAAATGGCCTCCGAGAGACGGGTTTGCTGCTCGGTCTCGGGAATCGCTCGCAAGTCCGCCATCATTCTGAGATAGGCTTGTACGGAGAGCTCCGGGTAGAGGGGAGCTGTTTCGGGCAGATAACCGATCTGCGCCTGGACAGCCCTGGTGTGCTCCAGCACATCGAGACCATCGATGGTTACCGTCCCCTCGTCGGCCTGCAAGTAGCCCGTCAGAATCTTGAGGATGGTCGTCTTGCCGGCGCCGTTCGGGCCCAACAGGCCCACGATCTCACCCGCACCTATCGAGAAAGAGACCCCTTTCAACGCTTGAATGGGGCCGTAAGATTTTGAGAGATTGGTAACTTCAATCATAGCCGTCACTCCTTACTCTCTATATCAGATACTGAGCCTCACACGTTTATACTCGCCTCACAACCCTCAAAACAAAGGCCATTTTATCCCCAAAAGCTGAGAAAAGCCTGAGACTCTCTAGCTTTTCGAGCTACCGAGAGGGAGGATCTCTCGCCTCCCACAAACCCCTGCTCAAATCGGCAAGCGAGCCCAGGGGTCCATCCAACGGCGAATCATAGTAAAGGGCGCAAAAATGTCAAGGGAAAAAGAGCTACGTAGTTCCAAGGTTTAGAATACGCCACATCTCGAACAAGCCCCTGGGAAAACGTCAGAGTTCGAGGGGCTTATTCTCTTGGAACGGCCTACATTGATTCCGCAGTCTTCACCCGCTCTCCAATTGGCAATCCAGACAGCCATGCTACAATAAGCAGGCAATCATCAGATAAAAGGAGGCACCCATGCAAGCCACCATCGAGAAGGTCGTCAAACGTTCGGGAGACGTCGTACCCTTCAACCGCGAACGAATCACCAACGCTATCTACCGGGCCGCCGTCGCCGTCGGGGGACGGGATCGCGCCACCGCCGAGGCCCTCGCCAACGAAGTCGTCAATACCCTTGAACAGAGCTACCCCCAAAATCAGACCCCTACCGTGGAGGAGATCCAGGACATCGTGGAACAGGTACTCATCGAGCGCGGGCACGCCCGCACTGCCAAAGCCTACATCCTCTACCGGGCCGAACGGGCCCAGCGCCGTCGGCGCCGCGAGGAGGGTCGGTCCCAGCGCGACCCCGAGAACATCCCCTACAAGAAACTCTGGGAAGTCCTCGTCTGGGCCTTGGACCATGACGTGCATAACATCTATCGGCTCAACGAGCGCATCGCCAAGGGGCAGTTTGCCAAAATCGTGCAGGAATCGGATGCGGCCTACGAAAAGCAGATCAAAGAGGCGGCAGACCTCATCGAGCAGCGTCGCGATCAGGTGCGGGTGGTCATCATCGCCGGGCCCTCCTCCTCAGGCAAAACCACGACTACGGAGAAGATCGGGGAGCGCCTGCGGGAAGCCAAATTGAACCTCGTCGCCCTTAACGTCGATAACTATTTCTACGATCTCTCCATGCACCCCCGTGACGAATTCGGCGACTACGACTTCGAGACTCCCCAAGCCCTCGATCTGGAGCTCATCAACGAACATCTGCAGCGGCTCATTGCCGGAGAAGAGGTACGCATCCCCTACTACGATTTCAAGACCGGAAAGCGCCATGCCGAGCAGACACCGATGAAGATTGGGCCGAATGACATCATCCTCATCGACAGCCTCCACGGCCTCTACCCCGCCATGACCGATCAGCTGGGACCCGAACAGAAATTCAAGCTCTACATCGAAACCTTGCTCCAGATGAAAGGGCCGGATAACCAGTTCATCCGTTTCACCGACCTCCGCTTGATGCGGCGCATGGTGCGCGACGCACGCGAACGCGCATACGATCCCCAGCAGACGCTGGAGCATTGGCACTACGTCCGGAGCAGCGAGCTGCGGAACATCATCCCTTACGTCAACACCGCCGACTACATCGTGAATGGCGCCGTGCCCTACGAATTACCCGTCATGCGGGCGCGCCTCTTCCAGCACTTCATGGAGTGGGCGAAGAAGTACGAAGGCGATCCCATGCGGGTGGATGCTTACAGTCGCGCACGACGCGTACACCAGCTGTTGCAGATCACCCTCCCTGTTGAAGATGAGTCCGCCATCCCTGCTACCTCACACATCCGCGAGTTCATCGGGGGCAGCGCCTACGCACTGCACTGAGATGGCACCACGCAAACACGTCACCCTCTACACGGATGGCGCCGCCCTGGGCAATCCCGGGCCGGGGGGCTACGGCGCCGTCCTGCTCTACAACGGCCACCGGAGAGAGCTCTCGGGAGGCTTTCGTCGGACCACCAACAACCGCATGGAACTGCTGGCCGCCATCAAAGGATTGGAAGCCCTGACGGAGCCCTGCAAGGTCACCCTCTATACCGACTCTCAGTACGTCTACAAGGGGATCATGGAGGGGTGGGCCCAGCGTTGGCGGGCCAACAACTGGATGCGGACCCGAAAGGACAAGGCACTGAACGCCGACTTGTGGGCACGACTACTGAAGCTCTGCGAACGCCACGACGTCACCCTCAAATGGGTCAAAGGCCACGCTGGCATTGAAGAGAACGAACGCAGCGACGAACTCGCCTCTCAGGCGGCCCGGCGCACAGATCTACCGCCAGATGAAGTCTATGAACACACCGCTGTTGACTGACATCGAATAGTCCAAACCATACAGTAAGTCGGAATGGCCAGAGGGAGGTATAGATGACCTTACGAATCGTGACGGACAGCACCTGCGACTTACCTGCTGCCCTCATCGACAAATATCGGATCACCGTCATCCCGGTTTACATCAATGTGGGCGATAGAAGCTATCTAGATGGCGTGGATCTCACTCGCGAGGAATTCTACACCCAACTCCCCCACTATCCAGAACAGCCCCAAACGGCTTCGCCCTCAGCTACCGCTTTCCAGACCGCTTACGAGCGACTCACCCAGGAGGGCGCCACAGCCATCCTCTCGATTCACATCGCCGCCTCCTTGAGCGGGACTTCAAATGCGGCGCGGTTGGGTGCCCAGGCAGCCCGCTCGGCCCCCGTCATCCCTTTCGACTCGGGCCAGTTCAGCCTGGGGCTGGGATTCCAAGTGCTGCAAGCTGCACGACAGGTCGAAGCAGGACTCTCCGGGGCGGAGATCATAGAACACCTCAAAGACCAGAGAACTCGCACTTACATGTTCGCAGTCGTCGATACCTTCGAGTACCTGCGTAGAAGCGGGCGGGTTAGCAGGATTCAGGCGGGCCTCGGAGAGATCCTCAAGATCAAGCCCCTGCTCACCATGCACAACGGTGAGGCTCGCGCCGATAAGATTCGCACCCGAAAGCGCGCCCTGGAGCACATCATCGAACGAACCGAGGCGCTGGCGCCACTGACCCAGCTTGGCTTCTACTACACCGATGATCGCTCCCTGGCAGAAGAGCTGAAGGCACGATTGCGCCACCTTCAGCCAGCAAAGGAGATGATCTACTCCATGCGCATCACCTCGGCAGTAGGGGCCCATGTGGGGCTGGGCGGGGTGGGGCTCGCGTGCGTGACCAAGCAACGCTGAAGGACACGAATCGAACCCTATCCCAGTTGAAACACCCGAAAAGCGCCCGGAAGCACGTTCCGGGCGCTGCTATAAGGGCTGCTCTTGGCGATGACCTAC
>NPIE01002883.1_pt1 | contig 28617 bp, 24 predicted proteins | sample 8637661 | NCBI WGS metagenome assembly NPIE01 (sample SAMN07420842, study PRJNA396082) | bioreactor metagenome | isolation source: sample BA12 brine-fed electro-methanogenic bioreactor BA | place: Japan: Kochi | collected 2016-12-09 | reverse complement strand
GGCCACAATGTTGGCCAGACCGATATGGGAGACCTTGATCAGGCGTTTGCCGATGAAAAAGGTCACCGGAGCCATCTTGTACAGGATGGCCATGGGCGTGCCGGCCAGAGCGATCTGCAGAGTCACGGTCCCGGAGACGGTAATGACCGCATCACAGGCATTGGCCACGTCGTAGATATCGTCCTCAACCAGCGTGACCGGCAGGTTAACCTTCCCCATATACCTTTCCAATGCGTGCCTGCCCAAAGAGGAGGCCACCGGCAGAAGAAACTGCACCTCTGGCAAATGCTGCCTGATCCGCTGCGCTGCACCCAGAATCGTATCGAAGTTGTAACGCAGCTCATTATGGCGACTGCCTGGGAAAAGGCCTACGGTGGGGATCCCTGTCTGCAGGCCATGTTTCTGAAAAAAGTCCGCCGGGTCCTGACCGATGCCGAATTCGTCAAGCAGAGGATTGCCCACATATTCGACGTCCATATCCTGGCCATCATAAAAGGCCGGTTCAAAGGGCAGGATCGCTGCGAGCCGGTCGACGACCCGGGCAATCTTCTTGACTCTCTTCCGCCGCCAGGCCCAGACCTGAGGGCTCACATAGTACAACACCGGCACCCGAGCCCTTTGAGCCTGTCGGGCCAAACGCAGATTAAAGTCGGGAAAATCTATCAGAATCAGCACGTCGGGGCGCTGCTCACCCAAAAGGATCTTTTTCAGTCGGTTAAAGGCACGGTAAATAACGGGAAAATGACCGATGACCTCGACCAGACCCATCACCGAAATCTCTTCTCCCGGGATCAGAATCTCGCACCCCGCCTCTGCCATTCTCTGGCCGCCAACGCCGAAAAAGGACAGCCCCGGGTCAATCTCCCGCGCAGCTTTGATCAGGTTGGCTCCATGCAGGTCGCCGGAGGCCTCCCCGGTGACAATCATGGCCGTGCGTTTTTCGCCCCGCATAGGGCTTGCGTCATTGCTCATGGAACCTGCCATCGGCCTACTTCAAAGCGCCCCGAGCAGAACATCGCAAACCCTGTCGATCTGGGCTACGGTCAGCTCCGGGTACATCGGCAGGGAAAGGACTTTGCCGGCCACCTCTTCGCTGACCGGCATCGAAATGCCGGCACATTCAGCCGCGAACACCTCCTGCTGGTGCAGAGGAATGGGATAGTAAACGGCCGATGCGATCCCCGCTTCGCCAAGCGCCTTGTGAATGGCGTCTCTTGCCTCGGTGAGAATGGTGTACTGGTGGTAGACGTGCATTCCCTTACCGTCCTCCGCAGGGGGGAGAACACCGCTGCCCCTGAGTCTGGCCGTGTAATGGTGTGCGTTGCGCCGACGGAGTTCGTTGTAGGAATCAAGGTGTTTAAGCTTGGTCCGCAAAACCGCGGCCTGCAAATCGTCGAGTCGACTGTTAAAACCAATCACCGAGTGGTGATACCGCTGACGGCTGCCGTGATTGCGATAAACCAGTACCCTTTCGGCGACCCTGTCCTGATTGGTGATGATCATGCCGCCGTCGCCGTAACATCCGAGGTTTTTGCTCGGGAAAAAGGAAAAGCACCCCAGGTCCCCATAAGAACCGGATTTTTTTCCCCCATACTCGGCCCCGAAAGACTGGGCGCAATCTTCAATCAGCTGCAGGTCATATTTGCGGCAGAGTTCGGCAATAGGGGCCATATCGGCAGGCTGGCCGAACAGATGGACGGGCAGTATCGCCCGGGTTTTTTCGCTAATCGCTTCCTCGATGAGTGAAACATCGATATTGAAGGTGTCCGGACAGATATCGACAAAAATCGGTTTCGCCCCGACATAAGCGATGGCTTCGGCTGTTGCAATAAAGGTGAAGGGCGTGGTGATCACCTCATCGCCTTCGCCAATCCCGGCAGCCAGCAGAGCCAGATGCAAGGCATCGGTGCCGGATGCAACCCCAACGGCATGCTTCACGCCGCAGTAGGCGGCGATCTCCTCCTCCAGCGCCTTGCCCTGCGGCCCCATGATGAAATGCGTTGAGTCAAGGACAGACCGCATGCCGGTTTCTATCTCTTGACGTATTTTTTCGTACTGAACCTTGAGATCGACCATCGGAATGTTCATATCGACAACCCCTTTCAGCCAGGTTATAAAAAACGAAAAGCGAGGCCCGCATTGGCAGACCCTCGCCCGTTCAGTTGTTCTTCACGATCGTGGCAACTTACGGCGTGACTTCATGCCAGAGCTTGGTATTGATCTGCAGAGCAAGCTCCAGGGCACGCTTACCGTCCTCGCCGGAGACAACCGGCGCGGATCCCTCCTTAACGGCTGTCACGAAAGAGCGAACCTCAGCCATCAAGGCGTCTCCCTGTTCAAAACTCTTCTGTTCTACCGAAATATTCGGCAACCCGGGGATCATGCTCAACCCCGGCTGTTTTCGGTAGATGGCAATCTGCCGGGCCTGATAGTCGATGGAGATATAGGCGTCGGCCTGGAAAATGCGGATTTTACGAACCCCCTCCCGACTCACCCGGCTGGCGGTAACGTTGGCCACGCAGCCGTTTTCAAACTGCAGCCGGGCGTTGGCAATATCGACCTCGTCCGAGAGAACGGGTACGCCCACCGAATTAACCAGTTTTATCGGCGAACGGACCATGCTGAGAATGATATCGATGTCGTGAATCATCAGGTCAAGGACGACATTGACATCGGTCCCCCGGGGCTTGAACGAGGCTAGGCGCTGAGACTCGATGAACTGGGGTTTGTTGAGCACTCCCTCAAGGGCCATCACCGCAGGATTGAAACGCTCCAAATGCCCGACCTGAAACACCAGCTGCCGTTCACGGGCCAGCTCGATAAGCTCGTCGGCCTCGGCAACGGTCTGGGTGATCGGTTTTTCAAGCAGGATGTGGCAGTTCGCTTCCATGCAGGCCTTGGCCACCGAATGATGAAACTGAGTGGGCACCACAATGGAAACGAGATCAACCTGATCGAGAATCTGCCGAAAATCCGTGTACGCGGTGGTCCCCACCTCAGCAGCCACCTCTTCTGCCCGATCACGGTCTGCATCGACCACCGCCACCAGGTCGACACCCTCAAGTCCGGCATATTTCTGTGCATGAAACCGCCCAAGGTAGCCAACCCCGATGACGGCGGCGCGAAGCGTATCCAATCGTCCCATAAAATACCCTGCCTCAGCGGGCAATGCCCCGCTGGCTGTTACGAATAAACTCCATAAACACCGTCAGTTCAGGAGTCATCTCGATTTCGGCCTCCATCCTCTCAAGGGCCTCATCCACCCGCAGGCCGGATCGAAACATGAGTTTATAGGCCTGCTTGAGGCCACGGATTGCCGAATCGGAGAATCCTCGCCGCTTGAGCCCAACCAGATTAAGGCCGACGGTTTTAGCCCGATCCCCTTGGGCGATGGTATACGGAGGAACATCCTGGGTAACCATGGCGCCACCGCTGATCATCACATGGCAGCCGATTTTGGAGAACTGGTGAATCGCCGACAGGCCACCCAGGATGGCGTGATCGTCCACTTCAACGTGGCCGGCGAGGGTTGACCCGTTGGCCAGAATCACCCGGTTGCCGACAATACAGTCGTGAGCGACATGGGAATAGGCCATGAACAGGTTATCGTTGCCGATGACGGTCTCGCCACCGCCGCTTTCCGTCCCCCGGTGAAGGGTTACGAATTCGCGGATCGTATTCCTGTCGCCGATGCGGAGCAGGGTTTTTTCACCATGGAATTTGAGGTCCTGAGGGACCGCGCCAACCGATGCGAACTGAAAAATTGTGTTGTCCTTGCCAATTTCAGACGGCCCTTCGATCACCGCATGGGGGCCGATTTTCGACCCGGAGCCGATGGAGACGAGATCTCCGATCACGGCGTACGGACCTATTTCCACATCCGCTTCGACCTGCGCTCCAGGATGCACTATGGCTGTTGAATGAATCATAAGAATTCTCTTTTTATCGATCGGCAAAGGTCGCCTTGAGATCGGCCTCGGTCACCAGAACATCATCGACAAAGGCCCTGCCCTTGAAACAGTAAAGACCGCGGCGACAGTTGACCATTTCCATTTCCATGCGCAAAACGTCACCGGGAACCACGGGTTTACGGAAACGGGCGTTATCGATACCGACAAAGTAGGTGACCTTGTCCCGGCCCACCTTGTCGGTCAAGATCGAAAGCAGTCCACCGACCTGAGCCATGGCCTCGATGATCAGGACCCCCGGCATTATCGGGTGGCCGGGAAAGTGGCCCTGAAAGAAAGGTTCGTTGATCGTCACATTCTTGATGCCGACGATGCGCTTGCCCTCTTCGATTTCAACGATCTTGTCCACCAACAGGAAGGGGTAGCGGTGCGGGAGCATTTCCATGATCTGCTGGGTGTCGAGAACCATCCTCATGACCTCTCTTTTATTTGCTTCTCTAGTTCTTCGAGTTTGTGTTTCAAGGTGCTGACTTCCTTACGCAATTCAGGAAGTTTGACAAAGGACATGGAAGCCTTGAGCCACTCTTTATGCGGCAGCAGCGGGGCGCCGCCGAGGACCTGATTGGAGGCCACATCTTTGGTCGCGGCGCCTCGGGCAACGATCGTCACATTGTCACCGATCTTCAAATGTCCCGTGGTGGCCGCCTGCCCTCCAAAGGTGCAGTGCCTGCCAATCACCGTGCTGCCGGAAATCCCTACCTGGGAAACCATGATCGAGTCCTCGCCGACATCGCAGTTATGTCCGATCTGCACCAGATTGTCGATCTTGGCACCCCGCCGGATCCGGGTAACCTCCAGGGCGGCCCGGTCGATGCAGGTTGCCGAACCGATCTCAACATCATCTTCGAGCTCGACAATTCCGATCTGAGGGATTTTAAAATATCCCGATCCATCCGGAGCATACCCGAACCCGTCGGAGCCGATAACCGCAAGGGGTTGCAGAATAACCCGGTTGCCGAGGCGGCACCCTTCCCTTACCACGGCATTGGCGTGAAGCGTGCAGTCCTGCCCGACGACCACGTCATCATAAAGGACCACGCCGGGATAAAGGATGGAGCCCTTCCCCACCCGGGCCCGTTCACCGATAATGCATCCCGGATGGACGGTGGCACCCTCCGCAACCGTTGCACTGGCAGCCACGACGGCTCCATCCATAACCCCTTTGGCTTCGGGTCGTTGTACCTGAAGGTGGGTCAGCACCTTGGCGAAGGCAAGATAGGGGTTAGCGCAGACAATCTGGGCCATGGGCAGGGTATCAAGCGCCTCGGACAGAATGACCGCCGAGGCTTCGGATGTCCCAAGCCCGGGTAGAAATTTAGGATTGGAGATAAAGGTGATATCCCCCCGCCCGGCTTTGTCGACAGACGCCAGGCGATCGATTTTCAGCTCGGGATCCCCAATAACTTCTCCCCCCACCAGTGTCGCCAAGTCTCTGAGTGTCGCCACGGCCTGCTCCTTAAGGGATTAATTGCCCTTCTCTTTCTGAAAATTCGCATCGTACTTGCTGATCAGTTTTTCGGTAAGGTCAATCGATTCATCGGCATAAAGAACCGAGCTTTCGGACTTTTCAAGAATAATGGTGTAGCTTTCATTCTTGCCGATTTCCTTGAGAACATTGAAAAGGTTCTCAAGAATCTGCCGGGTAAAATCGGCGTCCTTTTGCTGAAGCTCCTCTTGGATATCCTTCGTAAATCTTTGAAATTCTTTGAGCTTCTGCTGATAATCCCGTTCCTTGTTGGCACGGGCATCCTCTGAAAGCAAAACCGCCTGCTTTTCAAGCTCTTCCTTCAATTTCTTGAGTTCTTTCTGCCGACTGTCAATCGTCCCTTCATATTCCTTGACCCGAGCGGCAATCTTATCCTTGGCTTCCTTTCCGGCCTGGGAAAGATTCAACGCTTTTTGGAGGTCGACGTACCCGATCCTGGTTTCCGCCCCAAAGGCCGGGACGGTGGTCAACAGTGCAATGACGATCAAGATTCCGAGAATTCGCTTCATTAACGCTCTCCTTGAAATTACGTATAGTGGTTAGAAAAATCGACCAATGGAAAATTCAAAATTACTGTTGTCTTCGTCCTCACGGGGATCAAGATTGTATCCCCATTCCAGCCGCAACGGACCCATCGGGCTGAACCAGCGGATGCCGGTTCCGACACTGTAGCGCATATTGGAAAAATATTCCTCATCTTCCGACCAGGCATTGCCGGTATCGAAAAAGACCAGCCCCTTCAGCCCCAGGTCCTTGATAATGGGGAAAACGTATTCAAGGTTGAAAAAAGCCTCCTTGTTGCCGCCGATAAATTCGAAATCTTCACCAGCCGAACCGATCGGAATTCCCGTATTGGGATCAACCCCTTGAGAGGATCGCCGCACCCTGGGACCGACTTCCCGCGAATTGAAGCCGCGCAGGGAGTTGATGCCGCCAAGGAAAAATCGTTCGTCGATGGGAACATCCTCGCCACCTATTCGCTGCACATACCCCAACTGGCCGTGTGCGGAGAAGACAGTTCCCCATTTAAAAGGAAAAAAGTGCCTGTAGTCGAGAATATATTTGCTGAATTTCTGGGTGCCTCCGAGCCCAGCGAACTCGATGGACCCCTCGGCCACATACCCCTTTGATGGGTCGAGACGGTAATCGGTGGTATTACGGGTCAGGGAGCCGGAAAGGGAGGACAGAGTCGAGGTACCTTCCTGGTCGCGAATGAACAGAGAAGCTTCATCATCGACATCGAGAATCTCCTTTTCCTCGTAGCGATAGATGAAGAAAGCCCGATTATCTTCTCCCAAGGGAAAGCCAAGCTTGATGTCCCCGCCGACCGTCTTTTTGGTGAAGTCCGTCCACTCCCTTTCGGTCTTGTAAACGTCGAAGCCAAGAGACAGGTTCTTGTCGAGAAAGTAAGGTTCGAGCAGTCCCACCGTATACGTGGTGCTTCTACCACCGAATGAGCCGGAAAGATTGAGTTTCAGCCCCCTGCCCAGAAAGTTTTCCTGGGAAACCGACCCCTGGCCGATAATACCGTCGACGGAGGAATAACCGGCACCGAGGCTGAAAGTACCCGTCGGCCGTTCCTTGACCTCGACATTGACGTCCATGTGGGCCGGATCGCCGGCTTTGGCTGTTGAAACATTGACTTCTTCAAAAAAACCCAGATTGTTGATCTTACGACGGCTCTCCTTGAGCTGGGTGGCACTGTAAAGATCGCCCTCGGCCAGTTTCATTTCCCGGCGAATGACCTTGTCTCGGGTTTTGGTGTTTCCGGTAATCCGGATCTGATCGATATGGACCTGAATCCCCTGCTCGATATCGAATTTGAGGCTCACCAAATGCTTTTCCGGGTCAATACTGGTCAACGGCGAGACGTTGACGTAGGCGTACCCCTGGTCGGCATAAAGGTCGTTGACTGAGAAAACATCGGAGCGCAACTGTTTGCGGCTGAAAACATCCCCCGGACGGAGCTTGATCAGCTCAAGTATCTCTTCCTTGCTCTTCAGCAGATCTCCCTGAACATCAACCTCCCCGACCCGAAACTGATCCCCCTCCTCGACTTCAATGAGAAGAGTCAGCAACCGCTGGTCTTCGGACAGGGTGACCTGGGGTTGCTTGACTTTAACCTGCACATACCCCTCGTTGTAGTACTGGTCGGCAATGATTTCGAGGTCGTTCTGCAGCATCTCCTCCTGATAAGTACCACGGCCGGTCAGCCACGAAAGAAACCAGCGCTCCTTGGTAACCATGACTTTCTTCAACTGCTTGTCGGAGAAAACCTTATTCCCCTCGAAAGAGATCGTGTCGACCAGAACCTTTTCGCCCTCTTCGATCTGGAAGATTATCGAGGCCTCGTTCTGATCGTTTATCTCGATCTCAGGGTCAACCTGAGCAGCATAGAATCCTTCTTCGAGATAGGCATCCTTGATCGCCTTGACGCTGCGGTCCACAGCGCCCGGGTCATAAATGTCCGGGGTTTTCAACACAACCAGGCCTGTTAGTTTGTCCGTGGAAAGTTCCTTGTTGCCTTCAAACTCCACCTTCCGGACCAAGGGTCGCTCTTCGAGCCGATAGATCAGTATCGTGGCGCCATTGCGCTCGCTGACCTCCGCCTGAACATCCTTGAAACGGCCGAGTTTGTATATGGCGCGGATATCGGCGTCGATGTCCTCCATGGACACGCTTTGCCCGGGGGCCGTAGAAATCACGGACCGGATGGCGCTGGTTTCTACCCGACGGTTGCCCTCGATGACCACATCGCTGAATTGATACGACTGAGCCAAGGCCAGCCCAATGGACCCCCCAATCAGCAAAACCAGGGTGACAAAAACCCTCATGCGCATGCAACATATCTCCGTCGGGTACCGCTGTTGAAGCTTAAATCGAACAATTATAAGTAACCCCACCGGGGGTGTAAATTAAATTCGGGCCGAGCCTAGCTCCTGATCAGGCCGTCCTCGATATGCACGATCCGGTCAAGTCTGGCGGCCAGGGTTTCGCTGTGCGTCACAATAACCATGGTTAATCCATGAGCTTGGTGAAGGTGGTGCAGCAGTCGATAGATTTCATCGGTCGTTCCGCTGTCCAGGTTGCCCGTCGGCTCATCTGCCAACAGCAGTCGAGGCGACATGACCAGGGAACGGGCAATCGCCACGCGCTGCTGTTCACCACCCGAAAGCTGGCCGGGTTTATGGGTCAGCCGGTGCCCGAGACCAACCTCCTTGAGCAACACTTCGGCCTTTCCCGCCGCCTCTTTGGGGCCCTTACGGGAAATCAGGGCAGGCATCATGACGTTTTCCAGGGCGGAAAATTCGGGCAGCAGCTGATGAAACTGAAAAACGAAGCCGACGGTACGATTCCGGAAATGATCCATCGCGGCGCCCTTGAGAGCGAAAATGTCGCTCCCCTCAAAAAGGACGGAACCTGATGTGGGGTGATCGAGCCCACCGAGAATATGCATAAGGGTGGTTTTGCCAGCGCCGGAGGTACCGACCACCGCCACCCGCTCGCCATTGCCGATGGTCAAATCGATTCCTTTGATGACATCCACCTGCCCCTGGCCGGCGGCAAAACTTTTGGTTAGCCCCTTGATTTCAATCACGGCACTCTCCGACCTATTCGTAGCGCAACGCCTCGGCGGGATCCATCTTCGAAGCTCGCCAGGCCGGATAAATAGTAGCCAGCAGTGAAATTGTCATAGCCACCGCCATAACCGCCATCACATCGGAAGGGTTAACCACCGAAGGGAAATGATCCATGCCATAGACGCTTTGGTCAAATATCTTGACGTGAAGCAGTCCTTCGAGCCCCTTGATGATAGGGTCGGCGTTTTTTGCCACCAGCAGGCCCAGCAGCGTACCAAGACCGGTCCCGAGGATGCCGATGATGAAACCCTCGAGGACAAAAATCTTCATCACGCTCTGCGAAGTGGCGCCCATGGCCCGGAGGATGGCAATGTCCTTATGTTTTTCCATAACCACCATAATGAGGGTGGTCGCGATATTGAAGGCGGCCACCAGCACAATAATCCCCAGCACGATAAATAGCCCGAGCTTCTCGAGTTTGAGAGCGGAAAGGAAGGATCCGAAAAGATCCTCCCAGGAGCGGACCACGAGGGGGTAGTTGAATGCCCGTCGCAATTGCGAGGCAACCAGGTTGGCATGGTCGAAAGTGTCCACCTCGACTTCTATCCCGGAAATCTTATCGACAGAATCGAAGAAAACCTGGGCCTGATCCATGGCCACATAAGCAAAATAGGTATCGAGAAAGCCGCCACGCTGACTGAAGATGCCGACCACCCGGAAGGGCTTCATCTTAGGAATCATGCCGAAAGGGGTGATGGTGAACATGGGGGGAATGACATTGACCGCATCACCGATGGCAACCCCCAGGGAGGTGGCGGTGTCGAGGCCGATGACAATGCCCGGCATGGACGCCTGGTCATCAAAGAGCAGATCCTCGACATTCTGCTGGTCAATTGTCAGAAACTTCTGCTGAAAGACCTTGTGCCCGGCCTCGATTCCCTTGACGTTGACCGCAGCGACGTTGCGCTGGGACAACAGCATCGCCTCCTTGGAAACGAAGGGGCTGGCGGCGACGATGTCTGGGGCGGTGGCTCGCGCCTTTTCGACCACCTGAGAATAGTTTTCGATCTCCGCGCCGTGCTGCTGGATCAGCACGTGAGGTATGTTGCCCAGAATCTGCTGCCGGACACCGTCGTGAAATCCGGTCATAACCGCCAGAACCACGATCAAGGCGGCCACGCCGAGAGTAACACCGGCAATGGAGATGAACGATATGACGGAAATGAATGTCTGCTTGCGCTTGGCCCGAAGGTAGCGCAGGCTGACAAACCACTCGTAGCCCATGGAGATTCCTTTAGAGCCTGAAAAGCGGTAGAGACGACCGGCAGCGCATCGGGCGCGGTGCGCCAGGCAGGAAGGATTGCCGGGTCATTCTCTCACCTGGCTTCGGGGCGCAACTGCGGGAAAAGAATGACATCGCGGATCGAAGGGGAATTGGTCAGCAACATCACGAGCCGGTCAATCCCGATCCCCTCTCCAGCCGTGGGCGGCAATCCATATTCAAGAGCCCGGATATAATCGTCGTCCATCGCATGGGCCTCTTCGTCGCCAGCCTCCTTTTCAGCCAGCTGCTTCACGAAACGCTCTTTCTGGTCGATCGGATCGTTAAGCTCCGAGAACGCGTTGGCAAGTTCCCGTCCGACGATGAAGAGTTCGAAACGGTCTACCACCTCGGGGTTGGCCTCATTTTTTCGCGAAAGGGGTGAGACCTCAGTCGGGTACTCGGTGACGAAAGTGGGATTCCACAGGTTGGGTTCGGCGACCTCGTCAAACAGTTCGGTGAGCAACTTGCCGTAGCCGACATTCTTGTCCAGCTCGAGGCCGAGGCTTGCAGCATATCGAAAGGCCTGTTCCCGATCCTCAAGGATGGCGGGATCGATCTTGCCATACCTGACAATGGCCTCCTTGACGGTCAGCCGATCCCAGGGGGGCGTCAAATCGACCTCTCGGTCTCCGTAGGGAAAAACCAGACTGCCCACCACCTCGCTGGCGACATGACAGATCAACTCTTCGGTCAGGTCCATCAGGTCGTTGTAGGTGGCGTAGGCCTGATAGAACTCCATCATGGTGAATTCGGGGTTGTGCTGAATGGAAATCCCCTCGTTGCGGAAATTGCGGTTGATCTCGAAAACCCGCTCGAAACCGCCGACCACCAGGCGCTTCAGGTATAACTCGGGGGCGATCCGCAGGAACAGGTCCATCTTCAGAGTATTGTGATGGGTTGTGAAGGGCTTGGCGGTGGCGCCACCGGCGATGGGCTGCATCATCGGCGTCTCGACCTCAAGGTAGTCCCGCCGCTGCATGAACTCGCGGATCAGACCGATGATGCGGCTGCGTTTCTGGAAAACCTCCCTGACCTCGGGGTTGACCATCAGATCGACATAGCGCTGCCGGTAGCGGATCTCCACATCGGTCAAGCCATGCCATTTTTCGGGCAACGGCTGCAGGGATTTGGTCAAAATCCGGATCTGATCGGCCCGCAGCGACAGCTCACCGGTTTTGGTGCGAAACGGCTCGCCTGTAAAACCGACGACGTCGCCCAGGTCAAACTTTCGAAACTTATCGAACAACTCCTCGCCGACCCTGTCGCGGGCCACATAAACCTGAATCCGCCCCTTGCGATCCTGAACCTGGATGAAGGCGGCCTTGCCGAAATCACGGCGGGCCATAACGCGTCCGGCGAGGACATACCTCTGGCCACAACCCTCCAGGGTTTCGGCGTCATGATTTTCATGGGCGGCAATTACGTCGGCGGTGGTATGATCAACGGGAAAATCGTTGGCGTAGGGGTTGGTTCCCTGCTCCCGGAGTTCCTCCATTTTCTTGCGGCGCTGCAAGAGAATTTCGTTAAGTTCTTCCATAAATTCCAATACCTTTCGTCCCTGATCTACAAGGGAGTTACCTTATACTCCGGGCCAGGGCAAGTCAAGGGAAAAGGGGGGCGCCAATGCCCGTCAAAGAGCCGCCAAAATGAAGGGGGACGCCCCCACCAGGCAGCGCCCCCATGTTCCAGCTTAATACCAGAATCTCGAATCTTTTCAAAAACTTCTTGCTTTCCGTCGTGCTACTCAGACAACGTGGTAAACTCCAGCGAAAACAAGTTTTCGGCGACACTGTCACCGCGAATGTCCCTTGCCACAAGATCCTCGCCCCCCTCCTCTACTGCTACTCTCGCAAGGGTGACCTTGTAGGTCTCGCCTGGCGAAAGAGGCGAGTCGGGAATAAATATATATTTCCTCCCATCAGCCGGATCGAGACTACCGGTACCGGCTACCACGGTTTCCTTATCCCCTTCGGCAACCACCTTGAAGCTCTCCCCGGCCACCAAGGAGCTTTCATCCATCAACTCGCTAAAGGTCACGCCGATGGTGGAATCGAGCGGGACATTCAGGGAGCCGACCCGAGGCTCGGTGCTTGTGACAAACGGCAAGAGACCATCGCGGGCAAGGATGAACTGTCCGACGGAAGCTTGCTCCCCCTGGCTGGCAGTGATGGTAAGAAGGTTCTTTCCGGCCACCAGGTTCGAGACCGCGACCTCCCACCCCGTCAAAGCGACAGGAAAGATCGGTTCTCCAGCCTCGGCGGAAGTATCGATCTGCGCCGTGACTACCGCACCAGCTGAAACGGTACCCGTAACGACAACGTTATCGCTCTTGGTGGGAGATTCCGCGGTGACGGTCAATTCGGGAACAGAATCAACAACCTCGATCAATTGGTTTACTGTTTGGGCGTTGTTCAAAGCATCGGCGGCGGTAACCTCAAGGGTTGTATCTGATAGCAGACCATTGATGTGGCAGGTCCAGATATCGCCGTCCACGACCGCCTCGCAGAGACTGGCACCGGCGCTATCGGCAACCGTGACGAAAGCCCCTGTTTCAACGGTTCCGCCGATGGTTTGAACTATCCCGGAGGGCAGCGGGGTTATGAACTGTTCGATGGTAACTGACGGCGGCAGGGTGTCCACAATGATCGAAAAAACCAGCAGCCGACTGTTGCCGATATCGTCGGTCGCGGTAACGGTTAGCGTGTTAACCCCTTCGGCAAGGCCGGACAAGGCCGTTTCCCAGGTTGTCGCACTCGGGCGGACAATCGCCCCCACGGTTGCCTCGGAGGAAATGGTGACTTCGACCTTTGCTCCGGCTTCGACGGTTCCGCTTAAGGTCAATGCAGTCAGAGTGGTCGGCGAAGGGACGGGCTGGATACTCACAGCCGGGGGAGTTTCGTCGTTCTCCGACGACCCGCAACCGGCAATGGAAAGGACTGCCAGCATGAAAATAAGGAACACTGCTTTCAACCGATAGACATTCATATTCATTTCCCTGAGCCAGCGAAGCGTCACGACTATTAAGATTTACCGCTCAACAGATAGGCCTCGATGAAGCCCTCGATCTCGCCGTCCAGCACCGCATCGGTATTGCCGACCTCATATCCGGTCCGGTGATCCTTGACCATCCGGTAGGGATGCAGAACATAGGAGCGGATCTGGCTGCCCNNCAGCACGTAGGAACGGATCTGGCTGCCCCAGCCGATCTCCTTTTTCTCGCCGGAGATGGCCGCGGCCTCCTCCTCCTTTTTGCGCACCTCAAGCTCGTAGAGACGGGCCTTGAGCTGCTTCAGGGCCGTGGCGCGGTTTTTGTGCTGGGAGCGTTCGTTTTGACAGGCGACGACGATGCCGGTCGGCACATGAGTGATTCGGATTGCCGAATCGGTCTTGTTGACGTGCTGCCCCCCGGCCCCGCTGGAACGGTAGGTGTCGACCTTGAGATCCTTTTCGTTGACTTCGACCTCGATGTCATCGGAAAGCTCGGGAAAGACAAAGACCGAGCAAAAGGAGGTATGACGCCGGGCATTGGAATCAAAAGGCGAGATCCGCACCAGGCGGTGAATCCCCATTTCGGCTCGCAGGTAGCCATAGGCATAATCCCCTTCGACGGTAAAGGTCACCCCTTTGACCCCGGCTTCTTCGCCCGGCTGGTAATCGGTGATTTCAGTACGGAACCCCTTCTTTTCGCAGAAGCGCAGGAACATGCGCAGCAGCATCTCGGCCCAGTCCTGCGCTTCGGTTCCCCCGGCGCCGGCGTTGATGCTGACAATGGCATTGTTGGCGTCGTGCTCGCCGGAAAGCATTCGGGCAAATTCCATCTTTGCCACTTTCTGCTCCAGCTCCGGCAGCAGGCTCCGCACCTCTTTCAGAGTGTCCTCGTCCTCACCTTCCTCGCCCAGCTCGGCCAGAACCTGGAGGTCTTCCAACTCTTGGGCCGCGGCCTCCCAGTCTTCCACAACCTTCTGCAACCGGGTCCGTTCCTTGAGCAGTTCCTGGGCCTGGTCACCCTGGTTCCAGAAATCGGGCCGGGCAATCTCAGCCTCGAGTTCGGCTACGCGCTCTTTTTTGCCATCGACGTCAAAGGTACCCCCTCAGCTCATCGAGCTTGACCTGAAGGTCCTTCATGATTTCGTTTTCTTCGCGGAACATGACATTTCCCCCTGTGTGGTTTAAGGATGGGGATTATAGCGATTGGGGCAGTATTCGGCAAGCCCTCATTGAACTGCCCGGGTCACCCCGAAATCTTATCTTCTGCCGGCATCCGTCGGCGGGTGCGCACCAGCCACCAGATGCTCAAGATCAGAAACAGGCCAGGCATAAAATCGCCTGCCCGGGTATAAACCGTCGTCGCGGCTCCGAACCCGACGCGACCGGTTAAAAACCGGTTTTCAAAAAGCGGGGTCTGGCCGGTAATCTTTCCAGAAGGGGCAATAAAGGCCGTTATTCCCGTGTTGGCAGCACGAGCCACCCAGATACGATTTTCCACGGCGCGAAACCGGGTCATGGCCAGATGTTGATAGGGAGCGGAGGAACGACCGAACCAGGCGTCGTTGGTGATATTGACCAGCAGATCGCTCCCCGTGCGCACGTAATCCCGGGCCAGCTCTGGAAAGATCCCTTCAAAACAGACCAGAACGCCGATCTGGTGCCCATTCAGAGGCAGGGGGCTGACGGTGCCCGGGGAAAAATCACCGATCCCGACCACGAGCTTGTCGATAAACGGCAAAAACGGTGCCAGCGGCACATACTCCCCAAACGGAACCAGGTGGATTTTATCACTGCGGCCCAGCACTCCCCCCTTGCCCGATAACAGAAAGGCGCTGTTCAAATATCGATATCTTCGGTTCTCAATTTCGTAGGCTGGGCTGCCGAAAAGCAGATAGGCGCCAGTTTTTGCCGCGGTCTCCACCACCGCCTTACTCAAAGGCCCCCCGTCCTGAAAATAAAACGGGGTGGCGCTCTCGGGCCAGACAATCAGCTCGATGGGCTCATCGATTGCGGAACGGAGGGAAAGGTCCTGATACGTTTCGACAGTTCGGTGCTGATTGGACGGATCCCACTTAACCGACTGATCGATATTGCCCTGGATCATTGCGGTAGACAACGTCTCGGCCCGGCTATCCAGATCCTGTTCCAGGCGCCAGTATCCATAACCAAGATTCGCGAAAAAAAGAGCCGCGGAAACCGCGATACCCATCCAAGGGACATGGCTGGCGGATTTCTCTTTGAAGGCAGGCCAGCATTCAGCCAGAGAGGCATTGGTGAGAATGAGAAGAAAACTCAGACCATAGACTCCGAACAGGTCGGCAGACTGGATAACGGCAAGATGGCTTTGCTGGGAATAACCCAGTGTCGCCCAGGGAAATCCCGAAAGGAAAAACGAGCGTACAAACTCAAGGGCTACCCACAGAACCGGCAGGGTCAGAACAATCGAGAGTTTCAGTTTTTCCCGAAGCCGGCATGCCGCCCAGGTTGCAGCCCCAAAAAACAAAGCCAAGTAAAAGACCAACAGCAGATAAGCAACCAGAGAAAAAACCGGAGGCAAGCGACCGTAGGTGGTCATGACGATGTTCAGCCAGTACAGAACCAGACCGAAAAAGCCCACCCCGGCAGAGAAACCGCTGCGAAAAGGGCGGGCGGACATGACCCTGAACAACGGAATCAATGCCACCCAAGCCACCGCAGCCAGTTCAATTCTGGGGAAAGAAAGGGCCAGAAACAGCCCGGAGGCAAAAGCCCAGAGGGTCGTATGGTCGGGTAAGAAGCGCCTCATACAGGTCGGATGTCGGATTCCTGCGCAGCCCCTTTCTCGGCTCGAAGGACTTTTACTTTACGTATTTTGCGCTCGTCGGATTCCAGGACTGTCATGACCAGATCCTCATCGCGGATCTCTTCCCCTTCCAGGGGCACGTGTCCCAACAGGTTAAACAGGTAGCCACCAACGGTGTCGAATTTTTCCCGAGGAATTGTAATTTCGAAATGATCTTCCAGTTCCTCGATATTCAGGCGGCCATCAACAATAACCGAACCATCCTCCTGCTCAAGAATCCATTCTTCTTCGACATCGTATTCGTCCTGGATATCGCCGATGATTTCCTCGATCAGATCTTCGATGGTGATCAGCCCGGAGGTTCCGCCATACTCATCGATAGCGATGGCCATATGGACCCGCTTGGTCCTGAATTCCTGCAACAGGTCTTCAATATTCTTGGTCTCGGGAACGAAATAAGGGGTCCGCATAACCCGGGCGATATTGACCTCAGCCTCTTTCCGCCCCCAGTATTTTAACAGATCCTTGGCGTAGACCACACCGACGATGCGATCATTGGTTCCTTCGTAAACCGGAATCCGTGAATGGCCGGAACCGATGATTGCGTCCAGGAGCTCTTTCAGGGTGGCATTCGTCGGGCAGCAGATCATATCAGTTCGCGGAACCATGACCTCGCGCACGATGGTCTCGCCGAACTCGAAGATGGAATGGAGCATCTCTCCTTCTTCTTCATTGATGAGCCCTTCTTCTTCGGACTCGTTGATCATCGCCTGCAGTTCCCGCTCGGTCATGGCCCGCCGCTTGCCGAAAAACAACCGGCGTAGAACCTCACCCCAGGAAGAGGCCCAGTTATTGGGACTGTCGTCGTCCAAAAACCCTTTCCTCCTTCGTTAATGTTATAGATCCTGCGGTTTCCGAAATCAGGCAAACAGCAGATGAAGAACCAACGTCACAGAAATCCCGAGACCCGCGCCGATGATTACTTCGCGAAAGGTATGAATTCGCAGCAAAAGGCGGCTGTGGCTGACCATGACCGCCATCGCCAGGACCAGCAGAGAAAGCACCGGATCGACCCCGGCCAGGATGATCGATGTGGCGATTGAAAAAGCCACCGCCGAATGCCCGCTCGGCATCCCCCCGTGAAGGGGCATTCCCTTGCCGAATCGGGCCTTGAGCAAGACCACCAGAATCGCCACGGCCAGAACCGAAATCACCGACAGCTCTTCCGGCGCCTGGCCAATACCGGAAATTCCTCCGGGCGACCAGGGCATCAGGTATTGGGACAAGGTGATATAGCCGATCACCACGGCGCCGATACTTGCTATCAGAACGGCGCCGGCGGCGACATCCTTGGCCCTTCTGGCCAGGAGATGATATTCTGGGGACACCAGATCCACAACGGTTTCGAGGGCGGTATTCACCAGTTCGGCAAACATCACCAGAATCACCGCGAAGGTCAGCAGGATGAACTCAAGCGCGGTGACCTTGAGCAGGCAGGCAAGCAGCAGAACCACCACGGCCGCCGCAAAATGGATGCGCATGTGCCGTTGGGAGCGGGCGGTCCACAATATCCCCTCAATGGCGCAATTGACCTTTTCCAGCCATCGGGAAGGTTTTATCCGGTCATTTTTCACGCGGCCAGAAACTCTTTTTGAATCAGGGCGAACAATTCCTGCTCACGCGCCTCCATGGCCCGGGCCTGCTCCGCGGTTCCCCGCTCGTGGTCGTAACCCAGCAGGTGCAGAATCCCGTGCAGCAGCAGAAAGTAGAGTTCGCTTTCAAAACTGACCCCGGCTTCCTCGGCATGCCGGGCGGCCGTATCGGCAGAGATCACCACGTCCCCCAGAAGCTCCGGATTCAAGCCGGCCCCCTCACCTTCCTGCATGGCGAAAGAGATCACATTGGTCGGGCGATCGCGATCCAGGTAGTCACGGTTGATCGTCCGGATCTCTTCGTCGTCGACGATAAGCACCGAAAGCTCGGCATCAGGACATTCCGAGGCGCTTAAGATCCTCCGGGCTACCTTTCGCAGGTTCAATTTCTTTATCTTTTGGCGCTTTTGCCGGTTCTCGATGTGTATCTTCACCATTTTTCCTCTTAACCGATTCCTTCTCCCGCTCCTTGTAGGCCGGCTCCGGATAGTCGATCCGGTGATGGAAAATCCCGGCCAAGATCCGATTGAAGCTCTTGGCGATATTGTGCAGATCCTTCAGGGTGAGTTCGCACTCGTCAAGCTGTCCATCAATGAAAATATTGTTGATGATCTTCTGGACCATCCCCTGGATCCGCGCCGGCGTCGGATCGGCAAGGGTGCGGCTGGCTGCTTCGACCGCGTCGGCCAGCATGATCAGCGCCGCCTCGCGGGTCTGCGGCTTCGGCCCCGGGTAACGATAATCCCTCTCGTCCACCTGCTGAACGCCAGGGTCCTCCTTGCTTTTGGCCTTGTCGTAAAAAAACTTGATCAGTGCGGTTCCATGATGTTGCCGGATAATGTCAACCAGCGGCTCACCCAGTTTGTTTTCCCGGGCCAGCTCCACAGCATCCTTAACGTGGGACATGAGAATCAGGGCGCTCATGGAGGGTGCCAGTTTGTCATGCTTATTTTCCTGATCGCGCATATTCTCTACGAAATAGAGCGGTTTGCGGATTTTTCCTATATCGTGGTAATAGGCCGCTACCCGAGCCAGCAGCGGATTGGCGTTTATTGCCTCGGCGGCAGCCTCAACCAGATTACCAACTATCACCGAATGATGGTAAGTGCCCGGAGCCTGAACCATAAGTTCGCGCAGGACCGGCTTGTTCATATTGGCCAGCTCAAGCAGCTTGATATCGGTGGTGTATTTGAAAATCGACTCAACCAGCGGAATGGTTCCGTTCACGATAACAGCGGAGAAGAAACCGCCGGTCAGACCAAAGCCGAACTTATACAGCAACTGAACATCGAAGGGACGGCCGGCCATTACATGAATGCCTAAAATCAACGCAACATTGATCATCGAAAGGCGCAACCCAGCCTGATAGAGGGTTGAGCGCTCCTTGCAGTGGCGTACCCAGTGGGCACCGGTCAGACTACCGATCAGCGCATAGAGGCAGATCACCAGACTGTTGCCGAAAAGAACTCCGAGAATCAGGGAGGAAAGAATGGCGAAAATCAGAGCGACTTCGGAATTCAGTACGATTCGAACCAGCATGGCCCCGACGGCAAAGGGGAACACATAATAGTAGCTGGATGATTCGATGTAGGGGAACGCGCTTTCAAGCGCTGTGGACATGAAAATAGCCAGCTTGATGAGTACAAAAAGCCCAAGAAAGGTGCCTACCAGAAAAAGCAGATCCCGGTTATTGGGGCGATATTTGCGGATATTGCGCCAACAGTAGCGATGGGTGCTGTAAAACAGCAGTAAAAAGCAAAGAAGCAGGCCCAGACCGGCACTCAAAGTACTGTAGTCACTGCCCATCTCCCGCAGGGCTTTGAGCTTTTTTATCTGCTCCTCGGAAAGGCGTTCCCCCTCCCGAACAATCATCTCACCCTTTTTGACTTGGAAAAGAACCGGGGTTACCGCCTCGCGTGCCTTCCGCTTGCGGGCCTCGGTTTCATTCTTATTAAAGGTCAGATTGGGTCGGAGTAGTTTCTGGGTCACCGCGAACAGGCCCTGACGCTGCCGTTCGGACAATCCCCGGATTTCTTTCAGTTCCTTTTTGAGACTATCTTGGGCGTCACCAAGCCCGATCACCTTGGAAAGGTCTTTTTCTTCCTTTTCGGCTTGCGATACCAGGTTCCGGATAATTATCCCCCGCTCCCGGTCCGCCTCAAAAAGTTGCAGGTTGCCAACGACCTTGCTGTTCAGGGCATTATCGATAGCGGTGCGAAGCGATTGATAAAACAGTTTCTCTTTAATCTGAATGGCTTCAGGCGGGTTTTCGTCCGGACCTTCCGTCGGTGCCTCGCCTTTGGCCAAAGACGAGTCCTGCTCCACGAAGGACAGAGCGGCGAGAATGCCTATTTCCTCGGAGTTGACACTCCCCCCCAGAAGGTTCTCCACTTCTTTGACCAGGGCTTCGCGGGGAATTCCCTTGGCGGCGCCGGCCTTAAGGGCCTTAAGCCCGGCGATCAGTCGATCGGCGATATCCTGGCCGGCTTTTGGATCAAAATCGTACAACGACAGAGTGGCCTCTTCAGCCTCCAGTCGTTTTTTTTCGGTAAGCGGCCGATCGGGAATCAGCAGATCCCTGGGGGCCTTGACATCACGCGAGGCAATATCCCCGGGCGTATAATAATCGGGGATAAAGCCGCCTTTGGGGATGATAATAAAGGTCAGGATGAGAGCCAACAAAACCAGCAACAGGTGGCGCTGGAACTGATCATCAATGGCAATCCCAAGCTTTCTGGAAGGCGAACTGCCTTTGGGTTTGCGCGATCCTGTCTCCTGCTTGCGATCGCTTTTTGTCATATGAGTCTGAACCTTTTTGATGAAATGCATGACAACCGGCCTGCGATTGCCATAGCGCCAGGAGCTGCCCGGCAGCAGACACCAACCCCTGGCGCTGCAGCCCCCCAACTCGATCAGTTCCCAAAAGCTGGTTTACTCTCCGGCAGCGGAAAAATGTTATTCTCGGGTCTCAACCGTCCTGGCTCGTTCATAGGCCTGAACAATCGATTGGACAATCGGGTGCCGGACCACGTCGCGATCGGAAAAGCGGTTGAAACAGATTCCCTCAACCCCCTCCAGAATCTTCATCGCCTGAACCAGACCGGAAATCCGGCCGGCCGGAAGATCTATTTGGGTGATATCCCCGGTAATCACTGCGCGGCTGCCGAACCCGAGCCGGGTTAAAAACATCTTCATCTGCTCTGCCGTAGTATTCTGCGCTTCGTCCAAAATCACAAAGGCATCATTCAAAGTCCGGCCCCGCATGAAAGCCAGGGGGGCGACCTCGACAACGCCTTTTTCAATCAGGGCCTGCCCTTTTTCAAAATCCATCATATCGAAAAGGGCGTCGTAAAGGGGACGCAGATAGGGATTAACCTTTTCCGCCACGTCACCAGGCAGGAAACCAAGCTTCTCCCCCGCTTCGACCGCAGGTCGAACCAGCACGATGCGACTCACATCCTTTTTCATCAGGCAGGAAACCGCCATTGCCATCGCAAGGTAGGTCTTACCGGTGCCCGCAGGGCCGACCCCAAAGACGACGTCGTTGTTCCGAATGGCATCGATGTAGGTTTTTTGGGCGAGACTTTTGGGCGATATGACTTTTTTTCGGGCCGAGATAAATATGGTGTCTAAAAAAATATTTTTCAGGTGTGCACGGGAATCGGCGCTCAGAATCCTGATGGCATAATCGATATCGGTGGGATATAGAGGGTACCCCTCCCTTAAGAGGGTATAGAGCTCCTCCAGCAGTCGCTGAACGAGACCGATCTGAACACGGTCGCCCTCGATGGACAGTTCGGCCCCCTTGGAGCCGATGCGCACGCCCAGAATTTTCTCGATCTGTTTGAGGTTCTTATTCTGCTGACCGAACAACTGGTTGGCCAGATGCGGGTCCTCAACGGCGAAATTAGCCCGAGTCTTACCTTTATTCAAAGAGATATCCCTTTAGTGGCGCGAAGATTCAAATTTGATAGATACCATTGTCACCCTATGAAATCAACGAAATTCATCCCATCCGGCAACCGGCCGACAACCTAAAAAGGGGTTCCAATTTCACAACATTATGCTATAAATGGTGCCTCAAAAACCGATGCCGCAAGGTCATCTACATCATTTTATCTCAAGGGGGCAACAATGAGTGAAATCGTCGATATCTATGCAAGAGAGATTCTCGATTCCCGGGGCAACCCCACCGTTGAGGTTGAAGTCTATCTCGAGAGTGGCTCCATGGGGCGGGCCGCGGTTCCGAGCGGCGCCTCGACCGGGGAGCGCGAAGCGCTTGAACTGCGTGACGGGGACAAGGGGCGCTATTTGGGCAAAGGGGTCGCCAAGGCGGTGGAGAACATCAACGAGGTGATTACCGAAGCCTTGATTGGCTGGGAGGCGTCCGATCAGGCAGGCATCGACCGCAAGCTGCTGGAACTCGACGGCACGGACTTCAAAAGCAATCTTGGCGCCAATGCCCTGCTGGGGGTTTCTCTGGCCTGCGCCAAGGCAGCGGCCGAAGACGCAGGGCTTCCACTGTATCAGTATATCGGCGGCTCCAATGCCAAGGAACTCCCCCTGCCCATGATGAATATCATCAATGGCGGAGCTCACGCCGACAACAATGTGGACATTCAGGAATTCATGATCATGCCGGCCGGCGCCGATTCCTTCAAGGAAGCTCTACGCATGGGGGCCGAAATTTTTCATGCCCTTAAAAAGGTTCTCAAAGCCAAAGGATACAATACCGCCGTCGGTGATGAAGGCGGCTTTGCGCCTGACCTGAAGAGCAACGAGGAAGCCCTTGAAGTGATCATGGAAGCCATTCAGGAAGCCGGGTTCAAGCCTGGCGAAGAAGTTCTTCTGGCTCTTGACGTTGCTTCCTCCGAACTGTTCAAAAACGGTAAATACCTCCTGGAAAATGAGGCGAATCCTGAAAAAACCGCCGCAGAACTGGTCGATTTTTACGAAGATCTGGTCAATCGCTACCCGATCGTTTCGATCGAAGACGGCATGGCGGAAAACGACTGGGAAGGCTGGAAGCTCCTTACCGAACGCCTGGGCAAAAAAATTCAGCTAGTGGGCGATGACCTGTTCGTTACCAATACCAGGATTCTCAAAGAGGGCATCGACAAAGGCATTGCCAACAGCATTTTAATCAAGGTCAATCAGATAGGCACCCTGACCGAAACCCTCGATGCCATCGAAATGGCCAAACGGGCCGGCTACACCGCGGTTGTTTCCCATCGAAGCGGAGAAACCGAGGACACCACCATTGCCGACCTTTCGGTGGCAACCAATGCCGGCCAGATCAAAACCGGCTCTCTATGCCGAACGGACCGGGTTTGCAAATACAATCAGTTATTGCGGATTGAAGACGAACTTGACGAGATTGCCATTTTTAACGGCAAGGATGTTTTTTACAACCTGCGCAGCCGATAAGAACAGCGCCGTCGTTCTGCTTGGCGGTAATAAAGAAAAAGCCCGCGGGACCTGATTTCCTGCGGGCTTTCTCTTTTTTATTGTCCGCTCTCAGGGACAACTACCGTTACAGGTCACATTTCTTCTGTCTTTTAGGCCTTTTTTCCGGTGAATAATTTATAAGTGCTCTTCTCCTTTTTCCGCTCAAGCAGCTCCTCGCGATCCATCCCAAGAAGCACCTTCTGCAAAACTCTTCGGTCCTGCTCCGGGAAATGGTCGTAAAGATCGGCCTGCAGGATCCCGGGGGACTTGGCAACTGCTTCAAGAATCCGGTTTTCAAGGGTCGGCGGACGCTGAGGTTTTGCCTTGACCGATTTCACCGGCGGCTGTTTTGTTTCGAGAGGCTTTTCTGCCGGAGCAGAACTCTTTTCAACTACCGACACGCGGGAATCATCTTTTTGGGGAGAACCTGGTTCGCTGCTTTTCCAGGTTGCCTCCTCCATCTCATGGCGGATATCCCGTTCAAGACCTTTAAGTTTTTGATATCCGTAAATCCCAAGCGCGGCCATTCCCGCAATTCCAACCAAAGACACAAAAAAACCCATCCAGCCCTCCTTGCCTAAGATGTTTTCACGACTTTTTCATCCTGCTCCGATTCAACGGCACCGGCCCCCTGGGAACCGGAATCTTCTTTTACGCCGAGAATTTCATTGACCCGATTTTTATCCAACACCTCTTCCTCAAGCAAAGCCTCGGCCAAGCTGTCAAGTTTGTGTCGATACTCTTCGATGATTTGGTCAGCGATCTGCTCCCCTTTTCTGACAATTTTATCGATCTCCTGATCGATCATCCAGGCCATCTGCTCACTGAAGGTTTTATCTGAGGCCAATTTTCGCCCCAAAAAGGGATGCTCCTCCCCACGGTTGACGGTCATGGGCCCAACCTTATCACTCATTCCCCATTGGCACACCATTTTCTCGGCCAAATCGGTAACCTGCTTGAGGTCATTCTGAGCGCCGGTTGAATAATCATTAAAAACGGCCTTTTCCGCCGACCGCCCCCCCAGGCTTACGGCAATCCTGGTCATCAGATAACGTCGCGAGTAATGATAACGATCATCCATCGGCAGCTGCTGCGTTACGCCGAGCGCCTGCCCTCTGGGAATAATGGTAACTTTGTGGATTGGGTCGGCTCCCTCGAGGTACTTGGCCACCAGGGTATGTCCCCCCTCGTGGTAGGCTGTGATCCGCTTCTCCTCTTCGGAAAGAAACAACTTCCGCTCCGCGCCCATGAGCATTCGATCCTTGGCCCGCTCGAGGTGGTCCATCCCGACCTGCTCACTATCTTCCCTGGCCGCAATAAGGGCGGCTTCATTGATCAGGCTTTCCAGGTCGGCGCCGCACATTCCCGGAGTTCCGCGAGCAATGACCCGCAAATCGACATTCGACTCGAGGGGAACTTTGCGGGTGTGGACTTTCAGAATTTCCTCCCTGGCCCTCCAATCGGGGCGCTCCACCACGACCTGACGGTCAAAACGCCCTGGCCGCAACAGGGCCGTGTCCAGAACGTCAGGCCGATTGGTGGCAGACATTACGACGACCTCTTCATGAGGATCAAAGCCATCCAATTCGGCCAGAAGCTGATTCAGGGTCTGTTCCCGCTCGTCATTTCCACCGCCCAGCCCCGTACCACGGGACCGACCAACCGCATCCAGTTCATCGATAAAAATAATACTTGGCGCCTGTTTTTTAGCGGTATTGAAAAGATCCCGAACCCTGCTGGCGCCGACTCCGACAAACATTTCGATAAACTGAGAAGCGGCGATGGAAAAAAACGGTACCCCAGCCTCGCCAGCCACGGCCCTGGCCATCAGGGTCTTGCCCGTCCCCGGCGGACCGACCAGAAGAATCCCTCTCGGAACTTTGCCCCCAATCCGGGTAAACTTCTTCGGATTGCGAAGAAATTCGACAATCTCCATCAGTTCCTGTTTGGCCTCTTCCAGTCCAGCCACATCTTCGAACGTCACCTGGGACTGCTCCCGGCTGTAAAGACGGGCACCGGATTTGCCAAAACTGCCCATAATCCCGCCACCGGGACCGCCCTTCCCTCGCATTCCCTTGAGAATAAACCACCATACACCGATAATCAGCACCCAGGGCAAAAGATAAATCAGAGCCGTCGCCCAGGCTGAAGGCTCTGGTTCGGGCTTAACGTTGACCTCAACCCCCTTGGAGTCCAACTGGGCCAGAATGTCTGAATCCTGAACCGGCGGAAGATTGGTTTCGAACCGGGAGAAATTTATTTCCGGAGGTTTTCCCTCGGGTCCAACTTTTACCCTCTCGGCTGGAAGTTCGATGGGGTTGCGGAATTCCCCGGAGATCTTGGTTCCTTCAAAGGTCAGCTTAAGGATGTTGTCGCGTTCAAGTTCTGATTTGAAACGACTGTAGCTTATAGCCGCTGGCGCGTCCGGTTTTTGCGGCGCATAGGCAACATAGAGATAATTAAAAGCGATAATCAGCAGCACCAGGACGATGAGCTGTTGTCGCAGGTTTTTGTTCATGCCGGCTCCGTTGGCTTCCAATAAAATGGAAGAGGCGATTCTCGGTCTAGCCCTTGAAGAATATTCGTCATGCAGGCACAAGAAAAGGGACCACCTACTTCGGCAACGCTGAGATCATCTATTCCCCCGTCGCCGATCCACAAGATAATTGCTCCCCGGGAGGGTTTTGACAAAATCCTTTATCTCGGCGGCAACCTGGGCAATTTCTGTGGGAGACTTGATGTTCCGGTGAGCGTCACTGACGACTGCAATAGAGATGGTCATAATCGGAAAGCGCCTCTCGACCCCGTAGCGGTCCGTTCCATCGATATATCCGCTTTTTCGATCCGCCGAGGAGTAGTGTTCGGGTATCAGACGATCGAACTCACGGATGATGTGATTGCAGGTATCAGGAACGTTTTCGGGCGAGGTGATCAACACAAAATCATCCCCACCGATATGCCCCACAAAATCATCCTCTCTGCCGAAGGCCTTTTTCGAATTATATATCAGTTCGCCGGTGACTTTGATGACTTCGCTTCCTTTGGCATAACCGTACCGATCGTTGAAGGCCTTGAAGTTATCGAGATCGATATAACAAAGGGCGTATTTTTCTCCGCGGCGCATTTTGTCGATAAGAGCCCGCTCTATGGCAATATTGCCTGGCAGACGCGTCAGGGGACTGGCATCCAGGCACATCTGCTCATACTGCTTGAATTTTTTTGCCATCGTCGATAAATCGCTGGACAGATCTCCAATTTCATCCCGGCTTTTAATTTGGGGATCAAGATCAAAGGCGCCCTCGGCAATCAGGTGCGTGGCATATTTGAGTTTGTTCAGGGCCGAAGCAATATGTGAGACGGCAAACAGAGCCAAAGCCAGACCAGCAACCAGGCCAACCCCCCCCAAAGCCGCGATGACCACCATCGAATCTCTGACTTCAGCGGAGATCTCCATAAGACGTCCGTTGAGCAAATGCACCGAGGCATCCGATTGATCGCGGCCCACCAGGGATAACAGCGTATCCAGACTGGAAGAGGCCTGGTTAAAGGCGGAAATGGAAAAAAAAGAGACGGCCACCAGGAAGGAAGCCAGAATGAAATATCCTGAACAGAGCTTGAGGGTTACCGAAAAACGCATCGGGAAACTCACTTTTCCCCTTTAAAAAACCGCGGACAGGGACTCGCTTGTGCCAGCATTGTCAATCCTGCCCTCCCCCCTTTACCCGATGTCCCTGTCAGGATTTAGGGTTGAGTGGCAGGAAAAAACATATCTCAAAAATTGAAGGCGGCGGGATTCTCCGCCGCCTTGAGTTGCCTCTATTTTATTCTTCGGGTATCTCCGAAGCGCCCTCCTTTTCCTTGAACCATTTGTCAAACCAGGTCCGATGGTCTTTTTCAGCCAGGAGTTGAAGATCTCTGGGGCCCAGCCAGACGCCGCCACAATTGGGGCATTTATCCATCGGAACCCCCCTGAATTCCATAGCTTGTATGGGTTCGCCACATTTCGGGCAACGATTTTTGCATTGCTCGCGAATCAGAATTTCGCGGGTCTCTTTTTTCATCTTTTCGATTTTTTCTTTTTCCTGCTTGTAAAAATACTGGTTTTCCAGTGCTTTCTTTCTTTCCTCCCAAGCATCGGTCATGGCAGAACTCCCCTGAAATCATTGCTATTTTTAATTTAAATTATACAGAATGCTGCTAGCTTGGCAAGCATCCGGATTAATAATTGACTACCACCCTGAAGGAAACGGTCCTAAGCCACTGGCGGCTACACCTGACAATCAACCTGGAGACAGTAACAACCGGCTCCAAAAGCGGCCCCCTTACCGAGGTTCATCAACGAACCAAGGTAAAGTATCGAGGAAATTTCCTCCAATGCCTCACCCCGAAGTCGGAGTTCGCCACAAAGTCCCCCCAGGTCCTGCTTATGGTTCTTTCCTTCAAGAATCCTCCAGTCATGCCAGGCCAGGGTGTTACTCACCTCCTCCACCCGCTTGACCGCACCAAGAAGACGAGCCGGCTCGCTAATCGGCTCCACCCCATAACAGGCGTAGATCATGGAGGTTACCCGTCGCAGAACAAAGGGAAAAAGCTGGTGAAACTCCGCTTTGAAAAGTGGCCTGCCGCGGGAAATGAGCCGTGCCGGAGTGACGATTTTCATCCACAGACCTCCGGATAAAGATTCTATCCTGCTCAACCACCAGGTCGCATCGCAGATGGGCGGTGCCAGGGTTTCCCAATCCTCTCCCGACTCCCATATCTGCAGACGATTCCCAACGGGATCTTCCCCGACAATCGAATTCAGTTCAAAGATTCCTTCGCCGCGATGAAACCCCGACGAACCCATTCCACTGAGAACCTTGCCGAATTCCGATAGGTATTGAATCCCCCGGCCCCAGAAGGCGATCCGCAAGTCAAAAAGATCCCCGGCTTCGTAGTTGATCCAGGTGTCCGGATCGGGAATTATGGCAAAAGGCGGTCCCGGACGCTGATAACGCTTTAATGCCACCGGATCGTCGGGCAACGGCGGGTCAAAGAGACTTTGAAAACTCTCTCTGCTTCGGGAATCGCTGAATTCGGCTGCCCCCAACGCAAACTTGGCAGCGCGGCGGAGGTCGCGGCGCAAGCGCAGGGCGGCCTCCGGCCCTACCCGGTAGGTTTCCTGAAACTCCAGCTGAAAATGGATCAGGGAAAATTCAATTTTTTCCAGGGATCTTAGCGCAGTGTCCATGACCGTTGAAGCATAAAAAAAGCGTGACCGTATCGGTAGCTATACCGGCGAGCATTCACCTTTTCTGCAAGAAAAAGCGCTTCAGCGTCACATGTAACATAAAAACAGTTGGCAGGGATGGTATTTTTAGCAAGAAAAAGGCGGGCCATGCGGCCCGC
>NPIE01014740.1_pt1 | contig 28651 bp, 26 predicted proteins | sample 8637661 | NCBI WGS metagenome assembly NPIE01 (sample SAMN07420842, study PRJNA396082) | bioreactor metagenome | isolation source: sample BA12 brine-fed electro-methanogenic bioreactor BA | place: Japan: Kochi | collected 2016-12-09 | reverse complement strand
GGTGCCGGCTTTTTCCAGGCGGTATTCAATGGCCCCGGAGCCAAACGCTGTAAACAGCGGCTGGTAAACCGCACCCAGGCGCAAGGTGCCGGCAATCACGATCAGGAGTTCCGGGCCCCGTGGCAGCAGGCCGGCTACCCGGTCACCCCTTTTGACACCATGAGACTTCAGATAGTTGGCAAAGCGGGCCGAGGCTGCTTTCAGCTCTGCGAAGGTAAGCACGCCATCACCACCACCCACTTTCTCGTAAAACAGCGCAACCTTTTGCGGGTCGGAAGCCCATTTATCACAGATTTCGTGGCAGACGTTCAGGCCACTGTCCAGGCGCCCGTCCAGGATTTCCGCTTCCAGTGCGGCCGCATCAAACTGGTTGTACACGTCATTGTATTGCGGAAGGCTCATCGTACACTCCATTTGTTGTCGTTGTTGGTTGCACAAGATTTAGTCAGGTTTAGCATAGCCTTCACTTTACGTAAAGGTAAACTTTAGGCTAAAAAGAAAGGGCGACCTGCCATCGCGCTCCCCTGCTTACTCCGGTTTGTACAGCCGCAGAATGCTGGAGAAATCCAGCTCTCCGTTGCCCTGCCCGGCATGCAGCTGGAACAGGTTTCGGGCCAGGGAGCCCATGGGAATCGACGCCTGATTGGTCACCGCGTTGTCGAAGGCCAGGCCCAGATCCTTCGCCATCAGGTTCACCAGGAAACCGCCCTGATACTCGCGGGAGGCTGGCACACCCTCCATCACCCCCGGCCAGGGGTTATAGACATTCAGTGCCCAGTTACCGCCAGAGCTTTGTTTCATGATTTCCGAGAGTACTGCAGGGTCCAGGCCATTTTTCGCACCCAGGGCCAGGGCTTCGCTGGTGCCGGCCATCAGGATCGCCAAAAGCATGTTGTTGCAGATCTTGGCCACCTGCCCGGCACCATGGGGGCCGGCGTGGAAGATATTTTTACCCATGCCTTCCAGAATCGGCTTGGCTTTCTCGAAGGTACTCGCGTCGCCGCCACAGATGAAGGTGAGCGTGCCGGCTTTGGCACCACCCACACCTCCGGATACCGGGGCATCGGTAAACGCAAGCTCTCGCTCAGCCGCCTGTTCGGCGACGTTGCGGGCCGTTTCCGGGGCAATCGTGGAAGAATCGATCACCAGCGTGCCGGCTGGCAATGCAGCCAGCAGGCCATCGTCACCCAGGTAGACCGCCTCCACATGCTTGCCGGCCGGCAGCATGGTGATCACGCATTCTGCGCCCTCGGCGGCGGCTTTGCCGGAATCCGCCGTGCGGGCACCTTCGGCCACCAGGGCCTGAACTGCTGGCTTGGACAAATCGAACACGGTAACGTCGTGGCCGGCCTTGAGCAGGTTGGCCGCCATTGGCGCACCCATGTTGCCCAGGCCGATAAAGGTAATCTTGGCCATGTTGCTTCTCCTTGTTGTTGTACGGGTCATCGCTGCGCAAAGGCAGACTACTGGCTGAAAAATCCGTTAACCCAGGCGCTGTCCACTTCACTGAGTGAGGCATAGCGCCAGCGGGGCTGCATATCCTTGTCGATCAGCAATGCCCGTATGCCCTCGGCAAATTCACCTTTCTTCAGGCTGTTGTGGGACATCACCAACTCGTTGTCGAGCACGTCTTTCAGGCTGTGCAGGCGGCTGCGGTGGTAGTGNNATCAGGGCCAGGGAGGTCGGAGACGCGGCCTTCAGCCCCTTCACCGATTTGCCGAGCCAATCTTCCCGAGCCCCCAGCTCATCCAGTTGCGCCACCACCTGCTCCAGAGAATCGGCATCGGTGGCCTGCTGGATGTCTTCAAAATGCTCACGCACGGGAGACGCGGGTAAGGCCTCACGGCTCTGCTGTTCAAACTGCCGCAGCACTGCGCTCACCACCGCCTGCGCCTCCGCTCGTTGCCAATCCGCCGCTTTCAGGGCATCCACAACCTGGTCTTTCAGACCATGGGAGATAAACCGGTCGGCCATGTTCACGAACAATGCATCGGCGCCGTTCATGCGAGCACCGGTCAGTCCCAGAAACAGGCCCGTGCGCATGGGCATGCGGTTCAGGAACCAGCCGGCACCGATATCCGGGTACAGGCCGATGCTGACTTCCGGCATGGCGAGCTTCGAGTGTTCGGTCACCACCCGGTGAGAAGCACCCACCATCAGACCAATACCGCCACCCATCACAATGCCGTTGCCCCAGCAAACGATGGGCTTCGGGTAGGTGTGGATCTGGTAATCCAGCTCATATTCCTCGTTAAAGAAGCGCTCGCCCTCCGCCAGTTTGCCCGGCTCGGTCATGGCCCGGTACAGCGAGACGATATCGCCGCCAGCGCAGAAGGCTTTGTCACCCTCGGCTTCCAGCCAGACAGCCTGAACCTTGGGATCCTCGGCCCAGCGGCTGAGCTGGGGCTTGAGCAGGCTGATCATATCCATCGACAGTGAGTTGAGATTGCGCGGCGTGTTCAGCCGTGCCACGGCAATCAGCTCACCATCGGCGGTTTTCCATTCTTCAAATACGATTGGTTGATCACTCATAGCGAATCCGGGTTATCGGTTTTTCCAGTCGGGCTTGCGCTTCTCCAGAAACGCATTCACGCCTTCTTTCTGGTCTTCGGTATGGAACAGCTCCACGAACAATTCACGCTCCATGCGCCAGCCGTCGCTGTGGCTGCGACCGTCGCGGGCGCTCATCACCAACTGCTTGCAGCGGGCGATGGACGAAGGGCTCTGCTTACAGGCACCTTCCGCCAGTTTCAGGGCGGCTTCCAGGCCGTTGCCGGTGGGCACCACTTCTTCCACCAACCCGATTTCCAGGGCCTTGGCGGCGGTTACCCGTTCACCACACAGAATCATGCGCTTGGCCCAACCCTCACCCACCAGCCAGGGCAGGTTCTGGGTGCCGCCGGCACAGGGCAGCAGGCCAACGCTGGCCTCCGGCAGGGCCATCTGGGCATGCTCTTCCGCAATCCGGATATCACAGGCCATGGCACATTCCAGGCCACCACCCATGGCATAACCGTTTACGGCGGCAATCGATACGCCACGGAACGCCGTCAGCGCTGCGAACGCTTCACCGAATCGTTGCGCCATGTCGTTGGCGCGAGCCCGGTCGCCGTCGGCGAAGGTTTTCAGGTCAGCACCGGCGGAAAAGAACTTTTCCCCCTGGCCAGTCACCACCAGCGCGAAGATGTTCCGGTCGTCGTTGAGTTCTTCCACGGTCGCCTTCAGCGCGGCGAGGGAATCGGCCGTCCAGGTGTTGGCCGGCGGATTGGCGATGGTCAATACCGCAATGTGGCCGCGTTTTTCCAGTTGAATCAGTTCACTCATCACAAATTCCTCTATAGTCCGTGGCCGGTTACTGGATCGCTTCGGCAACGCCGTCGTCCAGCAGCCGGCGGGCAATGATCAGGCGCATGATTTCGTTGGTGCCTTCCAGAATCTGGTGTACCCGCAAATCCCGGAGGTAACGCTCAAGCGGGTATTCCCGGATGTAACCGTAGCCGCCATGCAGCTGCAGGGCTTCGTTGGCCACTTCAAAGCAGGCGTCGGTGGCAAATCGTTTGGCCATGGCACAATGCAGCGTAGCCTCCGGGTCGCCACTGTCGAGTTTGAACGCACCCAAACGCACCATCTGCCGGGCAGCCACCAGGTTGGTAACCATGTCCGCCAGCTTGAACTGCAGCGCCTGGAAGGCCGCCAGCGGCTTACCAAACTGCTGGCGCTCGTGCATATAATTCCGGGCCCGGAGCAAAGCCGCCTGGGCACCACCCAGGGAACAGGTAGCGATATTCAGGCGGCCGCCGTCCAGCCCCTTCATCGCAATGGCAAAGCCATCGCCTTCATTACCCACCCGATTGCTGGCAGGCACGCGAACGTCTTCCAGGGTAACCAGGCGCGTGGGCTGGCTATGCCATCCCATCTTTTCCTCATTCTTGCCGTAGGAGACACCGTCGGCATCCGCTGGTATCACGAAGGTAGAGATGCCCTTCGAGCCGCTGTCGGCGTCTCCGGTGCGCGCCATCAGAACCAGAATATCGGTTGCGCCAGCGCCGGAGATGAACATTTTGCTGCCATTGACCACATAGCTGTCGCCATCCCGAACCGCGCGGGTGCGGAGACTGGCGGCGTCGGAGCCGGCACCGGGTTCAGTCAGGCAGTACGAAGCCAGCCATTCACCACTGGCCAGCCTGGGGACAATTTCCTGGCGAAGACCATCAGAGGCGAAACTTGCCACCATCCAGGTGGCCATGTTGTGGATGGTGATGAAGGCGGCGGTGGACGGGCACGCTGCCGCCAACTCTTCCACAATCACCGAGGTATCCAGGCGAGACAAGCCCATACCACCCAGGGATTCGGGCGTGTACATGCCCATAAAACCCATGGCTCCGGCTTCTTTCATGACATCGACCGGAAAAATATGCTCGGCGTCCCACTGGGCGGCATGGGGCGCCATGGATTTTTCAGCGAAGGCTCGGGCAGCATCCCGAAACGCCTGCTGGTCTTCAGTGAGATTAAAATCCATCGTCAGGCTCCTTGGTTGTTACGGTCGGGGCTTCCACTGAAGAAGCGGAAAAAGGGGCCGGTGGGGGAACCGGCCCAATAACCTCACCGACAACGAGATTAACGAAGCTGGATGGAGAAGTTGGCCTCGGATGAGGTCGCCTCACTGGAGAACCAGCGGGAGGTCACCGTTTTCGTCTCCGTGTAGAAGCGCACCGCCTGTTTGCCGTAAGCGTGCTGATCACCGTAGAACGAGCCCTTCCAGCCGGTGAACGAGAAGAACGGCAGGGGCACCGGAATGGGAATGTTCACACCCACCTGGCCCACATCAATCTCGTGCTGGAACCGACGCGCCGCGCCGCCATGACTGGTAAAGATGGAGGTTCCGTTGCCGTACGGGCTGGCGTTGATCAGCTCGATGGCATCACCGAGGCTGTCAACGTTGACGCAGGACAGCACCGGGCCAAAGATCTCTTCGTTGTAGATATCCATGTCCGGCGTGACTTCACTGAACAGGGTTGGCCCTACCCAGTTACCTTCCGGCAACCCGTCAACGGTGCAGCCACGGCCGTCCAGCAGCAGTTTGGCGCCCTGGGCTTCACCGGTGGCGATCAGCGATTCGATGCGGTCTTTGGCCTTGGCACTGATCACCGGGCCATAGCTGGCACCGGAATCGCTCCAGGCGCCGGGGCGCACTTTCGCCATGGCCTCTTTCAGCTCCGGAATCCACTCCTGGGCAGCGCCCACGAAGACCGCCACCGAGATCGCCATACAGCGTTGGCCTGCGGCACCTACAGAGGCACCTACCAGAGCATTGATCACTTGTTGTTTGTCCGCATCCGGCATGATCACCATGTGGTTCTTGGCGCCGGCGAAGCTCTGCACCCGCTTCATGTTGCGGGTACCGGTTTCGTAGATGTACTGCCCGACCGGAACCGAACCGACAAAGGATACGGCCTTGATGGCCGGATCAGTCAGCAGGGTATCAACCTGCTCTTTGGCCCCGTGAACCACCTGCAGTACACCCTTGGGTGCGCCGGCCTGCTCAAACAGCTCGGCCAGGCGGGTTGGTGTCAGCGGATCCTGCTCGGACGGTTTCAGGATAAAGGTGTTGCCGCAGGCAATGGCCATGGGGAACATCCACAGCGGGATCATGGCCGGGAAGTTGAACGGCGTAATGCCGGCACACACCCCCAGAGGCTGGATCCAGGAATGGGTATCTACCTCGCGGGCCACGTTCTCAACGGTCTCGCCCATCATCAGGGAAGCCACGTTGGCGGCGTGTTCCACCACTTCAATGCCACGCCAGACATCGCCTTTGGCGTCGTCAAAAGTCTTGCCGGTTTCCTGGGACAGGATCTCGGCGATTTCGTCGTGATGTTCTTTAAGCAGCGCCTGATAACGCAGCATCACCCGTGCTCGCTCAGAAACCGGGGTTTCCTTCCAGCTTTTGAACACTTCACTGGCGTTATCAATCGCCTGACGCATCTCGTCGGCAGTGGCGCAGGGCACCTGGGCAATCACTTCGTTGGTGGCGGGGTTGGTCACATCGATCCAGTTCTGGGTCTGGCTCTGAACGAATTCCCCTGCAATAAACTGAGGTACTTTTTTCATGATGATGTTCCCTGTTTGTTGTTATCCGGGATGAGACGGCCTACCGATAACAAGGCAGATCCGACGATGATTTGAAGAAAGACTAGCACGCGGATTTACGCTTGGTGATTGACTAAATTTCGCCCATGATGGATTATTTTTCGATGAATGAGATCGCAGCCAAGAAACCGGCCACTCAAACCTCACAGTGGCCCGTGCCAGCCGACAGTGTTCGCTATGTGGTGCCAGAGCCTATTGTGCGGCTTTTGGCGGCACATCCGCTCACCCGGGAGCTGTATCCACTTGCCTTCGGGCATTATCGGAGAGCGGCCGGGCATCACATGCATAGGGAACACCACCGTGATAATCTTTTGATCTATTGCACGGACGGCAAGGCCTTTCTGAACGTCGCCGGCGTGCCCCACACAGTCGAGGCCGGCGACCTCCTGCTACTGCCCGCCGGCGCCAGCCATCGGTACACCGCCGACCCGGACAACCCCTGGACCATTCACTGGGTTCACTATACCGGCCCCCTGGCCGAAGACTTCGGCCAGTACATGGGCTTTGATGACAGCACCCGCATCCGGCATCTGGGCAGACAGCCCCGGTTACTGGTGGATTTCAACGGCCTGCTGTCGGTGCGGCAAACGGGCTTCCGGGCCCGTGGGTTGATCCACGCCAGCAATCGGCTACGACAGTTGCTGGCCGCCGTGCCCATCAACGCCGACGAAACCAGCCAGGCCCGGCAGGCCGAGCTGGACTCCTTGCACAGCTTCATGCGGGAGCACCTGGAGGAACGCCTGACCCTGAACCAGCTGGCCGAGCTTTCCGGCCTGTCGCCGGCTCACTTCGCCACCCGGTATCGGGAACAGACCGGCACCTCGCCAATCCAGCACTTCCTGCATCTCAAAGTGGAACGGGCCTGTGAGTTGCTGGATACCACCAGCCAGAGCTTCGCCGATATCAGCCGGCAACTGGGCTATGACGATGCCTATTACTTCTCACGGCTGTTCAAAAAAGTGATGGGGAAGTCGCCCACAGACTATCGCCACACAGCGCGGCACTGATTCATGCACCGGCATTGCATCCCATTGATGGTTGGGCTCAAATAGGGTTCTGGCACTTCCCCCGAACAAGGAATGATCGATGACCACGAACCGTCGCCCCATGCTGGCACTGTCTGCCTCGCTGGCTTTGCTGTCTGGCTGCAGCAGTTTCGGGCCCGTCACCAGCGGAACCGATGATCCCTGTGCAACCCTGCAATCGGTTGTTGCCGATTACACCACCGGCTTTGATGCCTATCGCGGCAATGGCTCAAGCTACGCCATGGTGACCCTTTACCGGGCCAAAGAGCAGTTAATCAAAGGCCATTGCGAAATCTGGGAGTGGGGCAACGGCGATGCCGCATACACCTGCACGGTCGGCGCACCGAACCAGGAGGTGGCAACGGCCATGTATCAGCAAGCTAACAACCAGCTCAGCGCCTGCCTTGGGGAAAACTGGCAAGGTACCGAAGCCGGGCGCGAACGGGATGGCCGCCCCGCCGGTGAAGTGACGCGTTATCAGAACAGCGGCAAGGCCGGCCCGGCCGTCTCTCTGCATCGCGTTCAGGACCGTTCACAGCACTCTGTTTATCTCTATATCGGCACCCCGGGCCGATCCCCCGAGCCGGCTAACTGAGGCCGGTGATGGCATCGGATCACCCCGTCACGGCCTGGCTCCACGCGGTTGCTGAGAAAGACCGTACGGCCTTTGCTGAACTGTATCGGGCCACAGCCCCGAAACTTCTGGGGGTCATACTGCGTATCCTGAAAGACAGGGCTCGGGCGGAGGATGTACTCCAGGAGTCGTTTATCAAGGTCTGGCAACGGGCCGCGTTGTTTGACGAAACCCGCTCCTCCCCTATCACCTGGCTGGTTTCTATTGCCAGAAATGCGGCCATTGACGCGCTGCGCAAACAGCCGGTTGAGCGGGAAGGTCAGGAATCCGATATTGACGAGATCCCAAGTGGTTCGCCAAACGTGATCGACCGGATTGACGATGTGCAGGCCCAGACCCGGCTCAACCGGTGTTTCGAAGAACTGGATAAGGACCGTGCGGACATGGTGCGGCTTGCGTATCTGAATGGCTGGACCCGCGATGCACTGGCAGACTATTTCGAACAGCCGGTCAACACCGTAAAAACCTGGCTTCACCGCGCCCTTAAACAGCTGAAAAGGTGCCTGGACTCATGATCGAACGAGACGACCTGGACATGCTGGCGGCAGAGTTCGTTCTGGGGACCCTGCCGGTCGAAGATCGCCAGCGCGTTCAGCGCCTGCGGACCACCCATCCAGAGCTGGACGCGCAAATACTGCAGTGGGAATCACGGCTGTCCGCTCTGAACGACGAAATCGAACCGGTCGACCCTGCCCCCGGGCTTTTCGCCAGGATTGAGCGCTCCATTGATCAGCTGGAGCAGGCCTCATCGCAGCACAACGAGGTGGTCAGGCTCCGGCAACAAGTGTCCAGGTGGCGCCTGAGCACAGTGGCAACTTCGATTGCCGCGATGCTTCTGATTGCCGTGATGATGCTTGAGCCCACCCCAACAAAAAGCCCCTATGTGGCTGTGTTCCAGCACAATGACGAACAGCCGGCTTTCCTGCTGACGGTGGATCTGGCCAGGAAACAACTGAACATTCAACCCGTCACCGCCCGGCCCGCCGGGAACCAGTCTTACCAACTCTGGATAAAGGATGACGAACTTGGCCCGACGCCAAGATCCGTGGGCGTCCTGAACGAGCATTTTGAAGTAGACCCGGCCGCGCTCACGAATTACGACGCGGAGCTGCTGCGTCGCGCAACGTTTGGCATCAGTCTGGAGCCCCGGGGCGGATCGCCCACCGGACAGCCCACCGGGCCCGCGCTTCACGGTTTTCTGTATCCCACCGGTGAGGGTGCTGATACCAACCGTCTGTAAATATCGCATTCCCTGAAACTTTCGGATGTTGTCTCCGTAGCTGTCGGTAACCCATCAGAAAACAACAGCCTTGATGGGTTTTACCTTAGTGAAGCAAGGAGAACGTAATGAAAAAGCACAGCAAGAACATCCTGTTTATGGCAGCCACCGTAGCGTCGGCACTGGCGCTTACCCCGACCACCCAGGCCGAGGATCACAAGGCCGGTGTCTGGGCCATGGATCAGTCCGTGGGCAATGGCGTGGTCTCTGCCCGCAAAGTCGTTGCCGAGGAAAACGGCTGGCTGGTGGTTCACCGTACCGATTCGGCTATGAAGCCTGGCCCGGTGGTCGCCCACGCACCATTAAGGGCCGGCAAAAATATGGATGTGGCGGCGATTCTTACCGAGGAAGTATCCGCCGGTGACATGCTCATGCTTATGGTCCACAGCGAAGCCGGTGGCAACCAGACCGGCATTTTTGAATACACGCTAGGCGCCAAGGAAGACGGACCTATCCGAAAGAATGGCAAGCTGGTCACAAAAACCATCACCGTGCAGTAAGCACCCGTCTTAAACCCGCCCGCCACGCTGCGGGCGGCCTTTTCTGGCCTGCGGAAAACGGTAGGCACAAGCGCTTATCAAATCCGGAAAAAAAAAGTGGCGCGGCCAGAATTCTCATGATAAATATCGCGCGAATACGGTCGGGTTCCCCACCACCGTTTCCAGGATAAGCCTCAAAGGAGTCAAAAGGCGGCACCCCGGTGTTTTCACAAACACCTGCCACCTCCGGCCACCCTCAGCAGACCTGCACAACACCGCGTGCGTCCTGCACGCTTTGTATCCATCCCTTTTCAGTGAGGGACACCATCCAATGTTGAAGTTGTGTAAGCCACAGGCGCTTGCCGCCGCTGTTGCTATGTCTCTGGGTGCCTCTTCGGTTTTTGCAGCCGGAGAAGTGCGTGTCTACAACTGGTCTGATTACATCGCCGAGGACACCCTGGCGAAGTTCACCGCGGAAACCGGCATCAAAGTTGTTTACGACGTTTACGACAGCAACGAAGTGCTGGAAGCCGCCCTGTTGTCTGGCCGTTCGGGCTACGACCTGGTAGTGCCTTCCAACCACTACGTGGCCAAGCAGATTTCTGCCAAAGCCTTTGTCGCGCTGGACCATGGCCAACTGCCGAACATGACCAACCTGAACCAGGACCTGATGACCCAGCTGGAAAAGGTCGATCCGGGCAGCCAGTTCTCCCTGCCGTACCTGTGGGGCACAAACGGTTATGGCTACAACGAAGGCCGCATTCAGGAGATTCTGGGTGACACCGCACCGACCGACTCCTGGGCCCTGGTGTTTGACCCTGAAGTGACCGGCAAGCTGGCCGCCGGCGGCTGTGGCATTGCCATGCTGGATTCCGGTGAAGAAATGGTGCGTGCCGCCATGGCCTACATTGGCCTGGACCCGAACAGCAACAACGCCGACGACATCAAAAAAGGCGGTGAAGTGATCAAGGCTGTGCGCCCGAACATCACCTATTTCCACTCTTCCCGTTACATTGGCGATCTGGCTAACGGCGACCTGTGCGTGGCCGCCGGCTACTCCGGCGACATCCTGCAGGCCGCTGCCCGCGCGGAAGAAGCCGAGAACGGCAACGTCATCCGCTACACCATCCCCAAAGAGGGCGCGGTGCTGTGGTTTGACATGATGACCATTCCGGCCGGCGCGCCGAATGTGGAGAACGCCCACAAGCTGATGAACTTCCTGATGCGCCCGGAAATCATCGCCGATGTCACCAACTACGTGTGGTACGCCAATCCGAACAAGACGGCCGATGAGTTTGTGGAGGCAGAAATCCGTAACGACACCAGCATCTATCCCACCGATGAGGTGATGAAGAAGCTGTACATCATGGAAGGTCGGCCTCAGGACGCCCAGCGTCTGATGACCCGCACCTGGACCAGCGTGAAATCCGGTCGCTGACGGTGGCCGTGACCAACAATACCTCCGCGCAAGCGGAGGTACTTCTCAGCATCAAGGGCATCTCCAAGAGCTTTGACAGCACCCTGGCGGTAGACGACGTCAGCCTGGACATCCACAAGGGCGAGATCTTTGCCCTTCTGGGTGGCTCCGGCTCTGGCAAATCTACCCTGCTGCGCATGCTGGCGGGCTTCGAGACCCCGGATTCCGGCCGCATTGTGCTGGATGGTCAGGACATCACGGCCCTGCCGCCGTACCTGCGACCCACCAACATGATGTTCCAGTCCTATGCCCTGTTCCCGCACATGACCGTGGAGCAGAACATTGCTATGGGTCTGAAACAGGACAAGCTGCCAAAGAACGAAATTGCCGACCGTGTAGCCGCCATGCTCAAGCTGGTGAAGATGGAGCCCTACGCCAAACGCAAGCCCCAGCAGCTCTCAGGTGGCCAGCAACAGCGTGTGGCCCTGGCCCGCTCGCTGGCAAAGCGACCAAAGTTGCTGCTACTGGACGAGCCGATGGGCGCACTGGACAAAAAACTGCGCACCGAAATGCAGCTGGAACTGGTGGATATTCTGGAGAAGGTAGGCGTGACCTGCCTGATGGTCACCCACGACCAGGAAGAAGCCATGACCATGGCCAGCCGGATAGCCATTATGTCCCACGGCCGGATTGCCCAGGTGGGTTCGCCGATTGATATCTACGAAAGCCCGAACAGCCGCATGACGGCTGAGTTTATCGGCTCCGTGAATATCTTCGAGGCGAACATTCTGGAAGACAATTCCGACAGCCTGTCTTTGGCCAGCGAGCTGCTGGACGCACCGGTGTTTATTGACCGGGGTGTAACCACGCCGGCGGAAACCACGGAAACCCTGATCGCCCTGCGCCCGGAGAAGATCTACCTGACGACCGAGAAGCCCGAAGGCGATAGCAACTGGAGCTGCGGCACGGTGGACAACATTGCCTACCTGGGTGACATCACGTCTTACTACGTGAAGCTCGCCAGCGGCAAGCGGGTTCAGGCCACCATGGCCAATGTGGAACGCCGTGGCGAGCGGCCCACCTGGGGCGACCGGGTCTATGTATCCTGGGAAGCCTCCAGCCCTATCCTGCTCTGGAACTGACGCCATGACCAAGAAGATTCTGGCAACCCCTCTGGCGGAGCGGGTGCGGGCGGTAGTATTTCACCGACGGGTCGTCTTCGGTGTGCCTTTCGCCTGGTTACTGCTGTTCTTCCTGCTGCCGTTTGCGCTGGTGCTGAAGATCAGCCTGACCTCGGCGGTAATGGCCATTCCGCCCTACGAGCCGGTGTTCCGATGGGTGGAGAATACCCTGTCGGTGGTGGTGAACTTTGGCAATTACCTGTTCCTGGCTTCCGACAGCCTCTACATTGCCGCCTATTGGGGCTCGGTGAAAACCGCGTTTCTGGCCACCTTGTTCTGCCTGCTGATCGGCTACCCCATGGCCTATGCCATGGCCCGCGCGCCGAAGCACTGGCAACTGGTGTTCCTGCTGATGGTGATGCTGCCGTCCTGGACCTCGTTCCTGATTCGGGTTTATGCCTGGATGGGCATACTCGGTAACCAGGGCCTGCTCAACAGCTTCCTGCTGTGGCTGGGCGTAATCGAATCGCCGCTGAAAATGCTGAACACCAACTTCGCGGTGATTCTGGGAATCGTCTATGCCTACCTGCCGTTCATGATCCTGCCCATCTACACCAATCTGGTGAAGTTGGACATACGCCTGCTGGAAGCAGCGTCGGATCTGGGCTGCCGCAGCCTGACCACCTTCTGGTCCATTACCCTGCCGTTGTCCAGGGCCGGAATCCTGGCCGGCTCCATGCTGGTGTTCATTCCAGCCGTGGGCGAATTCGTGATTCCGGAACTGCTGGGTGGTCCGGATACCCTGATGATCGGCAAGGTGCTCTGGGAAGAGTTCTTCAACAACCGAGACTGGCCGGTGGCCTCTGCGCTGGCAATCGTGATGCTGGCGCTGCTGCTGGTACCCATTGTGTTGTTCCACCGCTTCCAGGCCCGGGAGATGGAAAAGAATGGTTAGGTTAAAAGCCCCCGGTTTCTCGAAGACCATGCTGATGCTGGGCATGCTGTTCCTGTATCTGCCCATGGTGGTGCTGATCGTATACTCGTTCAACGCCTCACGGTTGGTATCGGTATGGGCCGGGTTCTCCACCAAATGGTACGGCGCCCTTCTCGCCAACGAACAGATCCTGTCGGCGGTGTGGATGAGCCTGCGCATTGCCTTCTATTCCGCCAGCATGGCGGTGTGTTTGGGCACCCTGTGCGCGTTCGTGATCACCCGGTTCAAGAAGATGCGCGGGCGCACGTTGCTGTCCAGCATGATCACCGCCCCTCTGGTAATGCCAGAGGTGATCACCGGCCTGTCATTGTTGCTGCTGTTTGTGCAAATGGCCCAACTGATCGGCTGGCCGACGGATCGTGGCATGGCCACCATCTGGATTGCCCATACCACCTTCTGCAGCGCCTACGTGGCTGTGGTGGTGAGTGCGCGCCTTAGAGAAGTGGATCGTTCCATTGAGGAAGCCGCCATGGATCTGGGCTGCACGCCGCTGAAAACCTTCTTTGTCATCACCCTGCCGGTCATCGCTCCGGCACTGGTTTCCGGCTGGCTGCTGGCATTTACCCTGTCGCTGGACGACCTGGTAATTGCCAGCTTTGTGTCTGGCCCGGGAGCCACCACCTTGCCGATGGTGGTGTTCTCCTCCGTTCGGATGGGAGTGTCACCAGAGATCAACGCACTGGCGACGCTGATTATCGCGGCGGTGTCTGTGATTGCGTTTATCGCCTGGCTCTGGATGCGGCGAGCAGAAAAACGACGAACCAGGGCCTGATCTGTGCCGCGACCGGGCTACAAAGCGCCCTGACCCGCTGCCATTCGCCGATCCCGAATGCTTTGGATCCACTGATAGAACACTGGCACCAGCAGTGTCCCCAGAATCGTCGCCGCCACCATGCCGCTGAGCACGGTAATACCGAGGCTCACACGGCTGGCGGCGCCGGCGCCGCTGGCGAAGACCAGCGGCAGAACGCCCAATACAAACGACAGCGCCGTCATCAGAACCGCTCGGAATCGCAGCACGGCGGCCTTCTGAGCCGCCTCGGCCGTAGACAGTCCCGATGCCCTCAGTTGCATGGCAAACTCGACAATCAAGATGGCTGTTTTGGTGGAAAGACCGATCAGTAATACCAGCCCCACCTGGGCGTAGATATTGTTCGCCAGCCCCACCAGCCAGAGCCCGGCCATGGCACCGGCGAGTGCCAGCGGCACCGCACCGAGAACCGCAACAGGCAGGCTCCAGCTTTCGTATTGGGCCACCAGAAACAGATACACAAACACCAGGGCCAGCACAAAGATCACGGCGGCCAGGTTACCCGCCTGGATTTCCTGCAGGCTCTGACCGGACCAACTGAACTCATAGCCCTGGGGCAGGCTTTCAGACAAAGCTTCCATGGCATTGATCGCATCGCCGCTGGCAAACCCGGGAGCGGGCTCGCCGGACAGGGTGACCGAGCGTTTGAGATTGAAATGCTGAATGCTGGAAGGCCCCAGCACAGGCTCCAACGACGCCAACGTTGTCAGTGGCACCATGTCGCCTTCCTGGTTTCGGACAAAATAGTGAGTGAGATCCTCTGGCCGTTGGCGATACTCGCCTTCGGCCTGCAACAACACCCGGTAGTTTTTTCCGAATCGGGTGAAATCATTCACGTACAGGGAGCCCAGCTGGGTTTGCAACGTCGAGAAAATATCGGAGAGCTGAATGCCAAGGGCCTTGGCCTTGTTTCTGTCCACTTCCAGAAGGTACTGGGGGATATTGGCACGGTACGTACTGTATACCCGGGACAGGGCCGGATGCTGGTTCGCCTGAAAAATCAGGCCGTTCATCACCTGTGCCAGCTCCGAGACATCGCGCCCCTGATTGTCCTGAAGGCGATAGTCAAAACCGGCCGATGTGCCAAGGCCGGGAATCGGTGGAGGATTAAACACCATCACCTGGGCCTCGGAGACCGTCCAGAGTTTTGAATAAAGCCGGGGAATCACGCTGCCCAGGCCAAGCTCCGGTGTCTCCCGGTCTTCCCAATCCTTGAGCATGACAATGCCGAGACCATTGTTGGATGCGGCGCCTCCCAAAAGGGAAAAACCCGACACGGTTATGAAATCCGTCACTGCCGGATCTTCAAGCACCATGTCCGTCACTTTTTCCAGCACAGCATCGGTTCGCTCCAACGAGGCTGCATCTGGCAACTGCACATCTACAAACAGGAAGCCCTGGTCTTCCGGTGGCACGAACGCCGATGGTACCGCCTTGAAGAGTCCGCCACCGGCGACCAGCACAACCAGCAGCACCAGCCCCACCAGCATCCCTTTGCGCAGAAGCTGAGCCACGGCTTTGGAATAACCACCCGTGCTGCGCGTGATCAGTGTCTCAAAGGGCCGAAGCCACCGGACAGATTGATCGCCACCTCGCCCGAGCAGGGCCACACACAGAGCCGGACTGAGCGTAAGAGCGTTAACAGAGGATATGATCACCGCCACCGAGATCGTGACCGAAAACTGCTGATACAGTTTGCCGGTAATGCCCGGCATGAAGGCAACCGGCACAAAGACCGCCAGCAGCACCAGCGTGGTGGCGATGACCGGGCCGGTCACCTCTGCCATGGCTTTGCTGACCGCCTCACGGATTGGCAAGGCTTCTTCCTTGAGGATGCGCTCGACGTTCTCGATCACCACGATGGCGTCATCCACCACAATCCCGATCGCCAGGACCAGGCCGAACAGCGTGATTGTATTGATGGAATAGCCAAGTACGGACATCACCGCGAAGGTCCCGATCAGCGAAACCGGAATAGCGATACTGGGTATCAGGGTGGCACGCCAGTTCTGCAGAAACAGGAAAACCACGAGAATGACCAGGCCAACCGCCTGAAACAGCGTAACGACCACTTCACTGATAGACCGGCTGATAAACTCCGTGGTGTCGTACAGAACCCTGTATTCCACGCCCTCGGGAAAACTTGCCGAAGCACTTTCGACCAAGGCTTTCACCCTTTCGGCCACATCCAGCGCGTTGGCATCCGGGAGCTGGTAGATCACCAGAAAGGCCGTGTCGCGGTTGTTCAGTTTCGCGGTGGAAGTGTAGGACCGCGAACCAAGTTCAATCCGGCCGACATCCCGCAGCCGGACAAATCCGCCGTCCGGCCGCGACCGCAGGATCGTTTGCCCGAACTCTTCCGGGTCCGATAACCGCTCCCGTGTCTGGATGCTATAGACAAACTGCTGCCCGGCAGGCACCGGCGATTGTCCGAGCTTACCGGCGGCGACAATCTGGTTCTGCTCCTTCAGCGCGGCGGCCACCTCCGCAACCGTCACATCCAGCGCGGCCATGCGGCGGGGATTCAGCCACACCCGCATGCTGTAATCCTTGGCGCCCATCACTTCGGCGGAGCCCACCCCGGCAACCCGGCCCAACGCCTCCACGAGATTGTTTGAGGCATAGTTGCTGAGAAACACACCGTCCAGGTCGTCCCGGCTGGAAGTCAGATTGATGCCCAGCAGCATGTTGCCGGATTGCTTGCTGACGATAACACCCTGGCGCCGGACCTCATCTGGCAGGAAGGGCTCGGCCAGCGCGACCCGGTTCTGCACATTCACCTGGGCAATGTCGGTGTCGGTCCCACTTTCAAAGGTCAGCGTGATTTTGGCGGTACCGTCACTGGAGGCCGATGATTCCATGTAAATCATGCCCTCCACGCCGTTGAGCTGCTGCTCCACCGGTCGTATGACAGCCTCCTCTACCACCTGGGCGCTGGCGCCTGGCAACGTCGCAGTCACCTGAACCTGGGGTGGCGCCATGTCCGGGTACATATTCACAGGCAGGATACGCAACGCGAGCGCCCCCGCGAGCGTGATGAGAATGGAAATAACGAAGGCAAACTTCGGGCGCTGAATAAACACGCGGCTGATCATGGCTGTGCCTCACCGGGCTGGCTCAACACGCCGGTGTCTGGATCGATGTCTTTGCGGACCGGATTCACCGCGACGCCGGCACGAACCTTCTGCAGCCCTTCAACAATGACCCGGTCCCCGGCCTCCAGGCCGGATTCCACGACCAGTAATGCTCCGTCACGGGCGCCGGTCTTAATGAATCGCTGGGCCACCTGATTCTGGTCATCCACCAGCAGGACAAACTTGCCTTCAATGGTCTCCTGAATCGCCACCTGCGGTACCAGGACCCGTGCCTCTCCGGTATGTCCGGAGACTTTCAGCGTGACGTAAAGACCAGGCACCAGCACCGCATCCGGATTCGGGAACACGGCACGAATTGCCACGGTACCGGTACTGGCATCGGTCTGCACATCGGCGAAGTCGAGCGTGCCCGGCTGGGCGTAGACTTCACCATCGGATAAGGTCAGTGAAAGGTCCAGACTCTTCGCGACTGCCTGCGCGGATTCGGCACCCGCCCGGCGAAACGCAATGAAGTCAGCCTCGTTGACCTGAAACTCCACGTACATCGGGTCCGTCACCAGTACCGACGTAATGGGACCAGTAGCCGGCCCGACCACCGCGCCGACATCATAATTCAGGCGGCCTACCCAGCCGTTGAAGGGAGCCTTGAGTTCCGCGTACTCAAGGTTGGTGCGTGCCTTCTGAAGCGCCGCTTCTGCGGTCTGAAGGCGGCTTTGTGCAGCGCTGAAGCGGTCTTTGAGTTTGTCGAGATCTGCTGCCGACAGGAAGCCTTTACCCGCAACATCCTCTCCCCGGTCCAGATTCCGGCGCGCGGAGTCCAGCTCGGCACGGGCTGCAGCCAGCTCCGCTTCAGCCTGCTGCAGATCGGCATTGGCGCGCGTATCTTCCAACCGCAGTAACACCTGCCCCTGCTCCACCCGCGCGCCCTCTCTGAACAGCACCTCACGGATTTCGGCCTCGATCCGGGCCGTGATGTCTGCCCGGGCGGACGCTGACGTGCGGGCAACGAATTCCCGGGAAGGTCGAACCTCTGAGGTTTTGAGCTCCACCACCGACACCGCAACGGGCTGAGGCGATGGCGACTCCGCAGACTCGGAACACCCCACCAGCAAAGACAACACCAACGACCATCCGAGTGCACGGAGTCGCTCTTTATAAAACATCTCAAGAAGCTGCATGGACACCATTCCCTGTATCTTGGGCAAGGCCCTGCCGGAGCCGGCCCATTAACGACGCATAGCGACTGATTGAGTTACTGAATCAATCTTAGTCGCTGATGGTGCATGCAGCCATTGCTTCAGGCGGTGGCGTCCGTCTAGGTTGCAGGGCGCTGTGGATGGCGACTTGAGAGAATGTGGTGCAGACCATCACAGTCGACCATGGGGTCGTCGCAGTTCACGACGATGTCCGAATGGGCAATCACATAGCCCTTTCCGGTAATACTGTTCTTGACGACCTGATAGTCGCCTTCGGTTTCTACCGTGGTGAATTCACCGATGAACCCGGTATCGCGAAGGGAAACGGTTTCCAGCTTGTCGCCCGGCTGGATTCGGCCTTCGTAGTTCATCAACGCAAGCCTGGCCGAGGTGCCGGTACCGGTAGTGCTACGACAGATTACGCCGGGGTGGACATAGGTGGCCGATCGTGAGCGGAAATAGCCATCGGCCACTTTTTCTTCCGGCCCCATAAAGTGCAGAAATGGCAGAGGCCCGACATCACCCAAGGTGTAGTGGGAGAATCCACGGGCAGCCTGAATGGCCTCGACAATGGCATGCGCGGTGCGGGCCAGCTCCCGTTCCTCATCAAGGGTCAGGTCAAAGCCCAGTGATTTGGCATCCACCAGGGCGTAGAAACCGCCACTATAGGCCACACTGTAGCCAACCTCGCCAATGCCCGGCACGTTAATACTGGCATTGTAGGTGTGGATGTAGCTCGGCAAGCCCTCGCAGGTGACCGCTTCTACCACGCCGTCATGAACAATAGCCTCAATGTTCACGAGACCCGCCGGCGATTCCAGCATGAAATGTTGCTTGCCCTCCTGCTTTGGCACTATGCCAGCCTCGAGGACCGCCGTCGCCGTACATATGGTGTTGGAACCCGAATAGATGGGATATCCCATCACCTCCATAATAATGTATCCAGCCGCCGCCCTGGGATCGGTGGCGGGGACCAGCAAATCCACGGACATTTCGGGAATGCCATAGGGCTCCTCCAGCAGGAGTTTGCGCAAGCCGTCAGCATCGTCCCGGAGGTACTCCATCTGCGCCCGCACGGTGTCGCCGGGCAACAGGTCAATGCCGCCGGTAACAATGCGGCTGACATCACCACCGGCGTGAGTGTCCATCAACTGAATGGTCAGTTCCGGTTTCATCAGTCCGCCTCCACCTCGTAGGGTTGCCCGTGCTCCTGCCACTGGGCATCGGGAACAATCACGATTTTTCCCAGGTAATTGCTGCCTCGGTTCACGAAGTACTCCTCCGCGCGGTGCAACTCAGACAGCCGGAAAGCACCGTGCAGTACCGGCTTCAAATCACCGCTCCGGATCCATCTCATAAGCTGCTCTGCCTCTTCCCGGGTGCCATGGGACACACCAAAAATCTGCACCTGGTACAGATAGATGCGGGTCCAGAGAATTTCGCTGATGTTGCCGCCACTGGCCCCGGCAATACTCAGCCTCGGATAGGTGCTCCGGGCATTCATGTCAAAAATCATGGCGTCGATGAAACGGTCCGTCATGTCGCCGCCCACCAGGTCCATGACCGCGTCCAGAGGCTTGCCTCCGGTTTCCGCCTTCACTCGATCGACAAAGCTATCCATGTCGGTTCTGTCGAGAACGGCCTCGGCGCCAAGCTTCAGCAATGGATCAGCCTTGTCCTTCTGGCTCAGAGCGTAGGGAATGGCACCGATAATCCGGCAGAGCTGAATCAGTGCCGTACCCACGCCACCGCTGGCACCGGTAACCAGCACGCGTTCACCAGCCTGAATATTGGCGGAGGTGAGCATGTGGTAGGCGGTCTGATAAGAACACATACCCATGGAAGCGAGCTCGGCGTCGGCCAGGTCCGGATTGGGAATGTGATGGAACTGATCGGACGGTAAAGCGACGTACTCGGCGTATCCGCCATCTGCGCCATGCCCGTAATAATCCGGCGTGAGATTGATGTCTGTGCGGTTGTCCACATAGATGTTGAAGTCCAACAAGCCGCGTTCGCCGATACGCTGTTCACTGACACCCGCGCCCACAGCAACAATACGACCGACAATATCGGCCCCCTGAATGCGCGGGAAGGTGAGCGTAGGTTTGCCGCCCATCTGGAACGACGTCATTTCCCCTTTTTTTGTGGGGTATAGCCCCTCACGGGCTTTGCGGTCTGTGTTGTTCTTGGCGGTGGCAGTTACCTGAACCAGCACCTCGCCTTCCCTCGGCTGAGGTACCGGTACATCCTGATACATGAGCTGATCAATTCCGCCATGGCCTTTCAGAACCATCGCCTTCATTGAGGATGGGATCATCGGCAACAGACCCTCCTGTTCTGGTGAATAAACTACTCAGACAGAATAGGAAAGATCACCGGGTGTGTCAGGGCCTGTTACGGATATCCATTAGACTCAAACGGTTTACCGAGCGATTACCCGATAAACCGGCCTTAACCGCGGAATCTGCTTGAGGACCACCTGGATAACCGTCATCAAGGGCACAGCAAGGAGAACCCCCACTGGCCCCCACAACCAGCCCCAGAAGAAGATCGAAACAAAGATGATCACGGGGTTGATCGCCATCCGGAAACCATGAATCCAGGGCTCAAGGAAAAATCCGACAATCGTGGTGAGCACAATGAAGCTGATCGGAGCAAGCACCATCATCCAGAGCACGTCCAGGGAAATGGCGGAGACTATGGCCAACAGGGTGATGGTAAGCATGTTACCAAGGTACGGAATAAACCGCGCAAGGCCTGCAATCAGGCCCCAGACGGCCGGGTCTGGCAGGCCGATGGCCCAACAGATCAGGCCGGTCAACACGCCAACAGACGTGTTGGACAACCCCAGCACCGCCAGATACTGCGCAATCTGATGCTGGGAATCGTGGGTGATTCTCAGCACTGTCTTGCGCTGGGACCGGGGCAACTGCTTGACGAAGTTGCGAATCAACCGGTCGCCGCTGACCAAAAGGAAATAGGTTAATGCCAGTGCCAGCGCCAGCCCGGCAATGCCGTTCCGAGCCTTGGACATCAACTGACTGCGCCAGGAGTCGGTTTGCAGAACCACCGTGGTGGGTTTGGTGCCCTGATCTTTGGAAAGCTCTTCAACCGATTTTTCGACCTGCTCGGCAGACTGACTGACCTTGTCGATCTGGCGCATGATCTCACTCTCCCCCACCAACAGGCGAGACAGTCCCTCCGGAGCCTTCTGGGCCCACTCCAGAGCTGGCGTGGCGACCGCGGCACCCAGCCCCAGAATTCCGGCAAGGACCGCCAGCACCAGAACCAATGCGGATACCACACGCGGTAAATGCCAGCGCAAGTAAGCCTTTTTAACCAGAGGCGCCAGTAACAGGCTGGTCAGTACCGCCAGGATGATCGGGAGAACAATCTGATGAGCAATATACAGGGTGTACAGAATACCAAGGATGAACAACCCGTAGATTGGCGTGGAGAGATCCGCGAACGATCGCGAACCTGTGCCATTCGTTTGCGGGGATTCTGTCTTCTGGTCATCCATGGGCTGTTTTACCTTGTCGGAGTGCCGCTCAGGACACAGGAGTTTCGCCAGCTCAACAATCTGGCGATTAGCAACACAGTGTAGCGTTTACAGGAAGCACCCGCATTATCAAACAATTACCAAGTGCATTTGAGGAAACTGAACCATCCACGCACAGCACACCGTATACCTCCAGAATAACTAGCTGACAGCGGAGAACCCATGGCACCGCGTTACGATACCCTGTTCTACGATGGCTCCTGCCCCCTGTGCGCGCGTGAGATACGCACCCTGCGAAGATTGCAGACCGGCAACCTGATCTTTGCGGATATTCACGAACAAAACCCGAGCAACCAGCAACTCCCTTCCCGGGAGCAACTGCTTCGGCGATTGCATCTGATGAGCTGGAACGGGGAGTGGGTAACGGGATTGCACGCCAATGTGCGAGCCTGGTCCCACACCCGTTTTGGCTGGTTGTTCAAGCCACTGCTATGGCCGGTGATTCACCCGATTGCCAGCCGGATTTATGAAACCTGGGCCGACAAACGGTATGGGCGTAAATACGCTTGTGCGATGGGCCACGAAAACTCGTGCCCACCGGGAACCTGAGGCAAAAGACTGCTAGCTGGCCAGCTTGGGCAGGAATGAGGTATCCACCCAATAGCGCTTGAGATTGGCCTCATCGACCAGCACGGGCACTGTTTCCTGTTGAATATGATTGCTCGGATCGAACCACAGGTTATCGCTTCGGAATACGTGAAGCTCACCGGTTTGCGGGTGCTGCCACTGGCAGACAATGCGGAACGGGTTACGACCGTTCACGGTCAGACTGGTGTTTTGCTCAACCGACGAAAATGTTGCGAGCACCTCGGTGCCGTGATCTTTCAGGTAAGCCTGTGAGCGGCTCTTCTTCCAACCAAACAACAGCATCCCGCCGCCAATGGCGCCAAACACGAGCCCCATACCTCCAAGAATCATGGGCAGCCCCCACAGGGAGAAGAAACTGTTGATTCGAGCACTCTCCGGAGTCGACGGCTCGTAAAACACAGACACACGCTCGCCGCGACTGAACGACGGCGGATTTGAGCCGGAGCGCGACCGGAACTCGATCTCCCGACCACGGATATCATCGAAAACGACCACCGGATAATAGGTAGTCGAATCGCTGGAGCGAGAGCGCTCCAGATCAATGACCGTGCCCGTGGCTTCCGTAGCTCGCTCGATAAATGACACTGTACTGCTGTAACTCATCACCGCACCAACAAGCATACCGGCGCCAATGAGTGTGAAGGCATATTTGAGGATATTCAGGGTTTTCAATGGTTCAATCCTTGTGTTTTGGGGTCTCTTTCCTTAAGCCAGCTGACCAATTTCGGCCCCTTCGGGAACGAGAGAAGGCATTTGGGGCTCACGCCCCTTCAACATATTTGCCAGACGCCGCTCTCGTACCTTGTGAACGGAGGGATCAAACCTGAGTACCTTGAGGGGCACCGGGTCACCCTCCTGCAACTTGTCGAACGTCGCCAGCTTACTCAGATAGAAGGCCCCGCTGTGATTTTGGCCATCAAACTGAAAATCAAACTCAATCAGAAGGTTACACTGATAATGCCCTTCCCCCTGTGGCTCATTTCGATGGTCGTATTCCTGATGAAACTGACAATCCGCTTCTTTTTTGGTCAGTACGCCGTCCACCTCTACACCGTGCTTCCGTAGCAAGGCCTGGCCGTAGAGGTAGCTGGTACCCGAGTAAGTCATGACGATAGCAAGCAGAACCAACCCAGCGCCCATCAATGCGAAGAAACCTCCCGCAATCATGGCACCCCAGTCGCCAAAGTCGACGTAGAAAATGCCACCACCCACAGCGGTGGTGATTATTCCTACGCACAGCATCGTTAGCATAATGCCTAGGTCAGCTTTTATTGCGGACCACAGGAGCGGCCAATCAATGTGGTTTTTTCTGAGCACTTTTCTGGCGCTGGGAGGTTAGTTAATGGGTTGAGACTGGTTATCAACTCAACGAACGATTGGCTCTGCTAAGAAAAGACCTAACGGGGAAGAGTTTTGCGCATTCTTTCATGAAGCTCCTCCAGCTCCTTCTGTTTTTGCACCATGTAGTTTTCTTCTATATCGATCAAGCGGGTTGTGGGTCCGTTTGGTTTTAGGCGTTCTTGGACGACTTCAGGCCAGTGCTTCCTTGACCTCTTTCGATCAACCCTTTGTATGAACTCCATACCCGATGCCACCGGAAACAAAAGATAGGAGCCAATCCATTCGATAACCGTGCTTCCCGAAACCCCATTGCCTTCCTTTCGTTCCTGGCCCAAAAAAGTTCTCGAATCCAGAATCAAGTCGAGAAATGAAACTTGCCCAGATTCTAACGTTTCTTCAACGAACCGGCTCTTGGATTCCGTCTTTCGTCCGGTCTCATCAAACCAAGGACCAATGGTCATGAAACAACGCAGATATTCCCAGATGCCAACCAGCGTTGGCAGCCGCTTACCTGCAGAAATACCCGACAAGTTCAGTGCAACTCGGTTACCGGGGTCTCCAAATTTTTGAAGAACGATTTCCAGGTTTCCATGGACAATAGACCCAGAGTATTGATTAACCATTCTATATTCATAGGCAACGGCCTCTATTCCTTCCCAGGCTGCATGGTAAAGCTCACCTTTAAGATCATAATAGATCTCCTGTGTGCGCCGATTGAATACGATTGGTAGCGACGGCGGGCGGGTGCTCTCCCAAGCCGCCGGCACTAGTATCCCTAGAATTGAGAACAGCAAAAGCCACCAATCTGAACTCAAAGCGTTTCCAAACCCAATGATCAGGAGAAAAAGTACTACACCGTACCCGCCTACAAGAAAACCAAAGCCAGTGAGCATGCCTTTACTCTCGGCACTGCCCGTTCTTAACTCCATATACGTCTCATTTTGCGCCTCAACAAGACTCGGTTTGGATGGCAAATGACCACTGCTAGCATCACTGTGTAATACCCGAACGCTCGATGAGCTCCCTATCTTATTAACTATCGAATCAAATAGTTTTTTTGCATTCTCAATCACCAGATATCAACCTCTATCGGAGGCATTTCAAGACCAGGCTGAGGGCGGTATATCAATTGCCCTTGCAGCCCAAATATCTGATCGTCATCGTGGTAGATACGCCTATAAGTAGCGGTTGAATCCGCATTGTGAATTCTCGTGCCCTCATGAATTGAAAAATCAGCACCTGACCACACAACGGCTTTTCGATTCGGCTGTAAAATTCGTTCCTTTTCCTCTGAATCAAATACTGTTCTCAGTTTCTCCTCCAGCCATGCCAAGGATCGATATCCAACACCATTTCTTAACTCATTTCCTGTAAATTCGATCATGTCGGGCTCGAGTCTTTTCTGTCCAACCAACTCCAATATCAACCAACAATCCTGAATATGCGTTTCATGCGGGTTTAACCGAGGCACTCTCTCAAGCCTGAATTTAACCGGAAAAACAACCACATACAGCCGCCCCATTTCGTTCCTGTAATTACCAGCCCAAGCAGCAGGTTTTACACCAAAACGAGTATTTGCTAGCCAACGCTCGATCGGTGTGTTTTCAAGATGATAGCGCGCAACCAATCCACCAATTAAAGATGCGGTTAAACCAAGTGACAATGCAGTAAACCATCCTCCCAGTCTAGACAATCCTCTAACTGCAGAAGCAGTTTGCAGACCTAACGCTACAGCTCTAGCTTCTCTATATGCCCTGAAAGCTCGTACCCCTAACGCCAGCTGTCCTGAAGAAATACCAACCAAACCAACTTCAACGGCGGCGGTATCAAAATCTCCGGCGCGATAAGACTCAACCGCCTGCACGCCAAAAATAACAATATCGAAGGCTGCGGTAAGAGCAGAAGCAAATGCCGCGGCAGCTCCAACCCCATGACTTAGTGCCTCGGGATTAATAGATCTTGACAATCCCTCCCTCCAATTCAGCTCTGCAATCTTATGTTGCAGCGACATAAACGCTGCGGCAAAGCCGGTTACACCACCAAACGCTCTAGCAAAACCTTGCAAATCACGGTCGGCACCAACACCCAAGGCACTGTTTGCAGAGACCATGTTAATTCCAGTCAAAACAACCAAAACTGATCGCAACGGGGCCTTGACCAATCCATCCATCAGACCATAGGGATTACCGTTATAGTATTTTCCCGAATTGGCAGCAATTGCCCGAATAACAGGTACGCTAGGCACCTCAGCATGCAATTGACTGCGAGGTATGTTGCTATTTACTCCTTCTCGCGCCGCCTCACTCAGCCACTGATTCGATTGAACAGCACTTACACTTTCCACCGCCAAGGACTGCCCTGTTCGTGCCAATCCAGACACCAAAAAACCACTGCCTAAAAGTGAGATTCGATGCGGGAATCCTCTCAATTCAACTGCGGCTGCAGGCGAAATTGCGTTGAAAAGTATTTGTGTGGGCACAGCCGATGGAATTGGTGCCCGCCCCACTAAACCCGACACCTTAGAGTTTATGGCGGCAACGACAGCCGTGGCAGCTTTGGATAGGTCTTCAACAGAATCGTTAGCCATATCGCCAATTGATACTAGCTTCTCGACGTCGCCGAGTGATACACGCTCTCTTATCCCAAGCAACGCATTCCAGAACCAGCGAGTCCCCTCCCCCTGAACTGCGGCTAGGCGGCCTATAGCCCCGGCCCCTTTACTAAAATAAGATGGACCAAGCAAAGCAAGTCCGAATTTTTCCTGCAGAATGGTGTGATGATCTTCTTTAGCCAGATCCAGGCTCTCGCATGAACTTGCGAGGGTTTCAGGGCCATTCGCACATTCGATGGTATCCATCCATAGGACCCAGGAATCAAGGAGCCCAGCAACAACGTCTTCAAAATGTGACTGAGACTCATCCGATTCCCGCCACACTCTCTGTAATTTCGGCAGATCTACAAGTTCAGGAAGTTTCGCTTCAAGCTGGCGATCAGTCTCATAAAGATCCTTGATCGTCTTCGCCAAACTCCACTCTCCACCGAATCTGGCTCTTAACCTCTCCTGGTTATCGTGAGTCAGACGAACCAATGCGGCCAGATCTTCGGTAACGCCCCATGGATCGTCCACTATCCCCATCACGCGCTGGTCAAATCGCCGGGTAGAACGCTCCAACCGAGGCCAGTGGGGAATGGTTGGGGCCAGGCCAGTCCAGTCAAACTCCTCAATGGAGGTAACTTCTGGCAAGGCATAAAAGGTCTTTTCATCAAGTAACTGAGTGTTCGGTGAACCTCCTGGCACAATCCTGCGCATAAACTTGCTGCGCTGACCCGGTTCATTCACAATCATTTCGAAATGAGCGTCAGACCATTGATTCTCACTCCAGGCGACATCAGCAGGTTCACCAGAGGGTAAAGACAAGTAGACATTGCCGCGATGATCAACGACCTCTCCACCTCGGGTCGTCTCCTGAAGCAGGGAATCATTAACCGAATACTCGATTAACCTCCCTTCGAACTCGCTCCAGACATACAACCAGCCATCTCTCAGAAATCGAGGAACGAGTCCAAGATTCCGATCCTGAAGATCAGTATAACGATCAATATTAGGAAACAGGTCCGGCAAATCGGGCAATTCCAGCCCAGCTAAGAGCTCTCCCTCATAGCGCATAGGGCCGATGGCGTATCGAAGGGGTAGAAAAGCCGTCATTAGTGGGCAAGTTGCGCAATAAGTCATAACACGTCCCTGTGTTGGTTATCCGCAGAAGAATCCAGAGCGGCCAGCAAATCCAAGCTAAATTGAAAGCATGGGGCCACCAGATTAGACGCGAATTGTCCTTCCTTTTGTTCGTCACTCATTCTGGAAGGTGAAGGGCGATACTGAGTCATCGATCCATCACTTGAACGGAAAAAGATGCTGTTAATGCCAGACCAAAAATGAGCGGGTAAACGACCGTCGACTCCAGCTAGTCTCGAGACTACCTTGGCATCACCAATCCTCAGCCAGACAGCGTGCCCCTCCGGCATCATCACCTGAACCCTAGACCGCATAAAGTCCAATAATGCTGACTCATCATAAGACGTATGCAACACCGAAGCCCTCGCGACTAAGGGATGGTTCTTTGCCCACAGCTCTTTGAGCACTATGCTCGCTCCAAAATCAGCAATCATCGGCCCTAATGCTGATACGCCATCGAAAACGCCGTCTTTAAGTACCATTAAAGGGCATACATCCAGTCTCTCTTCATACAAACTTCGCAGGCCACCCGCGATCGCTCCATCAAACAACATGAACATTTTTTTGTCAGAAGGCGACAGGCTTCCTTGAATGCTCGAACTCTGCAGCGTCATGAAGAAATCCTCTGGTCCGATCTCACAGAGCAAACCTCCGAAAAAGTTTCTTCGTTTCTCGCTGCATTTCTGAAACTTGCGGCCTGTTTCAGGTCAGCCTCAGTCGGTCGCAGCTGGTCCGCGTTTACAGACTGAGTATCACCGGAATGCCGTGTCTCGGCATGGGGAAGTGTTGAGACTGGCTGCTCAGATAAAGCATCATGAGTCACCACATTTGGCAACAACGGCCCCGTTACCCCAACCCCACTACCACTCCCGGGCCCACCCCCTGAATTCATCCTCACCAAAGGCCCAGACACTGTCACCCCACTTGGGTCTACCTTCACAAAGCTGCCACCCGCTTTAAGTGTCACCTCGGCACCCGCCTCAATCACAATTTTCATACCAGCCTTGCGGTGGATTTCGGTGCCGGCTTCCACCAGCTGGTTTTTGCCCTGCTTGCTGTGATGGCTGCCGTTTACGGTGAGGCTGTAGTCGGCGCAGATGCTCTCGCGATGTTCGCCATCTGTGGTGTGGTGGCGGTTGCCTTTGGTATGGCTGAAGCGGTTGTTTTCCACCGTCAGGTGGCTGTCGTTCCTGATGACTTCGGTGCGGTTGTTTTCCGTCAGCAGG
>NPIE01000033.1_pt1 | contig 28679 bp, 26 predicted proteins | sample 8637661 | NCBI WGS metagenome assembly NPIE01 (sample SAMN07420842, study PRJNA396082) | bioreactor metagenome | isolation source: sample BA12 brine-fed electro-methanogenic bioreactor BA | place: Japan: Kochi | collected 2016-12-09 | reverse complement strand
GGCTTAACCGATGACCAATGAAATGCTTATTATAATACGTCTTGTCCTGGTGTATGTGTTGATAGGTCTCCAGGTGCATTTACTGCAACATTATGTAAAAAATGTCAATTAGGTGATTAAAAGTGAATTCTAGATTGTACTTGTTGATAATATATTGTACAATACTGGTAAATATACCTTTATGTAATTCGTACGGCATAATATATAAAACCTCTTCAGATCCTGGCTATAAATTTGTATCTGTATCTCCATCGGAGCTAGATATCAAATATTTCAGCTCCAAAGATTTCGGTGACGTATATAAAATTCACGAAGAGACAGATACTAACGATGAGGTACCTATAGAATCACATTCAACTGGATCTTATTATGTGGGTTCTCAAGGACCTGCAATAACTATTGAAAAATATACGAATAATTTCAAAGATATATATAGAAAAAATGAAAATATAACTATTAAAATTAAAATTATTAATAGCAACAAACAAAATAGATTAGAAGATGTGCATATATTTGAAGAAATTCCTGAAGGATTTGAATTCATTGAAGCAAATCCTGTTAATATCACTAACCGAAAAAGACCTAATACAATCATGTGGGATTGCGGATCTGAGATTAGATCTAGCAGGACTTATGAATTTACTCTTAGGACCAATAAAAGTGGAAAACACAATTTCGGCAGTACCATGCTTGAAGCAACGGTAGTAGACAAAAATGGTCGAAAAAATGAAGTGATAGTGAATTCTAATAGACTCATAAATATAATAATTTTGAACGAGCCGCCGAAATTTTCGGATTTAAATCCTGATCCTCCGATAAATATAAGACGAACTTTGATTGGCAATAAACCAGCAGGCGTAAAAAATATAAATGTGCGTTTGACCGATCCGGATAATGACACTATCACCTGTGAGTTGTTGTCGAGTAGTGGTTGCAAACCGCTTAATGCTACTAACATTACTTCCAATAAAGTAAAAGGTATAATATATTATACATACTCCTGGGATATATCAGGATTTGAAAGTGGAACACATATATTGACATTAGATGCATTCGATGGGTATGAACATAAACTATCACAAGATATAAAATTAAATGTCTATAAGATACCGCCAGATATAAAAACATCATTCGGAGGGATTTTAATTATTGTAATTGCAGGTTTGATCATAAAACATTATTTGATATTTAGTAATATTAAATATAGACTAGGAAGAAATTGGATGGTGCGCTTCATGCTATGTTACATTAGGCATGAATTTTTTAGAGGTTTGATTGTAAGCAAGCTCGAAAAAAATCGAACCATATGTGTCTTTAATGAGAACCAAAAAAATATAAAATATAAAGCAATAAACTACACGGAATTACATTCTTCATCAAATGATAGTGAATCCGATAACAAAAATATTATGAAAAATTTCGATTCAGTTGATACATTACCACCACAAGAACCTAAGAAGAAAAAAGAGGACGAATCTGACATATCAGATCACGATCTCTCAAGCGAACGCGCTGATGACTCTTAGAATGAACACCGTGCAATAATTAAACCGGTAAATCTATCGTTCTGTAAATAAAATTTTTCAATAGGATTTTACAGGAGATCAGCTTGCCTCTTTTTCCCGGCTTTATCTCCACAACTATCGCAAACTAACCCTGCCCCGGAAAGCTTGACACACAAGTTTACCCCAGGAAAGCCGTAGTGGGCATGATAGCCTATTAAAGTCGACAATTTCCCTTTGCCGCTGCCAGGGCCACAGCGCTAGTGGCGATAAGGGGCACCGAGTATTTAATGGCGGCTTTCCTGATCAGCGCGGTTCCTGGCAAAAATCGCGCGCAAGTTATATCATCATTTCCGCGCCTACCGCCCCCAAACTCCGGCCCCTCCCCCCCCTCCCCGCGCCGCCCGGTGGGGCTAAAGGTGATATATGTCCTGAGCCAACCCCTAGCACAGCGAAAATCCCCCTGAAGGAGGGAGTCAGTTGAAGGATTATCTCACGCTAGACGATTTCCCAATTGATAACCAGAGGATCCTGGTCAGGGTCGACGTAAACTCCCCCATGGACCCGGACGGCAAAATCCTCGACGACAAGAGGTTCCGCGGCCACCTGCCCACCCTGCGCGACCTGGAGGACGCTCGTGTCGTCCTGATGGCCCACCAGAGCCGCGCAGGAAAGAAGGACTTCACCACCCTGGAGGCCCACGCCCGCCGTTTTTCCCAGCTTCTGCACCGCGAGGTCACCTACGTCGACGACATCTTCGGCTCCCACGCCCGAGAGTCGATCAAGGCGATGAAGCCCGGCGAGGTCATCCTCCTCGAGAACACCCGCTTCTACTCCGAGGAGAACATCAACCGCCCGCCGGAGGAGCACGCCAAAAGCCACATGGTTCGAGAGCTCAGCCCGCTTTTTGATTTTTTCGTCAACGACGCCTTCGCCGTCTCGCACAGGTCTCACTTATCCGTCGTCGGGTTCACGGAGGTCCTCCCCAGCGCTGCAGGCCGGCTTATGGAAAAGGAGATCGACTCCCTGGACATGGGCGTCCGCGGGAACGAGCACCCCTCGATCTTCGTCCTCGGCGGGACGAAGGCCGACGACTCGATCAAGGTGATCCAGAACGTCTTCCGCCGGGGCGGCGTCGACCAGGTCCTGGTCACAGGGGTCGTGGCCACCGTCTTCCAGATGGCGGCTGGAATCAACGTCGGCGAGAAGAACCGGGAGTTCGTGGCGGGGCTCGAATACTCCGAGCTGGTCTCGATCGCAAAAGACCTCCTGGATAAGAACCCCGGCAAGATCGTCTTCCCCCAGGACGTCGCCCTCGACAAGGACGGCGAGAGGCTGGACGTCGTCATGGATAAGATCCCCTCGGACCTGCAGATCGCCGACATCGGCCTTGAGACGATCGTCGACTTTTCAAAGAGGATCAAGGAGGCGAAGATCGTCGTTTTGAACGGGACCGCCGGGATCTTCGAGAACGAGAAGTTCGCCCTCGGCACCACCGAGATCCTGAAGGCCGCCACCGAGTCTGGCTTTTCCATCGCGGGCGGAGGCCACACCAGCGCCGCCATCGAAGAGCTGGGACTGGAGCCGAAGTTCTCCCACGTCAGCACCGGCGGCGGAGCCTCCATAAGCTACCTCTCCGGCGACCTTTTGCCCGGGATCGAGGCGCTGAAGAAGGCGGCATCGAGGTATAGGAAGTAGGGCGCAATTGATAGGATAGGATTCGGAGGAGAACAAAACGTTCAACTGAGCGTTCCAGCTGAAGGTTTCAAGGAGAATCGCCCCGGGCGGGCCGCCGCCCCTCAAGGGCCTTCAAAACTCTTTTCCTGCAGTCGGCGAGAAGCTCTTTTGCGGGCCCCGACGCCTCCAGGGCGGCCGCTCCCCGGTGGCCGCCGCCGTCACCCCGATGGGATCTTCCCACCTCCCTCATGATCGCGGCGAGGTCGAGGCCCGCCAGAACGGCGTCCCTCCTCGCGCGGCCGCTGATCCTGCAACAGTCGCCGTGGACCCCGCCGACTAGGGCCACGTCCGCCCCGATCTCGACGAGGGTCATCGCACTGGACCCCTCGAAAGCTCCAACCTCCGAGGAGACGACGACCCAGTCGTCGGTCCACTCGATCTCGGCCCGAGAGGCGGCCCGGAGAGCGGCGATCCTTCGAGAAGTTTCCGTCGGAACCCGTGAGAGGACCTCCAGGGCATCATTGTACTCGATGGTTGAGTTCTCCAGAATCTCGGCCACCGTCCGAAAAGAGGAGGCATGAGCATGCTTGAACCTCCCGGTATCGGTGATGATCCCCACCACCAGGGCCAGGGTCGCCTCCCGACTCGGCACAATCCCGCTTTTGGTCAGAACCTCCCAAACGATCTCGGCGGTGGAGTCGGCGGGCCTCTGAACGTAGAAGCGGGCGGCCTCGATCAGATCCCGGTCCTGGTGGTGGTCGACGACGGCATAATCTTTGACGTCGAGATCGCCGACCTGAAGTCTCACTGCGGTGTCCACCACCACCACCAGGTCGTACCCCTCGAGGGACGGGTCGATCAGAACCTCAGATCCTATCGCCTTCGTAAGAGCCGCTCCGGTCCGGCTCACCCCCCCCACCACGGCCAGGTCTCCGCCAAAGGCCTCCTGGAGGGCAAAGCCGCTCCCCACGGCGTCGGGGTCGGCGTTCCTGTGACAGAGGTAAAGGACCCTTTTATATGCCCCGATCAGATCTTTGAACTCGTCCTCTCTAATCTGCATCCTGCAACACGATCCTTCTTGATGATAGAAAAAGCTGTTCGAGGGCTACCAAAAAGAAGGGGCTTCAACCCTTATTCACATTCTTCATAACTTCTCGATACCCGAGCCCCTTCAGCTTTGTGATCAGATCTTCGGTGAGCATCTCCCCCTCGGTAACCTTCACCTCGCCCCGATCCCCCTGGATAGAGACCTTCCAGCCCACAGGCAGGAGATCCTCGACGGCCTCGACCCGACGGAGCCTCTCGGAGCTGAGAGGCCCCTCTACCCTCGTGGCAAGGCAGGACCGAGAGGGGCGATCGGCACAGGAGAGGTCGAGCCGTCTCGCCATCTCTCTCACCTCGTCCTTTGTCATACCCAGCTCCCGGAGAGGCATCCTTATCCCGGCCTCGATAAGGGCCCTCATGCCAGGCCGGTCTTCGAGCTTATCCGAGGCGTTGGTGCCGTCCACCACGACTCCTATCCCCCTCGACCTCGCCTCGCCGCCTTTCGGCCATCGCCCTCTTGCAGAGATAACATCGCGAGGGAAGTTTCTCACGGATTCCCTCCTCTTGCAGGAGGCCTACCTCCAGGACCAGGTGCTCAATCCCGATCTCAGCGGCGACCGCCCGGGCGTTCGCAAGGTCCGCGCGGGACTGCAGCTCCGACTTGACGGTGGCGGCACAGGCCCGATCTCCCAGGACAGAACGGGCTGCGGCGGCCAGAACCGAGCTGTCCATGCCCCCGGAGAAGGAGACGATGACCCCCCTCCAGGCCGTCGAACCAGCCCCTCAGATCGTCGAAAGATGCCATCAGAGAGACTACAAGCGCCCGGGACATTTCAGCCTGACGCGCCCGCGAACCACGCGAAAGCCTTTTCCCGTCGCCAAGACCTTATGTTGTTTATAGTCACTCCCGGAGCTTTCGCTCGGGATAGGTGGGAATTCATGCAGATCTTGATCACCGGAGCTGGTGAGGTCGGGCTTCACCTGGCGAGAGAGCTTTCCAGCTCCTACGATGTCACCGTAATCGATCAGAGCAGAAAGGCCTGCGAACGGCTGGAGGGGGTCGATGTGAAGGTCCTCCAGGGGAACGCCGCCAACGCCAGGCTTTTGATCGAGGCCGGGATACAGGATGCAGAGATCGTGGTCGCCGTCACCGGCAACGACGAGGTTAACATCATCACCTGCATCACCGCCAGCCATCTGGGCGCCAAGAGGACGATAGCCAGGGTCAGCAACTCCGACTACATCGACCAGCCGATGAAAGACCGAAAACAGATCGGTATCGGCCTCATGATCTGTCCGGAGCTGGTGATGGCCGAGAGGATCGTCACGGGCCTCTACTTCCCCTCGATGATCGAGCGACGGAGGCTCGCGGGAGGAAAGGGCGAGCTGATCGAGCTCTCCGTCTCGGAGGATATGCCCCTGGTCAGCCCGATCGCAAACCTCGACCTTCCCGAGAACTGCAAGCTAGCGGCCATCAAGAGGGGCGAAGAGATCCTGATCCCCAAGAAGGAGGATTCGATCAAGGCCGGCGACCGTCTGATCCTCACCTGTGATGCCAAGTCCGTTCCGAAGCTGCGGAGGCTGATCCACGAGGATACCGCATCCCACAAGGTCATGATCGTCGGGGGGGGCGTGGTCGGCTTTTACCTCGCCAAGTGGCTGGAGAAGATGGACTTCGATCTGAAGCTGGTGGAGATCGATAACGAGCGCTGCCAGGTGCTGGCAGAGGAGCTTCCCGAGACCCTCATCCTCAACGGCGACGGCACCGACATATCGCTGATCAAGGCCGAGAACGTCGGATCGATGGACGTCGTCTTCTCCGTCACTGGCTTCGACGAGAAGAACCTCCTCTGCTCTTTATTGGCCAAACAGCTGGGGGCGGAGAAGATCGTCGCCAGGGTCGACAGGAGCGATTACATCGACCTCTTCGAGATGGTGGGGGTGGACCACGCCATCAGCCCCGGGAGGGTGACTGTCGAGGCGGTCCTCCGGCTGATAAGGGGCGGAGAAGAGGTGATAGTCATAGGAAAAGATGAGGTCGAGGTGCTGGAGTTCCGGGCCGAGAAGGAGTCGAAGATCCTGGGGAAGAACGCGTCCGATAAGATGCCTAAGGGTGCGATCCTCGGGATGATCATGCGTGGAAGCCAGCCGATAATCCCCACCGGCGAGACGGAGGTGAAGGACGGCGATCGGGTCTTCATCCTCGCCCTGCCAAAAGTCCTCCCCAAGGTGAAGTCCCTCTTTTCCGCCTAACGGGGCGGCTGACCTGCCATCAAGGCAGGCTGAACTCTTCAGGATGAATTAGCCGGTGGGCCCGACCCCTCTGCCCTCTTTTTTGCGGCCAAAAGGTCTGATACGAGGGCCGCCTTCAGGTTTCCGTTCCGGAGGACGGCCGCCGGGTGGAAGGTGACGATAAAGAGGTCCCGATAGACCTGGCCCCGGAGAGATGTCACCCCCTCCATATCCAGAACCGCCTTCGTAGCGGCATTTCCCATGAGGATCACCACCTTCGGCTGGACGAGTTCTATCTGAGCTTCGAGGTAGGGGCGGCAGGCTTCGATCTCATCCTTCTTCGGCCTTCTGTTCCCCGGAGGCCGGCATTTGACCGCGTTCGTTATGAAGACCCGGCACCTGTCGATCCCCGCCTCCTCGAGGCAGCGGTCGAGGACCGATCCCGCCCTCCCGACGAAGGGCCTTCCCGCATGGTCCTCGTCTTTGCCAGGGGCCTCGCCGACGAGGAGGATCTCAGCCCTCCCAGGCCCCTCGCCGGGGACGGCTCGCGTTCTTTCTTTTGCGAGAGGGCACCGGCTGCAGGATCTTATCTCCTCGGCGAGAAAATTGAGCGGATCTGCGTTCTTCTTCTGTACCCCGCTTCGTTCTGTGCTCTGGTCTAAATTCATCGAATGGGCCTCGCGAAACGAAACGTTCTTATTCATTTAAGCCAGAAACGCCCCAGCAAGGTGGTACGAATGGTTGAATGGACAGGAAGCCTCAGAAAGTTCGACGACTTGTGGTACACCATCGAGAGGATCGTCTACGGGAAGGGCCAGCTCAGCGGGTTCACATCAGAAGAGATCTACGACAACCTGCGAGACAAATCGTTCTTCAAGAGTCCCCAGGATCTCCACAAGTTCCTGATCGAGAACGACAAAAAGTACAGGGTCAGGCCCCTGGATACCGGCGGCTGGGAGCGCTACTGGTAAGTTTATTTCTCGCCGAAGTATATATTTCCGTCGTCGGTGCCCAGCTGCGAGAACTTCCCCGTGGCCAGAATCTTGTAGCTGTACTTTAAGGGGGCCACCCTGGTCCCCGGCCCCAACACCGATTCCTGGGGAAGGATGACGTTCTCTCCCACCACCGGGATCTTGCCCAGTTTGTGGTAAGGCTGATCGGCATTGAGGACGCATTTCGTCCCGATGGTGGAGTGCCTCCCCACGATCGTCCTGTTCAGGACCGATCCCCTCTTTATGTTGGCGAAGCTCATAACCATGCTGTTTTTGATCACCGAGTCCCTCTCGATCAGGCTCGTGTGGCCTATGTGGGAGTTCTCGATGACCACCCCTTTCTCTATGTTGCAGTTTCTGCCTATGAAGACCTTCCCCCGAAGCTCGATATCTCCCGAGTCAAGTAGCCTTCCGATCCTGTTCAGGGTTTTGGGGTTGACCCACTGGCCTGGTCGGTACTCGTTCCTGAAAGCGTAGTGCTCCACCTTCCCTCCGAGAAAGTCCATCGCCGCCTGGAGGAGCCTCTCGGGAGTTCCGATGTCTATCCAGTACCCTTCGACCGGATAGCCGTATACTGGATATCCGTGCTCGGTAAGGTAGGGGATCAGGTCGCCGCCTATGTCCCGAGCCGAGTCGCCCATCTCGGCTAGGACCTCCCTGATCTCGGGGGAAAATATGTAGAAGGCGGTGTTGATCATCCTGCTCGGCTCTTTTCCGGGGGACGGCTTCTCGACGAATCCGTTGATCTTCAGGTCGTCGTCGATCTTGGCCACGCCGTACTGAGATACGTCCTCTCCCGCACCAAGCTCCTTCAGGGCGACGGTGAGGATCGCTCCCTTGTCGCGATGAAAATCGATGAACTTTTTGAGGTTGATGTCTATGACGTTGTCGCCCGAGACGACGAGCATATCCTCCCTGATATCGAAGTAGCTCGCGCAGTACCTCAACGAGTCGGCGCTCCCCTTGTCGTCGTACTGGGGCTGGTAAGCGAACTCCTCGATCTCGTTAAGCCCCAGCCTCTTGAAGAAGCCCTCCCCCGCCTTGAAGTAGTTGTTGAGGGGAAGGGTGTTCTCCGCCCCCTTGCTCCCGAGGACGAACCGCCTGCAACCCTGGGTAGCCAGAACCCTGAAGAGGGTAGCGATGATGGCGGTGTCGCAGAGGTCTACCAGGGGCTTCGGCTGGTCAAGGGTCAAGGGGTAAAGCCTGGTCCCGCCACCTCCGACGGTGGCGATCACCGGTGGAAACTCGGCCATATCATCAATACCCCTTTTCATCAGTAACCGCGCCTGATCTTGAGGATTATCCGGGTTATCATGAAGACGATCAAGAATATTATTAGGTAGAATATGATCTCCTGGGCAGTCATATTCCCGCATGGGATGTTGAAGTTTATATTTTTGATGGGTGGGTGGGGGCGAGAGGAGAAGCCTCCCTCCGGATGAGAGGGTTAAATATAGAAAAAGGGGAGGATAAGGGTCGAGATAGAAGTGAGGGACGATCATCATGATTGAGCGGAAAGAGGCTATCGAGAGGGCGAAGGCCCATTTTGAGACGGTGCTCATCGAGCAGATGGACCGGGTGGAGCGGATGAAGGCCGCCGAGGACTGGATCGACTACTCCAAGCTCGAGCCGATCGTCGTCGGGGTGGTGGGGGGCGACGGTATCGGCCCCTACATCAGCGCCGAGGCGAGAAGGGTTCTCGAATACCTGCTGAAGGGCGAGGTCGAGTCCGGCAAGGTCGAGATCAGAAACGTCGAGGGGCTCTCCATCGAGGAGAGGGCAAGGGCGATGAAGGCCCTCCCCGACGGTGTAATCGAGGAGCTTAAGAGATGTCACGCCATCCTGAAGGGGCCCCTGACGACGCCTAAGAAGGGCGACCCCTGGCCGAACCTGGAGAGCGCAAACGTGGCGATGCGCCGGGAGCTGGACCTCTTCGCCAACGTCCGGCCCGTTAAGGTTCCAAGCCAGGGGATCGACTGGATCTTCTTTCGGGAGAATACAGAAGGGTCCTACATCCTGGGGAGCCGGGGGCTGAACGTCACCGACGATATCGCCTTCGACTTCACGGTGACCACAGACCCTGGAGCCGAGAGGATAGTGAAGCTCGCCTTCGAGCACGCGAAGAAGAACGGGATCGATCGGGTCACGGCCGTCACCAAGGCGAACGTCATCAAGACGACTGACGGCAAGTTCCTGGAGGTGGCAAGAAACGTCGCCAAGGAATACCCTGGCATCGACCTCGACGAGTGGTTCATCGACATCATGGCGGCAAAGCTCGTCGATACGAAGCGGAGGACCCAGTTTGGGGTCGTGGTTCTCCCGAACCTCTACGGCGACATCATCACCGACGAGGCCGCGGAGTTCCAGGGCGGGGTCGGGACGGCGGGGTCCGCCAACATCGGGAAGAGGTACGCCATGTTCGAGGCGATCCACGGCTCGGCACCGAGGATGGTGGAGGAGGGACGAGCCCAGTATGCCGACCCCTCCAGCATGATGAGGGCCGCGGTGATGCTCCTTTCCCACATAGGATTTGGCGAGAAGGCGAGGAGGCTTGAGATGGCCTTGGACGTCTGCAGCCAGCACGAGAAGAAAGTCGTTCTCACGGGCCGATCGGACGGGGCGACGGGGGCAGAGTTTGCCGACTACGTCATGGAAACCTTGCAGGACCCGAACCTGGAGGCTAAGTGGCAGGGCAATCAGAGCTGAGAGGCCGTAGTTGAGACGCTAGAACGCCGGAGGGGCCCGGCCTGGGGGGGCCGGGCCGCTTCAGCCGACTAAAAGATGTCGATCACCGGAAGTTGCCTTTTTCTTGATTTCTCCCAATAGCGAACTGGCGACGGCGGGTAGGGGTGTGGGTTCGGTGTCGATCAGACTCGCCCCACCAGCCCGACAACTACATGCCCTTTGAACCCCACGTAAATAGAGCATGGTCCATGTCGAAGTTACAAACCAGGACGTAAGAGACCTTTCCGCCGAGGTCAAGAACCTGCCGGGGGCGATCTTCGGCGGGAGCGGCCCCCTCCTCCGCCCATTCCTCCCGAAGCTCGAAGAGCTCCTCCCGCCTGAAAAGAGGGGCAGGGGCGATAACTACGTATCCTCCACCCTCAAGGCCCACGTCGACGCCGTCGAGGCCGACGAGGAGCACATCAGAGTCGAGAGCGAGGGGCGAGCGGTCGAGATCACTCGTGTGGAGCTCGCAGCGATCCTCGAAGAGAAGTTTCCGACCCTTGACCATCAGAACCTCAACCTTCCGGGACTCCTCTTCCTCCAGTCCGGCCCGGTCCTCCAGGCCTGCACCCTCACGAGGCTCGCACGCGACCACGGGGTGAGGGTGCCGGGCGGGCGGCGGACCCTCCGATACGTCTTCCACACCACCGTCGTCTCCGTAGGGGCCGACCGGGACGGCGTTCGGATCGAGTTCGACCTCGACCGCCTCCCCCGACTTTCGGGCGACTGAAGACTAACCTAACCAACCTAACCAACCTAAACTATCAGGTGCCGGAGCTTCAAGAGAAGCTTCGGGTTCTGTCGAAGCAGAACCTTGAGCAGCCCCTTCAGGTCCAGCTCTGCGACGTTGACGCCGTCCAGGGAGTGGATCAGCCGGTTCAGGTCGTCGTCGGTGAGGTCGACGAAGAACTCTTTGACCGCGAAGTTCCTGGTGATCGACTTTCCGATCGTCTCCCGCCACCTCTTCTCGTAGACCTGGAGAGCTTTCTTGTCCAACTCACCCTTGGGAACCAGGTTCGCAGCGATCTCGCCCGCCATCACCCCGGCCCTCATGGCGTTGATGATCCCGCCGCCAGTGATGGGGTCGGACTGGCGGGCGGCGTCCCCAACGAGGATCACGCCGTCGGCGACGGTCGTCTCGATGGGGCCGGATACGGGAACCCCTCCTACCATCATCTCCAGAACCTTCCCCTTGGGGAAGTTCTTTTTCACAAACTCCCGCAGGAGCCTCATCGGCATTCCCGAATCGGCCTTCGAGCCTTGGACCCCGATCCCCAGGTTCGCGAGGGAGTGGCCCTTGGGGAAGGACCAGACGTATCCTCCGGGGGCGATCTCGTTTCCGAGGTAGAACTCGCAATATTCGTCGTCGATTTCATCGTCCTGGAGGAGGAACTGGGCGCAGGTCTCGATATCCTTCGGCTTCAGGGCGGTGTCGATCCCCGCCCAGCGGCCGACCTTCGACTCGACGCCGTCGGCTCCGATGACCAGCGGCGCCTCGATCTTGAGGCTCTCGCCGACGAACTGAGCTGAGATTCCTGCTGGGACGCCTTTCTCGTGAAGGAGTCCGAGAGCCCTCGTCTTCACCATCACCTTCGCCCCGGCCTCCGCCGCCTGCTGGGCCAGGGCGCGGTCGAAGACCTTCCTCTCCAGGACGTAGCCCACCTCGGCACCGGCCCGGTCCTCGGACATCACGATCTCCGTTCCGTCGGGACCCCGGATCCGCGCGCCCTTCACCTCGGCCGAGATCCAGACCGGGTCCAGTTCCACCAGCTTCTTCAATGCGGCCTTGCTGACGCCCTCGGCGCATCGGACGGGGTCGCCGATCTCCTGCCTCTTCTCCAGCATCACCACGTCAAGGCCCGCCTCGGCGGCGGCCTTCGCGGTCATCGACCCGGCGGGCCCCGCCCCCACCACCACAAGATCGCACTTCATGTCTTTGCCTCTGCCTCTTTTACCAGCTCCAGGGCGCCCAGGGGACAGATCTTGGTGCAACGGCCGCACCTCGTGCAGTCGTCGCTCACCTCAATCCAGGTCTCCACCAGCTCCAGGGCGGCGGCGGGGCAGACCCCCACGCAAGCACCGCAGTAACCGCATTTGTATCGATTGACCGAAATCAATGGATCATCTCTCCTCGATAAATTTCGATGGCTTGATGGCTTAATGTCTTAATAGACCACCTTGAACTCGTCGGTCTTTTGGCACTCGACCTCAGATATATCCATGCCGGAGACGAGGGCGTGGGCCGGTCCCGTCTTCATCTGGTTCAGAAGCTCTCCCACCTTTTTTCTCTCACCCTGAAGGAGGGCCTCAACCCCTCCGCCGGGAAGGTTTCGGACCCAGCCGGCCACCTCCAGCTCCTTTGCATGGATGGTGGTGAAGTGCCTATAGCCGACGCCCTGAACCCTGCCCGAGACCCGGACCCTGACGCATATCATCGGGATCACCCCCGGATCCCGGAGAGAAGGTCCTCCAGAGCCTTCTTCTGATCTTTCGCCTTGATGATCCCCGAGGCGAGAAGAACGCCCAACGACCCCAGCTCCAGGGCGGCCAAAAGGTCCTCGCCCCGGCTGATCCCCGCGCCGCAGAGGACCCCCACCTCGGGCTCGATCCTCTTCACGGCCTCGACGGATCCCGTGACGACACCGGGGTCGGCCTTGGAGACTGGAATCCCGCTCCCGATCAGCTCTGGAGGCTCCACCGCCACATAGTCCGGCTTGAGGGCGGCGGCTGCCCTGGTAGTGGCTATGTTGTTGGTGCAGACGATCGTTGCGAGCCCTTCGGCCCTGGAGGCCGAGATGCTCGCCTCGATATCGGAGAGCTTCAGCCTCCTCTCCGAGTGGTTTATCAGGGTCCCGCTGGCGCCGGCGGCCTTGACCGAGGCGGCGGTGACGTGACCGGTGTACCCGCCAGACCCGACGCCGTCGACGTGCTGGGCGTAGACCGGGATCGATACGTTCTCCGAGATGAGGCGGATGTCAGCGGTCTGGGGCACCACCACCATCTCCACGTCAAACCTTTCGTTTGCCTCCTCACAAATCCGGGAGAACTCCAGGGCCGTCTTTCCCGTCGCCTCCGCGTAGGTCTTGAAGTTTAGCACTACCTTTGTCATGATCATCACCTGCTGCCGAAATTCCACGATGCCTGATTCTAGAAGCCGCTTAAATATCTTTCTTCGAAGGTATATTTTTTGAGGGGAGCGGCCATAGTCCCTCAAGGAGAGGTCATCCAGCATCTTCGGGACGGCATCCCGGTCCCTGCGACCGATCTGGCCCTTCCCTCCACCACGGCATCGCCGACTCTCCTCGCCGTTCAGATCTCCGAGTCCGAGTCTCCTCTTATCGGATAAAATCGTGATGGTGCCAGCTCAGAGGCTCCTAAGCCATCAACAAAAGGTCCCGTCTGATGACGGTAACGGCCTTCTTTGAAAAGGGCTCGTCAGAGCATGACGCTGGTCTTGAGGATGTACTTAATCAAATCTTCAGAGAGCTTCGTCTCTCTTTTTACCAGAGTTACGATCTCGTCGATCTTTCGACCCTCTGATATCAGTTGAGATAATCTCTCTATGATGCCCTCGTCGATCTCGTAGTACTCGTCAATGTCCTTTCTGTGACCCCAGACGTCTCCTCTCAACAGCTCCACCCCCTGGATCTCCAGAAACTGTCGGGCGGCCTTGGACATGGTCCGATAGTATGATGGAGGGGTCTGTACGGCCCGGATTCTTGGGCATCTCTGTATCAGCGTCATCACGTCCATATTAGATGGCCTGAAGGCCAGGTGGATCATCTGCTCGGTGGGATTTAGCTCAGGAATCTCCTCTTTTGAGCTCACAACCCTCAATCTCATGATCCATAGAATGAACTTAAAATATTTATACATAGTGGTTATGTCATGACCCTGTATCTAGGCTGATCAGAGCAAAAACGTATTTCAGATAATAGTCACGTAAGCCCATAAACCAGAGAAAATATGTCGGCTGTTCTCATTGAGACTTCCGACAAGTCCACGGCAGAGGCAAGTCTGCCAAAGCTTCAGCATATGAAAAAGAGTCTCAGAAGATGGGTTTTTCGGCCCGGGCCTTCCCCGAAGCGGATCAAAAACGGGCCGGGTGTTGTTACTCTAGCGATCATGCCTTGATCTGAAGGAGGAGATCGCCTTCGCGCAGTTTGCAAGGGAGCGGGCGGCCATCTTCTGGCTCGGCCACGACCCGAGGCCGCAGTCAGGGCCAGCGTACCGGACCCGGTCGCCGAAGAGCCGGTACGCTTCAGCGAGCCTCTTCTCCATCAACTCGACGGGCTCGACAGCGAAGACCTCCCTCTCCAGCCGATCAGAATCCAGCCACAGGTTCGTCTCCAGCCGGTCGTTCAGCCGCGCCACCAGGGCGTTTATATCGGTTCGGGCGATCCCGGCCCTGATGTAGGCGTCGTTATCATCAAGCACCTTCCGATCGATGAGCTTCAGGTAGTCGGGGTTTCCTGCCGACTCGACCCCAATGACGTTGATCCCCGGGACGCCGGAGCAGAGCTCCGCCATCAGGGGCGAGTGGAGGTGAACCTCGCAGTCGATCTTCTCGCAAGGAAGGGCCGCGATCTCCAGGGCTTTTGAGATCTGGTCGTCGCTGAAGATGACGTTGGGGCTGATCCCCAAGGAAGGCTCGTCGATGGATGCGACGGCGAGATCGAAGTGGCGGCCCTTTTTGGCCACTTCCAGGAACCTCGCGACGCTTGAAGCGAGGTTTTCTAGGATGTCGGCGTAGTCCGTCGCACCGAAGCGGGCGAGGTAAAGCTCGACGGGGCCGGTGACGCAGACCCTCGCCAGGAGCCTCTTTCCCTCCACCTCCATCTCCTTTCCAAGGCTTTCCAGCGCCTCCAGCTCCATGATCCGGGCGTCTTCCGCCCGTACGACGTAGGGGCTCTCGGACCTGTTCGGGTCCTCGATTCTGTCCATGAACATCTTGATCATGTCCCGAAACTGGGGGTAGGTGGGCCGCTCGACCCCGGCTTCGATCTTCTGGGCCAGGGCGTCCTTGACCAGTTTCAGGTACGAATCGCCTGAAGGGAGACTCTCCCGGCTCATCCCCGCCGGGAGGGGGTAGCTCCCTATGTCGTCGAAGATGATCTTCGGTTCCTCGTCCGTCATCTCGATTCGCCTCCTCCCTATCTGCTGAAGAGCTTGGTAAGCTGGGCCTTGAAGGCCTGGTACTCTCCTGCCACCAGGTCAAAACTCTCGTCCATCTCGTCGAGGCGGGACAAGCCAGCGGGGACCGGAGGCTCCAGGCCCACCGCCCGGACCACCTCCTCGGGGAACTTGGCGGGGTCGGCGGTCTCGAGGGAGACGCAGGGGCTCCAGTCCTCGATCTCTTTGAGGTAGCGGGCGAGGCCCGCCCAGCCGACGGCGCCATGGGGCTCCAGGAGGGTGTCAAATCGGTTGTAGGCTTCGGATATCGTCTTTCTCGTCTCCGCGTCGGTGACGCTGACCGCGAAGATCTCCCGCCTCATAGCCTCGATGTCCGGGGTTTTGACAACCCTGCCGTTCTCGTCCATCTCGCCTCCGTAGAGCCAGAAGACCCGGGCGAGGTTGGACGGGTGGCCGACGTTCATGGCGTTGGAGATGCATTTGACCGAGGGGCTTATCGGCCGGTAGGAGCCGGTCTGGATGAACCGCGGGAACTCGTCGTTCTCATTAGTCGCTATCACGAACCGATGGACAGGAAGGCCCATCCTCATGGCGATCAGCCCTGCCATGACGTTTCCGAAGTTGCCGCAGGGGACGGAGAAGACGATATCCCGGCCGGGGGCCGCAGTCCGAGACCAGGCGTAGAAGTAGTAGATCGACTGGGGTATCAGTCGCCCGACGTTGATGGAGTTGGCGGACGATAAATTGAGGTCTGCGAAGTCGGGATCGACGAAGGCCTGTTTCACCATCGCCTGGCAGTCGTCGAACTTGCCGTCGACGGCCATCACGTGGACGTTCTTTCCGAGGGTGGTCATCTGCTTTCTCTGCCTTCCTGTCACCTCCTTCTCCGGGAAGAGGACGACGACCTCAATGTTGTCGAGATCGTAGAAGGCGTGGGCGACGGCGCTTCCTGTGTCTCCGGAGGTGGCGGTGAGGATCACCATGGAGCGGCCCTCCTGCTTGAGGAAGTACTGCATCAGCCGGCCCATCAGCCGCGCGGCGAAGTCCTTGAAGGAAAAGGTGGGGCCCTTGTCGAGCCTCATGACATACTTTTCGTCGTAGACCTTCTCCAGGGGCACGGGAAAGTCGTAGGCGTCTTTTAGGATCGCGACGAGATCCTCCTCGGGGACGAGGTCTCCCAGGTAGGGGCGCATCACCGAGAGGGCGATCTCGGGGTAGGCCATTTCGGAGAAGCGGGCCAGCTCATCCTTCGAGATCCGGGGGATCTCCTGGGGGACGTAGAGCCCCTTGTCGGGGGCCTGGCCCCGGAGGAGGGCGCCCTTGAAGTCGAGGAGCTCGGGGTGGCCGTTGGTGCTGGAATATTCTATTTTCTTCATAGGCACGGAGGGATTGGGAGGGATCATCTTTAAACTTTGTCAGGCTGGGGCGCGGGGTCGGCGAAGGCAGCTTCAATGAGGCTCAATCCATCGTCTTTTTGGTAAGCTTCGACTAATTCCAGACTCATAGCGTCGAACTGCTCCTGGGTGCAGTTAAGCTCTGAAGCCAGGCCATTGGCCCAGGATTCCACTATCTCGAAGTTGTCGCTCTCGGTTGGGCCAAGTATTATTGCGCCCAGAGTGACCAGGCGCAGCCCCTCTTCGACGCGACCGCGCCTTGATGCCATGATCCCAAGCTGACCAAAGGTTGATCCGATACCATTTACATCTCCGATCTCCAAGAAAATCTCCAACGCCTTCTTAAAACACTTGACTGCAGCATCATAATTTTCTTGATCTTTGTAAATGGCGCCGATTCGATTCCAGATCGAGGCCTCCCCATCCCTGTCGTCGATCTCTCGCTTGATCTCCAACGCGTTTAGGAAATTCACCAGGGAAGATTGAGCGTTGCCACGTTTCTGGTCGATCAAGCCCAGATCGCGCCATACTTCTGCCTCGCCCGCCCTAGCACCGAGCTCTTTCCACATTTCCAGGGATGCGAGAGACTTCTGTCGCGCCTCTTCGTACTCGCCGCAGAAAATGTCGATCGATGCCAGCTGTTGCCAGATCGAAGCCTCTCTCCATTTGTCGCCGATCTGCTGAGCGATTTTCAGAGCTCTCTGGCCCTCCTCGCGTGCAACTTCGCGCTTCTCCAGACGAAAATCGACCGAAGCCAGCGTCTCCCAGGCCAGAGATTCGCTCTTGCGGTCGCCGATCTTTTCAGAGATCGCCAGCGACTTTTCAAGCAGCTTCCTGGCGGCCTCGTATTTTTCCTCCTCTATATCGACCATGGCCAGAAAGTAGAGAACGGAGGCCGCGTCGCTCTCTTCTCCCATCTTTTGCAATATATCAAGACATTTCTGGAAGCTCTCGCGGGCCTTTTCGCGCCTGTCCCGTTCCAGATCGATCTCGCCCAGGCGAAACCAATCCTTTGCCTCGCCTTCCTTATCCCCGACCCGCCTGTGCATCTTCAGTGATCTCTGGATTTTTCGCCGCTCCCGAAGGGCGCGGTGATCGCTTGTTCTGGAACGTGTGATTTTCTTCATGGATTTGATCTCGTTTTTGTGGGTAAATCGTTCTTTGCTACCGCAAGTGGGGACGCGCAGAATCAGTCTTCGCCGAAGGCGGCATCGATCAGGCTCCGGCCACGGTCGCGCTGGCTGGATTCGGCCACTTCCTTGAGCATGGCCTCGAACTGCTCCTGGGTGTAGCCGAGCTCTGAAATTAAGGCATCAACCGCCGGTCTGATCTGCGAGGCAATCGGATTTCTTACAGGATTGCTGGAGACGAGTTCGCCTTCTACGATTACGTCGAAGATAAAAACGCCTTGGCCGGGGGGGCCCGCCTCGTCTATGGAGAGGGTGATGATTGAGTCCACTGTCATATTATGCGCCTCAGGAGATGGTCTTGGGGTGGTTTACCTTTGGGAGATCTCCCTAAAAACTTATCCCAGCATCGAGGCAAAAGGCGCTCCGGGCTGCCCTCGGATCGAATAAGCTTCCTGTTGTAAATTGTTAAATATTCCCGTCACCAACCATTATCGCAATGAAGTACACAGTAATCCTCGAACCTCAGGAAGAAGGAGGTTATACTGTCCGGTGCCTCGAACTGCCTGGGGCCATAAGCCAGGGCGAGACGAAAGAGGAGGCCCTGATGAACATCAAGGAGGCGATCGGGCTCGTTTTTGAGGTTCTCAGCCAGGAGCTTCTGGTTGAGAACGCTGAGATCCTGAAAGTGGAGCTGGCGGATGTCTGTTAAGCTCCCGGCGATCTCTTTAAATGAGGTCCAGCCTCAACCCTGGTGCTGAACAGCACTTCCACTTCGGAGAATTTTATAAAATAAGCATCGGCCCCGGGACCTCCCGACCCGGAGCCTTCCCTCCTAAATCCCTCAACCTTCACTCGATGAATATCGCAGGCCTTCCGGGCTCGGCATTTTTGCTCTTGCCCATGGGGTCCTCGCCGGGCTCGTCCGCCGAGTATACAGCGACCTTGCAGCCGAAGGTCTTCTCCAGATACCTCGTCTCCCGGGAGAGGGTCGCAAACTCGTCGATCTTGAGGGGGTCGGAATTGAGGGAATGAGCCCCCTTCATCAGCCTCTGGCCGAACTTCGGCGCCTCCTTCTTGTGAGATGCGACCTCGGGAAGGGCCATCGCAGTCTTCATGATCGAGCCGACGTCGAGGCTTCCGGCATCCTTCAGGTCGAGGGCCGCCTTCAACATCGCCCTCTTCCAGGCCGGCGTCGTGAAGAGGGTGATCCTCGCAGGCTCGCGGCCTGTGACCCTGATGATCTCTTCGACGTCGGAGAGGGTCCTCTCCAGGAGGTCCTCGGCCATCTCCGCCTCGGGATCGATCTTCTTTGGGTCGGCCTCGGGCCACCGGGCCCGGGAGATGTAGGCGTCCTTCCCGAAGGCTTTCGCCTCAGGGCCTTCCATCTCCTCCCAGATCTCCTCGCAGACGTGGGGCGTGAAGGGCGCCATCAGCCTCACCCAGACGTCCATGACGGATCGGAGCCGGTTTTTGCCACCCCTCCTCTGGTACCAGCGGAGGTCGTTTATTATGTGGTAGAAGGAGCTCTGGACAGCCCGACGGGTCTGGACCGCCTCCAGCGCCTCCGTCGTCTCGATGATCCTTCTCTGTAGCTGGCTCTCGATCCATCGGTCGATCAGCTCGGGCTCTGCAGATTCGTCGATCTCTTTGTCGGCGATGATCTCCCTCGCCAGGTTGTAGAACCGAACCACCTGCTGCCTCGTCGACTCTACCCCCTCGTTCCGCCAGTCGGCGTCCTGGGTGTGCTCGGCGTTCGAGAGTATGTAGAGCCTGGTGACGTCCGCCCCGTTGGCGTCGACGGCCCGCCGGAGGGTGAGGAGCGGCCCCTTCGACTTGGACATCTTCTTTCCTTCCAGGGAGACGAAGCCGTTGACTGCCATCGCCTTCGGCCAGAGGGAGGGAGGGTAGATGGCCACATGGTGGTAGAGGAAGAAGAGGAGGTGGTTTGCCACCAGGTCCTTTCCCGAAGACCGCAGGTCGACGGGGTACCAGTACTGGAAGTCCTCACGGATTTTCTGGACCGTATCGATGGGTATCCCCGTCAGGTCGGCGACGTTTGCCGGGTCGCCCTTGCCCAGGAAGATGTAGTCGAAGAACTCGGGGACGAGGCTGTCGATCGCAAGGCCGGCGTTGACGTACTTTGCGAGGATGTAGTAGGACATGTAGATGGTGGAGTCGCCGAGGGACTCGATCAGCCACTCCTTGTCCCAGGGGAGGTTTGTGCCGAGGCCCTTCCTCCGGGCGCAGGCCTTGTCCTTCAGCCAGTCGACCTTGTTCTCAAACTCGGTCCTGATCTCCTCGGGGATCAGCCTCATCCCCGCCAGGCATTCCAGGACCTGCCCCTTCCACTCGGGGTCGGAGTAGTTGAGAAACCACTGGTCTTTTACCATCTTGACGACGCACCGGGCCCCGCAACGGCAGATGACGGGGGTCTCGCTGAACTCGTAGAAGACCTCGGCGACGTTCTCCTCGATGAGGTCAGCGAGGAGGATCTCCTTGATCTTGGAGACGGCAACCCCGGCGTACTTTCCGGTCCTCTCCTTCAGGACGCCGTTGTGAAACTCTCGCCGGTAGACGAGCTTTGTCGCCTCCTCGGCCCGAGGATCGTTCTGGTCGACGACTCCCAGCTCTTCTGTCGCCTCCACCGCCGGAAACTCGCCGTAATCGGGAACCTCGATGAGGGAGATGAACTGGATATACCGGAGGTCTTCGGTGATCCCGTAGCCGCTGAGGTCCTTGTCATAGAGGTCTTTCAAGGCCAGGTAGTCGTAGGGGGCGTGGGCGGGAACGGACATGACGATCCCGCTCCCGTTGTCGGGATCTACGAAGGAGGCCGGAAGGATCAGAACCTCGGCTCCGGTGAGGGGGTTTGTGACCGTTTTCCCGATCAGATCACTTCCCCTCACCTCTCCGATCCTCTCTACCGACCTATCGGTGAAGGTCAGCTTTTCGTAAGCCTCCTGGCTTGTGATCCAGGTCTCGTCGTTCACCTTTGCTACGGCATGGACGACTTCGGGGTTGACCCAGAGGTTTGTGACCCCGAAGACCGTCTCGGGCCGCAATGTGGCACAGGGGAGGATCTTGTCGCCGAACCGAAACTTGATCAGGGCGAAGTCTATGATCGTCGCCTCCTCGCCCTTGAGGATGTCGTGGTCCTCGACGGGGTTCAGATCGTTGGGACACCACCTCACGGGATGGCTCCCCTTGGATACGTACCCCAGACCTCGGAGGATGTGGTACTGCCACTCTATGAACTTCTTGTAGGCTGGATCGGTGGTGGTGAACTCCCGCCTCCAGTCGATGGAGTAGCCGATCGACTGCATCGCTAGTTTGGACTCTCTCCTGAAGTAGTCGACGATCGCCTGGGGCGTCGTCAGAGTGGCGAATACCTCCGGGGGTATGTCGTGGTGTTCGGTGTATACTTTCTCGATCTCAGGGTCACGGTTCTTCACCAGCTCGGAGAGGCCGACGATGGGCGTTCCCGTGACGTGAAATCCCATGGGGAAGAGGACGTTCTCCTCTCTCATCCGCCGATAACGAGCTACCACGTCGCCGATGGTGAAGGTTCTTGTGTGGCCGGCGTGGAGGTTTCCGTTGAGGTAAGGGTAAGGTATGGTTATAAAGAACTTCTTTCGAAGGGCCGGCTCCGCGTGGAAGACGCCCTCCTCCGCCCACTTTTTCTGCCACTTCGATTCGATCTGTGAAGCCCTGTAATCTTCGAGCAAATCCATCTCCTCCACATCGGTCAGAGGGCCTTCTCCTCTGACACCATCTTCTCCATCCGGTTCACCGCCTCGGTGATCCTCTCGGTCGGCTGAGTGACCGAGAACCGGACGTAACCCTCGCCATAGTCGCCAAAACCGACCCCTGGAGTGGCCACGATCCCGAGCTTGTCGATCAGCTTCCTCGTGTACTCCTTGGATTTGCCGCCGGTCCAGGCCCAGAGGTAGAAGGTCGCCTCGGGCTTCTCTACATCCAGGCCGATCTTCTTGAGGCCTGCATAAAGCAGTTCGATCCTACCCTTGTATGTCTTTCTCATCTCGGCGGCGATCCCGCGGGAGTTTTTGAGGGCGACTATGCCGGCGTCCTGGACGGCGCCGAAGTTCCCGGAGTCGATGTTGCTCTTGACGTTGCCGATACCTTTGATGACATCCTGATTTCCGACGACAAAGCCCACCCTCCACCCGGTCATGTTGCAGGTCTTGGAGAGGGAGTGAAACTCGACGGCCACGTCCCGCGCCCCCTCCACCTCCAGGATCGAGGGCGGCCTATTTTCGCCGAAGTAAACCTCGGAGTAGGGGTTGTCGTGAAGGATGATCAGGTTGTTGTCAGCTGCGAAGTCCACAAGCTTCTTGAAGAATCCGATGTCGGCGCAGGCCCCCGTCGGGTTGTTGGGGTAGTTGAGAAAGATCAGCCTCGACTTTCGGGCCACATCGGAGGTTACCGCGTCCAGGTCCGGAAGAAAGCCCCGCTCCCTCTTGAGGGGGAGGATGACGGGAACGCCTCCCGCAAACTCTACGGAGGTCTTGTAGACGGGGTAGGCGGGGTCGGGGATGAGGGCAAGGTTTCCGGGGTTCAGAAACGCCAGGGGCGCGTGGGCGATCCCTTCCTTTGAGCCGATGAGGGCCAGAACCTCGGACTCGGGGTCGAGGTCGACGCCGAAGGTCTCCTTGTACCATTCGGCTACAGCCGTCCGGAACTCGATCTTGCCCTCGTAGGAGGGGTACTGGTGGTTCTCGGGGTTCTTTGCCGCCTCGCAGAGGGCATCGATAATTATTGTGGGTGTGGGCAGGTCAGGATCGCCGACGCCGAGGTCGACGACGTCCACCCCTTTCTTCTGGGACGCAAGCTTCGCCCTGTCGATGGCGGCGAAGGGGTACGGTGGGAGGGATTTTATCCGATCAGAATACATGAATATTATCTCCATCAGCGGTATACATCCATGCCGTCGCCACTGCCGGGATCTGACCAGGATCGCGGAGCGGCGCAGCTCATCGAGATAGTAAATGTCACGTTGTATATAAGAGTAGAGGAAGAGATGCTTGATATAGAAGACCTGACCGTCTGGCTCCCTCGGGAGGCTGTGGAACTTTATAAGAAAGAGGGGATAAGAGAGCTCTACCCGCCCCAGGCCGAGGCGGTGGAGAGGGGGCTCCTGGAGGGGAAGAATCTCCTCGTCTCGGTGCCGACGGCCGCCGGAAAGACTATGCTGGCGGAGCTCGCCATGCTGAAGGCTGCTCTCGCAGGGGGAAGGTCCCTTTACATCGTGCCGCTGCGGGCCCTCGCTTCGGAGAAGCAGGCCGCATTCTCGCGATTTTCTGACCTCGGCATAAAGGTGGGCCTCTCCAGCGGTGATATGGAGAGGCGCGACGAGTATCTGGGAAAAAATCAGATCATCGTCGCCACCTCGGAGAAGGCTGACTCCCTCATCAGGAACGGGGCCCGGTGGATCCGCGATCTGTCGGTTCTGGTCGTCGACGAGATCCATCTCCTCGACTCGACGAATCGGGGTCCCACCCTCGAGATGACGATTACAAAGCTCATGAGGATCAACCCGAATATGCAGGTTCTCGGACTCTCCGCGACGGTGGCAAACGCCCGCGAGGTGGCGTCGTGGCTTGGAGCGGACCTCGTCGAGAGCCGGTGGAGGCCGGTGGAGCTGAAGGAGGGGGTGATCTGCGACGGCATCCTCAATTTCCCGGGAGAGACGGTCCCCATCTCCTCCAGCCGGGACGACCTCGTCGACCTCGTCAGTGACACCATGGACCAGGGTGGCCAGATCCTGATCTTCGAGAGCAGCAGGCGTAACGCTGAGGCAACTGCCTCAAAGCTGGCGAGGGTAGTCTCAAAAAGGACTGCCGGGGCGAGCCAAGGGCAGGGGAGTCGCCAGGACGGCTCCCGTATCTTTGAGAAGGTCCTGGCGACCGGGGAGAGCGAGACGGGAAAGAAGCTCGCTGAGTGCGTCAAAAGCGGCGTCGCCTTCCACCATGCCGGCCTCCTCTCCGAGCAGAGGGCGATCGTCGAGGGTGGTTTTCGGTCCGGCGAGATCAAGGTGATAGCCTCCACCCCCACCCTGGCGGCGGGGCTGAACCTTCCGGCGAGGAGGGTTCTGATAAGAAGCTACAAGCGGTACGAGGGGGCGAGGGGGATGGTGGCGATACCGGTGATGGAGTACCGGCAGATGGCGGGCAGAGCCGGAAGGCCGGGGCTCGATCCTCGGGGCGAGTCGTTTCTGATGGCGAAGAACGATTCGGAGATGAGGGACCTTCTGGACCACTACGTCCACGGCGAGCCCGAGGAGATCTTCTCCAAGCTCTCCATGGAGCCGGCCCTTCGGACCCACCTTCTCTCGACGATGGCCACCGGCTTCGCCAGGGACGCCGAGGAGCTGAAGAAGTTTGTCGATTCCACCTTTTACGCCCACCAGCAGGACGCCTGGCACCTGGACGCCACCATCGAGAAGGTCCTCGAATTCCTTGTCGACAGCAAGATGATCGAGCCGGACCTCAAGCCGACGCCCCTTGGCGAGCTCGTCTCCCGCCTCTACATCGACCCCCTCACCGCACGGATAGTCGTCGATAACCTCCGGTCGAAGGAAGCGGCCAAGGTCACGGACCTCACCCTCCTCCACCTGATCACCATGACCCCGGACATGGACACCCTCTACATCCAGGCTTCCGACGGCTGGGTCGAGGAGTACATCGACCAGCATTACGGCGAGTTCTGCAATGAGGATAACTACGACTGGATGATGAGGGAGGCGAAGACTGCGGCCCTCCTCCATGAGTGGGTCAGCGAGTCCGAAGAGGAGAAGATCGCCGATCGGTTCAGAGTCGGTCCTGGCGACATAAGAAGAGTGGCGGAGACCGCCGAGTGGCTGATGCATTCGGCGGGCCGCCTATCCGAGCACCTGGAGCTAGGAGCCACCTACAGGATCTATCAGCTCGAAAAGAGGATCCACTACGGGGCGGGACCCGACCTCTTAAGCCTCCTGGACCTGAAGGGCGTGGGAAGGGTGAGGGCGAGAAGGCTTCATCGGGCCGGGTACACCAGCATCGAGAAGCTGAGGGAGGCGAAGGCGGCCGAGATCGCCGAGGTCGTCGGCCCCAAGATCGCAGAGAAGGTGATGGCCCAGCTCCGGAGCGGCGAGAGTTTACCGCACAGGGGAGAGCCGCAATGATGAGCCCCGCTGAAGGATGACGATGAGAGTGAACCTGGGGGGGATCGTCCCCCTCTCGACCCTGGACTGGACGGGGGTATCCGCCGCCGTCGTATTCATGAGGGGGTGCCCCCTCCGCTGTCCCCACTGTCACAACGCCCACCTCCAGTCGGGAGAGAGCTTTGAGGACATTTCGGAGATCAAAAGGAAGATCGACGAGGCCGAGCCCTTCATCAGCGCCGTGATCCTCTCCGGCGGTGAGCCCCTTGCCCAGCTGGCGGCCTCCCGGGAGATGGCCCACCACGCGAAGGATAAGGGCCTTAAGGTGGGCATAGAGACCTCTGGCCGCTTTCCGGACCGGCTCGCCGCGCTCTTAAACGAGGGCTTGGCGGACATGGTATTTCTCGACGTCAAGGAGGCGCTGAAGGATCCGGAGTACGCCTGCGCCACCGGCCGAAAGGGCGTCGCCCCGATTGTCAGGGAAAGCCTCGACCTCTGCCTGGAGGCGGGGGTCCCCCTGGAGGTGAGGACGACGGTCTTTCCGAATATGCCCTCGCTGGACCGGCTTCTGGAGATCGGGGAGTTCCTCAGCGAGCTTGGGATCGGGTCGTTCACCATCCAGCAGGGGCTCCCAAGCGACTGCGAGAAGCCCTTCGACCCAGTTCCTATAAAATTGCTCACATATATCTCTTCGACGATGAAGGAGCGCTACGGCATCGAAGCCACCCTAAAAAAGGGGCCCCTCCCCTCCCGGTGTCGCCCCTACCAGACGGAGCTCTTCCAGATATGCCAGCTCCGAAAGTCGCATCCAAAGATGCGAAACGATCCGATGAAAGAGAAAGAAGATCGAGATCAGAATAAAGATCAAAGATCAGAATCGAGATTAAAATCATAAAATGGGTGAGAAGAGTTGAAGATCGTGGGTTTTGTGGGGATGCCCGGCTCCGGGAAGTCGGTGGCAGCAGACGTCGCAAGGAAACTAAACATACCCGTCGTCGTCATGGGAGACGTCATCCGGGAGGAGGCGGCGCGGCGAGGGCTTGACCCCACCGACAGAAACCTCGGGGCGGTGGGAAACGATCTCAGAAATAAAGAGGGCCCCGACGCCATCGCCGCCAGGTGCCTTGCGAAGATACGCGAGACGGAGGCGACCGTGGTCGTCGTCGAGGGGATCAGGAGCAAATCCGAGGTGGACCTCTTTAGGGAAAGCTCGAACGGCTTTTCGCTCATCGAGGTATTCGTCCCCGACGAGGTCCGGCTCGCGCGAATCGCTTCGCGTGGCAGGTCTGACGACGCCAACGAGTCCGACCTCGCAAAGGCGGTGGCGAGTCGGGACGCCCGGGAGCTGGGCTGGGGAATGGGTGAAGCGATCCGGGCGACGGATCTGCGGATCGAGAATGCGGGGAGCGTGGAGGAGTTCGAGGGGAAGGTGAGGGTGGTATTGGGGCATGAAACTCCAAAATAAATCGCGTGGAAAATTTAATGAAGAATAACGCAACAAGATAGGAGGTTGTGGAGAGCATGAAAGCAAAATCCCTATCAGAGGTTTACGACATATTCGACCCTCAAGAGGCGCTGTCTGGTGAGAAGCTCAAGGAATATTACGTGAGGAGAGAGAGTCCAATAGATAGACATGCCAATGCGCTCCGATCTAGCAGAAGGCCGCTGAAGTACCTTTTTGTAGGAAGCAGAGGAAACGGCAAGAGCACTGAACTGAACAGACTATCTGAGCTTTTAAAGGATTATCTCCTCATAGTCCCCTTCTCGATTAGGGATAAGCTGAATTTATATGATATAGAATATTCTGATATTTTGCTCATCGTAGCAGCAAAGATTTATGAAAAAGTCTCGGAAATCGTCGAATTGAGCAGCAAGTTGAGCGATTACCTCGATTCGTGGTCTGAAAAAGTTATAGAAAAAGAGGAAAGTTTGGGATTAAGCGCCGAAGCGAAGGCTGGCTTTGCTGCATTTGTCTTTAATATCACAGGGAAGATGAAGACGGAAGCTTCCACCAGAGAGGTTACCCGGAAGGTCATACAGCCACAGCTAAGCGACTTGATATATGCTGTAAATAAGATAATAACTGAGGCGGAAGAGAAACTCGATAAGAGGATTCTTGTCATAATCGACGACCTCGATAAGGTGAATCTGGAGAAGGGAGAAGAGCTGTTCTACAAACATGGGGCGGAGCTGACGTCGCCGATCTGTAGGATTATCTACACGATCCCTCAGCCACTCTTATTCTCCAATAAGATAAGGCAGATCGTCCTTCAGTATTTCGATGGTCGTATAGACCTTGGCAATATAAATATCTATGATCGGCATGGAGAGCTGGATCCTGAAGGATGCGATCTTATGAAGCAGGTCGCTCTAAAGAGGATGGACGACTCTCTGATATCAAAAGATGCTCTGAACCTAGCCGTCAAGTACTCTGCAGGAGTTATGACAGAGTTTATAAGGATAATAAGATCGGCGGGGAATATCGCAGATACCGATAGCAGAGGCAGGATAGATGTGTCGGATGTAGAGCAAGCCATCGCCGATACCAAGAACGATTACATCAGGATTCTCAATCCTCAGGACATAGAAATTTTAAAAGATGTGATGAGAACGAAAGGCAAAGTTGGCGGAGAAAAATTCCAGGATCTGCTTTTCAGCCTTGCGATACTCGAATACTCGAACGGTGAGGCCTGGTATGACATCCACCCTGCCATCAAGAGAATTATTGAATGAGCTGAAGCTGGCCAAGGGCAAAAATAGTTTGGTCTTTGCCATCACAGAAGACCGTGAAGCGTTAAATCGGCTTTTAAACTCGAGTAATTTTGATGTACGCTCGGTGGACCTCAGAGACAACGGAAATCTGCTTCAAATGCTGGTTGAATGGGAAGACACTCCCTACAACACGGTTTATCTGATTTACGGGATCTCAAGCCAATTTCCTGCGGTTCTTGGATACTTGAATTTACATCGAGATCTCTTAAATCAAATTAAGAGACCTGTTTTAATGGCTGTTAGCGAATACGAGATAAGAGAGATACAGAAGCACGCTCCAGACTTATATCGATATAGAAGCAGGACGTACAACCTCAAAGAAAAAAGGGATATTGGGATTGAGCCGAGTCCCTCTGAGCCTAAAAACATTTATTATAATTTACCAATAATGGAAGAGAAGATAGATGTGGATTTAATGAGGGAGAGGATAAAGCTGGATGAATATATGCTCGGAACGTTAATAGATGAATATAAAAAATCTGAGTTATATATGGACCTTGCTATTTCTTATTATAAGTTAGACGATTTTGGAAAGGGTGATGAATACTCACAAAAATCGATTGACATAAGAGAGGGGTTGAAGGATGAAAAAGGATCTCTAATAAATTATAAAAGACTTATGCTTGTTTTTTTGTTTAAAAAGCAATTTAGAAGAGTAATCGAGCTATCCAACCAGATATTAAAATCAGATCAAAATTCTCCCACTACCTACTATTTACTTGGAATTGCTTATAGTGAGCTGGAACAATTTGAGACTGCCTGTGAATATTTTGATAAAGCGATCGAAATCGATCCACAAAAAGCTGACGCATGGTACAACAAGGGCGTGGCTCTCGATAATCTTGGCCGGACGGAAGAGGCGATCGAAGCCTACGAAAAGGCGATCGAAATCGATCCACAAGATCGGAAGAGCGTCG
>NPIE01003302.1_pt3 | contig 28684 bp, 26 predicted proteins | sample 8637661 | NCBI WGS metagenome assembly NPIE01 (sample SAMN07420842, study PRJNA396082) | bioreactor metagenome | isolation source: sample BA12 brine-fed electro-methanogenic bioreactor BA | place: Japan: Kochi | collected 2016-12-09 | reverse complement strand
CCCCAGAAGGTGGAGTCGCCGCCGCCCTTGCCGGCCTGGTCGCGGGCCCGCAGCCAGATCTGGTAGGTGCCGCCGGCCGTAAAATTGACCGGATAATCGACCCGGGAGCCCTGGGTGGTCGAGCTGGTTCCACCACTTGTCGTGTAGAGATAACCGGTACCGTTAAAGCCGGTAACCGAACTCTGCACCCCCCAGGCGTAGGAAGCGGCCGCCCCCATCGCGGTGAAATTCTCGGCCTCGATGTAGGCGCCGCTCGGGTCGATGTTCGGAAGCGCAGCCAGAGCAGGGCTGACCGTCAGGATCAGCAGAACCAGCAGAGCCTGAACGCCGTTTCGGATCGCGGGTCGAGAGATTAAACCCCTCTGCCAAAACATCTTTTTCGTCTCCGCCTCCACCATGATTCCCCTTTGATATTGAATGTTGGCAGGTGCTTGAGTAAGAATAACGTTCTAACCTATGCTCGGTACAAAACATGCAAAATTCACACCTTGCCAAACAGTTTGAAAATGCCTCGGCATTTCAGTCCCTTAAGGGTTTGTAAGGTTGGGCGAAACTAAGGAGTCCGGGAATTGGCGTCAAAGTTATGGCAAAAGACTGGATTCAGAACGCGTGCTGGAGGACGCGTCTGGGGGCGAGGCGGCCATCGCTCTGAAGGAGAAGGATGTGTCGATCGGCGCCAAGGTGCGCCGCGACAAACTCCCCATGTCGTGTCCCTCTTCTTGGCTTCAGGGCCTCGGTCTTAATGAGATCGGTGCGGTTTTCCGGTCACCGCAACCCGTAAGGGCTTGCCCGCCTCCCCCAGGGGCTGTTCGGAGCATCGCGCTTCAAGGTCTCATAAGCACAGGTTCGCCGAGATAAAGGCTGGGGCCTGTTAAATTGAACCTGTTTCCGATCAGGATAAAATCGGGATAATCAACAACCCGGGCTCACGGATCCAGGCTGAAAGAGACGTTGCTGGATTGAAGGTTATGGGTCCGTTCACAGAAAGCAATGGCCAGCACCCAAGGAGCTCCCATGATGAAAGACCGGATTGTGCAGGAAATTCTCGCTTTCGCGGAAACCTCCCCGCTAAACCGCATGACACCGACCACCCGTTATTTCGACACGCCGCTGGTCGGATTCGCCTCGGGAAACGACCCTCTCTGGCAGACCTACAAGGAGGTGATCGACCCCTCTCACCGCGGCCCCGGAGAGTGGCTCGAGGCCGCCTTCGGGCCGAGCAGCGGTAAGAGCTGCTCGGTCGTCAGCTGGATTCTGCCCATCACCGAAGAAACCCGGCAGAGCCAGCGCCAGCAGAAAGACATCCCCTGCCGGCAGTGGGCGCTGACCCGCGCTTTCGGCGAGGAGTTCAACAGCGGCCTGCGGCGGCACCTGGTCGAGTTCCTGACGCGGCAGGGGCACAAGGCGATTTCTCCCTTCCTGCATGAGCAGTGGCAGCAGATACGCGTAGAGCAGGGGCCGACCTCCAACTGGTCCGAGCGCCATGCCGCCCATGCCGCGGGCCTGGGGACCTTCAGCCTGAACGACGGCCTGATCACCGAAAAAGGGATCGCCCATCGCTGCGGCAGCGTCGTGGTCGACGTGGAGGTCCCGCCCACGCCCCGCCCCTACGAAAGCCATACCGAATACTGTCTTTACTGCCGGGAGGGGAAGTGCGGGGCCTGCATCGCCCGCTGTCCCGTCGATGCCATCTCGCGGCAAGGGCACGATAAGAACGCCTGCGAAAAATTCACCTACGGAGACGCCACCGAGAAGCTGAAACAGGTTTACGGCGTCAAAATCACCGGCTGCGGACTGTGCCAGGTCGGGGTGCCCTGCGAAAGGCGGATTCCGTAAAAGCATCCGGCCCCGGGAACGCTTATGCTGGACCTGGATTCGGAAAGAACTTAGTTCCGGCGAGGTGCTGGAGATCGGCAGTGGCACGGGGGTGATCCTCGACTATTATCCGCGGGATCTGCCGCGCCTTGTGCTGAGCGAACCGGAGCCGCACATGCGGCGCCAACTGCAGAAAAAGGTCGACGCCGTGGCTGCGCGGCGGGTGGAGATTGGCGACTGCGGAGCGGAAAAGCTCCCCTTTCCGGACGCCGCCTTCGATGCCGTTGTTTCCACGCTGGCAGCGGCGCCAGGAATCGCTCTGGAAATACCTGGGAGGAAACTGCCACCTGACCCGGCCGACCGCCACCTGATCGAACCGGCCGGGTTCGCGCCGGACCTGGAGCGGGTGAACACGACCGGCGCGCCGCCGGTCGTGCAGCCGACGATCAAGGGAACTGCGCGCAACCCCCGGTGATCGGTGGAAATTCAGGCGCGCCAAGACAAAACGAATTTCAAATAGCAGGGTGGAGGCTTGAATGAAAGAAATCAGCTGGGACCAGTTCGAGCAGGTGGAACTGCGCGCCGGGACGATCATCGCGGTCGAGGACTTCCCCGAAGCGCGGCAGCCGGCCTACAAGATCACCGCCGATTTCGGCGCTGAGATCGGCGTCAAGAAATCGAGCGCCCGGGTCACCGACCTGTACGCCAGAGAGGAGTTGGTCGGCCGGCAGATCCTCGGTGTGGTCAATTTTCCGGTCAAGCGCATCGGCCCGGTGAAATCGGAGTTTCTCGTCTGCGGCTTTTACCGCGAGGACGGAGCTGTGGTGCTGGCGGTGCCGGAGCAGCCGGTGCCTAACGGGGCCAAGCTGGGGTGACTGGAACCCAGGTTTTTAAGGAATAAACCGCCTGGGAACCTGTCGAACTTTTCGTTATCAAAATTCACTCCGCCAAACTGGTCGGAAAGATCTGCCCTCTGTGGCAGGGACCATCACGTACCATCAAGATAACAAAAAAGGCCGGAAGGGCTGTCACACCCTTCCGGTCTTTTTCGTTAAGCGGTCAGCCCGCCTGCTCGATCAGCTCCACCTCGATCGAAATCTCCACCTCGTCGCCGACCACCAGGCCGCCGGTTTCGAGGGTTTTGTTCCAGGTCAGACCGAAGTCCTTGCGGTTTATCCTGGTGGTGGCCTGAGCCCCCTTGCGGGTGTTGCCCCAGGGGTCCGTGATGCTCTGGGTCGGGCCGGATACCAGCAGTTCGACCTCTTTGCTGACGCCGCGGATGGTCAGATCGCCCAGCACCTTGAGCCCGCCGTCGCCGTTCTGCTCGACCTTCTTGGATTTGAAGGTCAGGGCCGGATACTTCTCGACATCGAAGAAGTCCGCGCTCTTCAGGTGGTTGTCACGTTTTTCATGGTTGGTGTCGAGGCTGGCGGCGGCGATGGTCACATCGACGGTCGATTTGCTGATGTCCCTATCGTCGATGGTGACGCTCCCCTGCACATCGGGGAAGTTGCCCCGGACATTGGTGATGACCATGTGCTGCACCTTGAACTGGGCATTGGAATGGTCGGGGTCGATGTTCCAGGCGGCGGCCCACGCGAAGGTGGGGATGGCCAGGAGGGCGATGAGCAGGGTGTTCGCGAGTTTCATGGTGTTCTCCTTCAAGGTGGGTTCAGGTTGATGATCGTCTTTTTTCTCCCGGTAGTCAGCAACCTATGGAGAAAAGTCTAGTTCCCCTGCCTTGGCTGCACAAGGTGAGGAAAGCGGAAAACATTGTTTCCCAGATGGGACAATGCGAAGGTTTTTTGTTGTTTTGTTACTGCACGGAGCATGGATGAACTCGCCGGGATTGTTTATTCCTTCCGCCTGGGCGCTCCCCCGGGCATCAGGGGAGGCAATGGGCGTCCTCGTCCAGGGGCTCCTCGAGCTCGAGCCGGGGAGGGTGGTACATCAGCCCGGCAACTCCCGCCACGGCAAAGGCCGTGAAGAAGAAGCTGTCGAGGAGGCCGCCCTGCCAGCCGAGTTCGGCAAAAAGGGCATATTCGAAACGCAGGTACATGAGGACGGCGGTGCTGACGACCGAGGCCTGAAAAATCTTTTTGAACATGGTCATTCTCCCTGGTTTGGAAACGTCGCAGAGAGCGGTTGCCACCTGAGGTCGTCCTCTCTCTTTGTTGAGTTAAAGCTTAAATTGTTTTCTGGATTTTGATAAGTTACTTGTTTTGAGAATTATTGTTGCATATTTGGAACAAATGGGATGTACGGAAGGGACCGTCGACCGAAAAGGAGTTGGAGCCGGCGGGCAGGGCGGCCCGAAGAAAAAGGTCAGGCGGCTCTCCAGGGCGGAGGGGTGAGCTTTTCCTGGAGAAAATCGATGAAGGTTTTCACCTTGGTGGAAAGGTGGCGGGGCGAAGGGTAGACGGCATAGATGCCGGTTCCCGGCAGTGTCCACCCTTCCAGCGCCACCTGCAGGCGGCCGTTGCGCAGATCCTCCCAGCAGATCATCTCGGGCAAGGCGACCAGGCCGAGGCCCGTGGCCGCCGCATCCCTGGCCATGGCCAGGCTGTTGACCTGCAGGCTGCCGCGGATGGCGACGGTGGCGGATGCGCCCTGCTCGGCAATCAGCTTGATGTGGCGGCGTGGCGAGGCCGGTGCCAGGATCATCTCGTGCGCCGAAAGATCGTCGGGGGTCAGTGGTTGGCCGTGCTCTTCCAGATACGCCGGGCTGGCGCAGATAAAGACCTTCTCATTGGCCAGTTTGCGGGCGATCAGCGAGGAGTCGGGCAGGGAGCCGGCCCGGATGGCCAGATCGAACCCTTCCTCGATCAAATCGACGACCCGGTTGCTCAGTTCGACTTCCACCTGAACCTGTGGAAAGTGTTTCAGGTAGGTGGCAACAATCTCACCCAGGTAAAGAGAGCCGAATTCCGTCGGGGCGGTGATCCGCAGTCTTCCCCGGGGGGTCGCCTGCATCTGGGTGACCGCCAGATTGGCTTCTTCGGCATCGCTGACAATTCGGGAACAATGCTCGAAGTAGGCCGCGCCGATTTCGGTCAGCTTAAGGGCGCGGGTGGTCCGCTCCAGCAGGCGCACCCCCAGGCGCTCTTCCAGCAGGGATACCTTGCGGCTGACCGTCGACTTGGGCAGCCCGAGCAGTCTGGCCGCCCCGGTGAAGCTGCCCGCCTCGACCACCTTGGTAAAGACGGCCATGTCGTTGAGGTTGAACATGGTAACTCCTTTGGGCAGAACCGTCCCGGAGCCGAGACAGGGTTGCCGTTTTTTGTTCTTTGTTGGAATCTTTGGAACAATGAAGCCTCTCGCGGCCGGTTTGTCAATAGGCACGTCGGTTGCGGCTAAAGGGGAACGAATCTTTGCTTCATCCCAAATCCCCGATGTGCGATAGTTGCAGGGAGATTGAATGGTCTGAACGCGTCAACCTGGAGTTGTTTCGTGGATTCTCTTCTGGTGAAGATCGACCGACTGCTGCCCCGCAGCCTTCAGGTCAAACTCAGCCTGCTGGTCACCTTTCTGCTCGTGGTGCTGGTCAGCCTGATCGGCGCGCTGTTCTCTGATTTTTCCGAAAACCTGCTCCAGGAGCAGGTCGGTCGCAAGGCCGTGGAGGTGGCTCAGTCGGTCGCCCTCAACCCGGCCGTCCGGCAAGGGCTGCTGGCGGGGGATGCAGAAAGCGTGCAGGCCGCCGCCGAGGGGCTTCGCGAAGCCACCGGGGCCGAGTTTATCGTGGTGGGGAACCGGCAGGGGATTCGTCTTTCGCATCCCGACCCGGAGAAAATCGGCCGGCAGTTCGTCGGCGGCGACCTGCGCCCGGCCCTGGAAGAGGGGAGGGCTTACGCGTCCCAGGCGGTGGGGACGCTGGGTCCCTCGCTGCGGGGGATCGTGCCGGTGCTGGACGAGCAGGGCGAGATCGCGGGCTTTGTCGCGGTGGGCTACCTGCAGCGCAACATCGAAGCGGCGCTGCGCATCAAGCAGCGGGAGATCCTCGGCTACGTGGGGGTGGTTCTGCTGTTCGGGGTGGTCGGCGCGGCGATCATCGCCCGGGGGCTGAAATCGGCGATCTTCGGCCTCGAGCCCCACGAGATAGCCGCCCTGTACAGCGAACGCAGCGCGATCATCGAGACCATCCGCGAGGGGGTGGTCGCCGTCGATGGGGGCGGGCACCTGACCCTGGTCAACCAGGCGGCCTGCGGCTACCTGGGCAGGCCCGCTGCGAGCGAGCTGCGCGGACGCTCCCTGCCCGAGGTCTGCCCCTGTGCGGGGCTGGAACAGGCCCTGGCCAGCGGGGAGCGGGTCCTCGACCGCGAGGTCGACCTCCGCAGCCGGGCCATGATCGTCAACGCCCTGCCCCTGGACGGCGGGGGCGCGGTGGCAAGTTTCCGGCCCCGGGACGAACTCGACGTGCTGACCCGGGAGCTTTCGCGGATGCAGGAGTATTCGGAGATCATGCGCGCCCAGACCCACGAGTACTCCAACAAGCTCTACACCATCGCCGGGCTGATCCAGATCGGCGCCCTGCAGGAAGCCCTCGACCTGGTCATGACCGAGGCCAGCGGCTACCAGGAACTGATCCGCACCCTCTCGCGGGCGGTCCCCGACCCGATCGTTTCGGGCCTGATCCTCGGCAAGTTCAACCGGGCGCGGGAGCTGAAGATCTCGCTCCAGTTCGATCCGGACAGCTCCCTGAGCGACCTGCCCCCGCACATCGACCGGGAGCATCTGGTGACCATCCTCGGCAACCTGCTCGACAATGCCTTCGAGGCGGTCCGCGAGGCGGCGGACCCCAGGGAGGTTCGCCTGGCCCTCACCGATCTCGGCGAGGACATCATCCTCGAGGTCGAGGACTCGGGGACCGGCATCGCCCCGGCGGTGGCGGAGCGCCTGTTCGAGAAGGGGGTCTCCACCCGGGCCGGCTCCGGCCGCGGGATGGGGCTGCATCTGGTCCGCCAGGCCCTGCAGGCGATCGGGGGCCAGATCAGCTACGGCGAAGGGGAGCTGGGCGGCGCGCTGTTCGTCGTCAACATCCCCAAGCGCAGGAAGGATTCCGCATCATGACCGATTCGTCGATCCGCCTGCTGATCGTGGAGGACGATCAGCGCATCTCCGAACTGCACCGCCGCTTCTTGGAAAAGCTCGAGGGCTTCGAGGTCGTCGGCGTGGCCAACACCATCGCCGAGGGGAACGAGATGGTCGATCTGCTCGGGCCCGACCTGATCCTGCTCGACCTGTTTTTCCCGGAGGGGAATGGCATGGACCTGCTGCGCCGGATCCGGGCCGGCGCGGCGCCCAGCGACGTCATCCTGATCACCGCCGCCCGGGAGATCGGCGCCCTGCAGGAGGCGCTGCGCGGCGGGGTCTTCGACTACCTGGTCAAGCCGGTCTACTTCAATCGGTTCCAGGAGGCGCTGGTCAAATACCGGGATTACTTCGACCGCCTGCAGCAGGGCGGGAGGCTCGAGCAGAAGGACATCGACCAGCTGTTTCACGCCCATCCGTCCCCGGAGGAGACCCCCCGCAGTCTGCCCAAGGGGATCGATCCGCTGACCCTGAAGAAGATCCGCCAGATCTTCGAAGATCCGGCCGTCGCCGACCTGAGCGCCGAAGAGACCGGCAAGCGGGTCGGCGTCACCCGCATCACCGCGCGGCGTTACCTCGAATTTCTCATTGCCGAGGGATTCTTGGCCGCCGACCTGATCTACGGTGTGGTCGGTCGCCCGGAGCGCCGCTATTTCCGCCGCTCCTGAGCCGCCCCGGCACATTTCCCACGCCGGTGAACGTAATGTACGAAAGGTCCGCAAAGAACTTATTTTTATAAACTTTTCGAATATTTACATATTAATCCGCTGCCTCTAGGCTGGATTCCAGGAGCGGTCGCCCTGCCACCGGATGCCCCGCGACCGCCCCCCCCCGAACCCTTTTCAGCCCAAGGAGGCAGTCATGCTCTACATCCAGTTTTTGTTCCTGCTGCTGATGCTCTATCTCGGCAGCCGCTACGGCGGTATCGGTCTCGGCGTCATCTCCGGCATCGGCCTGGCCGTGGAAGTCTTCGTCTTCAAGATGCCGCCGACCAGCCCGCCGATCCAGGTGATGCTGATCATCATGGCGGTGGTCACCTGCGCGGCCGTGCTCGAGGCCGCCGGGGGGCTCAAGTACATGCTTCAGGTCGCCGAGCGCCTGCTGCGCTCCCGCCCGCGCCTGGTCACCCTGTACGGCCCCCTGTGCACCTACACCATGACCTTTTTGCTCGGCACCGGCCACGCGGTCTACTCGATCATGCCGATCATCGGCGACGTTGCCCTGAAAAACGGCATCCGCCCCGAGCGTCCGATGGCCGCCTCCTCGGTCGCCTCGCAGCTTGGCATCACCGCCAGCCCGATCTCGGCCGCGGTCGTCTACTACCTCTCCCAACTGGCCGGGGTGGCCGAGGGCCTGTCGCTGATGTCGATACTGGCGGTCACCGTCCCGGCGACCTTCCTGGGGACTTTGGGGATGGTCCTTTACAGCCTGCGCCGCGGGGTCGAACTCAAGGACGACGCCGAATTCCAGCGCCGTCTCGATGACCCGGTCTGGAGCCGCAAGATCCAGGAGACCACCGCCACCACCCTGGGCGAAACGCTCCCCGCTTCGGCCCGCAACGCGGTCCTGCTCTTTCTGCTGGCGCTGGCGGTGATCGTGGTGATCGCCATGGTTCCGGAAATCCGCACCCTCCAGGTGGGCGACAAGCCCCTCAAGATGAGCGTCATCATCCAGATGATGATGCTCGCCTTCGGCGGCATCATCCTGATGGCCACCAACACCAAGTCCTCCCAGGTTGCCGAAGGGGTGGTGTTCAAATCGGGGATGGTGGCGGCCATCGCCATCTTCGGCATCGCCTGGATGAGCGACACCTACTTCCAGTACGCCATGCCGAACTTCAAGGCGGGCATCACCGAGATGGTCACCCAGTACCCCTGGACCTTCGCCTTCGCCATGTTCGCCGTCTCCGTGGTGATCAACAGCCAGGCCGCCACCTGCCGCATGATGCTCCCCGTCGGCCTCGGACTGGGGCTGCCGCCGGCGCTGCTGATCGGCCTGATGCCGGCCAGCTACGGATACTTCTTCATCCCCAACTACCCCTCGGACATCGCCACGGTCAACTTCGACATCAGCGGCACCACCAAAATCGGCAAGTGGTATTTCAATCACAGCTTCATGGCTCCCGGTCTGGTCGGGGTGGTCACGGCCTGCCTGGTCGGCTACGGTCTGGCAGCGGTGTTCATCTGATCTTCTCGCATTGATCGGAACTTGAACGTCGGAATGAAAAGGGCGGCCGCTTTGTCGATCAAGGCGGCCGCCCTTTTCGGGCCATTTTCTCCTTGTGGTCGATAATCGGGAAAGTTGCAGAATCCTCCGGCGCCGGTCTGAAGAGGCGGTTGTTGAAATTCCCGGTCGATTCGGAACCGGTCGATTCCCGGATTAATTCATGCCCCTGGACCCCATTCGGCACGGCCCTCCCGTCAAGGCACCCAGGCAGGCAGAATCAGGGTTGACAAACATGCGCACAACATACATACTGGTCGGTATGTCGAGCCCGAGAAATCCTGAACGAACCAAAGAGAAGCTTCTGAACACGGCCGCCAAGGTCATTCACAAGAGCGGTTTCGGTGCTGCCAGCCTCGGGGACATCCTCGATGAGACAGGGCTGACCAAGGGGGCCCTCTATCATCATTTCCCAAACAAAAAAGCGCTGGGACTGGCGGTTGTGGCAAGCATCCGGCAATTGGTGTCGGATTTCTGGCTAAAGCCTCTGGAGGGGACGAGCGATCCCATTGCCGCCCTCGAAGGGATCCTGACCGGGGTGATGGAACAGATGGCCTCCGAAGACATCATTCTCGGCTGCCCCCTGAACAACCTGGCCCAGGAAATGTCCGCCGTCGATGAGGATTTCCGCCGGCAAATCGGGGCGACCTACCGGTTGTGGTGCGATGGTTTTGCCGCGGCCTTCGAGCGGGGGATAAAGGCGGGCACCGTTGCACGGGACGTGGACCCGGCGGCCACCGCCGCCTTCATCGTCGCCTCGCTGACCGGTGGCAGGGGGTTGGCGAAAACCACCCGGGACGCAACGCTCCTGCACAACTGCGGGACGTCTCTGCTGCGGTTTATCGAATCCCTGCGGCCGCCCGCATCATAGTTTTCAGCCCGCATCGATAGGCGGGGAAAACCCCCGGGTCGGTATGCATCAGCAAAGCGCTAAGGCCCGGTTGAAGGACTTCATCAACTGCTTTCCAATTTAACAACAAAAGGAGGATCTTCAATGGATCGCAAGGAACTCATGGAGATGTTCAACAAACAGCCCCGTCTCGGGACCCTGGCGACCTCGGACGGCCGGGGAGCCGTCAACAATGCCGTCTTCAGCGCGCTCAACATGGTCGACGAGGAGACCGTGGTGATGGCGATCGGTGAAAACCGCTCTTACGACAATCTCAAGGAAAACCCCAGGGCGGCTTTCATCTTTTTCGAACCGGCCGCCAGCCCGTTCGACTGGAAAGGGGCCCGGCTCTACCTTGCGGCGGCGGCCATGGAGGAAAGCGGGCCCCTTTATGACCAACTGGTCGCCGCGGTTCGGAAGGAAGTGGGCGATCAGGCTGCCGACAATATCAAAGCCGCCGTCACCTTCAAGATCGAAAACGTCCGGCCGCTGATCGATTTTGGCCGCTGATTCAAATCCCCGCGCCATCAAAGGATTTCCCCCCAAAAGAGGCCGCTTTGTCGATCAAGGCGGCCTCACTTTTTAACAACCGGCCCGGCTTGAATCCTGTCTGACCGTGCCTTTAACGGCCTGGCGTGATATGTTCAGAAACCCGAAAAAGCTAGTTCAAGCCGCCATCGGGGGCCCCGATGGCAACCGAGCCGATATTCTCCATGCCCGAAACAATGAAGCTGACCGAATGCAACCTGCTGCGCATTCGCGCATCGCCCGAGTACCGGGATTTTCTCAGGAACCGCAAGGAAAAGCCCTTGGCCGACAGAGTCTTGGTTTGCGCTCCCTGCGACCAGGGGAATCAGGTGTTTATTTTTCAAATGTCGGCTGGTTGACGGACTAACAGATCACGCCTGGGCTATCCTGTGAAGCAAATCGTCCCCTGCAGCATCGGCTCGTCAAGGTGGCCCCCAAGGCCGCAACAGGAGTTCTTCATGCAAAAAGTCTGGCTGGAAAAAGCCCGTTGGTATCGTCATCTGGTCCAGGGCGGGTTTCTGATCACCTGCATCTTTCTCGGCATCCAGTTCTATCTCTTCGTCCGTCATTTCGAAACCCACGGGCAGACCCCCGCCTATCTCCGCCCGCCGGGCATCGAGGGCTTTCTGCCGGTGGGTGCCCTGGCGAGCCTCAAGTACTGGGTTCTGACCGGCATCGTCGATCCCACCCATCCGGCGGCCCTGGTGCTGCTGCTCACCTTTCTCGGCATCTCCCTGGTCGCACGGCGCTCGTTCTGTTCGTGGATCTGCCCGGTGGGTACCCTTTCGGAAATCCTCTGGCGGCTTGGCAACAAAGTCTTCGGCCGCCGTTTCACCATCTGGCGGTGGCTTGATATTCCCTTGCGTTTCGTCAAGTACGCCCTGCTGCTGTTTTTCGTCAAACTGATCCTGATCGACATGCCGGCCTTCGCCATGCAGGGTTTTCTGGCCAGCCCCTACTGGGCGATCAGCGATGTGAAGATGCTGCATTTCTTCACCGGCATCTCCCCGACCGCCGCCGCGGTAATCGGCGTGCTGGCCGCTCTGTCGACGATCTACCCGAACTTCTGGTGCCGCTACCTGTGCCCCTATGGAGCCATGGTGGGGCTGGCGGCTCTGCCCGGGCCGCTGAAGATCCGTCGGAATCCCGATCGCTGCAGCGGCTGCGGGACCTGCGGTCGCCGGTGCCCCTCGCGCCTGCCGGTTCAGGCCAGAAAGGCTATCAGCTCGCCGGAATGCACCGGCTGCCTGACCTGTGTCGACAGCTGCCCGGAACGGGGAGCCTTGCACCTGGGACTTCCCTGGTCGAAGCGGCGGGTCGGCCGGCGGACCTTCGCTCTGCTGGTTGTCGGCCTGTTCGCCCTGGGGGTGGGGGCGGGGATGATGAGCGGTCACTGGCAGACGAAATTGACCTACCAGGATTACCAGCGGCTGATTCCCATGGCAGCCCGGGTGAGATAGGGGGGATGGGGAGGCAGTGGGCAGTGGCCAGTGAGGCGTAAAGCCTGTTACGAATTACGCCCTACGTGGTTATTCCCGCATTTTTTCTCCCCCGGTCAGGGTGTTTGTTTCTTTGGGGGGATATTTTTCTCGTTGGTCATGTTAATATCTCCGATGGGCTCCGGCTGCTGTTTTCAACAGGGCCGGCGCCTTTCTGTTCTGGCTTTCCGAATATATTCACCTCGGTTGATTGACATAACACGGAGATTTCTGGTCCATGGGAATTGCTGCGGATATCGCCATCATTGTCGTTGCCGCCCTGCTCGGCGGGCTGATCGCCCAGAAGTTGAAGCAGCCGTTGATGCTGGGGTATATTCTCGCCGGGGTGCTGATCGGGCCCCATACCGGCGGTATCACCGTTTCCGATGCCCACGAGATCGAGAAGCTGGCCGAGATCGGCGTCGCCCTGCTGCTATTTGCCCTGGGGCTGGAATTTTCCTTCCGCGAACTCAGGCCGGTGCGTTACATCGCCCTGCTCGGCACCCCGCTGCAGATCCTTCTGACCTTCGGCTACGGTTACCTGATCGGCGGCTGGCTCGGTTGGGAAACCGTCCCATCGCTCTGGCTGGGGGGGGTGATTTCCCTCTCCAGCACCATGGTGATTCTCAAGACCCTGATGAACCAGGGGATGATGGGGACCCTCTCAAGCCGGGTCATGATCGGCATCCTCATTGTCCAGGACCTGGCCGTCGTCCCGCTGATGATTCTGCTGCCGCAACTGAGCGATCCGGCGGCTGGACTGCCGATCCTGGGGGTGGCCGCGGTCAAGTCGGTGGTTTTCCTGACGGTGATGGTGCTGCTCGGGACCAGGTGGCTGCCAAGGCTGCTGGCGATCATTGCCGGCTGGAACTCGCGAGAGCTCTTTCTGCTGTCGATCACCGCCATCGGCCTGGGCATCGGTTACGCCACCTACCTGGCCGGGCTGTCTTTCGCCTTCGGCGCCTTTGTCGCCGGCATGGTGCTGAGCGAGTCGGATTACGGGCACCAGGCCCTGAGCGACATCATCCCCCTGCGCGATCTGTTCGGCCTGCTCTTTTTCACCTCGGTGGGCATGCTCCTCAATCCGGACTTTCTGCTGACCCACTGGGAACGGGTTCTGGAGCTGGTGCTGCTGGTGGCTGTGGGCAAGGGGCTGATCATGGCCCTGCTGGCCCGCTCCTTCGGCTACGGCAACGTGGTGCCGCTGGCCGTCGGCCTGGGGATGTTCCAGATCGGCGAATTCTCTTTCGTGCTGGCCCAGGTCGGATTCGGTACCGGCGCGCTCAACCACGAGTTCCACTCGTTCATCCTCTCGGCAACCATCATCAGCATGGTATTGACCCCGCTGGTGTCCGGGCTGACCGCACCCCTTTATGCCCTTCGGAAGCGCTTTTTCAAGAAGGAGCTGCTCGAGACGATCAACCTGCCCAAGGAGGGGCTGCGCGACCATGTGGTGATCGCCGGCGGTGGCCGGGTCGGCCAGCACATTGCCCGGGTGCTGATCCAGCTGGAGGTCCCTTTTGTCATCGTCGAATTGAATCACCGCCGCATCGAGGAATGCAAGGCCGCCGGGTTCCCGACCATCTACGGGGATGCCAGCCAGAGTGTGGTCCTGGAGGCGGCGGAGGTCGACCACGCCCACCAGCTGCTGATTACCATTCCGGTCCTGCTGGCGACGCAGACCATCGTCGATCAGGTGCGCAAGCTGAATCCCGATTTGAATATCGTGGTCCGGGCCGAGGGGGCGGAGCAGATGAAGAACCTGTATTCGCTGGGGGTCTACATGGTGGTGCTTCCGGAGCTGGAGGCGGGCCTGGAGATTGCCCGTCAGGCCCTGCTGGCCCTGCAGATTCCGATTCCGGTGATCCAGCGCTATACCGATTCCATCCGTAAAGAGCTCTATCATCCCATTTCCGAGTCGCGGGACGATTTTAAAGAGATCCGGCAGCTGAAAAACGCCAAGGACCTGCTGGAACTGACCTGGGAGCGGCTCGGAGCGGACAGCCCTCTGGCCGGCTGCAGCATCCGGGAGCTGGAGGTCCGCCGGCGCACGGGCGCTTCGATCGTCGGGGTGTTGCGCCGGGGGGAGTTTGTCGCCAATCCGGCCGCCGATTTCCGTTTCGGAGCCGGGGATCTGGTGGCGGTCATCGGCAACGCGTCGCAGCGTGAGGCCTTTCAGGCCTTGTCTTCCAAATTCCACTGTCTGGAGACTCCCCCGTGCCCGGCCCCGGGATGATGGGGAAAAAGAGGGCTTCGGCAATCGATCTCCAAAGGGAACAGACGCGCTAAGCATCTGTTCCCTTTTTTTCGATTTGAATCTGGGGCGGGTCAGGGCTCTTCTGCCCGCCCCTCGCGTTTTCCAGTTGCCGAGGCCGATGCGGGACCCGGGTCTCTTTACAAAACTTTACACGGACCGCTCAACTCTTAACCCAACGTTAATAGCGTTCCGGGTAAGCTGAGATCCGTGAACGATGCAATTTCGGCTTGGGGGGAAACATGATCGTGCCTCGGGAAAAGAACATGGGCGGAAGGTTCTCGGAACCCCCGGCCAGGGAGGGGACCCGGGCCCTCCTGGGGCTGCTGCTGATTTTCGGCGTCGCGGTTCTGGGCGCCTGCGCCCCAAGCCTGCGGGAGGTCAGGCCGCCCGTCGAGCTGCCGGTCGCCTTCCAGGCCACCGGTGTCGGTCCGCTCGTCGACCGGTGGTGGCTGTCTTTCGATGATCCGGTGCTGACCGAACTCGTCGACCGCGCCCTGGCCGGCAACCTGAGCCTGCAGAGCGCCTGGGATCGACTGGACCAGGCGCGGGCCGTGGCGCGCCGGGCCGGGGCGGATCTTTACCCGACCCTTGACGCCGAAGGCAGTCTCTCGCACCTGCGGGCCCACGAAAACGGGCAGACCCGCGGCAGCGAAAGTTTCGCCCTGGGACTGGTCGCCGGCTACGAAGTCGACCTGTGGGGGCGCATCCGTTCCAGCCGCGAGGCGGCGGCCCTCGATGCCAGGGCCAGCGCCGAGGATCTGCAGGCGGCGGCGATCACCCTGGCCGCGCAGGTGGCTTCGACCTGGTACCAGCTGGTCGAGCAGTACGGGCAGCTTGACCTGCTCGATGCGCAGATCGCCATCAACGAGCAGGTCCTGGAACTGGTCGCCCTGCGGTTCCGCACCTGCCAGGTCGGCATCGCCGATGTGCTGCAGCAGCGCCAGCTGGTCGAATCCAACCGGGGCGAAAGAGCCCAGGCCGAGGCCCGGGCCGGAGTGCTGGGGTATCAACTGGCGATTCTGCTCGGCGCCGCGCCCGGTCAGGCCGTGGCCGGCCGGGTGACCGAATTGCATAATCTGCCGCCGCTGCCGGAAACCGGCCTGCCGGCGGAACTGATCCAGCGCCGCCCCGATCTGCGCGGCGCCTGGTACCGGGTGATGGCCTCCGACCGCGCGGTGGCCGCGGCGATCGCCGACCGCTTCCCCCGCCTCAGCCTGACCGCGCAGGTCAACACCTCCGGCGGCGAGGTCGGCGAACTGTTCAACAACTGGCTGGCCTCCCTCGCCGGCAACCTGATCGGACCGATTGTCGATGGCGGTTTGCGGCGGGCCGAGGTCGAGCGGACCCGCGCCCTGGCGGCCGAAGATCTGCGCACCTACGGCCAGGCGGTGCTCGACGCCCTTGGCGAGGTGGAGACGGCGCTGCTCAACGAGCAGCGCCAGCACCAGTTTCTCGCCAGCCTCGATAAGCAGTTGGAACTGGCCGCAGCGGTCATCGAGCGGGTCCGCGACCGCTACACCAAGGGCTCCCTCGACTACCAGCGGGTGCTCGATGCGCTGCTCTCCCACCAGCAACTGCAGCGCAGCCGCCTGAGCGCCCAGCGCGAACTGATCCAGGACCGGATCGACCTGTACCGGGCTCTGGGCGGGGGCTGGGAGATGGCGCGGGCGGCGACGGTCCTGTAGGGGCGGCCCTGGTGGCCGCCCTCCTTGGCCGCCTGTCGGCAGATGCGCCCGGAAAAGGGCAACCACGAGGGTTGCCCCTACAATGAACCATTTCTTATTCCAGGTGAACCCCATGTCGTCCCCAGAGGAACCCGCAATGCCCGATAAAGAAACCAACCCGGCGGAACCGGCCCGTCATCGCACCTCGCTGTTCGGCAGGGTTCTCCGCATCCTGCTGCCCCTGGCGGTGCTGGCCGTCAGTGCCGCCGTTGGTCTCTGGCTGCTGGAAACCAAGCCCCAGGCCAAGCCCCGTCCCAAGGCGCGCCATGCCACCCTGGTCGAAGTACGATCGGTTGCTTTCGGACCGCAGGCGACCCTGATCTCTGCCATGGGGACGGTCCAGGCCGCCCGCGAGGTGGAGCTGAAACCCCAGGTCAGCGGCGAGATCGTGGAGATCAGCGGCAACCTGGTGCCCGGCGGACATTTCCGGCAGGGCGACCAGCTGCTCAAGATCGATCCCACCGATTACCGGCTGGCGGTCAGGCAGCTTGCCGGCGAAGTCGCCAAGGTCGAGTCGGAACTGCAGATGGAACAGGGCAATCAACTGGTCGCCCGGCGCGAATACGAGCTGCTCGGCGAGGCGGTCAGCGACGAGGAGAAGGCCCTGATGCTGCGCCAGCCGCAACTGGCAACCCTGCGGGCCTCCCTCGAAGCGGCCAGGGCCAAGCTGGAGCAGGCCGGCATCGAACTCCAGCGGACCGAAATCGCGGCGCCGTTCAATGCGGTGGTGCTGAGCCGTGGGGTCGACATCGGCGCCCGGGTCAGCGAATCCAGCGCCCTGGTCACCCTGGTCGGCACCGACGAATACTGGGTGGAAGTTTCGGTGCCGGTGAGCCAGCTGCGCTGGATTGAGGTTCCGAGGGGGGGCGCCGAATCGGGGTCCCTGGTGCGGATTTACGACCGGGCGGCCTGGGGCGAGGGGATTTATCGGCAAGGTCGGGTGATCCGGCTGGCGGCCGGCCTGGAAGAGCAGGGGCGGATGGCCCGGCTGCTGGTCAGGGTGGACGATCCGCTGGGACTGAAACCGGAGAATGCCGCCAAGCCCGCCATGCTGATCAACGCCTATGTGCGGGTGGAGATCGAAGGCGAAGAAATCGCCTCGGCGACGGCCGTCGAGCGGAAACTCATCCGCGAAGGCGAAAGCGTCTGGGTGATGGACGCCGAGGGGCGTCTGGAAATCCGTCCGGTGAAGATCGCCTTCAAGGGAAGCGAGCAGGTGCTGATCACCGGCGGACTTACGGCCGATGACCGCCTGGTGGTCTCCGACCTGTCGGCACCGGTGCCGGGGATGGCGCTGCGTCTCCAGGACGGTTCTGAAGGCGGGCCGGGCCGCGGCGAGCGGGTTGCCGCCACCAACCAGGCCGGCAAGGAGGCGAGGCCATGAGCGTCCCCCGACTCAAGGGTTGGGAGCGCGGCCCGCTCGCCTGGATGGTGCGCAACCGGGTCACTCCCAACCTGCTGATGCTCTTTCTGGTGCTGGGCGGGCTGTTCATGACCACCCGCATCAAGCAGGAGGTCTTTCCCGAGTTCGACCTGGACCGGGTCGGGGTACAGGTGGCCTATCCCGGCGCCAGCCCTGCCGAAGTCGAGCAGGGGATCATTCTCGCCGTCGAGGAGGCGATCCGCGGACTGGAAGGGATCGAGGAACTGACCGCCACCGCCGCCGAGGGCTCGGGGACGGTTACCGCCGAGCTGCTGGAGGACGCCGATCAGCAGAAGGTCTACCAGGACATCCAGCAGCAGGTCGACCGGATCACCACCTTTCCCGATGATGCCGAGCAGCCCCGGGTCTCCCTCGCCAGCCGGCGCCGGGAGGTGCTGATGGTCCAGCTTTACGGCGACGTCTCCGAGATGGCGCTGCGCGAGACGGCGGAGCAGGTGCGCGACCGGCTGCTGCAGAACCCGGAGATCTCCCAGGTCGATCTGGCCGGAGCGCGGGATTATGAGATCCGCGTCGAGGTCCCCCAGGAAAACCTGCGCGCCTACGGACTGACCTTGGGCGATATCGCCCGCCGGATCGACACCGCCTCCGAAGAGCTGCCCGGCGGCTCTCTGCAAACCGCGGGCGGAGACATTCTGCTGCGCATCAAGGACCGCCGCGACTGGGCCACCGAATTCGCCCGCATCCCCATCGTGACGACCCCGAACGGCAGCGTCCTCACCCTTGCGGATCTGGCCGAGGTGCGCGAGGGCTTCGAGGATACCGACCGCTTCGCCACCTTCAACGGTCAGCGGAGCATCGGCCTGGACGTCTTCCGGGTGGGAGACCAGACCCCGATCGGGGTTTCCGAAGCGGTGCGCGGCGCCATGGCCGAGATCGCGGCCGACCTGCCGGCCGGGATCGACTGGCAGATCAGCCGCGACCGTTCGGAGATCTACCAGCAGCGCCTCGAGCTGCTGCTGAAAAACGCCTTCATCGGGCTGCTGCTGGTGCTGCTGGTGCTCGGCCTGTTTCTCGAGTTCAAGCTCGCCTTCTGGGTCACCATGGGCATCCCCATCTCGTTTCTCGGCGGGTTGCTGTTTCTGCCGGTGATGGGGGTGTCGATCAACATGATCTCCATGTTCGCCTTCATCGTGGCGCTGGGGATCGTCGTCGACGATGCCATCGTCGCCGGCGAAAACATCTACGAATACCGGCAGCAGGGGCTGGGCTTTGCCCGGGCGGCGGTTCTCGGCGCCCGCGACGTCGCCATGCCCATCGGCTTCAGCATCCTGACCAACGTCGTGGCCTTTCTGCCGATTTCCTTCGTGCCGGGGATCATGGGCAAGGTCTGGGCGGCGATTCCGGTGGTGGTGATTACCGTGTTTCTGATCTCCTGGGTCGAATCGCTGCTGATCCTGCCGGCCCACCTCGCCCATACCCGCAGCCGGCCCGGCAACCGCCTGACCGCCCGCCTGCATGGCTGGCAGCAGGGGTTTTCCCGGCAGGTGAGCCGCTTCATCGAGACGGTTTACGCCCCGTTTCTCGCCCGGTGCCTGCGCTGGCGGGCCCTGGCCGTGGCCCTTGGCCTGGCTGTGCTGATCCTGGTGATCAGCTATGCGCTGAGCGGTCGGATCGGCATGATCCTGATGCCCCGGATCGAATCGGACCGGGCGGTGGTCACCGCGGTGCTGCCCGTGGGCTCTCCGGTGGATCGGGTCGCCGCGGTGCAGGAGCGTCTGGTGGCTGCCATGCAGCGGGTGGCCGCGGAACACGGCGGGGAGCGGCTGCTGGACGGGATTTTTGCCGAGCTGGACGAAAACCGGGTGGAGGTGACGGCCTATCTCACCCAGCCCGACGTGCGTCCCCTGAGCACCGGCGCGGTGACGCGGCTCTGGCGGGAGCGGGTGGGACCGCTGGTCGGCCTGGAGTCGCTGCGCTTTCAGTCGGATCGCGGCGGGCCCGGCTCCGGCGCCTCGCTGACCGTGGAACTTTCCCACCGCGACATTGACGTGCTCGACCGGGCCAGCCTCGCCCTGGCGGACCGGCTGGCCGAGTTTGCCAACGTCAAGGACATCGATGACGGATTTACCCCCGGCAAGCAGCAGCTTGATTTCCAGCTCAAGCCCGAAGGCCAGAGCCTCGGGTTGACCTCCAACGAGGTCGCCCGCCAGGTGCGAAACGCCTTTTCCGGGGCCGAGGCGCTCAAGCAGCAGCGCGGCCGCAACGAGGTGACGGTGCGGGTGCGGCTGCCGGAGAGCCAGCGCAGCAGCGAATTCGACGTGGAGAACCTGCTGGTCCGCACCCCGGCCGGGACCTTCGTGCCCCTGCTGGAGGTCGCCGAGGTCAGCCGGGGCCGCGCCTACACCACCATCGATCGCCGCGACGCCCGCCGCACCGTGACGGTCAGCGCCGACGTCGAACCGATCGGCGAAACCGGGCAGGTGATGGCCGCGCTCAACAGCGCCATCCTGCCCGAGCTGGCCCGCGACCACCCCGGCCTCTCCTACGGCTACGAGGGCAGGCAGGCCGATATGAAGGAGAGCATGCGCAGCCTGTTCGGCGGTTTCGCCCTGGCGATGCTCGCCATCTACTTTCTTTTGGCGATCCCCTTTCGCAGCTACAGCCAGCCGCTGATCGTCATGATCGCCATCCCCTTCGGCATCGTCGGCGCGGTGCTCGGCCACCTGGTTATGGGCTACAACCTCAGCCTGATCAGCATGATGGGGATCGTCGCTCTCTCCGGGGTGGTGGTCAACGACTCGCTGGTCCTGATCGACTTCGCCAATCGCCGCCGGGCCGAAGGCGCGAGCCCCCTGGAGGCGATCCGCGCCGCCGGCATGCGCCGTTTCCGGCCGATCATCCTCACCACCCTGACCACCTTCGGCGGGCTGGCGCCGATGATCTTCGAAACCTCTCGCCAAGCCCGCTTCATGATCCCGATGGCCCTTTCCCTGGGGTTCGGCATTCTCTTCGGCACGGTCATCGTCCTGGTGCTGGTGCCCTGTCTGTATCTGGTGATCGAGGATGTGGGGGGATGGTTGGGACTCGGCGAGAAGGAGAGGGGCGAAGCCGAGGTCCTGGCTGCCGAGTAGGGGCCTTCTGTGGTCCTTCTGGTCGCTCTTGACAAAACTTTTCCGGTTTTTGACGGAGTCTTAATCCGACTTCAGATGGTTGTTCGGTAGCCTTGTAGAGATAAGGAAAGGAGTTCGTATTACCAAAGCCAGGGAGAACCACCCTGAGAGAAGCCATGCAAGCGATTGCTCCTTTTAGCCAAACGGGCGTAACGGCGTTCCCCGCCTGCTCAGGGCAGAGCCATCGCCAGGAAAAGAGATCCCCCAAGGTGCACACTTCCTGGGTAAGAACTGCCCGGCGGAAGGACTACCAATTCGATTACCTGCCGATAGACCGGGGCGGGGAGTCAAAACGGGAAGTGATGCTGCTCATTTTCAACCTTGACGGCAAGCTGGTCCGGGATGCCAGAGTCATCTACCGGGTGGTCGATCGTCGGGGAAAAACCAGGCGGGCAGGAGGTTTGTTCTGGGAGGGCGGATACGTGATCGACCTCGGCGGGGTGTGCTCCGGAAACTGCCGGATCGAGGCGGAAATGGTTGTGGATGGCCATCTTCTGCGGGACGATTTCGGCATCTCGGGTGAATTGGCCTGCTGAATCCAAAAGCAGAACCATCCAGAGGTTCTCGGCGACTCTGCGGTTAAGCCTGCTTTTTGCGAAAGCATCATTCTTGGTAAAGAAACGTAAAGGTGCCAGGGGGTACGCTAACAAAACTTTACTCGCCGAGGTTCACTCTTAACACCCGGTTTACCTTTCGCCCGGTATGATCAGAACCATGAAACGAGCGGTTGCCAATAACGGCACCGACGATCGCAAACCGAGGAGAAAGGAGATTCACCATGAACAGAAAATTCATCAGCGCGGTCCTCTTCATCATGCTCGCCATCGGCGGCGCCCTGTACACCCAGGCCCTGGCTCAACCGCGGTTCCAGGAGGGGCCGACGACCGCTGACGGCCAGGGGCAGGTGGGCCCCCAGCACCGCCTGGAACTGATGGCCGAAGTGCTCGACCTGACCGATGACCAGCAGGCGCAGATCAAGGAGATTTTCGATTCCGAGCGGGAGGCGATGGGGCCTTACCTGGAGCAGTTGAAGCAGGGGCGCGAAGCGATTAACGAAGCCGTCTGCAACCCGACGTTTGACGAAGTGCAGGTTCGGGCCCTGGCGACCCGGCAGGCTGAAATCAAGGTCGAGCTGACCGTGGCCAAGGCACGGGCAAAAAACAAGATCTTTGTCCTCCTGACCCCCGAACAACAGGAGAAGGCGAAAAAACTCCGTCACCTTCTCGAAGGGCATGGTAAGCGCGGGCATCACCGGGGCTTTTAAGTCGCCAAGGGGCCGGCGACCCAAGATTTGGACTTGACAGCTTCCGGCACCTCGGCTATCGTTTCGGGCGAGGAGATAGAACGATGTTTCGTGGTTCGGCTAACATAAACCTGGTGCTGGTAGTCGTAGTCGTCGTAACCTGACGGCTCGCCGCTACCGACGTCCATTCCGGAACGAATCGACAGGGAGCGCGGGCAACAACCCCGCGCTCCCTTGTTTTTTTTAAAAACAACAGGCCGCGGGGAGCAACCCGCGGCCTGTTTCGATTTTCGTCAAACGAGAATAAGAGAAGGAGAGGAGATCATGAAGACCGGAGCCCAAATCTTGCTGGAATGCCTCAAAAAAGAAGGGGTGGATGCCATCTTCGGCTACCCGGGGGCGCGCACCTTGCTGGTGCACGACGCCCTGCACGACGATCCGGACATCCGCCATTACCTGGTGCGTCACGAACAGGGCGCGGCCCATGCCGCCGACGGCTACGCCCGCACCACCGGCAAGGTCGGGGTGGCCATCGCCACCAGCGGTCCGGGAGCGACCAATACGATCACCGGTATCGCCACCGCCTACATGGATTCCATTCCCCTGGTGATTATCACCGGACAGGTTCCGACCCCCCTGATTGGTAACGATGCCTTCCAGGAAGCCGACATTGTTGGTATCACCCGGCCGATTACCAAGCACAATTTCCTGGTGAAGGATATCAGGGAGTTGGCGCGCATCATGAAGGAGGCGTTTTACATCGCTCGTACCGGGCGGCCCGGCCCGGTATTGGTCGATCTGCCCAAGGACGTGCAGGTGGCTGCAACCAAATTCGTCTACCCTGACCAGGTTGAGTTGCGGGGCTACAAACCGACCTATAGCGGTAATCCCCGGCAGGTCGAAAAAGCTATCAAGATGATTCTTAAAGCCCGCAAGCCGGTCATTTATGTGGGGGGCGGAGCGACCCTTTCTGATGCCACCTCGGAATTGGTGAGCTTTGCCGAAACCATCCAGGCTCCGGTCACGACCACCCTGATGGGGATGGCTTCTTTTCCCAAGAGACACCCTCTTTCTCTGGGGATGCTGGGGATGCACGGCACCTACTACGCCAATATGGCCGTTACCGAATCCGATCTTTTGATCGCTGTCGGAGCGCGTTTTGACGACCGGGTGACCGGAAAGATAGCCACCTTTGCCCCTCACGCCAAAATCATCCACGTCGATATCGACCCGACATCGATCAAGAAAAATGTCCGAGTCGATCTGCCGATAGTCGGGGAATTGAAAGATGTGCTCGACAAGCTCGTCAAGAAGCTCGTCGAAGCCGGCGACGAGGTGGACGAGTTGGTTGCCGCGACCGTGCCATGGCGCGAGGAGCTCGCGGCCTGGAAAAAGAAGCATCCCATGAGTTACAAGCCTTCCAGCAGCATCATCAAGCCCCAATTCGTTATCGAGAAAATACGCGAACTGACCGAGGACGATGCCATTATTGCCACCGAGGTCGGCCAGCACCAGATGTGGGCTGCGCAGTTCTATCGCTACAACACGCCGCGCCGCTTTCTTACCTCCGGCGGTCTCGGCACCATGGGTTACGGCCTGCCCGCCGCGATTGGCGCCAAACTGGCCCGGCCAGACGCAGTTGTGATCGACATCGCCGGGGACGCCTCGATTCAGATGAACATCCAGGAGTTGGCTACCGCGCGGCAATACGGCTGTCCGGTCAAGGTGGCGATCCTCAACAACCAATTCCTCGGCATGGTTCGTCAGTGGCAGGAACTTTTCTACGATAAGCGCTATGCGTCAACGGAGATGGACATCGCCCCGGATTTTGTCGCGCTGGCTGAAGCCTACGGTGCCGTCGGCCTTCGCGCGACGAAAAAGAGCGAGGTCGTCGAGGTGATCAAGCAGGCCCTAGCCGTCGACAACACGGTCCTGATGGACTTCCGCATCGCCCGTGAGGAAGGCGTCTATCCGATGGTGCCGGCCGGCAAGGCAACCACCGAAATGCTGCTAGTATAAAACCAACGGCGGGACTGGTTTCAACCTGTACCCCGCAAACTGCCAACGGCGGGACCGGTTTTAACCTGTCCCCCGCAAACCAACCCCTATGAAAGGGAGTCACAACGAACAATGAAAATCGGCGCCGTGGTCGGAATGGCTGGCCGGATTATATACTCAATGTCACGGACACGAGGGATCGAGTAGCCCCGTCCGCGATCTAGACGAACATTAAACAAAGGTTGCCATGCGAACAGAACGTATTCCCATCGCCCGAGAGGGTGTCCCGTTTATCGGCTACGCCGCTTTCCTCACCCTGACCTGTGCCCTGCTCGGCCTCCAGACGGCGACCCTGGTGCTGGTGCTGATCACCACCTTTGTCTCGATGTTCTTTCGCGATCCGGACCGCATCACGCCGGTGGAAAACGATGTTGTCATCGCTCCGGCGGACGGAAAAATCATCGTCGTCGAACAGGTGGTCGATGAGCGGTTCTCTCCCGAACGGGTATGGAAGATCTCCATCTTCATGGACATCTTCAACGTTCATGTCAACCGCATCCCCATCGCCGGCACGATTGAGCGCATTCGTCACGTTCCCGGAGCCTTCCTGGCCGCCGACAACAAGGATGCCCACCTGAAAAACGAGTATTGTGCCATGACCATCGCTGTCCGGGAAAATGTCAGGCTGACGGTGGTGCAGATCGCCGGTCTGATCGCCAGACGAATCGTCTGCCGGGCGGAACCCGGCGAGTCGGTCCACGCCGGCCAACGCTACGGCCTGATTCGTTTCGGCTCGCGTCTCGATCTCTACCTACCCATCACGGCAACGATGACCACCAAAGTTGGTCAGAAAAGCAGGGCCGGAGAAACCATCCTGGCCCGGTTAAACTGAAAGGGACTGATTCTAGCCTATCCCCAGTTGACGTCCCGACTAACTCCCACGACCAGGGGTCACAGAAAACACTGATATTCGTCATCTTGGTCGGCAGGACCGCACAGCCCGGGTCAATATCCAGCCGCCACGGCTGCGCCAAGCAGTCTGCAGCACGACAAGCGATCCTGCTCCGACTCTGACGTTTTTTTTCGGTCGTGCCAAGCTTTACCCTGGAGATTGCATTGCAATTGAATATTGCCGGTAAACCTGGTACGTTCACTGGTCGATAATCAGACTGGCGGCACGGGCCGCCCGTCATCTCATCTGGTCTGAGGTGAACCGATGTTTACACGTAAATCAGCATACAATGTCGCCGTTGTCGGCGCCACCGGAGCCGTTGGTGGTGCTATGCTTGAAACCCTAGCCCGACGAGCGTTTCCAATCAATCAGCTGCGGTTGCTGGCTTCGGAGAGGTCACGCGGGAAAACCTGCCCGTTTCAAGGCCGGGATGTGGCGGTTGAAGTGTTGACCGAGGATTCCTTCGAAGGGATCGATTTCGCCCTCTTTTCAGCCGGAGCCGATCGCTCCCTCGCCTTTGCTCCGGCAGCAGCGGCGGCCGGCGCCATCGTCGTCGATAATTCGAGCGCCTTCAGAATGGACCCCGATGTCCCACTGGTGGTTCCCGAAGTCAATCCCCAGGCAATTAGTCGGTACGCTAAGCGTGGCATTATCGCCAACCCGAATTGCTCCACTATCCAGATGCTGGTTGCGTTAAAACCGATTTACGATCGCGTCGGCATCAAGCGAATCGTCGTCTCCACCTATCAGGCGGTTTCCGGTACCGGTACATCGGCAATCGAGGAACTCAAGCAGCAGGTGCGTGACTTTGTTGCCGGCACCCCGCTCTCCCACCGCGTCTATCCACACCAGATCGCTTTCAACTGCCTGCCGCATATCGACTCGTTTCTAGACAACGGCTACACCAAGGAAGAGATGAAGATGGTGAACGAGACGAGAAAGATCTTCGAGGACGAATCGATCGGGATCACCGCTACCGCTGTCCGGGTACCGGTCTTCTACGGCCATTCGGAATCGATCAACATCGAGACCCGGACAAAAATTTCCGCCGCTGAAGTAACCGCCCTGCTGGCCGAAGCCCCCGGCGTCACCGTTGTCGATGACCCGCTCAAGCAGCGATACCCCCTTGCCATCAACGCCCAGGGGGAATTCGACACGTTTGTCGGCAGAATCCGCGAAGACGAATCCATCGCCAACGGCATCAACCTCTGGGTCGTCTCCGACAATATCTTGAAAGGTGCGGCACTGAACACCATCCAGATCGCCGAGCAGTTTTTCAAGGATTGATTATCTGCCGGTCGAAAACGCCGATGTGTCGGGATGCCGTGCGCCAGCCGGCACCATATCCACCCCGGGGTTTAAAGCGGACGAGAGAATCGACATCGGCGGTTGTCGCCTGCGGAGCAGCGAAGAGAAATGAGGATCATCAGCGGCATTGCCCGGGGACGCCGGCTGTTCACTCCGGCCGGTGGCACCCGGGCCATCCGGCCGACAGCTGATCGCGCCCGCGAAGCAGTATTCAATATCATCAGCTCGGCGATCGTCGGCAGTCATGTCGCTGATCTTTTCGCCGGCACCGGTGCGTTTGGCTGTGAAGCACTGAGCCGAGGCGCGGCATCGGTGCTTTTCGTCGATAACAGCAGCCAGGCCCTCACCCTGGTAGCCAAAAACGTCGCACTGATTGCTGAAGGTCCGCAACGTTCGTCGTTACGGCGGGCAGATCTGAGTAAAGGCCTCGGTGTCATGACCTCCATCGGCGATCCCCACCGTCGCTACGACCTGATCTTTGCCGATCCTCCGTATGGCAAAAATCTGGCACGGACCATACTTCACCTGCTCGATCGCCCCGATGTTTTTTCTACCAAAGCGCTGCTCATCATCGAGGAGTGCAAAGACTTTTCGCCGCCCGATTCGCTTCACCACCTAATCCGGGTCGACAGCCGACGTTATGGCGACTCGATGTTTATCTTCTATCGCCCGACACCACCAATCTGACCACCTTACCAAGCCCAGGGACCCAACCATGACACCATCAGAGCACCTGCCCACGACCGCCATCTATCCCGGGACCTTCGACCCGATCACCAACGGCCATCTCGACCTGATCACCAGGGGATTGAATCTCTTTGACAGAATCATCGTCGCTATTGCCATCAACCCCGGGAAGGCGCCCCTGTTCAGCCTGGAGGAACGAAGAGAGATGATTCTTCGCTGTTTTCAGGGCAGCGAGCGTATCGAAGTGGATTACGTTTCCGGTCTGCTCGTCGAATATGCGGCTGGACGACAGGCCAAGGCCATCATTCGTGGTCTCCGGGCCGTCTCCGATTTTGATTACGAGTTTCAGTTGGCGCTGATGAATCGTAAACTTGAACGATCCGTTGAATCGGTCTTCCTGATGCCGGGTTTTCGCTGGATTTTCATTTCTTCTTCGATCGTCAAAGATGCGGCACGGCACGGGGGTGATGTCCACGATCTGGTACCTGAACACGTCAATGAGATGTTGATCGAAAAATTCCGAACCAGCACCCCTGCCGTCGACAGCGAGTCATGAACAACGGCAACCATCGCCAGCCCGCCAGCCCGGCACGCCGACTGATTCTGCTGCTGGGTTCGCTGCTCCTGCTCTATCCGCTGATCCGCTTCATCCGCTTCAAGCTGCCCCGCAAACCAAAGATCATCGAGGTAAGCGGCACGGTGAAGCAGGACGGACAGATGCTCAAGCAGGACTTCATCCTGTTTTCCCGAGATGATCGACTCTGGGCTGTCTCACGAATCTGCACCCACCTGGGCTGTCGTATCAATTACAAGGAACGGGAAGGCTATCTGGAGTGCCCGTGCCACCAAAGCCGTTTTTCCATCCACGGCGAGGTGCTCAATGGGCCGGCACAGCAACATCTGCCACGCTATCATGTTGAAGAGAAAGGTGCCCCGCCGGCTCTTTTCGTAACCATCAAATAGGGCGCATGCGTATCGCGGAGCGATTCGGCACATTGCTGCAATCGATTAAATGGGGAGAGTGGAGCCTTATCTGCCTCTACCTGTCCCTGCTCTCAGGGATCCTTGTCGGGCTGCATTATGACCCGCACGAACCCTATTACTCGACCTCCGCTCTCGATATCCTGATTCCCTACGGCGCCTGGTTCCGATCCCTTCACTTCTATTCGAGTCAACTCTTTTTCCTCTTCGCCGTTGCTCACTATCTGGCGGTATTCGGCAAATCTGAAAGCTACGACACCACCTCCTTTATTGTTCTCATTCTCTGTTTTCCGGTCATCCTGATGCTGCTGTTCACCGGCTATGTACTGCGCTTCGACAGCACCGGTTTCTCCGCCGGAATGATCGCCGAACATATCCTCGAAGCCATCCCACTCTTCGGCTCGACTCTGGACCGCTTGCTTTTCGCAATCTCCGATGGCGGGCTGCAACGCGTTTACCTGCACCACGTCTGCTCGTTTAATATCCTCTTCCTGCTGCTCGCCTGGAACCATCTGCGTCGCTATTACCGGGTCAATCTGACATCGCATCTGCCGCTGGTGGCAACCGTCATGCTCACCGGGGTATTCGTTGCGGCCCCGCTCGAACCCGAGCAACTCGGCATTTCTTATATTACCGGGCCCTGGTTCTTTCTCGGCCTGCAGGAACTCCTTCGCTATCTGCCGCCGCTTGTTGCCGGCTTTCTGGTTCCCGTCTCGCTGATCGGCGCCCTCACCGTGCTGCGCCGCAAAAACCGCTGGTATCCGCATCTGCTGACCTTTGTCGGCTGCTGGCTGGTCGGCTACCTCTTCCTAACGGTTCTCGCCCTGACCATACACGACTGAAAACGACAAACTGCCCCGAGGCAGTTTTGTTTTTTATGAAAATCAGTTCCCCGGGTCAGCCGGTTTTGCCGGAGGCTGCATCGCGAAGGCCCGGCCGGCCGGAGAATCAGGCCCGAA
>NPIE01001565.1_pt1 | contig 28692 bp, 38 predicted proteins | sample 8637661 | NCBI WGS metagenome assembly NPIE01 (sample SAMN07420842, study PRJNA396082) | bioreactor metagenome | isolation source: sample BA12 brine-fed electro-methanogenic bioreactor BA | place: Japan: Kochi | collected 2016-12-09 | reverse complement strand
CTGTGTCCATTGCTCCTGACACAAATTTCTCCAGTGGCAGAGGTCGCAGTGAGCACAGGGCTCGGGGTACGTTGGAGTGAGCCCCCCTTTCACCCGTTCAAGAAAACGCGCCTTGACAGAGCGGTAATAACGATAGTAGTCGGCGAGCCGATAGCTCTGTTCGGTCCGGTCCCCCAGAACGACATGGATGTTTTGTGGCAGGAAACCTTGGTCAACGGACAGTAAGTCGGAGTAGAGGCAGAGCTGGATGATGAATTTCGCCTTCGGGCTTCTTGCCAGCTTGGTGTCCACGACCTCGTAACTGAAGTTGCCCAGACCGGAGGGGTGATCGACCTTGCGGAGAAAATCCACATAACCAACGAACTCCGGAGAATGGAGACACCCCTGGAAAATGACCGGAATACCTTCTGCCATCGCCCGCTTGGTCGCCTCGGCAGCGGCGGTTATGCTTTGGCCAGAAGCTTTCGCGTCAAAAACCGAGACGCCGGAATCCTGAAGGTCCTGGAGGTATCTTGCTTCGTGTTCGAGTCCCTTCTTTTGGATCAGCTCGGCCTGCTCGTCGTCCTCGGCCTTGGGCAGGGGAGTATCAAGATTGACCAGGTCCAGCGTGGTCAGGTGCTCGCATTCGAGGAAATTGACCAGGTCGCTGGCCGAATAGAGTGTGGTTCCGTGGATCTTTTGCATGGTCGTCTCCCCCCTCCACCTAAATGCTGGACAGGTTATGGTTCCAGAGCTCTTGAGAATTAAATTTCAATCGGCAATCTCGTGACAGCAGATCAGGCGGCCTTTTTCCTTAACAAGGGCTGCATCAGAGACGGAATCTGCTGTTTCCAGAGCAGTTGCTCCTGAACATCCCGCCGCTCCTTCGCCAGCCATGCCAAGGACTGAGCAACCGCGAACGCAGTGTCGCCGGGAAGGATGGAGCCTGGGACAGCCGCTCCTCGAACAACGGTCTTTTCTGTTGGCTTTCCGGGTTCAAATGGGTCAGCCAGAGAAACATCATTCCCACTTTTTGTGATGTGCCAAGCTCTGACGGCGGCCTTGACTCCCCAACTTTTTGCGAGTGTATGGTCCACCCAGGATTGTAGGAGTTCATCGGGGATCTTGTGCTGCATCCATTTTTTGTAAATTCTCTCTTCCCGAGCGGTAACTGTAATGCCGTCTCGCAACACCTCGACAATCTCGCCAATATCCATAGCCTGGTTATGTCTCCGGCGATAATCGGTTTTGGTTTCACCGATGATCAAGCCATTGGAGCAGACAAAACGCAACCAGCCTATGACTGCCATGAACTTGGTGCTTCCCTCGACGGAGTTAAAACATTCCAGCCGCAGGGCCATCTTGTTGTCACCTTCAAGGGTGATGCTGAATTCTTCCGGCAAAATAAGCCCAAGCCTCATCCGTTCGCCCAAATGGGTCAGATCCATGCTGGCTGTGACTTGGGAAGGGTCGATACCCAATTCACCGATGGCCTTCAATACTTCATCAATAACCGTATGGTGTTGAAGCAAGGTGTACTGAGGAGAAACGATCCCGACAGGAATTTCCGGAGCGCCCTGCCCTTCTGATGCCAATGGCAATCTAACGATAGTGTCGTACCAGGGATTGACTCCAGCTGGGACATCCGAACTCTCAAACAACGTGGGTTCGCCTCGATAAAGAGGGGCCCCCAAGCTGGGGCCGAAGGTTCGTCGTTCAAATTTTGGGATATACGAACGCACCCCGTCAATTGGCCCCCGGTAAGAGGTCACCGGCGAGGCGTGCTGCGTATTCCGGACGAATCCGACCACCATTCCGACGGGAAAGCGACCACCGTTCCGGCCGGAATCCGACCACCATTCCGATTCGAATCCGACCACCATTCCGGAGCAATCCGGCCAGTGTGATTTGAGAGTGTAGTTGCGGGGTAACTCCGTGGGTATCCTGCCGTCCTTGATTTTTATTCGAGGAGGGCGTGATGCCGAGAGAAAGAGTTACCATGCGAAAAATTCGTGAGATCCTGCGTCTGGCCTGGGGCTGCAACCAGAGCCAGCGTGATGTGGCCAAAGCCTGCGGTGTCGGCAAGACCACCGTGAATGATACGATTGCCCGGGCCATCGTCGCCGGCCTGTCCTGGCCGGTGGAACTGGACGACGAAGCTCTTGAAAAACGTCTCTATCCGCCGCCCCAACCACCCTCGTCCCGCAAGCTGACTCAGCCAAACTGGCAAGCCCTGCACGATGAACTGAGCCGCCACAAACACCTCACACTCATGTTGCTGTGGCAGGAGTACAAAGAGGGGGAACCCTCCGGTTACCAGTACAGCCAGTTCTGCGAACGCTATCGGCAGTGGCGCAAGACCCTGGATCGTTCCATGCGTCAGGAACACCGCGCCGGCGACAAGTTTTTCGTCGATTACAGCGGCATGACCCTGGACATTGTCGATGCCTCCACCGGCGAGATCCGCGAGGCGCAGATCTTTGTCGGGGTTATGGGCAACAGCAACCTGACCTATGCCGAGGCGACCTGGACCCAGAAGCTGCCCGACTGGATCGGCTCCCACGTCCGCGCCTTTGCCTACCTAGGCGCGGTTCCCCATTGCGTAGTCCCGGACAATCTGCGCTCCGGGGTCAGCAAGACCTGCCGCTACGAGCCCGACCTCAATCCCACCTATGCCGATTGTGCCGACCATTACGGCACCGCCGTTATCCCCGCCCGCGTGCGCCGACCCAAGGACAAGGCCAAGGTCGAAGGGGGCGTGTTGATCGCCCAGCGCTTTATCCTGGCCGGACTGCGCCAGCGTACCTTCTTCAGTCTGGCCGAGGCCAACGCCGCCATCAAGCAACGGCTGGAGCTGCTGAACAACCGCCCTTTTCGCAAACTGCCCGGCTGCCGTCGCAGCCGATTCGAGGAACTCGACCGCCCGGCGATGTTGCCGCTCCCCGAACAACCCTACCAGTTTGCCGAACTGCTGAAGGCCCGGGTGCATATCGATTATCACGTCCAGGTGGACCATCACTTCTACAGCGTCCCTCATCGCCTGGTGGGAGAGGAGCTGATTGTCCGTGCCACCGCAACCACCATCGAATGCCTACACAAGGGGAACCGGGTGGCGTCTCATCCCCGGTCGTTTCTGCAGGGCAAGCACAGCACCTTGCCGGAACACATGCCCAAGGCCCACCGGGAGTACGCCGAGTGGACACCGCAACGGATCATCGCCTGGGCTGCCCAGGCCGGACCGGCCACCGCCGGCGTGGTGGAGCAGATCCTCGCGCGCAAAGCCTACCCCGAGCACGGCTTCCGCTCCTGCATGGGCGTGATCTCTCTGGGCAAGCGTTTTTCCAAAGAACGTCTGGAGGCGGCCTGTAAACGCGCCCTGGCGATCCGGGGTGTCAGTTACAAGAGCATCAAATCGATTCTGGAGAACAACCTCGACCAGAAATCGCTCCCTGAACAACTGGACCTACTGCCGGTTTCCCACGAGAACATCCGGGGGACCCATTACTACAACGATGAAAGGACCGCACATGCTGACCCAACCGACCATTGAAAAACTGATTGCCATGAAACTCCCTGCCATGGCCCGAGCCTTTGCCGACCAGATGCAGCGTCCAGATATGGCAAGCCTCTCGTTTGAGGAGCGCTTCGGCCTGCTGGTCGATCTCCAGGCCACCGACATCGACAACCGCCGCATGCAGAATCGTCTCAAGGCAGCCAAGCTGCGCCTGTCCGCTTCCATCGAGGATCTCGATCTACGCCAGGGTCGAGGGCTAGACCGGGCCACCATCCTGTCGCTGGCCCAGAACCAGTGGGTGCGCAGCCACCACAACATCCTCATCACCGGGCCGACCGGTGCAGGCAAGAGCTACCTGGCCTGCGCTCTGGCCCAGAAGGCCTGCCGAGACGGGCACGCCGTGCTCTACCAGAGGGTTCCACGTCTGCTGCATGACATTGCCGTCGCCCGACTCGATGGTCGCTATCACAAACTGATGGCCCCCATCGGCAAATGCGAGGTACTGGTGCTGGACGACCTGCTCATCTCCCCACTCACCCGGGAAGAGCAGCGGGAACTGCTGGAAATTGTCGAAGAACGCTACGACCGCAAGGCGACTATCATCACCAGCCAACTGCCGATCAAGGCCTGGCATGACGCCATGCAGGACCCGACCCTGGCTGACGCCATCCTCGACCGGCTCGTTCACAACGCCTACAAACTCGAACTCAAGGGTGAATCGATGCGCAGAAAACGCTCAACCCTTGACCAAAAAGCTGACGCCGTGACAGAGTGAAAACCCCACCCCGAGACGCCCTCTCGGCACTGGTCGTAATCACCGGAACGCTGGTCGGATTCACAGCGGAACGGCGGTCGCTTTCAAGTCGGTTTCACCGGTCGGATTCGCCGGAATACGCAGGCGTGCCATTTCTCTTCGGTTGTCTTGGTTGTCACCTCTGTCAGGCTCAATTTTCCCTCCCCGAAAAAATTACCATTGTCCATCACTGACACGTCCCTTTTGCCCCAAAGTGACGACCCGTGTCGGATTGACGGGCTCATTTCCTTTCCAAAACTTTTTCCCCAGCTTGACCATTTTCGCTGCGACGCTATCCAATTCAGCAAGCGCCTTGGCTCCCTGCAGAGCCACTTTGTCGACAGCGTAATACTCGAACCAAGGCATTCCCGCATCGGTATATTGCTTTGCTGTGGGTGGTTCGGTTGGAGGGGCGTGGCCTGTGATGCCGAGGTATTGTTCGCTATTGGCGAGATGAATAAAACAGCGCGCCAGGGCGCTGGTATCCCAAGCATCCATTCCGAACTTGTCCTCGTAAATCTCTTGTCGCATCAAGCCACCAGGAGCAAGGCCCATGGTTTCTTCGCTGCAAACACTCGCTTTTCTGAGAAATCTGATCCCGGAATCTTCTCGGGGAGGAAACAACCTTCGGTGCACGTCTTTTTTCATCGGGTAGACACAGATTTGAATACCGCCGACGTCCGCCGTCCCGGTCAACTGCTCCTCAGCGGTAAAGCCTTGACCCAGAGGCATGGCCACAAATTGGCGAACGAGTCCTTGACCGACACTGAATCCGTCCAACCAGGGCTGCCCTGGGATCACGACATAATCCTGTGGGGTTGCTGAAAGATCGTTCTTCCAGGACGCCCCGGTGACGGCGTTGACTTTTCCTGCGGCAATTTTGACAGCACAGGGATAAAAACCATCGAATCTGATCCACAGGGCTTCAGCCTGGTACATTGGCAGGAAAACACCACCTCGTTCCCGCCAGGAAACAGGTGTCGTTTTCGCATAGTCTTCGACATGCAGAAGGGGGAAAGTTCCCAGCCCCGGAGGAAGGGGATATTCCCGGTTGTCATCCGGAATGCGAAGGGTTCTCTGGAACTCGATGGAGCAATGAGCACGTGAAGAAACTTCCGGAAAACTGAACTCCAAGGTGTTTTCTGTGAGGCTGACCATGGCTCCCTCCCTGTTTGCTACCAGTCCCCGTCTTTGACCTCCCGAACCACGCGGAGAATCGCATGGTCAGGCATCTCCTTGATCTGTCGCAGGAGGTCCCCAATCAACTTTGGCCTTTGAACGATAATGTCCATCAGGTCCCTAGAAACTTTGCCGGCAAGCGCCAAGAGAATATCCGGGTTTTCCCCAAGCTCTTGGGCCAGTTTTCGAATGACGTCCTCAGACGGTGGAGCGAAATCCCCCCGTTCAATCTTGCTGAGATAGGCCGGTTCAATGCCGACCCGGCCGGCGACCTGTCTGAGAGAAAAGCTCCGATCATTTTGGAGAAGCTCTTCGCGACGTTGCCTTATATATGTTCCGAATTCGTTCATGTGTAATGTTTACTACACACTAAACATCATGTCAACAAAGCACCTGCTGTTTTTCTTCCCTCGAAAAATAACCTCGCCTTGGGACAGGAAAAGTCATGGCATGTCACCCCGGCATAGCTCCTACATGAGGATTCATACAAACATAACATATTGGCCTTGATAATTTAGTCAATCCTTGGTATTTGTTATATGTATATAACATTCAATGTTGGAAAGGGGAGCGACCATGGCCGTCGAAGTTGCGCAAATCCGGGCATACCGGGAACAGGCCAACCTGTCTCAGGAAGAACTGGGAAACTTGCTTGGCGTCACTAGGCAAACAATTGCTGCCTGGGAGAAAGGGGATCGGGCTCCATCGCTGGAGCAGCTTTCCAAACTTGCCCGGTCCTTGAATATCCCTCTGGATCTGCTGCTGGAAAAAACAGAGGATTCCGGATCCACCCTCTTGTTTCGTGCGGACAATCCGGAAAGTCTGGGGCCGGAGTTGCGCGCTCTTTTGTCTCGCAAATCCCAAGACTATGCCTCGGTGGAAAAAATGACCGGGGAACTCTCAGCGCTCCCACCTTCACACAACCTCGAAGGTTACGACCCAATGCTTTCTGAAGCTATGGGACGTGAAATCAGAGATTGGCTGGGAGTGGAACAGGCACCCCTGGGAGATGTTCTGTCGCTCCTGGAAGAAAAGGGTCTCAAGGTCGTTCTCCATCCACTTCCGAACGAGGTGTCAGGACTCTCTGCATACACGGACGAACTTGGCGGCGTTATCTTCGTCAACGCCAACCACCCGACCGAACGGCAGTATTTTACTGCACTCCATGAACTTGGCCATTTGATCTTCCATCGACGGGAGTATGGCAAGCCCCAGTCCGGCAAAGACAGGGAAAAGGAGAGCACGGTCAATCATTTTGCCGGGGCGGTATTGATGCCTCGAAATGTGATCGAAAAGGAACTGCGGAGTTATAGACGGCAGTGGATACCCGAGCCTCTTCTTCAGGACCTTAAGCTTCGCTACCAGATCAGCATGAGGACAATCCTGATCAGGGCCAACCAGGTGGGGATGATTCAGCCTGCACAAAAACGGCAACAGTATGACGCCCTTGATAAGAAGTATGGCCCAACAAAAGAGGAACCTGTGCTTCCGCCGCCCAGGACCCTACGCAGATTGGAAAGACTGGTCTATCAGGCCCTGCTCAAAGAGGAGATTACCACTTCCAGGGCGGCGGAGATTCTTAACAAGCCTCTGGTAGAGGTGCACAGAGAACTGGGCAACTGGCTCGAAGAGGGGGCCGGGTCTTGATACTGGTGACCGATGCAAACATTCTGATCACCCTGTTCGATGTGGACGGGGTGTCAGTTCTCCCTAAGATCGCACCCACCGAGGTCCTGGATGTTGTTCTCGGGGAGTGCGAACATGATAGCCAACCGGGGCTTAGGGAAGCAGTTGAGGCGGCTGGAATCGGAATCGTTCCCTCGGATATGGCATGGACATCCCCCGCTAGGCAGATGATGGATGGAAAGCTCAGCTTTCCGGACGCCCTCTGCCTTTTTTATGCGAAGAGCCAAGGCAGGGTCCTCCTCTCGGGGGACCGCCCTTTAAGAAACCGCTGTGAGGAGGAGGGCGTTGAATATCGTGGGGCAATCTGGGTAGTGCAGGAGGTGTACGCGAGAGGACTCCTTCCTCCAGAGGAGCTTTGCCGATGGATCAGGACTTGGCCTCTCATGGAGCGAAGGCTGCCGCAGGTCGAGTTAGATCGCTTGAAGAAGGATCTGGGTTGTTAACGGAATGAAAGACTCAGACACAAGGGAATTTCTTCAAACACAAGCTAAAGGCCACCTAAAGGACACGTCAACACTACATATTGTGCCACTACATCATTCAGACACATTATGTAGACATTTCCTATTGACTCCCTGCACAGATGTGGTAGCGTGGCAATGAAAAAACCCCCACATTGCCTGGCAGGGCATTGCAGGGGCTCTTAAAACCATGATGACCGAAGGAGGGAGGGAAGGTATCGGCCAACAGGCATTGGGTGTTGGCAACTATACCTAACCTCCTTCGGCATCGCAACCCGCATTTTGCGGCTAATGTCGAAAGGAGACATTTTATGCACCCACCTTAGCACCTCCCCCACAGCGACCATCTCGTATCAGACTCACTGGCAACAGGAACAGCTGATCACCTACTGACCCCTTTGGCGGCAGTAGGTTGCGCACAGCTGAGAACTCGGCGTTTGCCGAGAGAGAAGCGAGGAATTTATGAATTCCTTTTCCGACATGACAATCGATCTCGATTGTCCGAATTGCAGTGCCAGGTTCTCTCGGAAATTGACTGAACTCACTCCCGGAAAAAGTTATCACTGCCGCAGATGCGGCACAGATATCGAGTTCCAGGGAGATGGTGCAAACAAGATCCGGAAAACCTTGGGGGATTTTGAAAAATCCCTGAAAAACATCAAAATCAAACTCTAAAGCGATAGGAGCACCAATATGGCTACCAACCCGCCTAAAGGCGATGGACACAGGAACGGAGCGGTCAGGGATCGCTCCCAGGTTTACAATCCCCAGAACGACCGCTGGACGAAGCGGGACGCCAACACTGGGCGTTTCATGGACCAAAAAGCAGATGACAAGCCCTTCAAGGGCGTCAGGAAGGAAAAATAGCCGTAAGCAGGGCTCACCCCAAAGGGGTGGGCCCTTTTTATAGGAGATCAAAGACCATGAAGTTTCAAGGAGCAGTTATCAAGGAGCAAGGGATCACCTTTGCCGTTGTTGTCGTAAAAAAACACATCCTCGACTCGGCCATGAAATCATCAGAAGCCATTCAGGCCTATCGAAGATATTTCCCTGGACTGCCAATCACCCTCATGGCCCAGGATGCCAGGGGAGTTCCTAACTACAGGGGGGAACGATCCGATATCGTCAAATTTCTAGCGAGCGTTCCTTTCCGAGCAATTCCCTGGAAAGAGTACACCGTCCACTGAAGACCCTGCGACAATGTCCATTTCAAGCCCCTGTATTTTCCAGGGGTTTTTTCAATTTATTGAGTTCGTTTTTCTGCGGAAAATCATTCAGGTTTTCGAGAATTCATATATGCTTGCCTGGTTGAAAATAATGGAGGTCACAACATGAAGTTAAAACGACCCTACGTTGCCACTCTTGACCAGGTTCGGATTTCTCGGGGAGAAGATGAGGCTATCATCGAGTACAAGGAGCCAGGCGTTTCTGCGACTCATCTGAGGCTGGGTACTTGTGTTGGGAAAATGACTGATCAACAAATCCTCGACAGTTTTAACGAGACCATCGTCGCCCGAGATCTGGCACGTGCCCAATATGAGCATGTGGCCATTGAAATTCCTCCGGGCAGGCCACAGATCGAATACTTCGACAAGGGAGACCAGTGGACCCCTCGTGGTGATGTACTACGCTGTGTTATCAGCGATGATGGCCCCGAGAATGGCCCGATCATTCACATCGACGAACACGAACTCTCTTGGGGGGAATTTGGCAGACTCCTGACTACCTGCGCTGGATGGGGGATGCGGGTGACCTTTGTACCCGATGCCAAGCTCGACCATGGTCCCAAAATTGAGGTTCGAGACCCAAGGGAAGGCGAGAGGTAGTGGCCTCAGGACCTGAGACTCGGAGAAAGAAATGCTTCTGAAATCCCTGCTGGTATGGTTGCTTATAGCGGTAGCCGAGACACTGCATGGCATTTGGCGGGTCAAGTATCTCAACCCTCGGGTCGGTGACCGACGTGCGCGGCAGGTTGGTGTTTTTACCGGCACGATCATCATTCTGCTGATCGGTTGGTTTACCGTTCCTTGGATCAATCCGAATACCTGGATAGAGAGTTTTTCCGTGGGTCTGATCTGGTTAGGAGCGATGCTGACCTTTGACGTCTCGTTTGGGCGTCTTTACCTACGCCTCCCGTGGAAGCGGATCTGGTCTGATTTCGATATTTCCCAGGGAGGCCTCTTAGGGTTTGGAATGGCAGCACTGCTGGTGACCCCGTGGGTTGTCGCTCGCCTTAGAGGATTATTCTGAACCCACAAATTTAACTTGTACCTGCTCTATCTCAGGGTCAAGTTTGTCGGATAAAAACTCTTCTATCTCCTTTTGATTCCGCCGACAGGGGTTGTGCCGTCCCGTTAGCCAATCGGCCAATTGCTCAGGATCGCGTCCCATTTCAGCACCAAGCTCCTCCAGTGGTAACCCTTTCACCTGTTTGTACCAGGCTAGTCGCTCCATAAGGCCACCCGGGCAGGGAATCGGATTGTAGCCAAGAAACTCGATGACTTTCGGCATGCAATTCAATGCAATCGACGACCAGCCCTTTTCCCAATTCCAGATGGTGGAAACCGTCACCCCAATCTGAATTGCGACATCTTTCTGGTACAATCCAAGCTCAAGGCGCCGGCGGCGAAGGTGCTCTCCGAGGGTGGTGGGTTCTTTGTCAAGCTCTGAAGATGGCGGTATCTCAAGGTGAATTCCAATTTTATATGCGGCTTTGGCTGGCTTGGAATTGTTGGTAAAGGGGTACGCACCCCTGCAAGTGTGGATTTCTCTGTGATTACAATAACTTATGTACTTGTACACCGCACGACATTCAACGCTATCGGCAGCGACTTTCCGGTCCGTTACTCGACCGTATCGATCTGCATATCGAGGTACCGCGCGTGCCACACAAGGATCTTGCCGATCCCCTTGACGGTGAAGCCTCGTCCGCTATTCGCCTGCGGGTGGAGGACGCTTGTCAGCGGCAGCGCGAGCGGCTCGACGGCCTGGCTCTGCACTCCAACGCCCAGATGCAGGCCCGGCATATCCGCAAGTTCTGCGCCGTCGATGAGGAAGGTCAAAAACTGCTTGAGATGGTGACCGATCGACTTGGCCTCTCTGCGCGCTCCTATTCGCGAATCCTCAAGGTGGCGCGGACTATTGCAGATCTGGCAGGAGAGGAACAGATACTCCAGCCCCACCTGTCTGAAACGATTCAGTACCGGGGGCTGGAGCGCAAGATCGGGTGATTTTCAAGCACTCTGCTGGGCACTGCACGACGACAAAGTAAATTCCTCACACCTGGGACAACAGCACAATGGAACCAATGGCCACAACCACTGCCAGCAACTTGCGCTTGGTGAAACGTTCCATGCCGAGGGCGACCGACAGCATGAGGGCCATGATAAAACTCATGTTGGCAATCGGGATCACGACGCTGGCCTCGCCCCGCTCTATGGCCAACATCAGCGCGTTTACGATGAGAAACACCAAACAGCCGGACAACAGCGCGTAAACACATTTTTTCCGGGTGATCCGAAAGCGTTTTTCCCGCAGCAGCGCATAGGCCGCGCCGCCGACAACCCAATTCAAGGCTGCGATATGCAACAGTAATTGCAGATTCGCACCAGCCAGTAATCCGACCTTTGAAGTGACTCCGTACCCGGCGCGAAACAGTGCAGCCATGACTGCCAGGACAAAAAAGAACATGAAGCGGTTGTGGTCGGCGGATGATCCTGAGCCGCGTTGGTAAAGCAGGAGGACCGCAAGCAAGCCAACAACGATCCCCAGTCCTTTGATCAAACCAAGCGGTTCATGCAGGATCAGCACCGACAAGATGACAACGCCGACTGTATTCAGACGATAGAGGGTCGAACCGAGGCTGGCATCGATGTGGGTCAAGCTTTCAAGCAGCAGCAGATTGGAGATGGTCACCAGGAGGCCCGCCGCCATACCGTAGCCGAGCGTCACCCTAGTCCACGAAAAATCGACCCCCTGACTGAGTGCCAGAGTCCCCTGCAGGAGCGACCAGACCACGCCAATGGCGCAGATATAGGCCCCCCGTGAGCGCGCCTTCGACGCGTAGCGTTTAAAGACCACATCATGGATGCCGGCGCCGGTCAAGCTCACCAGGGCAAAGAAAATGGCGCTTTGCATAGGGTGGCTACGCCTCTCGCCTTATTGGGTTGTGATGATTTCATCCGACAGGTTATCCACAATAACCAGGGTTTCAAGGAAGGTCAACGTTGGTGTGGAGCCGTATTTATCGCGCACAAACGCCTGCCGTTCAACGGTATAGAGACGGTCGGCGTCTTCCTTTGTTTGCCAGAAATAGATACTGCCGGCGCTGCCTCCATCGGGATCCAGAAAGTAGTACTTGCGGATCAAACCAGGAAGGCCTAGATATTTGGGCGCTGTGCTCAAAAAGGCTTCATTGGCCTGCTGCGTCGAAATCGGTTGCGGCAGTTTGAATTCGACGATCACCGTGAACATGGATGACTCCCTTCAGAAGGTTGTGGGCGAGAAGGAAGCTGAAACTCGCAGGGAACCTTGGTCTGGCAGAGGCCACAGCCGGTTGCCGTGACGTCGTAGCGGATCGCCAACGTATCCGGCACCGTGCCGTAGACGTAAGTCCGGCACTTGTGCTTGTCATGCCCTTGGTTGGACAGAGCGCCGACCGGGCAGCGGGCGATACAGGCACCGCAGCCACCACCGCTGAAGCGCAGGCAGTTCGAGCGGTAATCGGCGAATGCGCGGATTGTCGCGGGAAGTTGACAATCGGTGACCAGACTGCCGAGGCGATGGGCCATTCCCTTGCGGGTAATCAGGGCGTCGTTAAGGCTGAAGGTTCCCAGCCCCGCCGCATAGGCGGCATGGCGTTCCGACCAGTTAGAGGCCGGTCCGGGGCCGGGCACCTCGACTGCCTGCCAGCGATCGGAGAGCTGCGGTGCCAGTGCCTGATAGCCCCGCTTGAGAAACCAGGCGATCAGATGTCGGCGTAGCAGGACATTGAACGCCTCGCCGAGATCGCGGGTGCGCGCCCATTCTCGTGAGGGAAATTGATTTTCGCGGCGGTTACTCAACCGGGTTGCTTCGGTGATCGGCAGCACCCAGCAAATCACCGACAACGCCTGCGGCAGCAACTCTGCAGGCGTCAGGTGGAAATCGCCGATGATCTGTTTGTACTGGCCAAAGAGCGGGTCGATTGCCGTCGCGATGCCGATCAGCGGCTCTCCGAAGTAGGGCGTTTTGCCATCTTCCTGCCGATTGGCGGGGCTGTCCGTGACGAACCGCTCTATTTCGGCGCTCAATTCTCTCCGGATTATCTCCGCTTCAGGTTGCATGGCTAATGGGCCTCCTTGCGCAGTTGCCGCTCCCGCAGGTCATCCTTGGTCCAAAGGTAGGGCAAGTCGATAATCGTTCCAGGCGGCTGCTCTTCGGCGGCATAGCGCAGACAATCGTTGAAGATGGCGGCGTGGGTTGCGCAGTCGCCAACATCACCGAGGGTCAGGCCAAAGGGGTGTTGTATGTAGAGGGCTCTGGACGGTTTCACCTGTTGGGTCATCTCCTTGACCAAGGTCAGCGAGAGGGTCGCTATTCCCTGCTGATCCAGAATACGCTGTATCAGCCCCACGGACTGACTGCACACAGGTCACGACGGCACCAGCAGGGCCAGATCGACCTGGTCGCGGTCCAACTCGGTGGCAACCTGCGGCGCAACCTCTGTCAGCAGCCGTTCGGGGCGTGGGATAAACCCCATAAAAGAAAAATGCCGAGGCGCCGCTGATCCAATTTTGCCCTGCTTCTGGAATTGGTTCAGTAATCCCAGGGGGAAGACGCAGTCAAGATCCTGCTGCGCCCGGCGGGTGTCGTAGCCCGGATGCACCAAGGCGATCGCTGAAGTGGGTGTTTCATTGGGGATAATGCGGAAGGAGTCGTCGCCGATCGGGTTTTTGGTCGCGAAGGGTTGCTGACTGTCACGCAGGTAAGCGCCCGAGGTGGTGATCAACGCGACCCGGCACTGCGATACCGGGCGCGGCAAGAGATTCGGCACTGTTGGCTGTTCGAAACAGGTCCAGTCGAAGTCGGACATGACTTTATTACGGACGAAATCTTTCTCAACCTGAACGAAACTCATGGGTGACCTCCGGGATGAAGAGATTAAGATGCTAAACAACGACGCTGAGGATGCCCCCCTCTTTTCATTCTGAGCTGGTTGATTGCAGCTTCACTAAACATGGGCATCTATGGCACCTGTCGAGTTCTCTGATTTTGCTCTCACCGCCCACAGGGTGTCGAGGTCGCGCAGGACGTACAGCGCGATACAGGCCGTCAGCATCGGCCAGGCGGCAAAGAAGAGCAGGTTGGGGCCAGTAAACGGATTCAGGTATTGCTTGAAAGAGGAGAGCGTCGATATGCCATGCAGTAGCAACACAAAACCGTAACTGAATCGCTTCTGAAATCCGGCCAGAAAAGCGAGCAGGATCACCAGTTCGAACGCACCGATCAAATAAAGCGGCAGGTTGCCGAGGTTGGCAATGCCGTAAAAACCTGCGAAAATTTTGCTGGCGTGCTCAGGGCGGACGAACTTGTCAATCGTCCAGATAAACATCACCACGAAGACACCGAAGCGCAACAACAGCAGCATCAAGGGAACCCGTAACAGCGCCACAGGCCATTTTATTTCGGTCATGATTCAGCCTTTCATTTGTAACCGACTCACTTCAGGCGTTGTCCGAGCTGTGACCCCAGTGCGCGAGCGGCAGCCCGGCTGTCCGGCTGCTTGTCCAGGTTTGGCGTCAGTTCGTCGGTAATTTTGGCACCGGGACCGAACATCATGTGGATCGCGCCCACTTCGCATTCCTCGCCGTGCCCGCAGCTGAAACAGCTGGCTGGCCCGGTCGCGGTAACATGGCCGACCGCTTCGATCTGGTTGAAGCGAAAGAACTTTTCAATGTCCCGCACCACCGCTTCGGGTCGCGCGCAACCAACTCCGACAGCAACGCCCAACTTCCCGTGCAGGATGGCCCCTTCCTGATGGCGGAACTGATAGAGCCGTTCCAGAAAACAGTGAGCCAGACCACCGAGCATGTCGAAATAGTTGGGCGCGCCGATCACCAGCGCATCCGCCGCGACAATCTTGGCGCGCAGGCCGGTCATGTCGTCGCGGACCTTGCAGACATTGTCCGACACGCAGCCGAGACAGCCGAGGCAAGGGCCAATCTTCTTTCCGCTTAAGGAAACAAATTCAGTCTCACCAGCAACGCTGGCCAAAACTTCCCGAACCAGACCATCGGTCGTCCGTCCCGGTCGGGGACTGCAGGAAATGCCGAGCACGTTCATGGAGGTCCTCCTCTGAATAAAGATGTTCGATCTTCAACCCGGTTCCGAGTGGCGGCATTCTGCCATCTTCATGCTGACAGCGGTATAGGTTGAAACCAGGTAAGGCATAAGATAGGTCAGGGACAGCTTGATATAGTTGATTTCTCCGAAAGCCAACGCTGCGACCTTCTCTCCCTGGTTGATCAGGTTGTAGAGGGTCCCGGCAACCAGGGACACTTTGAGTGCGCGTGACACGACTGCCGGTTCGGTTGTAGTTCGCATCATCTCGACCAACCCGATACTTCGCCACAATGTTGCCAAACCGTGAAAATGATTGAGCCGACTGTCAGCCAAGATCTACCTCAAGTGCATCGAGAAATTTATTGAAGGCTGTGAAGAGTTCCATGACACCGAGGACTTCGACAATCTCCGCATCGTTGGCTCCGGCGGCACGTACGGCGGCAAAAACCTCTTCTGGAATACGTGTTGGGTTGCTGTTGGCCTGGCGGGCGAAGCGGACCAGGGCCTTTTCCTTGTGAGAAAAATCACTTCGGTCAAGATCTTCCACGATGCCGGCCAGTTCTTCGTCGGTTACACCGAGCGAATGGAGTGCCTTGGTATGGGAAGCCACGCAATAGGTGCAACTGTTGTCTCTGGAGACGAGTACGGCGAGGGTCTCCTTGACTTTGCGGCTAAGCACCCCTTCCATCATTACGGCCTTGACCTTGTTCCAGTTGGCTTGCAGTAGGGGCGGATGGTGAGCCTGAGTCTTGAACAGATTCGGAACGCGCCCGAAAGCTCCTTCGATTTCCTGAAAGATTGCGGATACACTCGGGGCTTGTGGGTCAATGGGAAGTACACGGGGCATAAATAATCCTCCTTTTGACTATATCAACCGGCTGGTTTTGTCGGAAAAAATTTTCAGCGCGACTGCTGCAACAACGTCTCCAGGGTCTTGAAGGCCTGCCGCAGGGGGCGTTCATCTTTGCGCAACCGAGCTAGCATAATTCCCCCTTCCAGGGTCATCACGACTTGATCGGCCAGGACCGACGCCGAAAGATCGTTTCTCACTTGGCCGGACTGCTGGGCGGCCAGCAGGACCTCCTGAAACCGCGCGGACATCTCCTGAAAGACGCGATCGACCAAAGCACGAAAATGCTCATTACCGTCGCCCATTTCCAAGGCCGTGTTGCCAAATATGCACCCGCCGACAAAGCCCTGGCGTTTATGATAAGCCACGACGGCGTCGAAAAAATTTTGCATTGCCTCTCCCGGGGTTGGTCCCTGCAGGGATTCCGCAAAAAACTCCAGAAAACGCTCGCGTGCTCGTTCGAGAACAGCCAGACCCAATTCGTCTTTGCCGGGGAAGTGAAAGTAAAGACTTCCCTTCTTGACTCCGGCCGCGGCCACCAGATCGTTGATACTGGTATTGATAAAACCTCTGTGCCGAATGACCCGGGTGGCTTCGCTGATCAGCTTTTCTCGGGTGGCTTCACCTTTGCTTGACATTATCTCTCCTTTAAAAACCAAACGTTCGGTCAAAAATGATGCAATGAGAACATTTTGTCAAGGCCTTCTTTGTCAAGAAATGAAAGCCTTTGATCTTCACTACTATTTTCATGTGAGGCCTGATCGCAAATGGACTGGTTCGACCTTGATGTTTCGTCAACATCAGAGTCGATACGCATGGTGATTGAGAATCGCTTTCTTTGGCTAATTTAAGGATTTTCCCCTTCCAGCTGTGAGATTCGCGCTCTCAGTTCCTTCTCCTTCTCAAAAGTGGCACTCACATCTCTCATGATGGAAGCCACCCCAAGGATGACGTTCCCTTCTTTGAGCAGCACTATCGAGAATGCACAGGATATCTGCCTGCCATCCCTGTGCAATGCAGGAACCGACAGCAAGTCCGTTCCATAACGGGATTCACCGGTTTCCATGACCTTGAAGTAGCCGTCCCAGTGTCGGCCTCGCAATCTCTCCGGAATGATCAGGTCAAGGGAGCGCCCAAGTGCTTCTTCAGCTCGATAGCCAAATACCAGTTCACAGCCACGATTCCAAAGGCGAATCACACCTTCTTGGTCTGCAAAAAGAATTGCATCAGGTGCCTGCTCGACAATTTGCCGAAAATGTTCCAAAGGAAGATCTTCCATCATGTGTATTCCTCCTGTTGACTCGGAATAGGGTCTGGGCTTTCAACTTTTCAAATGTCAGCGCCCCAGCAGCTCATCCAGTTGTCCGTTCGCATCCAGTGCGAACAGATCATCACAACCGCCAACCAATTTTCCGTCGATGAAAATTTCCGGCACTGTGGTTCTGCCGGAGCGCTGACGCATCTCTTGGGCCTTACTGGTATCGTGAGTCACATCATATTCGACAAAAACGAGTTCCTTCTTGTTCAACAGCCCTTTAGCGCGGTGGCAATAGGGGCAAGTTTCCTTTGTATAAATTTCGATTGTTTTCATAAGTTCTCCGTTGACAATTGTGCTGCGGGGAATTATTTGCCACATCAAAAAATGAACACTTATCCTTAACCGGCCAATGCGCCCTGCCAGAGTGTTGAACTACGGTGGCTGGGCGGCATTGGCCGGGAATATTCTCAGTAAATCAAACCTTATCCAAACGGTCAGTTACACGAGAAACAGCTCGACTTGGTATTGAGTCTATTTTCTTGTGATTTCCTGGCCACAAAGCCAAGAACGACACCATAGACCAAATGACCGATCAGGCTCCCCATAACCAGGAATGGTGCTTGGGGGGCGAGACTGGAGAAAACTCCCATGCCCATCATCGGCATAACCAGAAGCTGGGCTGCCAGAAATGGAATCAGGCTATAAAGGGCACCCTTGATCGGGTTGGGACCCGGCAGGCGGTCTCGCAGTAAGAGGACATAAGCTGCCGCCAAGATGGTGCCGATTATAAAGTGCAGGACCCAGCCTAGGGCCACTGGGATTCCCATGAAACTCGCCAACATGTTACCAATGGGCATTTTGGGCAGGCCCATCATCGGCGCGCCCAGCATCAGGACCGTCATAATCGCTGTGGCCGTCAGGCCCCCGACAACGATAGATTTAGAATTCCGTGCCATGATTTTCCTCCGTCTTGTGGTGAAGAGAAGTACTCTCTTTAACTGATTAGACGAAGACGGTGAAAAATCCTGACAACAAAAAACGATTCAAGAAACACTTTTCAGGAGTCGGCTCTGGAGTCGGATTCAGGGGCGAGCGCATTGCGGATGCGCTCCCTGGCGTCCGGGCTGAGAGAGGCGGCTTGCTCGCCATCACTCCTGACCGATGCATCCACGAAACCGGCAAGTCGATGCAGTACCTGCAGCTGACGGCGGTAGCGCCGGCAGAATAGGCAACCCAGCAGGTGCATGCGGAGCCGTAGACGTTCCACGAGCGAAAGCGATCTTTCAAAAGACTCGGACAGTGTCCGAGATGTGGTGACACAGTCGCCGGCAAGGAAGTCCATCAGGTGTTTCATCTCACTCCTCCTCTGCCACCGTCAGGTTGGACGCTGGGCTCAAAGCCGGATTTTTCAAGGCAGCGGCGCAGCCGCAACCGCGCCCTGCTCAACAGAGCCCATACATTGGACGGGCTCAAAGCAAATTCCTGACAGATTTCCTCAGTGGACAGTCCGTCAATCTCGCGAACGACGAAAACTCGGGCCAGGGATTCCGGCAAACTGCGGATACAGCGGGTCAACACCTGCCCAAGTTGCCGCTGCTGCAGAAGCTGCTCAGGATTATCCCCCCAGTCGGATGGGGCCATCTCGGGCTTCCAGCGTCCGGCAAACTCTCCATCTCGCACGAAATCTTCGTCCTCGGCGGGTTCATCGCTGTTCATGGTGATCTGACGCCAACTGCGTCGGAAGTGGTCAATGATCTTACGCTTTAGAATGGCTGCCAGCCAGGTACGTTCCGTACTCCGGCCGGCGAACTGGTCGCGGCTCTTCCAAGCCGATAGCAGTGTCTCCTGGACCAAGTCCTCGGACAAAGCCGGATTCCCCGTTCGCACCAGTGCCATACGATAGAGAACGTCGCCATGTTCTTCGAGCCAGCGTGTCGGCGATCCGGGTTTAGTTCCAAGGCAGTCCGCAGTGTTCGTGTCTGTCATGTCGATACGATTACTCACGCATGCGTGTCGTAATTTTTACCTCCTGATGTAGGGTTCGATGCACTGGGCATTTTTCGGAAATTTCCAGCAACCGCTTGCGTTGCTCCTCGCTCAGTTCGCCATGAAGTTCCAACTCCCGCTCGAAATGATCAACACGATGGCCGGGGTTGTCGCAGTCGACGCAATCCTGGGCGTGGATCTTTTCGTGGTGCAAGCGGACCACGACAGATTCAAGAGGCCACTGTTTACGCGCGGCATACATCTGTATGGTCATTCCGGTGCAAGCGCCAAGGGCTGCCTGTAGGTAATCATAAGGAGAAGGTCCCCTGTTTGTGCCGCCATAGCTAATCGGTTCGTCGGCTACCAGTGCGTGGCCGTTGACAAACATGTCAGAGCGAAAGGCACCAGCCGGAGTACGTACCGTTACGCGATTGTCGATAACTTCAGGGAAGGATTCCTCTTCGGCAGAGATGTTCAGATACCGTTTCGCCCAGGATGCAATCATCTCCGCCGCATATAGAGAATCTTCTTTGCTGCTGAGCAGATGGTCGGCAGGCTCAAGGGATATGAAGTTTTTCGGATGTTTCGCCAATTTGTAGATTTCAGCCGCGTTATCGATACCAACCACCGTATCGCGGGGTGAATGCATCACCAAAAGCGCAGCATCGAGATTACGGATGGACTCGCTAGGGTCTTGGGTCTGGAGGTTGTCCAGGAACGTCTTGCGGATGGTAAATCTTCGCCCAGCGAGCGCAACTTCGGCCTCACCGTGGGACTCGATCTCATGCCGTGCCGGTTCAAACAGATGCAAGGCATGATCGGGTCGAAATGGCGCTCCGATGGTCGCCACGGCCCGAACCTCAGAAAGCTGCGCGGCGGCTTGCAGCACGGCTGCCCCGCCCAGTGAATGTCCGACGAGAATAGCCGGTGACCGGTGTCGCTTTTCAAGAAATCGACTGGCCGCAAGGATATCTGCGACATTATCGCTGAACGTGGTGGCGGCAAACTCGCCATCGCTTTCACCCAGGCCCGTAAAATCAAACCGCAATACGGCAATCTTCTTGCGACTGAGCGCCCGGCTGATGTTGACGGCTGCGGCGATATTCTTGGTGCAGGTAAAGCAGTGCGCGAACAGCGCAAAACCGATCGGCTGCTCGTCTTCCGGCCATTCAATGACGGCCGCAAGTTCTGTCCCAGAATCATTCTCGAAACGAACCTTTTCAGACTTCATAGCACCTCACGGTCAACAACTTCTGCCGTTTCAAGCAATTAGGAAAACGCCTCACAGAACCATACTGGTTTAATGCCATGTCATTTATTCAAGGCTCGGTAACACTTTTTGAAATATTTTCCAGGGCCGTGACCAGATTGGACACGACAGGGCATTCAGCTTCACTGGTACCGTGGCGTCGAGCAAGATATGCCGGATCATTATAGCCCAACCAGACCTGGCCAGATGGATCTTCCCACACGAGAGCCTTAAGTGGCAGGTCGATGCCAACACTTTGAGCACATTCCATAAATGGTGTTCCGCCTTTTGGATTGCCAAACAAGATGACTTCGGTAGGTCTTAATTTTTTTCCAATTTGATCAGCGCCTTTTGCATGATCAATTCTCGCAAATATTGTCATTCCTTTTTTTACGAGAATGGCCTCCAAACGATCCATGGTGATGTTTGCCGGATAAGAGCTTTTGATGACAACCAACCCTTCGGCACCCAAACAGAGCGATGCTGAAAGCATGAAAATTGTGAGAACTGAAACAGATATTCGCATCGTTAACTCCTTTCGAGCAGCAAGTCTTTGAATAGCTCTAGCACACCAAGTCCTCTAACATAAGAGGCCGTCCCTGGTTCTTTCTGTCCCCTTCCGGCAATACGTCCAAGCTCGGCCATAGACCCGTGGTGAGGCATTCAGTGTAACCGCCTGCCATACCAGCCTCACACATTTTTTCGGCTGTTTTCGTTGTCTGATAGGGGAGTCTTTGCCATCGACAGCGCAATCGTTTTCCTTCGGGGTTGAGTGTCAGATACCATCCATCGGTCGTTCCGTCGTTGGCAGGCAGCCCTATAGCTCCGGCATTGAGCCAGGCTTTTTCCCCGACTCTCACCCCTGATGGGATGCCGCTATGCCCAGCGATCAATAAGTCCGTTCCGGCAAGGTTGAGTTCTTCTTGTTTAACGGCCAGTGGCGTCGAAGGGAATATGAATCGGTTGATCTGTTCAACGCCACCGTGCACAACCTGGATGCACCTGCCGTTCAAAGTGAACCGGATCGATCTTGGCAAAGACCTCATCCACCCTCGGTTATCTTCAGATAGCCGTTCATTGGCAAAACGATACCAATCGACCGATAAGAGGGAACAGGTGGTTCCCTCATCGAACCCGCAACCACAGTCTTGTGCCTCCAAACCAAGGGATTCTTCACAATTCCCCAGGACAACTGGTATTCCCCAGTCGCGGATCATGGCAACCGTTTCCTCGGGTTCTGCGCAGTACGCCACGACATCCCCGGTGCAGATGATTCGTTCAGGAGGAATGCCAAGCTCATCGGCTCGCGCACGCATGGCACGGGTCGCCGCCAGATTGCTATATGGACCGCCAAAGATCAAAACGGCTCCTGACAGATCACCAAGATCCTGAACCTGTCGAGCATTCACGGGCATCGTTCTTCTGCGACCATGCTTGTCGAGCGCCTGCCACCCATCCAGAAACCAAGGCAGCCCAACACCATGACGACAATCGTCAGATAGAGAAGCTTGGTGTATTTATGGGCATCGCCAAGCAGGTGGCTGTACCCGCTCGATTCAGTGAAGTACAGAACCGCCGCCGTAAGTGCCAGACAAAAGCTGAGCAGGTAACTCCAGACCGGGATATCCCGGCGCTTGCCCCAGAGGGAGAAAAAGATCACTGGGGCCAGATAGAGCGAGGCTGTCCCGCTCACTGCAACGGCGCTGAACAGGTCTTTGTTGCCCCAGAACACCAGCAGCAGTCCGATCAGCATAAAAGCGGCCATCACTGTACGACCGTTACGCAGAGTCATCTTCATGACCTTCATGTCGACGGCCAGAAGCTTGGCAGAGCTTGATAGGGCGCTGTCCAGGGTGGACATGGCAGAGATCACCAGAGCCGCGTTGAACAGGAGCATCGGCACGGTACCGAGCAGTTGCATGAGGGTCTCATTCATCGAGGCCCCTTGGGCGGCATGCGCGCCGGCCAGCACACCGAGACAGCCGAACGCGATGATGCAAATGATACTGATCCAGGCCGCATGCAGAAAACTTTTGCGAGTCGTTTCCCGATCAGCCAGGAAACCGCGATCCATCATCACCGGGTCATGCATCGGATAACTCCATATCTGCAGCAGCGCAACCAGCATCAGGATCGGTCCAGGCTGGTCGAAGACAAACGGCTTGAACCAGAGATCGCTCAGATGGACGCTCTGGCTGCCAGCCACCAAAACGACCAGCAGGATCAGGGTGCCGAGAAATATCACCATCTGGAAAACATCGGTGCGCAGAGAGGCGCGAAGGCCACCGACCATCGAGTAGAACAGGGTGATCGCTGAAAAGCCGATGATGGTCAATGTATAGGCCTGACTACCGGCGACTCCGAACAGGATGCCGATCACCAGCAGATTGGCGAACACCTCGCTGATCAGGCGGACGCCGATGACGAAATTGTAACAGCCCGTTCCCCAACCGCCGAACCGGGCGCGCAAAAAGTCCTGCACGCTGTTGAAGCCATGCTCGTAGCGCAGGCTGTCAACGATCTTGCCCCCGGTCAGAAATGAAAAGTAATAGAACGCATAGGCCAGAGTTCCCCAGATGCCGTAATAGAACCCCAAGATCGCCGCGTTCATCAGCGAGCGGGCGAAGATCCAGGTTGTGACCTGGGAGAAGGTTAGACTCAACAGACCCGGTTGACGGCCATTGGCGCCGAGACCCTGATAAAATGCCCCTTCGCTCTCGGCCCGGGGTGAAAGCACCACCGAGCCAAGGGCGATAAACGCTGCAAATGCAGGAAGAACGTAATCCATAACGACATGCTCCATATATAACGGTTGTTGTGAAATATCCGTGTGCTAGGGCTCAAATCAACAACTCAAAACCATTTAAGTCGAAATTACTTCAAAGGATCTTCACCCTGTTGCCAGGACGCCAGGTACTTTTCCAGCAGATGAAAATCCTCCCCCTTGTGCTCGGTCAAGGTGACATACATATGTTCTTTGGGGATGGCAAAGGAGGTGTGCAGCAGTTCCATGAAGCCGAGGGTCAGGGTTCTGCGTTGGTCAAGGGTCCGTCCCTCCCGGATGTCCGCGTTGACCACCGCCACGCCCTTCTCTGGTTCCTTCACCCGGCCGATGGACAGGTTGTGGGTGCCGAATTCACGGATCGAAATTCTGATATGGTCGGTTCCGGTATCCATGGTCGTTGCGAAAAGTTGCCGGACCTGCTCGGCGAAAGAGACTTTTTCAGAATCGGTCAAGCAGCGGTTGAGTTCGAACTGTAAGTGCGGCATGTATCATCTCCTTTCCAAAAGGTGTAAGGCTTTTCTATAAAGCGAGTTGGCATTCGGAACCCTCGGGGGAATTGAAGGCCATCACTTTTCCATCTCGACAGAGAGGGTGTCGGGAAGCTTGCGCAACCTTTCGACAAACTCATCGTGCCTTTGCGGCGGATTGCAAAAGGCGAAACGTAGGTTCAGCCCGTCTTCCGATTTTCCGAACGTCAGCGGCTGTTCCTGAATATGGCAATGGGCCAGGGCCTCGTGGATGGCCGTCATCACCTCTTCGCTTTCCCGGGTGCGGACCGTGTAATGCACGATCTGGCATTTGCTACGCATCTGCTTCTCCAGCGCGCCCAGCGCTCTGAGGGCGATAAGGACCAATAGGGTGCCGCTTCCGGCCAGGACGTACTGGTTCAAACCGATCGCCAGTCCCAAGCTGCCATTGATCCAGATCAGCGCCGCGGTGGTCATGCCTCGGATGGAGCCTTGGTGCTTTATGATCACCCCAGCGCCGAGAAATCCGAGTCCGGTGATGACATTGGCGCTGATCCTGGCCGGCTCATGGCCATAAAGCTGTCCGCCAACCACAAAGATCGTAGCGCCAAGGCAAATCAGAACCTGGGTGCGCAACCCGGCCGGCTTGTGCGCCAATTCCCGCTCCAGACCCAGAAGAAAACCGCAGGCAAACGAGAGTACCAGTGGCAGGAATATCTCGAACAAAAGGGTTTGGGTACTCATGTCAATAACCGGCCTTCTGGCAGTTGTGGGTTGTTCTGTTTTCCCCCTTGCCGCATACCGCTCAATGCCCTGCGTACAGATTGTCGATCGCGTCCTGATGACGCTCCTCAATCAGTTTCCTGCGTAGTTTCAGGGTCGCTGTCAGCAGTCCGCCGGCCACCTCCCACGGGGAGGAACAGACATGGACTCTGCGCACCAGGGCATAACCGGGGAAAGAGGCCAACCGGGCGGCGATCCGCTGCAACAATTCCTGCTCGCATTGGGGAGTCAGGCCCTTGTCCAGGTTCGCATCCAGACAGTGCGCACCGGCCAGTTTGTCCCAAATTGCGGTGTTGACCACCACCAGGGCCACCAGAAACGGTCGCCCCTCGCCGATAATCATGACCTGGTCGAACAGATGATCCCCGGCGATGGCCTGCTCCATGTCGGCCGGGGGGATCTTCTCGCCATTAGCCAGAACAATGATTTCCTTGCTGCGGCCGGTGATGCGGATATGCCCACTCTTCTCGATCCTGGCGAGATCGCCGGTATGGAACCAGCCATCTTGATCGATCGCCTGGACGGTTGCTTCAGCGTTCTGCCAGTAACCGCGCATCACGCTGGGGCCTCGGACCAGGAGTTCTTCTTTTGGGGAAAGTTTGACCTCCACTCCCTGCAGCGGCGGGCCGACCGTCTGCGGAAGGTTGTCTTCCAGCCTGTTGACGGCAACGACCGGACTGGTTTCGGTCAGACCGTAACCTTGCAGAACCGGGACACCAACGGCGAGAAAAACACGGGCAATTTCCGGGTTCAGTGGTGCGCCACCGCTGATCGCCAGCCGGATACGGCCACCGAGGGCGGCGCGGACCGGCCGGGCCACCAGGCGGTCGAGCAACGGCCAGAGCAGGATTTCGGCAGACCAGTTGCGTTGTCCCTGCTGCATTTCAAATCGTCGCCAGCCAATGGTGACGGATAGATTGAATAGCTTGCGCTTCCAGGCGGGGCCATGAGCGAGTCGCTCACTGATACGCTGATGAAAGCGCTCATAGATGCGCGGCACGGAAACCAGCAGAGTTGGTCTGACTTCCCGAAAGTCATCCGTCAGTTTGTCCAGAGAGCGGACATGGGCGACGGTGGCCCCGGCCATGATCGGCAGATAGTAGCCGACAGTACGCTCCAGCGTGTGCGACAGAGGTAGAAAGGAGAGAAATAAATCGCTCGGGTAGACTGGCACGGCAAGAGCTCCGGCCCAGGCGTTTGCCAGAATGTTGGCGTGGGTCAGCATGACCCCCTTCGGGTCCCCTGTGGTCCCGGACGTGTAGACAATCGACGCCAGGCCCCCTGCGTCCCGGTCCAGAAGCACGTAATCGGTGGCCGATTCCGGCAGCCAGTGATCAAGAGCCACCAAGCGTGGATCACATTCATCACCCTCACAGGCTGGGGTAAGAGACACAATCCTTTGCAGGCTGGCGAGTCGATGATGGACTTCGGTAATTCCCTGCCAGTGATCAACCCCTTCTATCAGCAGCAGGCGGGCTTCAGTCTGTTCGATGATGTACGCGAAATTGTCCGGCCGGTCATTGACATAGAGCGGCACCGTGACCAACCCGAGACCGAGGGCGGCGAGATCGAAACCGATCCAGTCGAGCCCGTTGCGCACCATGATCGCCACCCGGTCGCCGGGAGCCAATCCCTCGCGACGCAGGGCCTGCTGCCAGCGGCCGACCATGGTGTACGCCTCCTGCCAGGAGATGTCGGCGCAACAGCGATCGTCGAGGTCAAAACGACGATAGGCACAAGCCGAAGGGGTGCGGCGAACCCGCTCGGCAAAAAGACCCGGCAGGGTGACGGCCTGCTCCGGAGGGATCATGTCAATCGCCACTGTCATTCTGGCCTGATCTCCTCTTTTGTGAGGGAGGTCCATCCGGCATCGGGCGTGAAACGATCACCCTGCCGTTCGGTCAGGGCATTTAGTTGCGCCTTTAATGTGTCGACCCCCGCGTTGCGGATATGCTGCATAGGGCCGCCACGGAATGGCGCAAAACCGGTACCATAGATGACTCCGGCGTCGAGCAGGGCGGCATTTGCGACCACCGCTTCCCGCCAGCAGGCCACGGCCTCGTTGAGCAGGCGCAGCACCAGCCGTTCACCAACCTCAGGTGGCCCGCCTTCCGGTCCGTCTGTTTTCTTTGCTTTCCCGTGATATGAGTAGAACCCCTGCCCGCTCTTGCGGCCGAGATGACCGGCCTCGACCATCTTCTGCAAACGCTCCGGGACTTCGACCGGATAGTGGTTGGCGAGAATCCGTGCCACCGACAGGCAGATATCAAGTCCGACCGTGTCGGCCAACCGGATCGGCCCCATCGGCATGCCGAAGTCGGTTGCCGCCCGATCGATGACTTCGGGTTTAACCCCTTCTTCGACCAGTCGCACCGCTTCGAGCAGATAGGGCATGAGAATGCGGTTGACCAGAAAGCCGGGAGAACTTTTCACCGGCAGCGGCAGGCGCTTGATCCCCAGCACGAAGGCGGCGCCACGCGCCAGAGCTTCGGGATCGGATTGAGCCGCGCGGACCACTTCAACCAGTTGCATCTTGTCGACCGGGTTGAAAAAATGCAGCCCGATCAGGCGTCCGGGGCGGTCGAGGGCCGTTGCCAGTTCTTCCAGGGGGATACTGGATGTGTTGCTGGCAAGGATCGCCTCTGGATGAAGCAGCGGTTCGATCTGCCGATAGAGTTCGCGCTTGGCGTCGGCGTCTTCAAAAATCGCTTCGATGACCAGGTCGGCATGCGGTACGCCGTGACCACCCGGGTCCGGCAGTAACCGGTCAACGGCTGCCTCGATCGCCCGGCGGTCTTTGAGTTTTTTGGAGAAAAGCGCCCGGCCGCGTTGCACCACCTGACCAAGGCGTTGCGGGTCAACGTCCTGAACGGTGACCTGTAGCCCCTGCAAAGCGCACCAGATGGCGATATCGCCACCCATGATGCCGCCACCGACCACATGCACCCGCTGGATGGGCGTGGTGTCTTCCCGGCCAGTCGCCTTGAGCTGCTCCTGCAACAGGAAGACCCGTACCAGGTTGCGGGCGGTGTCACCGACGATCAGTTCGGCCACCGAGGCGGCCTCGGCAGCGTAGTTGGCCGCTTCGCCTGCCGAAAAGCTCTGCCATAGATCCAGCAGCGCATAGGGGGCCGGGTAATGGCGACGGTCCGCCTTTCTCTCCAACTTGCGGCGCATCAGCTTCACCACCAGATCGCGGGCCAGCGGCAGTTCAGCCAGTCGTTCGCGCCAAGGTTTCTGGAATGTCTTGGGTGGCTGCAGGGCCAGGGTGCGGGCGGCTTGCTCCAGGTGCCGATTGGCGGCGACGGCATCGACCAGGCCGAGCTTGCGGGCCGCTTTGGCGTTCAAGGTGCGCCCGGTCAGCATCAGCTCCAGTCCGCTTAAAGGCCCGATCAGTCGGGTCAGGCGGACGGTGCCGCCAAATCCGGGATGGATACCGAGCTGAACCTCGGGCAAGCCCAGTCGGGTCGCCGGGTCGTCGCTGGCGATGCGGTAACGGCAGGCGAGCGCCAGTTCCAGTCCGCCACCGAGACAGAAGCCGTGAATCAGGGCCAGTGTCGGCACCGGCAACGCCTCGATACGGCCGAGAATAGTCTGCCCCCGTTGGATCAACTCCAGGGCTTGATCCCGATCGGCAATTTGGATGAATTCCCGCACATCGGCCCCGGCGATGAAGCCGTTCGCTTTGCCGGAGCGAAATATCAAGGCTTTCGGGATTTCTTTGCCAAGAGCGGTCAGAACATCAGCTAGCTCCTCCAGAACTTCCCGGGAGAGACTGTTGGTGCCGCTGTCGGCGCGATCCAGGGTCAGCCAGGCAATGTCGTCATGGTCACGTTCCATGCGCCAATGGCGCCAAGAAGTTTTAGTGCTCATCATTCACCTCCTCGCAACGCTCCAACAAGAGCGCCCCACCCTGACCACCACCGATGCAAATGGCCGCCATACCAAGCCGGGCACTTTTGGCTTCCAGGATATTGAGCAGATGCAGGACAATGCGGGCGCCACTTGCCCCGACCGGATGACCGAGGGCGACGGCCCCACCATCTATATTCAGGCGATCCTGCGGAATCGGCGCGTAAGGCTGATCCAGGCCAAGTTCTTCCTTGCAGTAGTCCACACTTTGCCAAGCCTCCAGGCAGGCGAGCACCTGGGCGGCGAAGGCCTCGTTGATCTCCCAGTAATCAACGTCTTCCGACGACAATCCTTGTCTTACCAGGATCGGCGCCATGGCATGGACCGGGCCCAGCCCCATCTGCCGGGGCTCAAGGCCGGCCCACTCGGCGTCAACCAGCCGGGCTTTGACCTTCAAGCCGAAACGTTTGACCGCTTCGGCGCTGGCCAGCAGCAACCAGGCGGCGCCATCGGTGACCTGGGCGCTG
>NPIE01002987.1_pt1 | contig 28797 bp, 29 predicted proteins | sample 8637661 | NCBI WGS metagenome assembly NPIE01 (sample SAMN07420842, study PRJNA396082) | bioreactor metagenome | isolation source: sample BA12 brine-fed electro-methanogenic bioreactor BA | place: Japan: Kochi | collected 2016-12-09 | reverse complement strand
ACATGGACGTATTTACGGCGTCCTATCAGGCGAGTAATCGTACCGTATTACCCGTTCAATATTGAAAAAAGCAAGTTATTTAGAGCTATATCCTTTGGTTTCTGCTGACTTTGAGTTCAAATGGGTATCAATTATTAACGCGAACATAGTCTTAAAAAATGCCCTTTATTAAAAGGGCATTTTTTTGCAGCGAATAGGGTTCTAGAAGGCGCTAATACAAAATTCGGCTGTTTAACCATGAAACGCATGAAGTCCGTGAAGGATTTCAAGAAATTACCTAAACATTCCAGCAAATCTTTCGGGCGAGGGATGGTTTTTTCTAGGCTAATCGGTTTATAACTCGTCAATGCCGGATAATCCGTCAACCGACCAATTGTCAGTATTCAAAATGCCCGATTTATCATCGCCTTTTTTGTATTTAATCCGGCAGGCATATCTTCGAGTGATGCTTGCCGTTTCGGGGCCTGCTATTTCAACCTCTGCGTTAATGACGTATTGGTGGTTGCCGATACCCCATGCGTTAAGCGGCTGTGCCGAAAAGAATACCGAATACTTATTATCAAGCTCTTCCTTGATGTAGTTGTTACAGAAGGTAAATGCCAGGTCGGTCATTTCATTGGAAATACTTTCTAGATCACCGATATCTTCTGAGTCAACGAGAAAAAGATCGGAGCTGGCTACTTTATGCACAAATGGCATGATGGCTTCGCGCTGAAATAATATAAGTCCGATGAAGCCGATGATAATAAACAAGAATTTAAAATTTTTCATTGTTGTTATTTGTGTAGTATGGGGTTGTGAACACAAATGAGATTCTAACAGAATTCAGGATGCAGGAAACTCAATTTGTTAAATTGAAAAGTATTGTAATTTTAGATTGTTAGCTCAAAAGAGGCTTTTGTTGTTAAGTCGTTTGGCAAGGTCAGTCGGTTGATGTAGGTCGATCGACGACAGTATTGTAATAACACCTAGCAGCCATTGTATATGTATCAGCCGTGATGCTTGAGTCAATAGTTAATGACTTGCTTATAATGATAGTCTTGAATATGGTGGGACTTAACAGGTATCGGTACTAGGCCGATCAGCATCGAAGCCAGTATGGTGAGATTCGCATCCATGCCGGCACCTCCTTAGGTACTGCCGAAATTTGAAATGCTAAAGGTATATTTCAGAAAATTACCTAAACATTCTTGCAAGCCTCTTGGGTGAGCGAAAGTTCAATGCAAGCGCAAAGTAAGCTGTTAAATGAAGGTCTTATTTTTTTAATCTAAAATGCTTTATTCTAGGACGATGCGTCCCGCTTGCTGGTCCACTGTACATCTTGTACCTGCGAGGACATTGGCTATAGAAGGGGCTAAAAAAGTAAGGGCGGATCAATCGGCCCTGTATCTCATCAAATCGGGTGGGTGTAATAGATGTTCCAGTATCCGCCAACCATATCGAATATACCGTGAAGTGAATTGTAATAAGGCTAGAGTCGGTGGCGGAGAGAGAGGGATTCGAACCCTCGATACGTTGCCGTATACACACTTTCCAGGCGTGCGCCTTCGACCACTCGGCCATCTCTCCGGTATTTAATCCATCAGCGAATGGAAACAGGCAATGATAAGGTAGTATTGCTTTTGATGCAATGAATTTTAATATTTAATGAGTCATGGCTTCGAGATCATGCCAGCGTTGAAAGGCGTGTTCCATCTCTTTATCAATGGTTTTCAGTTTCTCAAGGGTATCGGCGATCAAAGTAGGGTCACTTTTATAAAAATCAGGGGAATTGATTTTTTCATTAATGGCTGTTTGTTCAGATTCAAGACGGTCGATCAGGTCCGGAAGTTCATCTAATTCTTTTTGTTCTTTATAAGAGAGTTTTTTCTTTTTCGGCGTGTCATTGCTGGTTTTTTTTTCAATGCTTTCGGTTTTTTTGACAGCAATGTCGGCGGCTTTGGTGTTTTGATAGTTTGCAAACCAGTCGCTATAGCCGCCGATATGCTCGCTTATGACGCCGCCGCCTTCGAAAACCAGTACACTGGTAACGACATTATCCAGGAAGCTCCGGTCATGGCTGACTAATAATAAAGTGCCGTCATAATCGACCAGTTTTTCTTCCAATAACTCAAGGGTTTCCAGATCCAGATCATTGGTGGGTTCGTCCATGATGATCAGGTTGGCCGGTTTCGTGAACAATCGCGCAAGGAGCAAGCGATTTTTTTCCCCGCCGGACAGGCTTTTGACCGGCGAGCGTGCTCGCGCCGGCGCGAATAAAAAGTCGCCGAGGTATGACATGACATGGCGTTTGTTTCCGGCAATTTCGACATAATCATTGCCGTCGGCAATCGAATCGGCGACAGTCATTTCCGGATCGAGTTGTTCTCTCAGTTGGTCGAAGTAGGCGACTTGCAGGCGAGTGCCTTGTTCGACGGTGCCGCTGTCCGGTTCTAATTGCTTGAGTAAAAGTTTCAACAGTGTCGATTTTCCTGCGCCATTGGGACCGATCAAGCCGATTTTGTCGCCGCGTTGAATGAGTGTTGAAAAATCTTTTACCACCGGTTTTCCGTCGAAAGCTTTGCAAAGATCGGTTGCTTCGATGACTTTTTTACCCGATGTGTCGCCGCGATCCAAAGATAATTTGGTCGTTCCTTGAACATCGCGGCGTTGCGCGCGTTCGTCGCGTAATTTCTTGAGTGCTCGAACACGTCCTTCGTTACGGGTACGCCGCGCTTTTACGCCTTGGCGAATCCAAACCTCCTCTTGGGCCAGTTTTTTGTCGAATTCGGCATTTTGATTGGCTTCATCTTCCAGTGAGGATGCCTTTCTGCGAAGGTAGTCGTCATAGGTGCCTTGCCAGGATGTTAAATTGCCGCGATCGAGATCGACAATACGGGTAGCCAATTTTTGTAGAAAGAATCTATCATGAGTCACGAATAAAACGGCCCCTTGAAAATTTAATAATTGCTCTTCCAGCCATGTGATGCTCTCCAAATCCAGATGGTTGGTCGGTTCGTCTAAAAGCAGCAATTCAGGTTCGAGGACTAAAGCCCTCGCCAAGGCGACTCGACGTTTCCAGCCGCCCGATAAGCTTTTAACCGGGAGTTCTCCCGGCAGATTGAGCCGGCTTAACGTAGATTCGACTTGTTGTTGAAAATGCCAGCCGTTTTTGGATTCCAGTTTATGCTGTAGATCGCCGAGTTCCTGCAGTGTTTTGTCGTCAGCATTATCTAACTGTGTAGACAGAGCATGGTAACGGGTTATCCATTGGCCTAATTCGCCCAGTCCGGCGGCTACGGCATCGTAAATGGTAGATTCGCCAACCAATTCCGGAGCCTGTTCTAACCAGGCGAGTTTCAATTCGGGTTGAAGCCAGATTTCGCCGTGATCGGGTTGGATGTTTCCTGCGATAATTTTCATTAACGTGGATTTTCCCTCGCCGTTTCTGCCAAGAAGTCCGACGCGCTCCCCCGGGTCCAGTTGAAAATCGGCATTATTCAGCAATGCATGGGTTCCGTAGGCGATTGAAACATTGGTTAGTCGAATTAAAGGCATGATATTAATTTGTGTTTTGTAAATAGCGTCGTAATAAATCCAATGCCAGCAACGCGGCTTGGTTTTGTTTTCGTTTAACGGAGCCGCCGATCGTATGAGTCGAATGTCGCAAGCCTTCGGGGCTTAACAAAGCGTTGTAAATCGTAATGGTGCGGTCGTCCGGGTTGTCGGTTGCATTGTTTTCGCGGTAGAGCTGTATGAGCGCAAGATCCGCGCCGCTTTGATCTTTTGCCGCATTCACGATGATTTTCGCTTGGCTTGGCAAGTCCATATCGTCAATAGCGACGGAAAATCGGTCGGCGAAATGTGCGGGGTTTCTTTGGTAATGGGTTTCTAAAAGCCATTCATTGGCAAGCGAGCATTTCGCTGCCATGAGTCCCTGGCTTATGGTTTCAATGAAAATCGCCGTTCGTTGTTGGTCCCGCATCATTTTATCGATCGTGCTAGGTAAATCGTCGCAATGGTTGCGATCGTCAGCGATTCCGAAAATAAAATCACCTAGACGGCTTTTTATTGTATCAATATATAGGTCGAGTTTCTGGCGAGGATATTGAGCGGGGGCGAGTAATTTTGTTTCGATATGATCCGGACCGGCACGAAAGCCGAGTTGAATTTCCTGAGGTATTGTAATATCTGCGATGGCCGTCTGTATGTCGGATTCGCCGATACCGATAGTTTTTAGAGTGACTAATTGCTTAGGGTTAAGGGCGTAGTGCCGTTCGAAAAAACATTTAACAAATTCATTGAATAGGTGTTGCATTTCGAACGGAACGCCGGGTAAAAAGACGAATCGACAACGATTGTATTGTAGGGTAAATCCTGGGGCGGTTCCCCATTGATTATCAATGCGTAAGGCTCCGCTAGGAAGATAGGCTTGCTTTCGATTGCTTTCAGGCATGGTTCTGCTTCTGTTTTTAAAAAAGCCGGCAATCTGCTTGAAAGCTATCGTGTCGAATTGCAAGGGCATAGAGAAAGCCAAAGAGACTGCTTGAGCGGTTAAATCATCGGATGTAGGGCCCAGCCCCCCGGTACAGATACAGCAATCGGCGCGAGACGAGATTTCTTTTAAGAGCGCTATGAGTTCATCGAGCCGGTCGCCGACGGCGGTATGTCGGGAAACTGTAAAACCCATATTTACGCAGGCTTGAGAAAGCCAGGCCGCATTGGTATCGACAGTTTGTCCGGTGACGATCTCTTCGCCTTGCGAGAAAATTTCTAGGGTCGGATTCATAAATGAACTTAAGTTGTAGTAATGATGCGGTACCAAAAAGGTAGAGTAATCATGCTCAAGACGGTGGTCAGCGTTACCGCCATGGCATAGAGAGCGCTGTCTAGCCGGTAGCGGTCGCAAAAAACAATGCCCAATACCATGCTGGGCATGGCCATTTCCAAGACCGCTGCGGCCTTATGCGCCTCATCCAGCGTTGAAAATACCGATACTTGCAAGGCAAACCACGGCATTAAAAATAGCTTAATCAAAATAATCGGCAGAGCATAAGGTAGATTACGCAAAGTGATGCTTTGCCAGCTCAATGCCAAACCCAATGAAAAAAGCATGATCGGCACGACGCTGGCCGAAAGTTTCTGCAAAACCCCCAGTAACCACTCGGGAGCAGCAATCTGGTTCATATTTAAAATCACCGCCAATAAGGCTGCCCAAAAAGGCGGAGCGTTGAGATTGAGCCAGATCGGTTTGTGTTTTTGGCTATGGTCTTCGCCAAAATGCCGGGCAGTCATGATGCCGGCAGTAAATAAAAAAGGCGCGGTAGCAAATAAGTCGATCTGTATGGCGACCGAACGAGCCCAATGACCGAAAGTTTCTTCTAAAACGGGCAGTCCAAGATAGGTGACATTGGGGAATGCGGTGACCAGAATAATCGCGCCAAGTTTTTTATCTTGAATGTTAAGGGCTCGCCCAATTAACCAGATGCAAGTCATTGCAAAAGTTATGCTTAATGTACACAGCAACGTATACTGCAGCGATTTTACGCCAATATCCGAACGCCACAGGACTTCCAGTACCATTGCAGGTAAAAACAAATAATAGACCACCGATGTCAAAACCGGTCGAGCTTGTTCGGAGCTAATTCCGCCTGGGCGAAGCCAGCGCCAACCGATACCGCAGGCGATTAATCCGGCCATTTGCAGCAGAGTGAAGATCATAAATGCATTAAATGCTTGGTTGTCATGCAGTTAAGGCGCATTTGATATGCGACTTTGGTAGGGTGGAATAGTTGAACGCTATTTTAACATTCACTGTTGAATTAAGTTTCGGTAATATAGAGGGCTTTTCTTATTGCATATCAATACTTGCTCATGACCGAAACTTTTATTTCTGAAAAATCCATTCCTGTCCGCGAGCGCTTAATCATGGCGTTGGATGTACCGAGTATCTCTGAAGCCCAAGCCTTGGTCGAAGAATTGGGCGATTCGGTGATTTTCTATAAAGTCGGCATGGAACTATTCATGTCCGGGGATTATTTTGGCTTTATCGAATGGTTGAAACTACAGAACAAAAAGGTTTTCGTCGATTTAAAATTTTTTGATGTGCCGGCCACGGTCGGACGGGCAATTCGCGCGCTGAGTAGCAAAGGTGTCGACCTGGCGACTATTCACGGTAACGATGCCATTATGGAGGCGGCCGCGAAGGAAAAAGGGCAATTAAAAGTACTGGCGGTGACCGCTTTAACTAGCTTGGATAGGGGGGATCTCGATGATTTGGGGTTTCAATGTGATATACGAGATTTAGTTTTATCGCGCGCCAAGCGTGCCTTGCAAATCGGCTGCGACGGTATTGTTTCATCAGGGTTGGAAGCGTCTATGTTAAGGGAGGAATTAGATCATCGTTTGTTGGTTGTCACTCCGGGTATTAGGCCGGTCGATAATAGAGAAGAGGACGATCAGAAGCGTGTGGTCAGTGTCGAGCAAGCTTTCCGTAACGGAGCCGACTATATTGTCGTCGGTCGTCCGATTCGAGATGCCGAAGACCGTAAGTCGATGGCGGAAAAAATCCAGATGCAAATTCAGTCGGTTTTTAAATGAGTTTTTATCTATTTATTCATTTATGCGGCATAAGTAATTGATCTGTGTTATTTCACGTAAAAAGATGAGTCAAAATCCTCATTTTTTCAAAACTAAATATTGTTTAAGTTAATAAATATGCTAATGTTCTCCCTCTATGGAACATACTATCGCCTTTAATGCCTCCTATTTTGTCGCTTTTGCGATGGGGTTGTTTAGTAGCATGCATTGCATCGGCATGTGCGGGTCGATTATCGGAACGCTTACGCTGAGTCTTAAGCCCGAGGTCCGTACTTCTAAGGCTAAGCTTTTTCCTTATGTGCTGAACTATAATTTGGGCCGTATCAGTAGTTATGCTTTGGCCGGGATGTTGGTAGGCTTTATTGAGGCGATATTAACGATGCCTTTTGGCGAAGGTCACGGTCATAGGGTGTTACAGGTACTTTCGGCCGTGGTAATGACCAGTGCCGGACTTTATATCGCGGGGTGGTTTCCGCGTTTTGCTTATATCGAAAAAGCCGGATCCCGTTTTTGGAAGTTAATCGAGCCGTATGGCCGCCGCTTAATTCCGGTGAAAACGCACAAGCAAGCTTTTTTATTTGGTATGATTTGGGGTTGGTTGCCCTGCGGCCTTGTCTATGCTGCATTGGCACTTGCGGCGACGACCGGTGATATTATTCGTAGCGGGTTGACGATGTTGGCTTTCGGTTTTGGGACTTTACCCGCCGTGATAAGTGTCGGTATAATAACCAGCACACTAACAAGGTTATCTAGAATGCAGTACTTTAAGCAGATGGTCGGCTTATTGATGATTGCACTCGCATTATTGGCCGCTCTGCCATGGCTTAATCCCATGCGATTACAACACTTATAATTTTAGGAGAGGCTCCTGTGGATCATTTTAATTCGATAATTGGGAAATCTCCCGCACTCGATTCTCTAATTCGTAGCGCTAGAATGGTTGCTTGTACCGATGTAACAGTCTTCATCAAAGGAGAAACCGGTACAGGTAAGGAAGTGCTAGCTTCCGCTATTCAAAAAGAAAGCGCGCGTGCTAATAAGCCGTTTATCAAGTTGAATTGTGCCGCCTTGCCTGAGAGCTTAGTGGAGTCTGAGTTATTCGGGCATAAAAAAGGTGCATTTACCGGAGCCAACATTAACAAGCAAGGCATTTTTCAAGCCGCTGATGGCGGGACCTTATTTTTGGATGAAATTAATTCGTTACCTCTGTCGATTCAAGCAAAATTATTGCGTTTTTTAGAGCTTGGTGAATGTTTAGCTGTTGGAGAAACCAAGCCTTATCGCGTCGATGTGAGAATCATCGCGGCCAGTAACCAAGACTTGGTTAAGCAAATCGACGCAGGACAGTTTAGGCAGGATTTGTACTTTCGTTTAAATGTCGTACCGTTAGAGTTGCCGCCACTATCGAAAAGAACCGAAGACATCGAGCCGCTGATTACTCATTTTGTTCGGCATTTTGCGCAGGCTCATTCGCTCGAAGCCCCGAAATTCAGTAAAAAGTCGATTCGAGTTTTAACTCGCTATCGATGGCCTGGTAATATAAGAGAACTCCGCAATTTATGTGAAAGACTGTCGATTTTGTTGGCGGGAAAAGTTATTGAGCCCGATAATTTACCGCATGAATTTGCTGAATATATTGATGAAAAGGCTCCTTCGGCAGATGCAGGTGATATTCCGAATTTTAAACTGCCTGATTTCGGTATCCAATTGGACTCTCTAGAGGCGGACTTGATCAATCAAGCGCTTACTAGAACCAACGGCAATCGCAGCAAGTCAGCCCGCTTATTAGGCATTACCCGAGATACCTTGCTATACCGTATACAAAAACACGGCTTGGCCGCCTAGTTTTAATTCAGAGCAAATCTGCTCTAAGTACTGATATATTCCCTTTCGCGCATCATATATCTTTCGCACTTCAAATTTCGGTACCGCCGAAATTTGAAGTGCGATGAGTATATTCGGTGCCGCGCCTAATGTATACCCATCGCAGATCAAAATTCGGCACCAGGGTGTCCGTCAAAGGACGCCGTGAATACATCCCTGTAGGCTCTATGCCAGCTCCATGCTGGCAAAGCCTTTGCCGCACACCCTGGCGCCTCCTCAGGCACTGCCGAAATTTGAAGTGCGAAAGGTATGTTTCGAGATTTGAGCGATAGGGGCTATTGTTAAATCAATAGACCCCTTTTGATGTGGTGTGTCGTTTTGATACAGGATATGCGCGCAAACATCAGTCTTAATGTCAGCATCGTGGTTATTTATGCGTTTCATCCCAGGCACCTTATCCATTGGACCGTCACATTGTCGCTGTGGCCTCTTGCCCTGAGTACCGTCAATCGGGCAAATTTCCCTAGTTCGATTTTACCGCTATCGGGTTGTGCTAAATCGAGTAATTCGGCGGGTTTAACGTACTCCCAGAAGCCGTCTGTACATAAGAGAAATGTTTCGCCCAGTTTTATTGGGGGGTAAACATGGATTTCGGGTAGATGGGTTTGCTGGATATTTACACTACGCGTCAATTGGTTTTGCTCAGGGTGCAAGCCCATTTCTTGTTCGGTTATTGATCCTTCGTCCAACAGTTGCTGCGTGATTGAATGGTCTTTCGTACGCCATAGAACTTTATTCGCATTCATCCGGTAAATTCGGGAGTCGCCGCAATGCGCTGTGATTGTTTGATTCGGGTCGATATAGAGTAATGCGCAGGTGGTATGCGCTTCCGATGCGGATGGATCGTTGCCGAAAAGCTTTTTCATTTCTTCGACTGCTGATTTAAACCATGCCGTCATGGTTTCATCGGGAGCTTGAGCAAGATGACTCCGGTGCTGATGGACTAATTTTAATAAGCCTTGGCAAATATATCGGGAAGCTTTTTCACCCGACTGATGGCCTCCGAGTCCGTCGGCAACAATAAACAAGGCATAGTCGTCTTGTATAATGCGCCCCATCGAATCTTGATTAACTTCTCGGTCGCCGGCCGAGGTTAATTGAAAGCATTGTAATTTCATCGGTTATCTAGAGATCAAGCTTTGTAATCGGGCTTGCCGCATCAATTGTTTGAGATCGCCGATGGTTTTGGCTAAACCGGAGAAAACCGCTTGGGCGATAATGGCATGGCCGATATTTAATTCGACAATTTCAGGGATTTTGCAAATCGCTTCGACATTGTGAAAATTGAGTCCGTGTCCGGCATTGACCTGTAATCCGGCGCTGTTTGCGTATTGCGCGGCCGATTGAATGCGCTTTAGCTCGTCGGAGCGAATGCTTGATGTTTCCGCATCGGCATAACGCCCGGTATGCAATTCTACGACTGGCGCGCCCGCTTTCACAGCAGCGTCGATTTGACGCCGATCCGGGTCGATGAATAAGGAGACTTCGATTCCGGCCTCGCCGAGCCGAAGGCAGACATCGTTCATGCGGAATTGATTTTCGGCCACGTTCAGACCGCCCTCGGTAGTCAGTTCCTCGCGCTTTTCCGGAACGAGGCAGCAAGCGTAAGGTTTGACTTTGAGCGCAATTGCAATCATTTCGTCGGTGACGGCCATTTCCAAGTTCAGTCTGCTGTGGATAATGTCGCGCAGTAGATAAATATCCCGGTCTTGAATATGTCTGCGATCCTCGCGCAAATGAGCAGTAATACCGTCCGCGCCGGCTTGTTCGGCGATCAATGCGGCTTGGATCGGGTCAGGGTACTGAGTACCTCTAGCTTGCCTTAACGTGGCAATATGGTCGATGTTGACGCCAAGTAGAATATCGTTGTTGTTCATGAATGCGAGTGTTTGAGGATTTTGGAAATAACCTCTCGGCTTTTGAGTGGCTTCCCATTCAAATGAAAATTAATTGCCGAGCGCATGATTTTTTTAGCCTCGGTCAGAGTGGCGCTGTCCGGGAATGAGCGTGCTTCCAGTGCGAGGAAAGTACTTCCCGCAAAATCTCCTTGCTCCGATTCGACCGGTCCCGATTCGGCATTGAAACGGTATTTCTTACTGGGCGAAACCGGATGATGAAGGTTGTCTACATCGAACTGCAAGCCATAACCGACTTGTGTCAGCAGGTTAAGTTCAAAAACCCGGAGTACGGGTTCCAGGTCTGAGGTATTCGATAGCTGGCTTAAGGCATTTTGATAAAGTAGAAACACTTCGGGGTGTGGATCGAAAGGGTGCAGAAAATAAGTGACCAGTTCATTGATATAAAACCCGCTGTACAGTGCGAGATTATGCAGTTTCGGTGCCGTTTGCCAGGGTTCGATGTGCGTCAGAGTTTTTAAGTCCGATTTGCCGGAAAATGATAATAGTACAGGAACAAACGGACGAATAAAGGGGCCTAGTTTCGATTTCGGTATTCTGACGCCTTTCGCTAGAACCGAGAGCCGGCCGAAATCCCGAGTCAATACCTCAGCGATCAGGCTGGTTTCCCGGAAGTTCCGGTGGTGCAGGATAAAAGCCGGTTGCAACGAAACAACAGTCTCAATCATTAAAGCCCAGGCTTCGCAACGCTCGGTCGTTGTCGGACCAGCCTTGTTTGATTTTTACCCATAACTGTAAATAAACTTTTTGATCGATTAGTTTTTCGATATCGAGCCGGGCATCGGAACCGATTTTCTTGAGCATTTCGCCTTGTTTCCCGATCACGATACTTTTTTGCGAGCTACGCTCGACCCAAATCACGGCATAGATTTTAGTGATTTCGGGGTTTTCTTCATAGCGTTCGATTTCGACAGTCAACGAATAAGGCAATTCGTCGCCCAGTCGGCGGGTCAATTTTTCTCGAATGATTTCAGCGGTTAAAAAGCGTTCCGGACGGTCGGTAATCTGATCCTCCGGATAAATGGGGTCGCGTTCCGGCAGCAACTCCATGACGAGTTTTTCCAGTTGTTGCAGGTTGGTTTTTTTTAGCGCGGAAATCGGGATGATGTGTTCGAAAGCAAAGCGCTGTTGGGCTTCGGCAAAAAATGCCAACAGAGTATCTCTGTCTTTGATTTTATCGACTTTATTAACCGCTAGAATGACCGGTAAGCCGGCTTGCTCCAGTTTTTTGAAAATCAAATCGTCATAAGGCTGCCAGGAAAGTCCATCGATTAACCAAACGATGACCTCGACGCCGACCAAAGTGGTTTCCGCTGTTCGATTGAGATAACGATTGAGTGCGCGTTTTTCGTTATCGTGCATTCCGGGAGTATCGACATAGATCGCTTGGCCGGTTTCGGTTGTATTGATGCCGAGAATGCGGTGCCTGGTCGTTTGTGGCTTTCGCGATGTAATGCTGATTTTTTGGCCTAGCAAATGATTCATCAGCGTGGATTTGCCGACGTTGGGTCGGCCGATTAACGCAACATAGCCGCATTTCATGATTGTTCTCGCTTCAATAGCGCCAGCATTTGCTCTGCAGCATCTTGTTCGGCTTTTTTTCTTGATACGCCGGAACCGATACACGATTTTCCCGATAATGGAATCGTGCATTTCACTTTAAACGTTTGTTCATGCGGTAAGCCGGACATCGTTGTTAAGGTGTAGTCGGGTAAGTCCAGTTTTTTTGATTGCATCAATTCCTGTAATTGTGTTTTTGGGTCTTTTTGCCAATTATCGAGCGATAAGCTGTCGAGTCTGTCCTGCAGCATATCCAGAACCCATTGCCGACAAATTTCAATGCCTTGGTCCTTAAACAAGGCGCCGATAATCGCCTCGACAGCGTCGGATAGGATCGAGTCGCGTCGATAACCGCCGCTTTTCAGTTCCCCCGAGCCAAGGATTAAATAATCGCCTATATTAAGCTTTCTTGCCAAGTCAGCGAGCGCACCCTGATTGACAAGGCTGGCTCTGAGTCTACTTAAAACGCCTTCGCTGGCTTCCGGAAACATTTCGTGCAGTTTCTCGGCGACCACGAAGCCAAGAATCGAGTCGCCTAGAAATTCCAGTCGCTCGTTATTATGCGCTCCCATACTGCGATGGGTCAGCGCCATTTTAAACAACTGCATGTTATTGAAGTGCAAACCCAGTTTTTTACAAAGTATCTCAGGGTCTCTCGTCACTCTACACCCACCTCAATGACTTCATTAAACTCGACGAGTACACTCAAGTTACCGACAATCTTTTCGACGACTTCATAATCGATTTCAACTTTCAAATAATTGCCTTGTTTGGTTATTTTGACATCATCCTTTGTGACGTTATAAACGTAATTGAGGTTAAAGCGCTTGTCCAAGGCATTCCAAACTTCGTTTTTATTTTTCGTTTGAATGTCGACAGTCTGTTTTAGGCCTGCCAGTGAATTAACTACTTTACTATGGTCTATATAGATTGGCGCGATTTTCAAAATCAACAGCGTAAAAAACGCGATCAAGCCCAGAAGCAATATAGTCGAAATGAGCGTTAATCCGGTTTGGCGTTGCAAGGAAGCTTTCATGGTCGTCCCCTATAAGATAAAAAATGGGATTTCATTGAATGATTGTGCCGATACGGTCGAAGCCGACGCCTTTATATTGCCAATCCCAGTTCATCCATATAAAAAATGCTTTCCCTACTAGGTTTTGTTCGGGTACCGTGCCCCAATAGCGGCTGTCGTTGCTATTGTCGCGGTTATCGCCCATTACAAAAAAATGGCCTTCGGGTACAACATAAACGCCGTCAATCGAAGGCGCGCCGGGACTGATTAAAATGCTATGTTCGATACCGTTTAAATTCTCTAGAAAATGTTCGGTGCCGGTCATGCTTTCGCCTTGGCCGACGCCTTCATAAATGCCGAGTGAAACGCGTTTAACCGGATGGCCATTGATATAGAGGTTTTTTTTATCGTAAGCGACACGATCGCCCGGTAAGCCAATGATGCGCTTGATGTAATCGACCGATGGTTGTTTAGGGTAGCGGAATACAACGATATCCCCACGTTGGGGTTGGTTTATTTCGACGACTTTTTTGTTAATAACCGGTAGTCGTATGCCATAGGTGAATTTGTTCACCAAAATAAAATCTCCGATCAGCAAGGTCGGCATCATCGACCCGGAAGGGATTCTAAACGGCTCAACCAAAAACGATCTGAGCAGCAAAACGATCAACACGATCGGAAAAAACGAACGAGCATACTCGACTATAATCGGCTCGTTTTCCGGTGGCGGGTCGATGCTGGCGAATTTAAGGTAGGCTAAATAGCCGCCCCAAATCGCTCCGGTCAATAAAGTGGCGATCGCTAAAAAAAATGAAAAATCGAAATTCATGGTCAAAGGTGCAAAAAGTGAAGAGCTGATTGGAGTATAAGGGGCGTCGGAGTATAAGAATAAAAGTTAGTCTTTGTTGACCTGAAGTACTGCAAGAAAAGCGTCTTGCGGAATTTCTATCTTGCCGACTTGTTTCATGCGTTTTTTACCGGCCTTTTGTTTTTCCAGGAGTTTTTTCTTACGAGTGATGTCTCCCCCGTAACATTTAGCAGTCACGTTTTTACGCATCGCTTTAACTGTCGACCGGGCAATGATTTTTGAACCGATCGCGGCTTGAATAGCAACTTCATACATCTGACGAGGAATCAGGTCCTTCATTTTTTCAACCAAATCGCGTCCGCGGTTTTGGCTGATGTCTCGATGAACGATGATCGACAGTGCGTCGACTTTTTCGCCGTTGATCAGGATATCCAGTTTAATCAGCGAAGCTTCTTGAAAACGCAAGAACTCGTAATCGAATGAAGCAAAGCCGCGACTGGCCGATTTCAAACGATCGAAAAAATCCAGTACGACTTCGCTTAACGGCAATTCATAATTCAATGAGACTTGTCGTCCGGCGTATTGCATGTCTTTTTGAATGCCGCGTTTTTCGATACATAGATTGATAACGTTACCCAAATAATCTTGAGGAACTAAAATATTGGCGCGGATAATCGGTTCTTTAATCGATGCGATCGCACCGATATCGGGCAATTTAGCCGGGTTGTCTACCATTAAAACTTCCCCGTTGTGGGTGGTCACTTCGTAGACCACGGTCGGTGCCGTGGTTATCAGGTCGATATCGTATTCGCGCTCGAGTCGTTCCTGAATAATTTCCATGTGCAGCATGCCGAGAAATCCGCAGCGGAAACCGAAACCCAGTGCTTGCGAAGTTTCAGGTTCGAATTGCAGCGAAGCGTCGTTTAATTGTAATTTGTTTAGCGCTTCACGCAGGTCTTCATAGTCGTCCGAAGATACCGGGTATAAGCCGGCGAATACGCGCGGCTGGACTTTTTGGAATCCGGCTAATGGCTTATCGGACGGGTTGTCGGTCGAAGTGATCGTATCGCCGACCGGAGCGCCGAAAATATCTTTGATCGAAGCGACCATGTAGCCGACTTCGCCGGTATTAAGGGTGTCTTTTTCCAGTCGCTTCGGTGTAAACACGCCGACTTTGTCGACAAGAAATGACTTGCCGGTCGACATGATGGTGATTTTTTGTTTGCGGCGGATGCTGCCGTTGACGATCCGAATCAGCGACACTACACCCAGATAGCTATCGAACCAAGAGTCGATGATTAGTGCTTGCAATGGTCCATTTTCGTCGCCGGAAGGCGGCGGGACCAATTGAACCAATTGTTCCAGCACGTCCTCGACACCGACGCCGGTTTTAGCGCTAATTTTGAGGGCATTATCGGCGGGAATACCGATAACGTCTTCGATTTCAGCCATCACGCGTTCGGGTTCGGCGGACGGCAGATCGATTTTATTCAATACCGGGACAACTTCCAGACCTTGTTCGATCGCGGTATAGCAATTCGCGACGCTTTGCGCTTCGACGCCTTGAGCGGCGTCAACGACCAATAATGCTCCTTCGCAGGCGGCTAGGGACCTTGAGACCTCGTAAGAAAAGTCGACATGTCCCGGAGTGTCGATGAAGTTCAGTTGATAGGTAATGCCGTCCTTGGCTTGGTAATTCAAGGTGACGCTTTGCGCCTTAATCGTAATGCCGCGTTCCCTCTCGATATCCATCGAATCGAGGACTTGGGCCGCCATTTCCCGGTTACTTAAGCCGCCGCATAGTTGAATGAAGCGGTCGGCCAGTGTCGATTTGCCATGGTCGATATGCGCGATGATGGAAAAGTTTCTTATGTTTTTTAAATCCACGTTTATTTATCTAGTTTAATGGCCAAAAAGACCGGGCTGCCCCGCCGCTGTATTAATACAGCAATCGATTGGCCGGCCGGAAGATTTTTGACTATTCTATCAAAATCAGCCACATCTCGAATGACATTATTAGCGATCCTTAAAATGACGTCGCCGCGTTGGATACCGACTTGGGCAGCCGGTCCCTTGCCGACATTCTGAACTAACACGCCGTTTTTCAAGACTTGAGTTTGTTCGCGTTGTTCTTCATTCAGGTTACTGACGCTGATGCCGAGGCGATTGTCCGGTTTCGGTGTGGCTTTCGTGGCGGCTTGCTGAACATCCTCTTCCGGTAGTAATCCGATTTTAACGCTAACCACTTTTTTATCGCCTTGGCGAATCACGGTGAGTTTGGATTTTTCATTGATCGGGCTCATGCCTACTAGTGGCGGCAGGTCTCCGGATGTTTCTATTTTCTGACCATTGAACTCGACAATGATATCGCCTATTTGAAGATCGGCAGCTTCCGCCGGACTTTGGGCAATAATTTTGGCGATCAAGGCGCCGACAGGACGTTTCATGCCGAACGATTCGGCCAACTCTCGGGTGACATCTTGAATTTGCACGCCGAGCCAGCCGCGCGATACGCTACCTTTAGTTTTGAGCTGGTCGACGACGTTCATGACGACATCCATTGGGATTGCGAAAGAAAGCCCCATGAATCCGCCGGTCCGGCTGTAGATTTGGGAGTTGATACCGACCACTTTGCCTTCCATGTTGAATAATGGGCCGCCCGAATTACCCGGATTTATTGCAACATCGGTTTGAATGAACGGAATATAATTTCCGCCGGGCAGGCTGCGGCCTTTTGCGCTAACGATGCCGGCGGTGACCGACTGTTCGAAACCGAATGGCGACCCGATCGCAAGTACCCATTCGCCGACCTGCAATTTTTCAGGGGAGCCGATGGCAACCGAAGGTAAATCTTCAGCATCGATTTTTAACAGTGCGACATCGGTTCGTGAGTCCGACCCGATCAGTTTAGCGACTAATTCGCGTCTGTCGGTTAGTTTAACGACGATTTCATCAGCGTCCTTGACGACATGATGGTTGGTCAGCACATAACCGTCGCCGGAAATGATAAATCCTGACCCTAACGAATTAGTTTCCCTGGGAATCATGCCGCCTCCCGGCCCTTGGAAGAAATGTTTGAATAACTCTTCCAGTTCCGGAGGAATGCCTTCCGGTAGTTGAGGCTCTCCGGGAAAGCCCGTTACTTCATTCTCCGGGGCTTTTTGGGAGGTGCTGATATTGACCACGGCTTTGCCATTATCCTGGACCATCCCGGTAAAGTCGGGCAGTTGCGCTGCAGCGTTTTGAATGAACAACAAGCTTAATAATAAGAGTCCATAAATTTTCATAGAGTGATAGCCTCCGGGTAAACTCATGATGGATCGTCGGGAATTATAGGTCATTTAGATAGCGTATTTTGTACAGGGCAGGGTGATCTTACCGTTAGCTTTCGAAAAGCGCACTGGACCGATTAATTGGCCTTGCGATATCGACGTCGGGAAATCGCTTACTTGGTAAATGAGTTGAGTGGTGTTGTGAAATTATTTCAATGCACGCCGGTTTACTATATAGATACGTTGAGCAATGGCAAAATTTATTGGATATCCGTGCGAAGCTCAACGCCTTCCGCGATATACCTGACGGTTTCTTCGGGTACTTCTCCCATTACGGTGACCACATGATCGTCGATGATTCGGCTAAATGCATTGACAGAGTCGGTTGAGCGAGCGCCAAGCTCAATATTAGCACCTTTATTTTCAAGATAAACCGATACAGACGAAAATCCATCCGATAAGAGCAAGTGTTCCACTGGGCGATTACTGCCCTGCATTGTCATTTGCACGAAAAATTGCTGACGGAAGCCGCCGGGGACTTGTTTTAAAACAAATCCCGCGGTTTCAAAAGACATGGGTTGCCGGTTATGAATGCGTTCTACCTCTTTATCCAAGAGAGCGGAGTCGACATCGATAAAAGGCAAGCTAGGTTTGACTTCAAGTTCGGTAAATACAACCTGCTCGATGGTGTTGCCCGAGCGGTCGTAAACTTCAACCTTTAATGGTAAATATTGTCCGATGTCTATCCAGATTCGGCGTGCATAACGATACTGGTCCTTTGGAGAAATATCCAGGATTCTTGTTGGCAGCATGGCTACTTGCTCTTCGCCGGAAAACGTAAATTGATAATACGCTTCCAAGCCATTTAATTGCTCGGGTAAATCGATTAAAAAAGACCGAGCGGCAGGTCTGTGATCGACAATAACTTTAGAGGTTTCAGGGAAGAAGCAGCTGACTTTATCGGCATCCCTAATGGTTTCTCGCAAAGGAGAGTTTACCGAAACTAAGCGTTCTTGTCCTGTGCCATTGGTCGAGGCATGTGAATATTTTAAGACATTAAGCTTGCCGTTTCTTAAAAAAGCCACTGTACCTTGGTAATTAAGGTGTTTCATTGCTTGCTGCATTTTCAAAAGCGAATGCTCAGGCGACTGCTTGGCATCGATTTCGGCGGCAAACGCGGATGCGGCCGTCAGCGATAAAACAAAACTTAAAACTTTCAACACGCGATTATTCCTGCTGATACTGAACGGTCCGCGCATAAGGCTGAAGATTGACTGCCCCATCTATGTAGCGGCTGCTGTTATGAGCTTGAAGGTATTTAATAAATCGGTTTCTTGTCAATTCCTTTTCGGATGGATGGTCAAGGGGCGGCTGAGGGTCCTGCAGTTCGGCATTTCCCGCCATGGTTACCGATTGCGATTGAGCTAAGGGCATCATGTGCGGTTGTGATGATTGATTAATCCCTTGAGAGACAAGTACTGCGACAGCAGCTACAGAGGCCGCTAAGGCCGATATCGAGGCGTAAGATTTTTTAAAGGTTTTGCGTCGCGTTGCCAGATAAACGGGCTCGGTTTGCAAGCTTCGGCTAATCCGTTGGGCAAAATCCGTATCGACAGGTACGAAGGTGTCGGATTTGAGCACATGGCTGATTGCTTCATAGCGGTGCAACTGTTGCTGTAAACCCGGTTGGGTTCGCATTTTTTTGAGTAAACTCAAGGATTCTTGATAATTGAGATCGTCATCAAGGAGTTGAGAAATTTTTTGATTTAGTTCATCGACCATCAAAAGTTACCGTCATTTAAGCAAAGGGGTTAATTTATTATCGATCGCTTCTCGCGCTCTAAAAATGCGCGACCGAACAGTGCCAACCGGGCATTCCATCGCATCGGCAATTTCTTCATAACTCATTCCTTCGAACTCCCGCAAGGTAATGGCTATGCGCATTTCCTCAGGTAATTTTTCGATTGCGGCTTTGATCGTTTCAAGGATTTCTTCGTTCAGCAAATGCTGTTCCGGCGTATCCATACCTTTTAGTTCCGGAGCATTTTGTATTTGTTCCGCATCGTCGATATCGATTTCATAATCGCTACTACGCCGTGAGCGGGCAACCAGATAGTTTTTTGCGGTATTGATGGCAATGCGGTAGAGCCAGGTATAAAAAGCGCTGTCGCCTCTAAAATTACCAATCGCCCGGTAAGCCTTGATGAAAGATTCCTGCGCCACATCCTGCGCTTCACTGGGATCCTTGACATAGCGGTTTACCAGTTGAACTATTTTATACTGATATTTGATGACCAATAGATCAAAGGCAGACTTGTCGCCTTGCTGCACGCGCAACACCAAGTCTTTATCCAGTTGTTCGCTGGTCCCTGTTTTAACTTTCACAAGTTTTCCAATGTGTTTTGATAGACAGAATTAAACCGCACAAGTTCTTAAGCTTCAAAAAAAATTGCTAACGTATAAAAAAACGTTATTATCCACAAACAAGGCTTATGAAGCCATAATTATAGTATTGCTGTATTAATACCCAAGAAATAACAAAAAAATAAATACCGATAACTTCAACCATTACATGAATCAATCTGAAACTTATGATGTTCTTATCATCGGCAGTGGCGCGGCTGGTTTGAGCTTGGCTCTTAAGCTTGCCGACCGAGTCCGTGTTGCCGTCTTGTCAAAATGCGTGATTTTCGAAGGCAGTACTTATTATGCGCAAGGCGGAATATCCGCAGTTTTGGATGCACAAGATTCGCTCGAATCGCATATTGCCGATACGCTGGATGCCGGCGCCGGATTGTGTGATCCCGATATAGTCGAATTGACGGTCAAGCATGGCAAGGAGTCAATCGATTGGCTTAGGAATCAAGGGGTTGTGTTTACAGAAGAGCAAACCGAAACCGGCGAAACGCAATTGCATCTGAATCGCGAAGGCGGTCATTCGCACCGCCGCATTGTGCATACGGCCGACGCCACTGGTAAGGCCGTTTCGGAAATATTAATCGAAAGGGCCAGGGCACATCCTAACATTAAGATATACGAGCATCATAATGTCATCGATTTAATTTTAAGCAAAAAAACCAGTGACAGGGTAACGGGGGCTTATGTGCTTGATATCCACTCGCACCGTGTTAAGTCTATCGCGGCTAGAGCAGTCGCGCTTGCTACAGGTGGCGCCAGTAAAGTGTATTTGTACAGCACTAACCCTCAAATTGCGACCGGCGATGGTATCGCTTTGGCTTGGCGTGCCGGTTGTCGAGTCGCCAATATGGAATTCATGCAGTTTCATCCCACTTGTCTTTATCATCCGCATGGGCATTCGTTTTTGATCAGCGAGGCGGTCCGGGGAGAGGGGGGGCGTCTCATTTTGCCGGACGGGACTGCGTTCATGCATCGCTATGATCCTCGCGAGGAACTGGCTCCACGCGATATCGTTGCCAGAGCTATCGATCATGAAATGAAAAAAAGTGGGATCGATTGCGTTTATCTGGATATCAGCCATAAAACGGAGGCCTTTGTACGTGAGCATTTTCCGAACATATATGAGCGTTGTTTAAAACTGGATATCGATATTACTAAACAACCTATCCCGGTTGTGCCGGCCGCTCATTATACTTGCGGCGGTATTTTAACCGATCGCAATGCCCGTACCGATTTGTCGAATCTTTATGCGGTCGGCGAAGTTGCCTGTACCGGTTTGCATGGCGCGAATCGCATGGCTAGCAATTCGCTGCTCGAATGTTTGGTTTTCGCTGAGCGGGCTTGCCGGGATATTCTTCAAATACTGCCCGATATACCGGAGCCTTCCAAGGTTCCCGAATGGGATGAGTCGAAGGTCAGCGATTCCGACGAAGAGGTGGTCGTTTCTCACAATTGGAGCGAGCTCAGGCATTTTATGTGGGATTATGTCGGTATCGTACGGACCGATAAACGATTGAGCCGCGCGATGCGCCGAATTGAATTACTGAAAAGCGAAATCGCTGAATATTACAGCCACTTTAGAGTGACCAGCGATTTATTGGAGCTTCGTAATTTGGTGATAGTTGCCGAATTGATCGTGCGTTGTGCACAGTTACGTAAGGAAAGCAGAGGCTTGCATTACACGCTCGATTATCCGGAAATCGATAAAAGTAAACCGGCTGTCAATACGGTTTTAACGCCTTTAAAGAAAGTTTGAGCTTATCATCGGCAGATCTAATCCAAGTGCCTTAGCAGTAAATCAACATATTGGGCGGCTTGTTCGCAAGGCGCCACTGACCTTTCCAAGCGTCGCATTAACAGCAGCCCGGCATTTTGGTCATCCATGCTCTTGGCCACATATTCATTTAAAGGGCTGCAGATTTCATGCATTTTATGCTCGGCTAAGTAGATGTCGTTGAATTGATTGAGGTCTTCGCTCCTTAGAGATAAGAGCATCACTTCGTTGGTTAGCCGATTCTGAAATCGGAAGACTTGTTCGACATATACCTCAAACGCATCCCGACTTAGGCCAGTGTCCCCATAACCGCCCCAAAAAGGTTTTGCGCATCCCGATAAAACGAAAGCAAGGATCACGGTCATTAAGGCCCAAGCGCCTGGAAGGATAGTATTTGGTTTTTCCATCTAGCGACCCGTTTTACAGCCTCATATTTAAGGTAATGATAAGCTAGCTAATATACTGGCAGTTAATGACAAAGGCAAAGACTTGAATACCGATTATCCTAAAAAGAGCAGTTGAGGCTTCACCAAGCCGGTGAAAGTGTTGTAGAGCGTTCATGCTTCGACTTGGCATATCACGAACGGTCTACAACACATGTAAGCTGCTCTTTTTAGGATTATTTTTGCTTGGTCAGCGGTTTGAGTCAGTTGATGCGGCATTACTGCCGGGTAAGCTAATTTCAACAACAATGTCGATAAGATCATTTTTTGATTGCGTTTTAACTGGGTGTATACTTGAAATCCTACTTAATAATCATGGAATTCAGCTAAGTTACGCGGTCTATTGTCGTGCCGTGGGCGTCGGTTGGTGTGGCAGGTAGCGGCAGTATCGATATATCAAGGGAGTGGTCGAACTCAAGACGTTACGCCTATCCATTTAATATGCCATGACGTCTGACTCAGGCGTACAAATAACAATTAATAACAATCAAGGTCAAACTGATGACAAAAAAAACACCCGGTAAACAATTGCTCAATATTGAAAAGCATTTTGTCGATAATAATCCGGTCTTGCTCGATGCGGCCAAGGTGTTTCACGAACTTGATCAACTCGAATTCGATTTGGGTCTGATCGGTGCTGACGAAACCACGGCCAGTCAACATTCCTGGTGGCCTATTATCAGCGTGATCGGCGGATCTTCGCAGGCGAGTTCTCGGTTTATCAATCAATATTTGAATGCGAATCAGAGTTTAGCGGGAATACAATCATCTAATCATAAATTCACGGTTCTGCAGCACAATAGCCAAAACCATGCAGTAACCTTGCCCGGGGCCGCGTTGGATTTGGATCACCGTTTGCCTTTTTACCGGATAAGCCGAAAGTTAGAACAAGAAATACGGGGCGAAGGCAATAATGTTAACGCGTATTTAGAGCTGAAAACCGTCAATAACGAGCGATTGAAAGGTAAGTTGATAATCGAGTCGCCCAACTTCGGAATAGAAGCCCCGGTTAATCCGATTACAAAGCTGCTAACCCGGCATATTGTCGAGATTTCCGACTTGGTTCTAGTGTTTTGCGATGTTTTCGATAGCGAATTGCATTCGTTGACGGGGCTCAGTCAGAGCATTGCCGAACAGCAGGACTCCAATAAGTTCGTCTATATCATCGATCATGCGACTGCAAATGCGGAAGTTATCAAATCATGGCAAAAAAGATTGGCTGAACTGGGTATCAAGACCGGACAATTCGTCGTGCTATCCAGTCAGGCAAACTTAGCCGATCCGCGGAATAAAGAGTCGATGGGGATTATCGATGAGCGTATCGAAAACTTAAATCACTACCGGTCCTACCGAATTCTGCAAGCGCTCGAACAGAATATCCGCGATGTCGGCGCGGTCGTTATACCGGAAGTCAAGCAAGCTATCGAGCTTTGGAAAGAGCGTGCGCATTTTTCCAGCCTTTTGATTTTAGGTTCCATCGTCATGTTGATGTTGTTTGCCGAAATTCAAATGGGCTTCTTTGCGATATTATTCGATCCCATCGTGGGGCCATTGACATTAGTAGGACTGATAGCGTTTATGGCGCCGCTGCATATCGCGATTAGTAAATTGCAGGCGAAGTTAATTATCGGAAGATTGGAGGAACGGCAAAAGGAACTCCATTTGCTGGAAAATCTAGCGGAATTGTTCGAAAAAAGCCTGACGAACACTCATATGCTATTGCCGATCAATACCCCGGTTGGCTGGAATAAGAAAACTAAGCTTCGTCTGGCTAAATTAAGCGAAAAAGCTAAAGAGCTGGTCATTGCATTGAATGACGGGTTCAATGTTTATGAAGATCGATTAGATAACACCAGCAAAATTTTGGAATCCGAAAGTCCGGACGCAGAATAATTTTGGATAACAACAATTAGGGGGAGGAATGGAGCTTATAAAAGCCTACGTTCCGTTGTGCTGGTTCAGGCATTGTCCGCTAGAGTTGCCGCGTTCGGTTAGTTTTTTTCAAAAAAATTTGTACTATTATTTACTAATCGAGTTATTTATTCTAGCTAATATTACCGATCCTTTAGACGCGCTGATCGAGGCTATTCTGGAAACCGGGTTAACCTTTATGTTTGTTGAAATACTCTTGATTTTTAGAAAAGCGAGCGCGGGGTTTATTTCGGCAGCGACCAGTTTTTTGATTTGTGAGAACATCATTGCCACTGCGGGTCTTCCTGTTATCGTTTGGCTAACAACAACCGACGATTTGTTGAGCTACTATATTTTATTCGGCTTGATGGTCTGGGTCTTTGCGGTTATTACCTATTTGATCATGCGTATTTTATTAATCACGCCCGCTTTGGCGTTTGTGTTGTCGATCGTTTATTTTAGTGTCACGCATGGCGGCGCATTTATGCTGATGCTACTGATATAGTTCATGCAAAGGAGAGCGGCTGAGCATAGGTCTTTGTTATGACGCTAACACTTATTAATTGTAATTATTCACATCCCCCCTATCATTCCCACGCAGAGCGTGGGAACGAGAATGGCCGGGGAACTGAATACTCACTATTAATTCAAGTTGGCCGTTTTTAGCTTGATGCGTATGGGGCAAATCCCAAGTGTAGAAAGGCGTTTTCGGCGGTCGGTTTTCAAAAAAGATGCCCGTTGGTGCGCATAGGAGACGATCGCATTGACTGACTTGCGTCAAGTTACGCTTTTGATTGTTATAAACGGTAGACAATAATGAAAATTACTACGAATTCAGGCAGGGCGCCGGTTTGACAACATTCAACCTTTAGGCTATTGTCGTTATCAAGGGATAAAGGAGCGCGCGTCCCTTCGATTTAAATATCTATTTTGCATTAAGCCGATGCAATAGGGAGAGTTGTTTGATGCTTAAGTAAGGAGGCTTTGGCCTGTATGGCCGTCAAATAAACCTACTGTTTCGGTCATGTGAAAACTCTTTGGGTCGGAGTTATAACAACTTGAATGATTGTTATAGTGGACCTGATACCTTTAACGTTTCGGGAGGAATCTACAATGAATAAAAATAAATTAATCACCGCCGGCCTGTTAGTCGGCACACTCGTAACAGCAAGTCCGGGATATGCCGACGATCACGAACAAGGGTATTTGTCCGGTTTTACAAAGAAGGTGAGTCAAGGTTTTTTTAATACGACGACAGGGTGGATTGAAATACCAAAAAATATCGTCAATATCAGCAGCGATTCCAATATATTTCTCGGCATGAGCTGGGGGTTATTGCGTGGTGTAGGTCATGGCGTAAGCCGGACGGTCATTGGCGTGGCTGAGCTGGTTACCTCTCCGATTCCTACAAAAGACTATATAACTCCGCCTTATGTGTGGGACCGTTTCAGTGAAGATACGCGTTATTTCGGCGCCCATTATCCGGGTTTTTGGACGACTTACGGTCCATTGGATGACGGCGAATAATCCATTTATTTTGGGTTAACAACTCTCCACTGATCTCCCGGTAGGGATCGCTTTTGATTTAAGAGGATAAAAATCATGAACAGAAAACTTGTATACCTGTCGCTTGCTATATTGGCTCCGGCATTAACGGCTTGTACCCCCCCTGCAAAGGACATTCCCGCTTTAAAATCGGAAATGGACGCAGCGGTAGCCGGGAACTATGGGCAAGCGCTGTACCATTGGGAAGCCGCTGAAGAAAGATTCGAAGAGGCCAATCACATACTGGGACATTGGCAAAACGACCATTATTGGAATATCGATCAGCAGCAAAAAGCGATGAATGCGGCTCGCGATGCGGCCAATCATCGTCTGGAATCGGAAAAAGCCATGTGCGATTGGCTGACCGAAGTTCATAGCGATAATCACGATAAAGCAGGTAAAGTCCAAAGAACCGGCGCATTCTTTAGCACCGGTAGCGCAACGCCTTACAATACCAATCATCACGATATCAATTTGATCGGTCAGTATCTGCAAACTCACCCGAATGCAACTGCCGATGTCGTGGCATATACCGATACGGTCGGCAGCGCGGCTAGCAACAAAAGGCTGGCGGAACGCCGAGCGGCATCTGTCGCAAATATGCTGAGACAAGCAGGCGCAAGACCGAACCAATTGCGGATATCGGCTGTTGGCGAAGCGGAAGGACCTAACAATAACCCCAATCAGAAACATCGCGTCGTCAAAATCAGCACAGTGCATGCCGAATATGTCGACTGCCCTAAGCTGAAATAAGCGCACGGCGTTTAATTCCGTTTTCAATTGATCGGATACCAGGCTACGGAGAACCAAGTAGCCTGGTTATGCGCTGCCATCTCCCCTCCATCTCTCATTCGCCTCGTTATCACCCAATTGCCTCTGTCTAATTGACTTCCCACAAGCACGGTTTCAAAATGTCTTTTCAAATACCCCGAAAATAGGACCGTTTAACCATGAAACGCATATTTCCAGAGATGACCTAAACATTGCCGCTAACCTCTTGGATAAATGAACGTTCTATGCAAACAAATAACAAGTTATTGAATTAACTTCTTATTCTTCATGGCATTCATGGTGAAATGCTTTTTAGATTACAGCGGATAGCGGACGTTATTGTCAATTTCATTGTTTTAGTGCCGGAATAGATCGTATGCGCGACGCGGATTCAAAACTTAGTTGCAATTTGCAACGAGATATCGAGCAGCATAAAAAAGCCGAGAAAAAGACGAGTTTCGTTCTTTTTTTGACTGCGGTAACCATGGTGGTCGAAATAACGGCCGGAATCTTTTATGGTTCGATGGCCTTATTGGCAGACGGTTGGCACATGGGTACTCATGTCGCGGCGTTCATGATCACGGTGTTTGCCTATCGTTATGCGAGAAAAAACGCCCGTAATCCCCGGTTTTCATTCGGAACCGGTAAGGTCAGTGTGTTGGGCGGTTTTGCCAGTGCCGTTACGTTGGCTGTCGTTGCCGCGGTCATGGCGATGGAATCGGTCAAATATTTGTTTGAGCCGCAAAGTATTCGTTTCGACGAAGCGATCATGGTGGCCGGCATCGGCTTGTTCATTAACTTGCTGTGCGCGCTGATATTGATTGACCGCCACGGACACGGCGACGAGCACGAACATCACCACGATCATAATCTCGAGGCGGCATTTTTTCATGTGTTGGCCGATGCATTGACCTCGGTTTTAGCGATTGCCGCATTGCTGAGCGGAAAATATTACGGATTGAATTGGCTGGATCCTGCGATGGGAATTTTGGGCGCATTGATCATCTTGCGTTGGTCGATGACCTTGTTGAAGAAAACCGGGCCAATATTGCTGGATGGCAGTATCGAAGAAAATTACACGGCCGCGATCAAGATGGCGCTGGAAAACGACTCGGATAATCGAGTGGCCGATCTCCATGTCTGGCAAATCGGCCCTAACCAATACGCCGCGATCGTTGCGGTGACGACTCGTTTTCCAAAGCCGCCGGACTATTACAAAGCCTTGCTCGGCGACTTTCGCCGAATCAAACACATCACGGTTGAAGTGCAGGCCTTGGCATCGCAATGAAGCTTCGCGCTCAATTCGAATAATAATCCTACTCCCTTTTGATCGAAAAACCGTCTAAAAATAAAAGGTATCGGGTATGTCTATCGAGGTCCGCCGCGAACCTATCCATGGGGTTAGCTTCGTAGGGTGCGCATTGCGCACCTTTCCAAGGCAACGGACCCGACGACAGGTGCCGGCCCAGGTGGGCGATGCGCACCCTACGGCTTCATGATCTTCATGGAGCAATGCTTTTTCTAAGTTGATACTTCCGGTTGGTCGTGGCCGGAATAACATTTTCGGTTTAATGAGGAGCGAATAGGCGATAAGGTTCCGGGTCGGTTATAGGTGTTTCACCCAGAATTAAATCGGCCATTAAGCGAGCCGATGCCGGCGCCATGACCAGGCCGTTACGAAAATGGCCGGCGTTAACGCTCAAATTGTCAAGGTTGGGATGCCGAAATATAAAAGGGACGCCATGCTCGGTTCCGGGGCGCAAGCCGGCCCAATGCGTTATGATCGGCATCGTTTTCAATGCCGGGCATAAATGTTCGGCGAAAGACTTCAGTCGGCGGTAAGTCGCTTCCGAGGTCGATTTATCGAAGCCGCAATGCTCGACGCTGCTGCCGACCAGTATTTTACCGTCGAGCCGCGGAATCAAATAGTGATCGTTTTCGAGAATCATGCCCGGCAATAGATCGGGCGGCGCGTCGTAAAGCAGCATTTGCCCTTTGACGGGTTGGATCTCAGGAGCCGCGAATTCGGAAAAGTAGCGCTCGAATAGCGTTTTCGTCCAGGCGCCGGCGCAGACCGTCAGATGACCGACCGGACGCTTGCCTCGGTCGGTTGTCAACGAAACGATTCTGCCGTTTTTCACGGTGACGTTTTGCACATCGCAATGTTCGATCAACTCGACGTTTCGGTTTTCCGCATCCCGGCGGGCCGATTTCAATAAGCGAGGATTGCGGGCATGGGCGATATAGGGTAGCCAGAGCGGATTGAGCGGATCGCAATTTAGATTATCCAGGCTCGGCGTTTGCTCGGTTCGATAATCGATACTATAGCGTTCGCACCAATCGATAGCCTGTTCGATATCGGGGTTGCGGCTGATAAACAGGCCACACGGACTCCACTCGGGGTCGATGCCGGTCGATTCTCTGAGCTCCGTCGCCAGCGTGGGGTAAATGTCCAGGCTGTGCCTGACCAATTCCGAAATCGCGCTAGGTTGCCGCCACGGATAAATCGGCAATAAAATGCCGCCGCCGGCCCAGGAAGACTCTCGTCCGATAGCGTTTTTTTCAAGAATGCTCACGCGGGCGCCGGCCATGGTGAGTTCGCGGGCGGTCAAGAGACCGATAATGCCGCCGCCGATAATCGTTATGTCAGGAATGGTTGTCATGTTTGGTTTAATTGCGTTTTGACGTTTCCGCGCGAAATAAAATTTTTTAAGACCGGGTAAATTGTCGGATGTCTTTTCGCGAAGGGTTCCAATAGAGCGCTATTTTACGCGGCTTTAACCGGTGCGACCATTAGATGAAGCAAAAAACGAAAGTCAATGATGTTTGCAGTGATTTTTCTGGATGAGTAATAAGGGTACCTAACGTTCATGAAGGCCCGGCAAATGAAAGTGCGAGGGA